>Ga0226835_1000508_pt1 | contig 41288 bp, 45 predicted proteins | sample LAC_MetaG_1_FD_163627 | JGI IMG/M metagenome (GOLD analysis project Ga0226835, IMG submission 163627) | Anaerobic ammonium oxidizing microbial communities from anammox membrane bioreactor (MBR) in UC Berkley, California, United States -... | ecosystem: Engineered > Bioreactor > Anaerobic >...
ATCGTCCGGTCACCGAGCTCTCGGTGGTATTCGAGACCGTGGGCTTCCAGATCGTCAAGAGCAAGCACGGCACTGTAAGCGCCAAAGAGCAGAAAATTGTCCGGGGAATCGCCCTGAAGAGCTCCGATATCGATCTGGAAAAGTGTATCGACAATATCGTCAGCGAGCTTGCCGGTCTTGCCGAGAGCAACGCCATAGCCAAGAGCGCTCTCAATAAATTCATCGACGGCAGATAGAGAAGTAGAAATCACAGGTAGAGATGATGTTCTGGCGGAAGAAAACCGAAAACGAGATCCGGCAGAGGCAGCTCCAGGAAGCCTCTCGCAAAGAAATCGAAAGAGGCGGCATTCCTCTCATCGCCCAGGAACGCTTGAAAAAGCATGTCGAGTCAGGCAGCAAATTTTTCACTTCGGACCTTTCCACCCGCGAATTTCTTCTGGCTAAAGACAGGAAACTCGAGCCTATCGGTCAGGTGATGGGGACTTCTTTCTATAACGTCAATCTTTTCGCCTCGATGTTCAGGATGAGGCTCGCCACCGGCGAGATGAAGGCCTACAGCGACGCCATGCTCAATGCCCGCAAGCTGGCCGTCAGCCGGCTCATGGAAGAGGCGAGGCTCCTGGGCGCCTCCGGGGTCATCGGCGTGAAGATCCAGGCCGGTCGCCGCCCCTGGAGCTCGAGCTTGCATGAGTTTACGGCTGTGGGCACAGCGGTGCGCATTCCGGGCTGGAAACACGAGCCTTTCGCCTGCGATCTCTCGGGGCAGGAGTTCTGGCAGCTCTATAGCGCAGGCTTTCGCCCCGTCAACCTGGCTTTCGGAATCTGCTCCTATTATATGTATGTAGACTGGACCACCCAGAGGCAAATGTATGCCTGGCTCACCGGCTCGGCCCGGCAGAACCAGGAGATCAAGCTTTTCACCGAAGGGGTCTATACGGCTCGCAATCTCGCCATGGACCGCCTGGAGAAAGACTGTCGCTTCACCAACGCCGACGGCGTGGTGGGAGTCGAGGTCGACTACGATTTCGAGCGGGTGGAGCTGAACTCGGACAACAGCCAGGCCTGGGACATGATCGTCCACTTCAAGGTACTGGGCACGGCGATCATCGAAGACCCGGAGCTGGTTCATAACGCCATTCCCAAACCGACATTCTGTATCAATCTTAAGAACCAGAAACTGGCATCACCTAAAGGAAGTCGATTCAACGAGCTCAATTCCAGGGTCATGGAGAACATGCCCGGAGAACTTGCGCAATCTGAGTTCTATAAACAACTGCTGGAGGAGAACGAATGACCAACTCGCAAGAGCACCCGGATCTGCCGCCGCACGCCAAAGAGCGCCTGCAGCACATGAAAGGGAAGGGCGGCAAGAGACTGCTTTTCACAAGCGATCTCTCGGTCAACGAATTCCTGCTCGTCAAAGAAGCCGGCTTCGAGCCGGCAGGACTGGTGGTAGGCAGCTCGATTTACCATATCGGATTTCAGATCGCCAATGTCTTCCAGAACCAGGAGATGGAGGTTCTTACCCAGGCTCTGTACCATGCCCGGGAGCTGGCCATGACCAGGATGCAGGAAGAAGCAGAGGAGCTCGATGCCGACGGGATAGTCGGGGTGAGGCTCAGGGTCAAGCATATGCCCTGGAACATGGACCTGGCCGAATTCGTGGCCATCGGCACCGCCGTCTATCATCGCGATGGCGACAAGAAATTCCGGGCTCCCAACGGCAAGCCCTTCACCAGCGACCTCTCCGGTCAGGACTTCTGGACCATGCTCAATGCCGGGTACCGCCCGGTGGGCATGGTCATGGGCAACTGTGTCTATCACATCGCCCACCAGAACATAAAGCAATTTTTCGGCACTATCGGCAAGAATATCGAGATGCCCAATTTCACCCAGGGTCTCTACGACGCCCGGGAGCTGGCCATGGAGCGAATGCAGGCCGAAGCCGAGCACCTGCATGCCGAGGGCATAGTCGGTGTCGACATCAAAGAAGGAAATTATGGCTGGAGCTCCCACATGATCGAGTTTTTCGTTGTGGGAACGGGCATAGTACCGATCCGGGAGGATCACCATATCCCGACACCGCAACTGGTACTATCGGTAAACGACTGACTATAATGTAAGTTATGACAGCCAGTAATCCTCTTGCCCGCTATCTATTGCCAGCCACGTTGCTGCCGCTTGCTCTGCTGGTTCTGACGGCGTTGCCGGCAACAGCTTCGGACTGGGTGGAAGAAGACGATCTCTCAGGTTTCTACCAGCACGGGGTCAAGAAAGTCATCCCGCCGCAAGTCCAGCAGGAAGACCAGATCCGTGAGGAGTACAGCAGCCGGGATCCACAGATACAGGCGCCTCCCGGAGATCCCGCCAGTTATTCCCAAATGGGCGGGCAAATGGGCGGCGATCCGTCCTATGGCTCTCCCGATGGGATCGATCCGGCAAGCCTCTCGCCCCTGACGGTCCCCTATCAACCGAATATGCCCGGATCCGGACCCGGCGGCGCCCCCGCCAAGAAAGGATTTTTCTCCAGAGTGGGCTCCCTGGGCAAGTCCCTGGTCAGGCTCCCGGAGGAGGCTGCCGAAGGTGTCGGCAATACCCTGAGCAACCCGGCTCTCTGGAGCACCGCCGGAGCTCTGGCGGCCACCGGCGCCAATTCCTATATGAATTACCAGCTCCTCAAGAACAACCCCGGTCTCATGTACGGCGGCTATTCACCCTGGGGCTATGGCGGCTATGGTTACAGCCCCTATGGTGGCTTCGGGGGCTTCGGCGGGTATCCCTATGGCGGAATCGGCGGCTATCCTTATATGGGCATGGGCGGCGGTTACAACCCTTATTTCGGCAGCGGTGGTCTCGGTCTCTATCCCAATACTTATTACGGCACAGGCGGTATCGGCGGCTACAACCCCTATGGTGGTTTCGGTGGCTTCGGTGGGATCGGTGGCTTCGGGGGCAATCTCAACAACTACAACAACGGTCCCGGCATGGGCGGCTTCAATGGCTCCCCCGGCGGCGTTCCGATCAACAGCATCTATCGATAGAGCGGTTATTCCGGTCCGAGAAACTTACTGAAGTTCTTTAAATCATCAAAGTTTTTTCCCTTCCGACCCAGAGAATTGACTATCTCCAGCCTGCCGGGAGGGAATTCCTCCCAGATCGCGGCGACGTTCTGCTCGTCGGCTCCGGAATTGGTGTACAAATTGAGATATCGAAGACTTCTCATCCGTCTCAACTCGAGAAGCGCTTCCGGTTTCATTCGACAGCCTGTCAAATCGAGCTTCGAGACAGGCAACCCGCTCAGCAGGCGGACGTTTTCCTGGCTGATCTCCAGAGAGCTCAGCCGGAGGGACCAAAGACGCTTGAGGCGGGCAATCTGATCGATACCATTAGTGGTGACACTAGTCGCGGCGATACTGAGGGATAAAAGCGATGGATATTTTTCGATCATCGCTTCAAGAGCGGCATCATTGAATCCTTTGCATTCGTCCACATCGAGGTAGGTCAGGCGAGGTAGATCAATAGCCTTGAAACCATCCTCGGTCAATGCCTGGCCACCGATAGCCAGGTGCGAAACGGATTTGAATCTGTTCAAACAGGGCACCAGCTCATCACCGAGATTCGAGTTCTTCACCATCAGGCTCCTCAGAGGAATACCCTACAGGCTAGCCAGACCAGCGGCGGTGATGGGACAGGAATCCAGAATGATCTGCTCGGCATCGCAGCCGGAAAGGAGCTTCAAATCATCATCATCGGCCACTCTGGACCGATACCCCGAGAATCTGTGATCCTTCAGTGTCTCGAAGACATCACTGCGTCTCTTCGAGAGGCTCCGCTTCTTCGTCTCACTATGACTCGAGAGGGTCCTCTTCGAGGAGCCCTCCGATTGATGAAAGATCCGGGTGAATGCCAGGACACAGACGAGAAGGAAAAGAGAGCCGGCGACGACCATGACCGGACTGACGGTGCGCGCCTTTTCCGCAGTTTCGGGCATCGGGGGCGCTCCGTAGAGCAACCGGTTCAGCTCCGAGGCCAGCTCTGCCATGGACTGGAAACGATCTTCAGGATCTTTAGCGAGAAAGCGCCGGTAGAGGTTATCGACCGATTTCGGGCAGTCATAGGAGAGCGACTCTAGAAGCAAGGGCGGTTCCTGGCGCGCGTGCATCATCACCGTCTCCAGGGCGGTCTCGCCGGAGAAGGGCGGTAGGCCGGCAATGCTCTCGAAGAAGACACAACCGAGAGAATAGATCTCCGAGCGCGCGTCGAAAACGAGACCGTTGAACTGATCCGGCGACATATACGAGGGCGTGCCCACCAGGGTACGTCCCTGCACTACGGTGGACGCCTGATCCTGGCGAGCGGCAGCCAGACCGAAATCGATCAGCCTGGTGGCCAGGGTGCCGTCACCGTTGTCGATGAGCAGAATATTCTCCGGCTTCAGGTCGCGATGAAAGACCCCCTGACTGTGGGAGTATTCGAGAGCCTGAACGAGCCGGACCAGAAGCAGAAGAGCCGTCTCCAGCTCCAGTGGACCATTCTGCCTGATATGCTCGGCCAGGGTCTGCCCCGGGAAGTAGTCCATGACCATATAGGGCACACCACCTGCGGTGACACCGAAGTCGAGCACTCTGACTATGCCGGGATGGTCGAGACGGCTGGTGGCCCTGGCCTCCTCCTGAAATGCCACGGCTGCATCCGGCTCGAGCAGGTTGAGAGTCTTGACCGCCACTTTCTTGCGAAGCAATCGATCTCGGCAGAGATGAACCTGCCCCCCGGCTCCCTGTCCGAGCAAGGCAAGCGGTGCATAGCGCTCGACCGGAAAGCTGTCCGGGCTCAGATCGAGCTCTTTCTCCGGATGGCTTGATTCTGCTTGCAGAAGGCTCGGGGTGTCCGAAGCCGATGGTGTTAGCGCCGGCGGCCGCTTGCAGGCGCAGGCGTCAGCTCGAAAGACATACTGAGTGATCGTGCCTTTGCGTCCGGTGCTTATTCGCTTGCCGCAATCATGACAGAGCTCGACGTCTGTTTCGACTGCGCCACTATTCATGACATCGCAGGAGCAGACGCTGATCCACTGGGTGACGAAACCGGAGGTTCTGGAACTCTTCGGCCTCAAGCAGCGAAAACAGATCTCGTCACTTTTCGCCATCGAGGTCGGGCTCGCCCCCAAGAAAATCTGACACTGATCTGATGCCTTCCATTTGCTGGATGGTCTCACCTTTATAATAAGTGATGTCGATCCGATCCTTCGGAAAAGCATCGCGGATCTTCTCAACGACCTCTCGGGTGACGCCAGTGTTGACGGCCAGCTCTATGCAGCGGAGCGTCTTGAAGTCCCGGGCAATAAGAACCGCCTCGGATGTCATTTTGCTCTCGGTGAGATTGAGCTTTTTGAGCTTTAGATTCGAGAGATCCCGCATATTCCTCTCGGAAATCTTCAAACCGGCTACCTCTAGGGTCTCGAGATCCTTGAGACGGCGAATACTGCTCACAGCCTTCTCGGATATCGGAGTGCTCGATACATTGAGAAGACGCAAGTGAGGATAGCGCCGAATGATGAATTCGAGATCCGAATCGTCGAAATGCTTGCACTCATCTACATAAAGCGCCCGAAGCTTCGGTAGATCGAGCTTCTTGAAGCCTGCCGTGCTGATGCCGAGACAGCTCAGGTCGAGACGGGTCAACGCTTTGAGATCATTGATTGCAGGAATCGCCTCATCACCCAACCTGGTCTTCTTGATATTCAGGGCAACTAGAGGAAGCTCGCGAAGGTGCTTGAGACCATCCACGGTAATCGGGCTCCCCTCGAGCTTGAGCTCTTTGATCCCCTCTCCGATAAGAGTTTTCAACGCATCATCAGTGGCTATACCGGAACGCAGCCGGTATTTGTCATTGTTTCTCAGAGGCTCGAAATACTTGATCGGGACTTTACTCACCGGAGCAGGCTTCTGTTTCACAGGATCGAAGCGCTGGCTGGTCATCCGATTGTAAGTAAAGGGCACGGCAACGGCTGCAATTGACAGAAGCGAAGCAACCAGAATCAGGGAGGCTCTACTAGCCCCCACCGGTCCTTCCTTGACGCATGCAACTTCGGAACCACAGGAAAGACAACGCTCCTTGAGCGCCGCCATGGATGCCGGACGCTTTGCCGGATCTTTGGCGAGACAGGAGATAATAATCATGGCAATGTCCCTGGTCTGGCGCGAGCTCTCGGTACCGCTCTCGAGAGGGGGCGGAGTCTGATAGAGATGTGCCTTGATGGTTTTGAGGGGAGTCTCCTCGCGAAAGGGCGGATGCCCGCAGAGCATCTCGTACATGATGCAGCCGAGAGAATAGATGTCGGAGCGAAAATCCACCTCCTCGCCCCTGGCCTGCTCGGGGCTCATATAGAGTGGGCTTCCCACGAGCCCTCCGGGATCCGTCGACCAGCCTTCTTCGTCGGCGCCGTACTCGACCTTGGCGATACCGAAGTCGACAATCTTGACCTGCTCTGAGCCATCGGCTGCTCCGGTGAGCATGATATTGCCAGGCTTGAGGTCCCGGTGCACGACACTGCGCTCATGGGCATGAGCCATACCGTCGCAGATCTGGCTGACGATGGAGACTATTCTCCGCCAGGGAAGCGCTCCGCTTCGGGAGAGAGCGTCGGCAAGGCTCACGCCCTCCACATATTCCATGACCAGATAAGGCTCATGCTCCTCCGTGAGTCCGAAGTCCAGAACCCCCATGATATTGGGATGCTGGAATCGGCTTGCCGCCTTAGCCTCACGCTGAAAACGGATCACCGCATGCGGTGTCAGGGCATCGGCCATGAGAAGCTTGATGGCCACATGCTTATCGAGGATCACATCTCTTGCCCGGAAAATCACCCCCATGCCCCCGGAGGAGAGCTCTTCCACTCCGTCATAGCGCTCCTTGAGCTGGGCTGGGAATTGGAATCCTGATCTCCTCTTCATTCTCTCATTCCGCCAGGAAGTCGACATAGTCGCCGATCTTGCCTGTCTCGGCCCTGGAGAGACCCACGAAAGAGATATTGACGCCGGGCATTTCTTTGCTCAGACGCTGAGCACCCTCCAGATCGAGGGCGCTACATCTAGTCAGGACAAGTGTCTTGAGAGTCTTGATCGACTTGACCCGGGAAAGAGTCTCGGGGCTCATCCTTGTAAGGGTCAGATCGAGAGAGATGAGAGGAAGCTTGCAGATGATCTCCATATTCTCCGGGGTCACTTCCCTGATTGAGACATTCAGATCCTGGAGGTGCTCGAGCGAGGCGACCTGATTCAGCCCTTCCTGGCTTACGGCAGTTCCGCCGATATCAAGGTTGCGGAGGTCAGGCCAGCTCTCTATGATAACCGAAAGAGCCCGGTCGTCGATTCTCTTGCACTCCTGAAGTGACAGGCAACGCAACTTCAACGGCTTCATGGACTCGAGACAGCGATAAGTGACGGCGCAATTGTCGAACCGGAGATTCTCAAGACCCGGTATCCTGGCCAGAATCGGCCCGGCTTCGTCATCGATTTTCTCTTTTGCCAGCAGAAGAACTCTCAAATTAAGGCCGACAAGATTCTCGAGACCGGCAGAGGTGATATCAGCGTTGGTGAGATCAAGCTGGGCTACATAATCTCCCTTTACAAGCCTGAGATCGTCGTCTTTGACCGGCTCGATGGGATCGCTGATGGCAGCCCATGACTCCAGGCGCTCCTTCCGATCCACCGTAAACCTCTCGAGCTCGGGCTTTATCGCTTTCGCGACCGGTCTGACCGGCAGGATAGGCTCTTCTTTCTTGTTGAGCTGAAAGACCCCCAGACCGACAACAAGAATCAGAAGCAGAAGTGAGGCGGCAACGAGCGGAGCTGGCACCTTCTTTCTCTCAGGCAAGGGCGGCGGCTCTTCGGCACGGCAGGCCAGAAGCGCCTCTCTCAGTTCAGTCATACTGGCGAATCGCTCGTCCGGATCTTTGGCAAGACACTTGAGGATCACTCTATTGAGGGCACCGCCCTTGCCCTCTCGGACTGCCAGCATTTCTGGTGGCATCTCCAGATGCGCGGTGACGGTTTGCACATAGGTCTCCCCTTCGAAAGGCAAGATTCCCGAGATCATCTGATAGGCGATACAGCCCAGAGAATAGATATCGCTGCGCGCATCCACCGCCTCGGTCCTGATCTGCTCGGGACTCATATAAAAGGGGCTGCCGACCATGGTGCCGGCTCGGGTCTGGAAGCCGGTCTCGTCTGCCTGGCTCTCCTCGAGCTTGGCGACCCCGAAGTCCAGAATGCGGATCTGGATCTGCTCCGCCGGATCACCCTCCAGCATCAGGTTGCTGGGCTTCAGATCCCGATGGATGACACCGCGCTCGTGAGCATGGCTCATACCATCGCATACCTGACAGAGTATCTCGATGACTATCTCGGGGTCGAGAGAACCGCTTTTCTCCATGAAAGAGCCGAGGCTCATACCCTCGACGAAATCCATGACCAGATAAGGCTGGCTGTCGTCGAGAAGACCGAAGTCCATGATCCCGATGATATTGGGATGACTCAAACGGCTCACAGCCCTGGCTTCCTGCTGAAAGCGAATGACCGCATCGGGGTCGGCGCTGTTCATGAAAAGTGTCTTGATGGCCACGGTCTTCCGGAGAATCTCATCCTCGCCCTTGAAGACCACGCCCATACCGCCGGCGCTGAGCCGGTCCAGGCGCGAGTAGCGCTCTCTCAATTTGGCGGGGGGAAGCTCGTTCGTTTCGTGCATCTGTATTGGTGCATCTGCTCAGGGGAACCAGGCAACCAGGCAACATTCCTGCGGGCTCAATGAGCCTTTCGAGCATTCTGGAGAAGCTCGATCTTTTCTCTTACTGTCTCCTCTCTATTAGTCCTGCCCTTCCCTTCGAGAAAATCTCGGTAAGCTTTGAGGACCTGCAGGCGACCGGCGCCCCTGGTGCCCTCGGCCTGGTCGAAATAGAGGCCGGCCTGCCGGAACTCGTCCCGAGAAACGTCGTATTGACCGTCCGAAGGAGGACCGACCAGGGCGATCAACCACATGAAGCCAATCAATGCTCCCAGAAGAACAGTGGCAATCACACCGAATATGAGAATACCGGCAAAAGATGCGACCATCTGCTCGGGAGCGCCGGTATCGGGACGGGAGAGCTTGCGAGCCATCCACCTCTCCGCTCTCTCCACCGACTTCATCTTCTGGGGTCCGTACCGCATGAGAAAGGTGAACAGCCAGCTAGCCAGGATCGCAATGACCACGAGATAGAGAATGTCCCGCTTGTTCCGGGTGAGCTTCTCCCCCTCGATCACCTCAAGATCCACGGCTTTCTCGCAATGAGCAAGAGCAAGAGCCTGCCTGGTCGCCTTGAGCTCCTCGGGACTCTTCGCTATGAGAAGCGCATCATCGAGAAGAGCCTCCGAGCTGGAGGCATTGCCCCTGCCGAGCTCCAGGACGGCCTTCTGAAACGGCTTCTTCCAGGCCGGGCTGAACTTGTCGGACTGATCAGAATCCGCATCCTGCTGGGACATTGCCGGCAGGCAGAGTAATCCCGGACAGCTCAGAAGGACCAGACAGAAAAGGACAGCTATTGATCTGGCGGGTCGTCTGAATCGCAATGGAAAGCTCCTGGCTGATGCTCGCGCTTATGCCCAGATTAGGTTAGCAAATGCTTGCATGGAGAACAACGAGATCGGGCATAAGGATGGCATGGAAGTTCTAATCCTAGCCATGGCGATTTCGCTCCTGCTCACCCTGTTGCCGGTCCGCTCGCGGTCCCGGGACAGCATAGCCGCTCCCCCGGCTGTCAGGCGCTCCATCAGCCTGGGCTCGAGCTTCCCGGAAGGTGAGAGTCGCAAGGCCAGCCGTGACGCTCTCAGGCTCGAGCGCCTGCTCAACGAGAGCGGCTCCGCCAGCAATTCTTTCGCCACAAGGGTGCACACAGAGACCATCTCCTTCGAAGGAAAGACCTTCGTGATTGCGGAGCATGACGGTATTCTGCTGATCAGGGAAGACTCCTGAGCTATAGAGAATCCAAGCCCCTATAATGTCATGATTCGAAACCGGAAAAGTATCATGAACACAATCGATTTGCGCAGCGACACAGTCACCAGGCCTACCGACGAGATGCGCCGGGCCATGTACGAAGCCGAAGTGGGCGACGACGTCTTCGAAGAGGATCCCACCGTCCGGGCGCTCGAGGAGCTCTCCGCCGAGCGGCTCGGGAAGGAAGCCGGGCTCTTCGTGGCATCCGGAACCATGGGCAACCTGGTCAGCCTACTTACCCACCTGGGCAGGGGGGAAGAAGCCCTGATCGGAGCCGGCAGCCACATTCACGAGCACGAGCAGGGCTCGGCATCTTCGCTGGGAGGCATAGTCCTGCGCGCTCTGCACAAAGGCGAGCACGGCAGTCTCGACCCGGACGAGATCGAGGCATCCATCGCCCCGGACGATGTCCACAAACCCAGGACAAAATTGCTCTGCGCCGAGAATGCTTATAACGGCAGGGCTCTCGGTGTCGATGAGATGAGCGCGGTCTGGACACAAGCGGCTCGATTCGGTCTGAAAACCCACCTGGACGGCGCCAGGCTCTTCAATGCCGCCACCGCTCACCGGGTAGACGTGCACGAGCTGGTGGAAGGCTTCGATTCCGTTCAGTTCTGCTTTTCCAAGGGACTCTGCGCCCCGGCGGGCTCCATGATCGTCTCCGACCGGGATTTCATCAAGCAAGCCAGACGCTGGCGCAAGGCTCTTGGTGGCGGTATGCGTCAGGTAGGCGTGCTGGCTGCCGCCTGCCGGATAGCTCTTACCCACATGACCCTGCGCCTGGAGGAAGACCACGCCACCGCCGCGCTTCTTTACGAGCAGCTCGGCAACATAAAGGGAATCAAGCTCATTCCCGAGCTCCGGGGCACCAATATGGTCTGGTTCGATGTCGATATCCCCGGCTTCACCGCTCTCGATTTCGTCAGGAAAGCGGGAGAAGAGGGAGTCCTGGTTTTCGATTGCTCGAGGACCACCATCCGTGCCGTCACCCACCACGGCATCAGCGAAGATGACGCCCGGGAAGCAGCATCCCGCTTCGCCCGGGTAGCGGCCGGATTGCGGACGAACTGCTTCAGCAGGTGATTCCCAGCGGCCGATAGACCAGACCGGGAAAAACCTTCTCGAGCCTCCTGTTGCCGAGCAGATCTCGAACCACTTCAGCCAGTACCTGCCTGTAATCCGTCTCCACCGCAAGACCCCCGGGACCGATAACGGGCAGGGCTGTTTCATCAAGACCTCTCATATCCTTCAGCCCCTTCCAAGATCCGAGAATTCGGCCTCCGGCGATTCGATCGCCAAGAGCCATGAGCGCGAAACCCCGGCCGTGATCCGTGCCCATGGAGCTGTTCTCGTAAGTGCGCCTGCCGAACTCGGTGAGAACGAGGGTCGTGACACCGCCCGGGAGTCCCTTCATGTCCCGATCGAAAGCGCTGAGGGCCTGGCTCAGCTCGCTTATAAGAGTAGCTTGCTGGCCGTCGGCCGCCCCCTGGAAAAAATGAGTATCCCAGTTGTCCATGTCAACACATGCGATCTCCAGCCCGATACCGGCTCTGGCTATCCGAGCCACTTCCCGGAGACGCCTGCCGATCTGGCTATCCGGATAGGTGACGCCCCGTGAAGACTTATAGCTCGACGTGCCCAGGGACTCCACCCGGGAGAGAAGCGCCAGGGTCTCGATGCCCGCCTGGCCGAGCGGCGCCGGGGCAGCCCCATAAAGGGCAGCCAGCCCGCTTCGTACGGAATCTGAGCGGGCATCCCCGGTGTCGAGCTTGATCTCTTCCATGGTATTAATAGCAGTGGCACCGGGAGCGCCGCGAAGAGACTCTGGAATGGCTGCCCCGATCGAGACAGCGGCAAAAGGCGACGGTCGCGAATTCTCCTGGCAAAAGAGATGCCGCCCCAGCCAACCGCCAGTCAATCGGGCCGAGGCGCTCTCGCCATGCTCCATCTGATCCTGGGCCTCGAAATGAGAGCCGCTGACATTGTCCGAGCCCACCGATTGAACGATCAACAGGCGCCCGTCCTTGAAGGGCTCTACAAGCGGCTTCATCCGTGGATGGAAAGAATAGAAATCAGTCACCGGGCGAGCCAGATCGCTGTCGCCGTTCTTTCCGCTCCGGGCGGTCTTGATACCGAGAGTGGGGCGTGCCTTGAAATAGTCGTCGTCCCCATAAGGAATGATCATATTGAGTGTATCGGCGCCCCCTCTCAGAAAGACACAGACCAGGACATGACCCGGCTCCTGGGATTGGGCGCCCGCCTTGAACGCGAGCCTTCTCAGGAAGCTTCTTCGTGATTGCTTTTTCACAGACAAGCCTCCTTCAATAGATTTGAAAAGCCGGGGACGCCATTACGAATGCAAAAACCGAAGCAAGACCTTGCCCTCCCTTTCCTGCGTCATCCCCGTCGGCGAATTTCTCGAGAGCGGCGAGCTCGACGGGGTCCGGGCGTCTTCCTGCAAGATAGGCGAAGATCAGGGTCGGGGCGATATCTTCATTTTGCGGCGAAAACGCCTGATAGATAGGAGATAGAGCCACTGAGGTGCCCGGAATTTTCTCGCCTGCCAGGGCGAAGGCGAAATTCCAGCGCCAGAGAAGCGTCCCCATCCAGGGAAGGTCTTCTTCCGGATAGCCGTCCGGAGTCGGATGCTGAAAGGGAGTCTGACCCATCCGGGAGAGATATTCGGCAAGCTCGTCATGAACGTGAGTATCGGCGCCGGTGGCACGAAGAGCGCTGACGACAAAACCAAAGGGACGCTTCATCTTATTGCCCCTGCTCCCTGCAAAGTCTGGCGAGTTCAGGATCATCCTGATCGTAGCCCTGATGTCGCCACCGGTGCTGGTGAAATGTCCGGCCACAGCCTCCACGAGACCCCGGGGAGGATCGTCAGCAACGAAACGACGAACGAGCTTAGAGGCGATATGTCTCGCCGTAGAGGGATGGGCGCAGACTATATCGAGGAGTTGCTCGACGTCCGTTTCACCACCGCCTGCAGGGATGACTGTTCCGAGGACGACTTTCTCGCCGTCATCGTGAAGAGGCTTGTCGAAATAGACCGTGCCTTTGCCCCAGGAATCACGGAGGCGCCAGCCGGTAAGACAGCGTGAAGCCTCGAACACATCCTTTTGAGTATAGCCGCCGTCGACTCCCAGGGTATGCAGCTCCAGGAGCTCCCGGGCATAATTCTCGTTGGGCGCATCGCTCATCTTCTCGCGTCTGTTCTCTTTGCCGTCGAGATAGACGAGCATGGCAGGAGAGAGGCAGGACTGCCTGATCAGATCGCGAAATTTTCCCAGGGCATGCTTGCGCACCACCTGCATGTCGTCCGCCGGCTTGAGATAGATACAGTCGCCTTTTTCCAGGTTGATATTGAGATGATCGCGCCAGAAATCGACCATCACCTCGAAAAGCTGGCGCTTGCTATAGACCGCCCGCAATACCGTATGGCGGACCATGTCTTTGCGCAGTATCTCTTTCTTGTAGTCATAGCAGTCCCCTGGTTTGAGATAGAGGGACTCGAATCGTCTTGCTCTCAGATTGCACAGACCGTCATCGATCTTCTCGTAGTCCAGTTGCTCGTCTATCCATGCGGCATGTCCTGTCGTGCGAACATACTCGATGTCCCCGGGCGCCGGTCCGAAACCTGCCCTGCTCAACAGGTGGAAGGTGGGATCGATGGACTCCGAGTCCGCAAGAGCAAGCCTCTCCGGCACACCGCCTCCCAGACGTTTGCTGAGCATACTGATGCCCCGCTCGCAACCCGAGAGCATTGCGGCGCCCGTCAGAAGCGCTCCTGCCTGCAAGATCGTTCGGCGCCTCACTCCCATACGGCTAGACCGATTGGGTTTCGGCGCTCTTCGCTTCCGCTTCACCGGCAGGGCTCTTCTGCCGCTTCGCCTCGGCTCCGGCACGCCAGAGACGCCACAGAGAACGGACCGTGGTTCCGCCACCGGCGATGGTGACTACCGGAAAAACAAGAAGCCATCCGACGATAGGAAACAGATAAGTAAGCTCGAGCACCAGGCCGCCATAGAGAGTGGCTTTGCATCGGGAGCCCTGCCCTAGACCGAGACGCTCGCCGATCACCGTGGCCAGACCGGCGACCGAGGCGTTGGCGAAAAGGAAGAAGAATGAAATGACAAGCAGGACACAGAGCTCCGCCGGACCCTTGCCCAGAGAAGAGAGAAAACCGACCAGCCCGATCGCCAGCCCTGATACCGGCAGGCCGAGAAAGAAAGAGGAGAGGAAGCTCCGGCGCAGCACATAAATCGACTCCTCGACCAGATCGGGCCAGATCGCCCGGCTGAAGAGCCAGACGGCATTGAAGGCGAGCAGGAGCCCGATGATCACGAAAAAGATGGCCATGGTATCGGCAAGAATCATTGCAATTTCCTCGCTGCTCTCAAGCTCGATTCAAGCTGGATCTATTCTTCTGTTATACCTGAATTATCGCCCCGGTCGACAATCCTGCAGTTTACCTTTTCAGGCTCGAGATAAGCCCTCATAGCCTCGTCGAAACGCGAGGGAACACAATCGTAACCACAAGTGAAGATATCGACGAAGCAGGAGCTGTGCTCGGGATAAGTATGAATACTGGCGTGGCTTTCAGCCAGGACATAGACGCAGGTCATGCCCCCGCCCTCGAACACATGCGTGCTGCGGTCCATTACAGCCGCCCCGGAAGCCGCAATCGCTCCGGTCATGGCTCTTTCGATTCCTTCGTAGTCGAGCAGGCGCTCCCGCCGGCAATTAACATAGCTGGCAAGCAGGTGGATACCGCCGAAAACGAACTCTCTTTGGCTCGGTCCAGTTCCAGTCGCCGTTTGCGGCTCGTTCAGGGTGGCTTTGGGCTCGATCATATTTACTCCAGTTTACTCATTCTATATTCCTGAGGAGTCATTCTTCATACCGATGCCAAAATCATTCATAATTGACCTGTAATCCGCAGAGACCCCTCCAGAGAGCCCTGAGATTGAAAATCCTTCTGCCGCTAGACAGCTCCGACTATTCCCGGGCAGCCTTCGAGACCATAGCCGGCGCCACCTGGCTGGGAGCCTCCGAGATTCTTCTTGTCACCGTAGTGCGTGCCATCGAGCCCCTGATGCCTTTCGCCATCGACGAGAAAGCTGTCGCCCGGGAGCAGGAAGTCCTCAACGAGAAGTCCGACTGGCTCATGGGGCTGGCTGACGGCCTCCGCAAAACTCTCCCCGGCTGCCGCATCAACTATCGCGTCAAATTCGGCGATGTCAGGGAGGCTCTCATCGACACCGCCGTGGACGACGATTTCGATCTGGTGATCATGGGCTCTCACGGCAGAGGCTCGGTGGAGCGCATTTTCGTAGGCAGCGTCGCCCAGGCAGTCCTGGAGCATGCACCGGCCGCGGTGCTGATTATCAAAGTCAGGGAATCGGGCAAGCGCGCAGGCACATCGAAATTCAAGCGTATATTGGTCCCCTACGACGGCTCCATCTATTCCGGCGACACCATCTCCTGGCTCGCCAATCGCACCTGGCAGCCGGGCACGCGCTTCCACCTGGTGATGTCCATTCCGGAATTCGAAGAAGTGGAGAAGAGGGGCGTGAGCAGGGGCGAGGCCGAGCTTCTCAAAGACCAGTGGCACCACATCAAAGAGCGTGCTTTCGAGATTCTCGAGGAAGCCGCCCTCAAGCTCGGCAAGCGCTGCGGCAATGAGAACGTCAGTGTCGACGCCGTCCCCGGGGAGCCGCATAGAGCTCTGCTCCAGGCAGCAAGCAAATTCAAAGCCGATCTGATCGCCTGCGGCTCGCACGGACGCTCGGGGCTCTCGCGACTGCTTATCGGCAGCGTCTCCATGCACCTGGTCAATAATGCTCCCTGCCCTGTCCTGGTGATCAAACGCCTGGCAGGCAGCGAGAGTAGCGCCCATGCACATCAGGAGACCGCGCACCCCGATAGCGCGACCGAGTCGGTCTCCGCCGAGCCGGTGCGGGAAAAACGCAAAACCGTATCAGAGACCCGTCCGCCCTTCACGATGATGTAGCCGTGTCCGATGGCATTGACAGTCCAGAAGCGAACCGTACGCAGGGAAGTACTCCCAGGGTCAATATTCCGGCGGCACTTTTCCCGGCCCTTCTCATCTCATTTACCGTCCTGAGCTTTTTCGGTCAGTTTTTCATAGCGTTCGAGCTTCTCAGCCATTTCGCTTTCCAGTTTGCCCTGGGGCTCCTTCCTTTCACCATCTATTACCTCAAGACGAAAAAATACGCCCCGGCTGGCTTCTGCGCTGCCGCGCTGATCGCCAATCTCATCCATATGGCGCCCCTGTTCACACCGGCTGAAGCGCATCTGAATGCAGATATGAAAGCAGATCTGAAAGTTCTGCAGTACAACATCAACAGTCACAACCGCGCACTTTCTGGTCTTGCTGCCTTCATCAAAGAAACGGATTCCGACATCGTCTGCCTGGAGGAAGTCAGACCCGAGACAGACATATATTTGCGAGCCAAAATCCCCGAGTCCTACACCACCCGGATCTCCGTACCCCGCAAAGACAACTTCGGCATAGCGGTCTACAGCAAGCTGCCCTTCGACAAACTCGAAGCGGTCTCTCTATGCAAAGCCGAGATTCCCAGCATCACAGGAAGTTTCGAGATCGCCGGCAGGAAAGCCCACCTGATTTGTACCCACACCCTTCCCCCGATAAGTACTGCAGTATTCGACTTCCGCAACGAGCAGCTTGCCCGGCTGGCTGAGCTGGTGAACACTTATGATGGTCCTGTGGTCCTTGCCGGGGACCTGAATGCGTCGCCTTATTCATACTATTTCCAAAAACTGCTCAGGGACACAGGTCTGCAGGACACGGAGCGAGGTCGTGGTCTGAGACCCACCTGGCCAACCGGATTGCCTGTTTTCGATATTCCCATCGATCATATTCTCGTGAGAGGAGGGCTGAAGACAATTTCTCGTGATGTCCTCGATGGCTCGGGCTCGGATCACCGGGCCGTGCTCGGCACTTTCAAGCTGGCAGGGAAAGATATGGAGGCGGGAGCTAATAATTGAGGAAGCCCACAACCTTTCTTGTTTCGCTCGTCACCATAATCGGTGTCAGTTAGCCATCAAGTACGCAGGCGAACGAATCAGGTGGTACAGAAGTCACTTCAGATAGCCAAAGAAAGTCCCTGCGGCTCCAAGAGCTATATCCCTGGGAAGATAGCTGGCAGTGTAATTTGTTCAGAGCAATATGCGATGAGCATTTCCAGGACTTTGTAGTGACTATCAAAGATCCGGACGGCAAGAGATTTTATGAATACGACCAAAAAAACTTTCGCGAGCGTCCCGGCTACAAAACCTGGGGATTATTCGGGCATAGAGGCGCAGAAGGGCTGGAGACAACGACCTTCACAGTCGAGAAGGAGGGTTTACCAATGCCCATTTCGACAAAATGGGTCCCTCTGCAGTGGACATTAAAAGAGTGCCGGGATCTGGAGAAAGAGGAATTTGAGCAGAACCTTCACTGACTAAGAGTGATGACCAGCATTTGAAGCGGGGCGGGGCTGGTCTGGTGTAAAAATTTGGTCCATTTTTGAGAAATCGCAATATTGCGATTTCTCGATCTGCGCTTGGAAAAAGAAAACATCCCAGCCTCTTCACTCCCAGTTGAGAGTCCAGTCGTAGAACTGCTCGTATTGCTCCAGGGGAATCTCCATCTGACCTTCGAACTCGAAGGTCGGGCTGCCATGGTTGACGCTGGGCGGAGCCAGCTTGAATTCGGTGGCTGGAACGACGGCATCCTGGATGAGATTGGCGCCCTGATCTCGAAACCCGAGCTTGAATACCGAAAATTGACGGAGGAAAAGCTGCATATTCGCAGGTGGTCCCATGATCGCCACACGAACGTGCAGGAGCCCGTCGGCCCAGGCAGTCTTGCAATATGCATCTAGACCGATGGGGATGATCGATACCGGCGCATAGTTCTTGATCACGGCAGCATTATCGAGACGCTGTCTGCCGTACTGAGCCACCGCCTGGCTGGAGGGACCTCTCTGCGCCTGGCTCGGTTTGCGCTTCTGAAGATAAGTCCCGCGCTCGAAAGATGGGGCGCTCCGGGGAGCAGGTTCCGGTTCCGGCTCCGGTTCGGGATTCGCCCGGGGCATTTGAACTGGGCTCGTCTGCCCGGCGCTGGGCTCCCCGGGAGTATTGCTCAGAGTGATGCCTGATTTAGACGGTGCTTCCTGCTCCGGTGTCTTTTCGGAGCAGGCGCCCAGACTCATGCAGGTGACGATGAGAACTGGTAAAAGTGATAGTTTGGCGGCTAATCTGTTGGTCATGATCACCGTTATTATTCCTACAAGAAACGAAGCGGTCAACCTGGAGCGACTTCTTGCTCGACTCGGGCGAAGCTCGGTGGAGCACGAGATTTTCGTGGTGGACGCCAGCGACGATAACGCCACCACGCAGATAGCGGAAGCAGCAGGCATTGCTTGCCTATCTAGCGCTCAGGGAAGGGGCGAGCAACTTGCCGCAGGAGCCCGAGAAAGCCGCGGCGATATCCTCTTTTTCCTGCACGCTGATACCGCATTCGAAGACGATCCCCTGGCAGCCATCGAGAGCCGGTTGAACAACGACCTCGATCTGGCTGGAGGCAATTTTGCCCTGCTCTTTGACGGGGACCGCCCTTTCGACCGTTTTACCGAATGGCTGTGCCGGGCAGCTCGCCTCTTCGGCGTCTATTACGGGGACTCGGGAATTTTCGTCCGTAAAGAAGTCTATGACCGGCTCGGCGGGATCAGCCCCCTGCCGGTCATGGAAGACTACGACTTCGTCAGACGTCTGGAGCGCCGCTACCGAACCTGTTATGTGACCGCGATGCGGCTCACCACATCGAGCAGGAAATTCCAGGGCAGAAGCCCGGTGGCGATTGTCCTCCACTGGATCAAGATGCATGTCCTCTTCGCCCTGGGATCGAGCCCGGAGCGCCTGAGGCGAGCCTATTACGGTGATACTTGATTCGGTATCACAGCCCGGCGTCGACAGGTCGGAAATGCTATACTCTTGAAATGATTGGAAATCCAAGAAAGTCTCTCGCCATTGCCTTGCTGAGCGCAAGCCTGATGTCGCTTGCCGGCCACGCCCCGGATGCACGGGCACAGGTCGAAGAATCCACCAGCACCAAGATCGCGCCGGCCATCACTGCTTATAAGGCAGGCGAATATCAGAAGGCGCTGCTGTTCATCAAGGGTCTCGACATCGAGACGGCCAGCGCGCCCCTTACTCACTATTACAGCGCCCTCTGCCTCCAGCAGCTCAAGCAGAATCTCGCTGCTTACAACGAGTACAACTATGTCTATATGACCACCCGGAACAGGGAGCTCAAATACAAAGCTTTCCAGGGACTGAAGAGCCTGAAGCCACCGGGTTATAAGCCGCCCAAGTGGCCCAAACCAAAAGTCGTCAAGCCCAGGGGGCAGGACAATGTCTGGATCAAGCCCAAGGCTGGTTACGGCAAATCCGGTCCTGCCGCCACAGCCACCAAGGAAGTGACTATAATTCCCACATCGTGCTCCCGGGGGCGGTAGGGCTTCGTACTATTACCTTGACAAGGTTTAGAAAAATTACATATATTGATGTTTAAGCCAGTTGTGACTTAGTAGGCAAATCATGCAAAGATTCGGGCGCTCGAGATCGATTAGAACGGTAGGCGGAAGCGCCATCACCGAGACCGGTCCGGCGCTTTTCATACTGTTCATAATGATCCTCTTCCCGCTCATCGACCTGATGTATATGGGGCTTGCTTATGGCATCGTCTGGTATCTCAATTTCCTGGAAGTCCGCGAGCTGGCGGTCCGGGAGCCTGCCGACACCGCTGTCGTGCTCCAGGACCTGGACAATCTCTTCGTTCAGCAGGGACTTGGCAAGTTCATCGGTCTGGCGATCAGCGACATCCAGCACCCTCTTCCCGGTCAGGCCACCCGAGCCGGCGACCCGCTCCTGGTAACATGTACTACTCAGGCACAGGTCGACCCCTTCTTGAGCCTGCCGTTTATCATGCCTGTGGCGGGGATCAACAGCCCTGTGACCTTCGAGGTTAGCTCGAGCCGGTTCCAGGAAGAGAACGGCCTGAACTAGGACTTACCAGCAGATGATCACTTTCAAAAGCAGACGAACGAAAAGGGCAGCCAGCCTCGTAGAGGTGATAGCCGGCCTGTTCATACTCATTCCGCTCTTTCTCTGCATGATCGACCTCTCCGCTGTAGTAATCGGTCAGATCGTCAACGACGCCCTGGCCAAGCGGGCAGCCCGGGCAGCAGCCCAGAAAGCCACCAGCGCCGAGGCCAGCACCGCCGCCCAGTCCATCGTCAATGCTTACCAGGTCAACGGCATAGTCAGCCAGGCCAGTATCATCAGTGTCACGTTCAATGCCGGAAACACCGGCAACGTGGTAGTGGAGACCCAGGTGCAAATCAATGTCCCGGCACCGATTCCTTTCGTGCCCCTGCTCTCCAACGGCCGGAATATGAACGCCCGGGCTACCGAGCCAATCGTTATGCTTCCGGCAGGGCCATGACAGGCAAGAGCAAAGGTCGACCGAGAACAATCGCCTTACTCTTCCTCCTGGCTGTTGCCGCCGGTGGTTGCTCGAGCACCACCAGCGATGGCAAACCGGCGCCTGCCGCGATCAAACAGGAATCGTCCGGGTCCCGCTTGTCCGGGTCCCGCTCGTCCGGGTCCGATCCGGCTGCCGGTTCCGCCAAGCGCAGTACCGGCAAGCAGCGAGACAAGGAAGTGACGGTGAAGACCAATACCAGACCGATCACCGTGGAAGGCGAAGTGATCGATGCCTGGTGCTACTGCTCCGGGGTGATGGGACCCGGGCGCGGACCCGAACACGAGAAATGCGCCAAGCTCTGCGTGGCGGGCGGCGTGAGCGCCGGCATCCTCACCGATGACGGAACTGTTTATATAGCGGCCAAGCACCAGGCCTACAAAGGCTGCAACGGCTTGCTCCTGCCCTATGTGGCACAGCGGGTGAAAGCCACCGGCTGGGTTGCCGAAAAAGGAGGCTGCCGGGTTTTGAAGATAAGCAAAGTGGAGCCGGTGGGAAAAGATAGCTCAGACAGAAGCTCAGACAGAAGCTCCGACAAGAGCCCCGAGAAAGAATCGAAACCAGAGCCTACCGGCGCTGAGGAGCAGTGAAAGAGAGCCAGGCATGCCAGATCTGGTCTTTGAATCGGGAAGCCAGGTCATTGTCGTAGGTCTTCAGACGCCTGACCAGCCGCATGAATCCGCCTTTGATCTCGGGATCATCCGGAGCCAGGCGGAAGGCTTCCTGATACAGGTAGAAGGACTTGCGATAGTCCCTGGACCATAACTCTTCATCGAGAGCCCAGCGATAGAGGCCGCGGCTCAACAATTGATTGGGAGAGCTCGCCGGTGCTTCCACCCCGAGCCGGTATTGCTCCACAGCCCGCGAGTACTTGCGCACCCGGTCGAAAACATCCCCCATGGCAAAGCGGAAGAAGCGCTCGTGGCTGCCATCAGGCATAGCACGAGCACACTCTGCCACGGCTTCGTCCACCACCTCGTCGGACACATTGGGAATAATGGAGACCAGCAAGTCTTTGGCCTCCTGATTGGCTTTCTTGCTTCGCTTCCGGCAGACCAGACTGATCAGGGACGGGGGAAGCGAGTCCTGATAACGCTTGAGCTCATAGAGAGACTGCCCGGTAAGATAAGCAGCATCATAGAGACATGGGCTGGCTTTGAAAGCACGCTGGAAAGAGGCGGCGGCTTCCTGCTGCCGGCCCATGGCTTTGAGGACCTTGCCTTCGACGGTATTGGCGCGCACATCGCCGGGGCTGCGTTTGAGGTCCACCTGTACGGCCTCGAGAGCTTCTTTGAGGCGACCCTGGGATAGACGAAGATCGGCAAGAGAAGATCCAACGCCCAGAGAGCGTTGAGGAGCCTTGTACGCGACCTCGTAGATCCGCTCGGCGTCCTGAAGGCGACCATATCTTTCGAGCACCATGCCAATCTTGAGAAGACGTTGCCCGTCACTGGCAGAAATCTTGAGAGCCCTGGTCAGATAGTTCTCGATCAGATCTCTATCCCTGATCCGGAGCCCGAGATGGAAGAGCTGGAAGATCGCCGGATAATAGTCGTTATCCAGCTCCACTGCTTTCTCGTATTGCTCGATGGCCAGATTCTCGTAGCCCTGGCGCTCCAGGAGCCTGCCCATGAGATAGCGGAGAAGCGGCACTTGAGGCTCCTTCGCGATAAGCACCGAGAGCCTCTCGATGATTTCGTTGTCGATTTTTACGGTCTCGATTTTGTGATCGAGCTCATGGACGAATTGCTGGTCCGCCGGACTCACCGCCTGCACCGGAGCGCAGGCCAGCAGGACGGAGACCGCGGCCAGCTCAGCCGCAAGAATGATCCGTCTGGAAAGGCGCCTGTTTGTCACGATCCTGTCTATCTGGCTAGCGGAAGAGCTTGTAGCTGATCTTGATCTCGGACTTGAAACCCTTTTGCTTGGTCGACGAAACCCTGACCACCACCCCATTGTGCCCTTTCTGACCTTTGATCGAGTCCTTTACAGAAGAAGTCGTCCAGGAGTTTGCCTTCAGGGAATCCTCGTACCACTGGGAAACCACGTCCGCAGCATCCTTGCTCAGGTAGCGCATGGTGATAGCCGGTCCACCGGCCTTATTGGGGTACATCAAGCCACCGACGAACTGGGTCTGACCGCCGTATTTTGGCAGATCAGGCAAGTCCATGGGTTTCTTGAGCAGTTGCCAGGCACCATCACCGACACCACCATGATCGGCTCGCTGAGCGATCAGAATCGGCTTGTCGGAAGCCATGGCGCTCCCGGCCGAAAAGATGAGCAGCAGTGACAGACCTGTCAACCAAGTTTCGTGCGTTCGCATAAGAATAATTTGCCCCTGTGTCCTGCTATAAATCTAGCACGGGCAGCAGAACTGGCCTCCACCGTTGGCCTCATTTCTGAACTTGATAACCCCGAGAATATTTCGGAATCCAGAAGATGGGGTCCACTGAGTGGTGTCCTGACCGACTGCTTGGGAATCGAGGGGACAATCCCAGGGATGCGGATAGCCGCATTCGCCATCGCAGTTCGTTATCCCATCGAGCTTGAAGGGATTGGCTGCCCGGGTGTAGTTGGTCTGGGTGCCATCCGGTAGATTGAGACTGGGATTGCTTATATCGGGAAGATTCCAGCTGGGTGGCGTGCTGCTCAGGACGAGATTGTTGCTGTTGGGATCGACATAGATGTAGCTCACCTGGTTGAAGGGAACTATCGATCCGAGCACATTGTTCATCTCGGCGGCGGAAGCTTCCGGCTTCATCTGCCTCATATAGGTCTGGAGCTGGGGCACGATGCCGGTGGCATTGGTCTGCTGAAGGAGCTGTTGAAGCGTGCCCTCGCTGACCGAAGTGAGACCGCAGTCGTTGGTGGAATAACGCTTCAATCCGGTATTACTGGCCGAGGCGGTGATTGTGGCACACTCGGCGCCGCTGCTCCGCTCCTGGCAGATGTCCATATGGAAGCGCTCCACAGCCATCAGATTGTTGACCGGGGTGGTGCCGTTGTTACCACCCTGACCCTGTCCGTAGAGGCTGAGGAATTTGTCCAGATCGCAGGGATTGCCGCCGTTGCTGGCCATGGTGGTGGGCTGCACGCTGTGATCCGGGGAGCCGTTGGAGCAATTGGTCACTCCAGCGCCATTCACGAAATCGATAAAGCCCTGATCCGAGGCAAGCTGGCTTGGATTGGATGGATAGCCGCCGAAGCTGTCTACGCCGGCGTTCTGAATCATGCTCGAAAGGGTGCTCTGGGCCCCGGGATCGCCGCTAGACAGAGCGTTGTAATTGTTCTGGACATAATTTTTGACGTCCTTCAGCGTCGGCGAGTTGCCGGCGGACTGGTCGGCAATGAGGCCGGTATTAGGATTGCCCATGACCTCGACATAGTTGGGATCCATGAGCTTGTCTTGCCAGATGTCGAAAGCCCCGTTCACCTGGGTACCGGAAAGAGATCCTGTATTGTCGACAATGATCACGCCCCGGGGTATCGCGGCACCGAAGATCTGATCGAGTGAGCCGACGATACTGTTGGAGAGAGCCCTGGTCTGCATGCCGCTGGCCTTCTGATCCACGGCCAGACCGGCGGAGCGGAAAGCATTGGGTGGCACGAAACCGGGAATCGGTCCTCGTGGCTTGAGCTGCTGGAAATTCCTGTCCGAAACCAGGTGAGGGGGCTGACCGGGTCGCACGGGCACGGCCCAGAGACTCTCGGCTCCGGCGGCGGCGAGTTGCTGGTAGCCCACAAGGTATTTCCTGCCGTTGGGTCCGTCCACTGTGAGAGAGTTGAGATTGGGACCGCCGCTCAAGATCTGATTGGCATTTATGTATGCGTTGCTGGCTGCGCCCCTGGCCATCAGAGAGGTCTCGTGCTGGGTGCCGAGATGCTGGACGGCATTGTTGCTCGCCTCGAACATCTTCATCGCGTGGTTGGTGGCGACGTTATGGAAATGCTGATCGAAATTGCCCGAAGATGTGAGCTGACTGTTCAGGCGGTCCGCTACCTCTTTCACCAGGGCGAGCATCTGCTGCGCGTGGGTGCTTCCGGGCGCGGTGCCGATGGCCTGTGCATTGGCGGAGACGAGGAACGCTTGAGCCGCCAGTCGGTTATAGGTAAGGAGGTTTACCTCGTTGGTAGCCGGGTCGTCACTGTCACCGAAATGGTTGACCTCGTCCCCTGAGAGCAGAGTTGTGCCGGGTCGGCGCAGAACTTGCTTGGCGACATTGAGATTGCCGGCGTCGGTGGCGTGCTGGAGCTCCTGACCGCCGCCGAGCTGCATGACGAGAAAGAGGAGCCCGATACCGAGCACTATGAGCACCAGAGCCGAGACGATTACTAAGGCCAGTACGGCACCCCGGGAGGACCTAATAGACATGGCTTGATTCCTTCTTCGAGATTGATGACGGCATTCGTATTATTGCTAGCAGGCAAACCGAAATACAAACGGTTTCTACTAATGGGGACGCGCGGGAACAAGCTTAATAATATTTAATAAGCCCCAAAAAGTAAAGGGGTAAATCGCGGCAAAACGATCATTCGTCAAGCTTTTTAAGATGCAGCCTGACCAGATTCTTTCTTGTGCCCTCCACCAGCTCCTTGGCGGACTTTTCCCGGATTGCCAGCGCCTCCGAAAAGTACTTCTCCGCCTCCTCCAGCTGATTCTTCTTCTCCGCTAGCTCACCGAGAAGACAGAGGCTCGAAGCCACATGCGGGTGGTCGGCTCCCAGAAATCTCCTTCTGAGAGCGAGCTGGCGCTCGATATAGGGCTGGGTGTCGGCACAGCGATCGTCGGCGCAGGCCGCCGAGACAATCAGATTGATGGTCTCGATCTGGTCTTTCGACTCTTTGCCCTGGCTCTTCTCCTGGATCGACAGAGCCTCGAGGGCTCGACTCCGGGACTGAGCGAAGTCGCCTTTCCTGTATGCCACCCGACTCCGTGCCAGAAGAAAAGGAAGCAGTTCCGGGCTCTCCTCGCCGTAGCTCTTGCGCGCTGATTCGAGGGCCCTGGATGATACCGCATCGGCCTCGTCAATCTTGCCCTGGACCGTATAGCACCGGGTGAGCAAGAGCCGGTAGCGACCGAGATCCTTCTCGGGAATGCCTTCTTTTGCTGCCTGCTCGAGACCCGAGGCGAGGGAAAGGGTAGCTTGCTCGGTCTGCCCGCTGTCGAGCTGCCTGGCGCCCTGCACCAGAAGGTCGTTGTCGGTCGCTGTGCCGCAGCCCGAGAAGGAGAAGGAGACGACGATAGCCGCGAGAAGCCTGGTCCGCATACTACACTTATAATAGCAATGGTGGTACCAGGAGAGTTTACCAGTGGCCGATTCAGAAGAGAACAAGGAAAAGGAGAGCCCGGAGACGGAAGCTCCTGAAGAGAAGGCCGAAGAGAAGGCCGAAGAGAAATCCGAAGAGAAGCCCGAAGAGAAGTCCGAAGCGAAATCCGAAGAGAAATCCGAAGAGAAGCCCGAAGCGAAATCAGAAGAAGAAGAAAAGCCCGATTCCGGCCCCGCTCCGGAAACCAGAGAAGCAGAACCTGCCGTCGCTCTGAAAGAAGTACAGGAAGAGAAGCAGGCGCCGGTAAGAGTCGAGAACCGGAGCAACTTCATCGACGGCTTCTCGAAAACAGTGACTTATATCAAGGAATCAAGCGCAGATAAATCTCTGATATTTCGCGAGTCGGACAAGCTCACTCTCAAGCTCCTTATCTGGGCGCTCGTCCTCTCGGCGATCTTCGTCATTCTGCTGGTCGCCAGCGTCCGGATTCCGTCCCTCTCGGCCTTCTTCTTTATCATGGCCGACATCATGCTCTTCTCGGCTATCCTCGGCTTCACCCTCACCAGATTCGGTATCATAAGAGCGATGGAGCCGCGCTATGCGGTAGTCACTTATCATCTCATGGTAGGCACAGGACTTCTGGGCATCACGGTAGTTTTCAACATCATGGTGGTGGCGGTGATGATACTCTTTCACGACCGGATAGCGATAGTATTCGGTGGCTGAGGTGAGACTTAAACTGCCTGCTCTTTTCGCTCTCGTCATCCTGCTCGCGCCCCTTCCCGCAATAGCCGGCGAGCACGCCTACCAGCGAGTCGACTTCCAGCTCCGCGGCTCCAAGTGTGTTGCCTGCATCAGACGGGTGATCAAGAAATTGCAGAAAGAAAAAGGTGTCATGAAGGTGGACATCTCCATCTTTCCACCATACTGGGGTGTGGTACTCCTGGACAAAGAAAAGACCGACTTCGAGCGAGCTTTCGAGAGAGTCAAGAAAGAGGATTTCGTGAAAAGCGAGAAAGTCGAGCGCAAAGACCTGGATGAAGTTCCCCCTCTGGTCATTCCGCGCAAAAATGTCTCGGACCGTGATGAAAAGGTAGAAACAGATCTTTGACCCTACTTACCCGTCTCTAGCCCGCGCCACTTGATACCATAGAGCTGCCGTTTCGCTTCCCCTTCCCAGTGCTTCTTGAAGTCCTGCTCGGAGCCCTCGAAGTGGATGTGCTCCCGGTAGCGGCAGTCATCGCCAACCGGAGCGAATATTCCGTATGCGGTCCTGTCCTCTCCGACCCAGGAGTTGATCATGACGAGCACTTTCTTGCCCCCCACTTCCTCGGTGCGCAGGCGAATATTCTCGATCTGGCCGGCATGTCCGTAGACGCCGCCGGGCACGACCCGAGCGACAATGTCGATTTCTTCTTGATTCAGGTCATGAGGCTTTTCGGAAAGGATCGCCTTGAATCCGGCAGCCACTTCGTCCGGCAGCTCCGAGCCGGGTTTCGCCCAGTTCCAGTAACCGATCTTCATGGTATTGCTGGCCGGACTCTGATACTCATCGAACTCGAAGCTGGGCACGCTCATGCCTCCACTTCTCGCGAAACCCGGGGGGAGCTCGAGCTTCTCGATACCGCCTCTGTTCTCGATCAGCAATCCCTGATCCCGGGCCTCCCGGCGCTGCTCGCGACGTCTGGCGAAGCCGCCCAGAAGATCCGCCATACCGGCGATGAGACCGTCACCTCTGCCGGTATCTTCGCCCCGGGCATCGGCCTGTGAATCCGCCTGGTCATCGACCTGATTTTTTCGTCTTTCACCCATCCCCTGTCCTCTCTCTAACCTCTGATTTCAGTCGATCTCGAATCGATCGGTGCTGCGGGCTCCTTTGAAGGTCCGGATATGGCAGCCGGTGTGCTGGTAGAGGGCCTCTTTCATCTTTTTGAATTCGCTGTCCTTCTCGGGATTGTCGCCGGCACAGAAAAGGAAATAGAAGAAGTCGAAAGGATTTTCGTGGGTGCGGCTGTCGCTGTGGCTGGAGTCGGCATTGAGAAACTCGTAATAGACACTCTCCACCAGACTCTCAGGCACGCCCCGGACGGTCTGCGGGAAATAGCCCACAGCCAGGACTTTCTTTATATGCACCGAAGGATTTCTTCTTTTGATCGTCCAGGTGGTGGGCTGGTAAGCGTTGACCACGAGAATGACCGGCTCTTCCGAGTAGCCGATATCCACCTCGGTCTCGCCCTTGATCAGGTCCACGAACTCTCCGGTGGGCTTGCCGTTGTATTCGCTCACCACTTTCACCGCGGCGCTCTCCCCCGCCACTTTCTCGAATTCGATCACTGTCTGCTGACCGGGATTGAATGGAGGCGTCGGCATGACAGGGACGGAAGGTACATTGTTTTGAGAGAAGCTCGGAGAAGGTGGAGGCGAGGCCGGGCTTCGCTGGAGCTGGGTCCAGGCGAGACCGAGACCGGCCAGGGCGACAAGCAGGAGAAGCCCGACAACAGCCAGGCTGCCCAGGATGATCACGGGCTTGTAGTCACGGGCCTGCTCCCTGGGAGCTCCCTCCCGGGTGGGGGTGGAGCTTGATCTTGCTTGCGACCCGGGCTTCGCCACCTCGACCGATAGTGGACGAGAAGGGGGCGGGGGTGGGGACCGCCGGTCATTCAGAGCAGCCAGCACTTCGGCCATGCTGGCGAATCGATCCTCCGGCGCCTTCGCCAGGCAGCGCATGACGATGCGCTCCAGGCGATCGCACTCATCTTCCCTGGCCAGACCGGCTTCTTCGAAGGTCATTGGACTGTCATTGACATGCGCGAAGATCGTCTCGAGAGCCGTCTCCCGCACTATGGGTGGTGCACCGCAGAGGACCTCGAACATCACGCATCCGAACGCATAGACATCGGTGCGCGCATCCTGAGGTTTGCCCAGACATTGCTCCGGCGCCATGTACTGCGGGCTGCCGAAGACCTCGCCGGTCTGGGTGAGCTGTTTCTGAGCCGAAATATCCCCGGCGCTCAAGACCTTGGCGATTCCCAGATCGACGACTTTGACGAAGTCGCCGCCGGATTCGCTGCCTTCGCTTCGCTTGATCAGGAGAATATTGGCAGGCTTGAGATCACGATGGATGACCCCCTTTTCGTGGGCGTGCTGGAGAGCGTCGGCAATCTGGATAAAAATGGGCACTGCCCGGGAAGCCTCGATACGACCGTCTCTGAGCCGGTCGGACAGGGAGTCGCACTCCAGGTACTCCATGACGAAATAAGGGATGCCCTCAGCGGTTTTGCCGGCATCCTGGATAGTAATCAGGTTCGGGTGGCCGAGAGCGCTCATGACGTTGATCTCATTCTCGAAGCGCGAAAGAATCTTGCCGTCGACGATGAGATGCGGGTGCAGGATCTTGAGAGCCACTGGGCGACCGAGCTTCAGATGCAGAGCTTTGAAAACGGTGCCCATGCCGCCGGAGCCGAGCCTCTCGAGGATGCGATAACGCCCGTCGAGCTCCCGGCCGACCATGTTACTCGTATTGTTTATGGCGACAGTCCTGTCATCGTCTTGATCGGTCATTGGAGTATTTTAGAATATGACGATGAAGATTCTCATCATCGGAGGCACGATCTTTCTCGGCCGGCACCTGGCGGTGGCAGCCAGAGAGAGGGGGCACGATATCCGGCTCTTCAATCGGGGCAGGAGCAATCCCGGTCTGTTCTCAGACATCACCATCGTCGGAGACCGTGACGGCGGGCTTTCCGATGCTCTCGGTGACACTGGCTTCGATTGTGTGATAGACACCTGCGGTTATGTGCCCAGGGTGGTGAGACAGTCGGTGGAGCACCTGCATAACCTGGTCGGGATCTATGTCTTCGTCTCATCCGTTTCGATCTATGCCGATCTCAGCCAGCCCGGCACCACCGAGGAAGCGCCCTGCGGCACCCTCGACGACGAGACGGTGGAGGATATCGAGGGCGGCAACTATGGTCCCCTGAAAGCTCTCTGCGAGAAGGTCCTCCTCGACGCCACGCCGGAGAAAGCCCTGACAGTCAGGCCGGGTCTCATAGTCGGTCCCTATGATCCAACCGACAGATTCACGTACTGGCCGGTCCGCATAAAGAGAGGTGGCGAGATCATCGCCCCGGGCGACCGAGATCAGACGATCCAGTTCATCGATGCCAGAGACCTGTCCGAATGGATAGTCAGAGCGGCGGAAGATGGCCTGACGGGTGTCTTCAATGCCACCGGTCCCGGCGAGCCGCTCACCGCAGGCGAGCTCTTCGAGACAGCCAGACAGGTGACCGGCAGCGATGCCTCCTTTCACTGGCTCTCCAGAGAGATTCTCGAAAATGAATCGGTGACGCCCTGGAGCGATATGCCCCTGTGGATCCCTCCGGGTCATGAGGCTTTCGGGATCAATTCGGTGGACTCGAGCCGGGCCAGGAGCCGGGGTCTGGTCACCAGACCGGCAAGCCGGACCATCGCCGACACAGTAGCCTGGTTCGAGGCAGAAAGAGAGCCGGATTCTTTAAAAGCCGGTCTGTCGAAAGAGCGGGAGATCGAGATTCTGAGCGCTGCCGGGAAAACATTTCCAAAATCTTAAGATGCCAGCCTGTGACCCTTTCAAGGCCTCGTTGTCAAGTGATAAATCTTTCCACTTCTCTGCCTCCGAGACGAAAAGCCGCACCGGGCGCCCGCTTTGCATCCGGGCGACGGCAGACACCGCCTTCGATAGCGGTCACGGGCTCCGGATTTGACCAGGTTGTCAAGAATTGGAAATTGAACATTCGATAATTAAAATTCTGTTTTAGATGCAGTTGCTCTCGGAGACCACTCAATTGGACCCGTGGATCATCATACTTTTTGTGGCAGCCTTCACCGGCATCTGCGGCTGGCCTATATCGAGCCTCTTCTGCAACTTCGTTCTCTATTACTGCGACTGGCGCGACGGCGAGGAGAACAACTGGGGAAGCAATGTCTTCTGGCTTCTCTTCTACCCTGCCGCGGTAACCTATTCGATACTCGTCATCGCCGTTCTCTATCTCTGTTGAGCCCATGAGCCTGGAGAAGGGACCGGACCAGATCAAAGACCTGCTCGCCGACTGGAACGGCGAGATCATGCCGCTTGCCGACGTGCGTGTCTCGGTCCTCGATCGAGCATTCCTTTTCGGCGACGCCGTCTATGAAGTCATCCGGGCTTACGGCGGGCATTTTTTTCATATAGACGATCATCTCGATCGTATGAAAAACAGCCTGGCATCGCTTTCCATCGAAGGCGTCGATACCGAGGAGATCGGCAGAAGAGCCAGGACGCTCCTTTCACAGTCGGGGATTCCGGACGCCCTGGTCTATATCCAGGCCACGCGCGGAGTAGCAGCCCGCACACACTACTATCCCGAGAGCTATGTCCCCAACATTCTCATCTATGTCCAGCCCTTCAGAGACCCGTACAGAGAAGAGCGCAAAACCGGGGTAGCCTCGGTCACCCACAAAGACATCCGCTGGGGCCGGAACGACATCAAGGCCACCAGCCTGGCGGCTAATTGCATGGCGGCTCAGTATGCCCGCTCGAAAGGCTGCCTGGAGGTTGTCTTCATAGACCGGGACGGCTATATGACCGAAGGCAGCCACACTTCGCTCTTCGGCATACGAGCCGGCAAGCTCCTGGTGGCACCATCATCCGCCAATGTGCTGCCGGGGATCACCAAGAGACAGGTACTGGAGCTCGCCAGAAAAAGCGACGTCCCCATCGAAGAAGTGCGCGTCCGGGAAGAGGATATTTATGATCTCGATGAGTTTTTTCTGGCCGGCACCCCGGAAGAGCTCATCTCCATAGTCCGGGTCAACGACCGGCTTATCGCAGACGGCAAGCCGGGTCCCCTGGTACAAGCCCTCTACCAGTCATTCTGCTCGTCGATTCAGTTGCCGAGCCAGCTGTCATAAGCAGCCCTGTCCAGGCCAGACCTAGCAGTTGAAGTCGAAGCAGTTGAAGTCGAAGCAGAAGCTGCTTTCGGCGACACTCCGGCTTTTCTATTGCCCGTAGCTCCTTTTGCTTTCAAGATTTTCTTGATGCCGTCGATATTCTTGAGAATAGCCTCTTTCTCTTCGGCTGGAGGCGAGGCTTTGAGGGCATGGTCGAAACAGTCGAGACTGTCTTTGAAACGCTCGCTCATGGCATAGAGATTGGCGAGATTGCTCCAGCAGACCCAGTCGTCCTTCTTGAGCTCGGTGGCCTGCTTGTAGGCACGCTCGGCATTTTGCAGATCGTTCATCTTGCGGAAAGCGATACCGAGGTTGGTGTAGACATCGGCATCATATGGATAAATGGCGATGGCATTGTGATAGCTCTCCACAGCCTTTTCCCACCACTCTTTGGCCAGATAACGATTGCCCAGATTGAAGTGCGGAAGCGAGTCGGCATACTTGACACGGTCGCCGTATCCGGGGAAGCCCTCGCTCCGAGCCGGCGCCACCGACGATACCAGCAGGCAGCCTAACAATAGCGCCGGCGCCCAGGTGCTCTTGATCGATTTCTTCAAGTAACTCATCCCTAGAGTCTATCGTCCTGAATAGTTTCCTTCATGAGAAAATAGTCAAGAAGATAACATACTTGCGTGCGGAAACCTTCTTACCTGATCAAAGAAAGCGAGTGAGGTCCTGGAGAGCAAGCCAGAGGAAGACAGGACGATATGGCATGCTCTCTCCGCCGGTCTGAGCGCCGTCTTGATGATCCTGGTGGTCCTGGCCGTACCCTGGTCGGGCTATTACAAGAGCGATCTGAACTGGTCCGACGCCCAGGGCATCGCTGCCTTTCTGGCCGCTCTTTCGGTGCTCAATTGTCTATCGCTTCTGGTGCGCATCCAGATCATCGAAGGGGCGGGCACCAGTTTTACCGATCTCAAGAACTATCATGTCGCCATGGCTGCCGCCGCCGCCGCCAATATCTTTCTCTGGTCCGGAATGGCAATGTGGTTCGTGGCAGGCGATCTGCACTTGAGCCCCTTTCTCTGCTTCTTCATTGCTGCCGCCGGGGCTCTCGCCCATACGCTCTTTCACTACTGGCGGTGGCGTAACAGCAAATCCACCACCACGGTGCTTCTTCTCGCCATCTATGCAGCCATACTGACGGGCATTATCTGGGGCTATTCCACCGGCGCGTCTCTCAAGTAATTTTCGCTCAAAGCGTAAGCTGCGATTCCGAAAGCGACTGCGACATTCAGGGACTCTTTCATGCCTTTCATGGGCAGATGGCAGACCCGGTGGCAATAATGAATCACTTGAGGAGAGAGACCGGAGACCTCGTTACCCACCACCAGGCAGAGCGGTCTCTCGATGAGCCCTTCCGAAATCGCCTGGCTGAGAAGGAGACTATCGCTCGCGACCTCAAGACCGACTATCTGCACCCCTCTGCCGGACAGCTCCCTCAGCACGGTGACGGGATTGGGATGGTATTCCCAGTAGACAGTCTCCTCGGCGCCGAGACTGACCTTGGCGATCTCCTTTCGGGGCGGGCTGCCGGTAATGCCGCATAGATAGATCGCCCCGAATCCAGCACCATCTGCAGTGCGAAAGATAGAGCCGACATTCCAGAGACTGCGAACGTCCTCCACCAGCACGCACAGAGCAGGACTGTTGTTTTCCCCTGCCGGACCGCCTCGCAGGGCACCCGCGGCGTGCTTGCGTTGATACTCCCGCTCGATGGCGGCCAGGGCCTCGGGGCTGCGAAAAGCGGCCGGCATAAGACAGTGAGGGCAGGTGCCTCGAAAATGTTTGCGCTTGTCCGGGCTCAGATCGAGAAGATCCACAGGTCTTGCGCAATCAGGATTGGGGCAGAGGCTCTGCATGCTCGCCATTAACCGGGGAATCAGGCTCCGAAGATAGCGGACACGCTCCGGTCGGTCAACTGAAAATCAGGCAATATTTTGCCCAGATCGGCAGTGGCGATGCTCATATGCTCATGGGCAGCCTGGCCGATCACCGACCGGAAGTCGGTGGTCACCGGCAGATCCCGACCTTCGAATAGCTTTCCTTTCGAGAGCCCCTGCCATTGCCCGTAGACTTTGCCGCCTTTGATCCCACCGCCCATGACGAACATGACATTGCCATGGCCGTGGTCGGTGCCGCCGTTGCCGTTCTCGCTCACGGTGCGACCGAACTCCGAGACCACCAGGATCACCGTGTCCCGGTACTGGGGTCCGAGACCGCGGGCCAGATCGGCCAGACCTTTGCCCAGCACTCCCAGATGATTGGCGAGCTGCCCTTTGCCCGCTCCTTGATTGACATGGGTGTCCCAGCCGCCCAGGGCCACGAAAGCCACCTGGGTGGTCCGGTCCTCACCGAAGAGCTTGCCGACCTGCAAGCCGAATCCCTTGAAATTGGCTGCCTGCGGAGCACCTTTGTTGGCAGCCGTCATCTCCTGATCGAATTTGCTCTTCAGAGTACGATGGCTGTCCATCCCCTCGCGGAAAGCGACTCCCAGGGAATCTTGACGGGCTGCGTACATTCTCTCGAAGGCGGAGGAGATAAAAGGTCTGTCCACCACCGAAGGTCTGCCAGCCCTCGCCGGCGCGAAGCTCGCCACCGAAACCGGTCCCTGCAGAATGCGCGGCATGGTGGAGCCTACATTGATAGCCCGGATCGAGGATCTCGTGCTGGGCAGCACTGTAAGCAAACGATTGAGCCAGCCTGAGCTGACTACTTTCTGTCCCGGACAGCCGCTCTCCATATAGTCCTGGGCATCGAAATGAGAGCGGGTCGGGTCCGGAGAGCCCGAGCAATGAACGAAAGCCAGAGAGCCGTCCTGCCAGTATTTCAAGAGGGGCTCGAGCTGGGGGTGAAGACCGAAATGACCGTCCAGATCGAGGGCCCCGTCAGTCTCTCCGGGACGGGTCACGGCGATGGTGGGGCGAGCGCTGTAATAAGCCGGATCGCCGTATGGGATGACGACATTGAGCCCATCGGCAGCCCCGCGCAGAAAGATCACCACGAGCTTTTTGCTTCCTGGCGAATCTTTCCCCGAAGAATAGGTCCAGCCCGAAAGACCCGGATAAAAACCCGGATAGATCGCCGACAGCGACGCCAGTGCTGATGCTCTCAAGAAGTCTCTGCGTTTCATTGTCTGCTTCTCCTAGTACTTCATGAATTCGGGGCTGCCCAGAAGGAGGGCGACAGAAAGCTCCGGGGGCGCACCGTCAACGGTGCTCATCGTCGTGGAGCCGGATCGCACCCCGACGATATCGGCAATGGTCCCGGCTTCCAGCTCTCGCGGTCTGGCCGCCCGGAAATGACCGCTCCCAAGAGCCGAGGCAAAATCGATCCGCTGCAGAAGCCCTCCTGGATTGAGCCAGGCTTTCTCGGTGTATTTGTAGCCGTCCGGAGTCAGGCATTGATAGAGGGGCATCCCCTGCATACGCAGAAAGCCGAGCAGGGGCTTGGTGTTGGCGATAGTGGCATTGGTAGCCCTCAGGCTCGAGATCATAAAGCGATAGGGCGTCTTGAACTTGGCGCCTTTATTGCTCTTGTCGAGGAACTGACTGCTCTTGAAGATCACCCGGAGCATCGCCTTGATGTCGCCGCCGCTCTTCTTGTAAGTGGCTGCCACACTGTCCACCAGCTTGCTGTCCGGCTCGTCGCTGACGAAATACTGGGCGAGCTTGTAGCTTACGAATCGGGCGGTGGAAGGATGAGCGGCCAGGATATCGAGAGCCTCTTCCAGCTCTTTGGCGCCCTGCCCCTTGATGGTGCGACCGAGGAAGAGCTTGTCTGAATTGTCATGCCTGCCGGCGTCGAAGAAGTAGCCGGTGGGGCTCTCCAATCCTGTACTGAAACCGTTGCGCCTGACGCTCTGGCGATTCTGCATGCCGTGACCGGTGAGGATACGAGCGAGGGAGACTACGTCAGCCTGGCTGTAGCCGCCGTCCACTCCCATGGTGTGCAACTCCATGAGCTCCCGGGCGTAGTTCTCGTTGATACCGGCGAATTTCCCCCGCTTGCGGGCGCCGTCGCCGGTATTCTGCCAGTTGTCCAGATAGAATTGCATGGCGGCATGATGGCTTGTGGAATCCAACAGATCCCTGAACCTGCCCAGGGCGTGCGGGCGGATGGCGGTCTGCTCGTAAGCGCCGGTCCATAGATGGTCGAGCCCTTTGTCGAAAGAGATATTGAAATGATTGAACCAGAACTCGGTCATCACCTCTTCGAGTTGCCGGGGGCTGTAGACGGCGCGCATCAACCGGGCGTCGGTGATCTGCCCGTACATTAGCCTGAAATTCTCGCGGATTTTCTTCTGTAATTCTTCACGCTCGGCTATGGTCCGGGCATCGGCCTTCTGTCCCGTCCTCTTTCCGTTGGGAGCGATTCCCTGGGCAGCCATGACGGTTTGCTTGCCATATTTGAGGAAAAGTTGAGCCGGAGTCAGGTTAAGAGCCGGGGAGCGCTCGATAAGACCCTGGAGCGGCTCGGGCATGGGCATGGCGGTGGGATCGAGCTGCTGTTCTATATAAGCGTCGACGCCCATGGCAGCTACCCGATCGATGTCTCCGGGTCTGGGTCCGTACGCGAGGCGATTGAGGATGTGCCTGGCCAGATCCCGGTCTCCGCCATCGGTCCGGGACCGGGAATTGACGCTGGTGCCGGCTAAAGCCGGTGGAAAGGAGGCGATAAAGACAATCAGACAGAGGAGGGCTTTCAATCTCATCTTTCCATCCTTAAATTCACAGACTAATCGCATTCATATACCTACTAATACGTGCCCCCCTGCAAAAAGTTCAATTGCCGACCAGAATTTTATAAAAATCCGCCCGGTGGCAAGGGCCGGCCGGGCGGAATCTCAATTAAAAACGAGCGCCTGCTCTCAAGCTCACTCAGCCGGGGCGCTATCCTGGTCAGCCGATGCTTCTGCCCGGGCTTGATCGGGGGGAGCCTGACCCTTCGGCTTGTCACTGTCGGCGCTTTCGCCGATTGTCGTTTTCCAGCTCTCTTTCACTTGCAGCCAGACACCGTCTTCCTTACGCATGGTGATAGTGCCTTTCGTGACTTCTTTCTCTTTTGCCATCTCTTCCCGGGCATCCTTGGCACTTTCCGGCTTGAGACCGGCTTCGCCGAGAGCGTCTTTGAACATATTGGCCATATTGGCCAGTCCTTCCTTCATCCCTTTGTCCATGGCGCTCTGCTCGAGAGGCACCGCCGTCAATACCGCATTATCGCCGTCTATAGATTCTGACGTGATTTTGACCCTGGGGTTCATCATGCTCTTCATGAGCTTGAACATCTGGTCTTCCATCTCGGGAGGCATGTCCTCGCTCTTCTTCATGGCCTCGGGCGCAAGAAGCGGCTTGACATCATTGATGCTTCGAGCCTGCAAGATGAAATCATGGACCTTCAAATATGAATCGCTGGGGCTGAGACCCTTGAGATCATTCTTGGTCAGCTTGACCGGCTCGCTCAGCGGGGACTCCGGGGCTGCCGCGACCGGAGCCGCCGCCGCCAGAGAAATAGCCAGAAGGGCAGTCAGCACGGGTCTCTTAAATAATGAATTCATCTCGTCAGCAGTCCTCACTTAAGGAAATTCCTGTAAGTATACGAGAACCGGAAAACATTTACGGAGACATCGTGGAACAACGCGAGATTATAGACAGGCTGTCCCTTCTGGATACGGCAAGCCTTTGCGACGCCGACCGGTCGATCCGATTCATGTCAAGGGAGATTCGCTTGCGAAGCGATGCCCGGCTCATGGCCGGGATAGCCCGAACCATCAGAGTACAGGACGATTTTCTCGGCGTAATCAAGACCCTCGGCGATAGCCTCCCCGGAGAAGTCCTGGTGGTGGACGGTGGCGGGGGCAGCCTCGCCCTGACGGGCGAGCTCTTTGCCAGCGAAGCCCGGCGCCGGGGTCTTGCCGGATTGGTGGTGGACGGCGCCGTGCGAGACAGCGGAACTACAATATAACCCCCATGGCAGGGACGAAAGCTCTACCAGGCGATGAACAGATCGAGATCCGCTGCGGTGGCGTGACAGTGAGTCCCGGAGAAATCATCTTCGGGGATCTCGACGGCATCGTGGTGCTTTCCCGGGAAGGGCTCGAGAATATAGTCGAGAAAGCCGAGGCCATTCAGGCAAGAGAAGCGGATATCCTCGCTCGTATAAAGAAAGGCGAAGATCTCACCAGCATGCGTTAGCGCTCCCGAAGCTCGCGATTGTGCTTCATCTCGGTGATGCCCAGTTGCGCCAGCTCGCCGACCTTCTGGACCCCGTCTTTCAGCTCCCTGCCCATGACCGTGACTTTCTCCGGATCGAAGGACTTACCGATGAGCTCGGTGCCGCTGATGATCTGCTCGAGACCGCTGGCCATCTTGGAGAAGTCAGTGGTGTTCAGCATGTCCTTGAGAGCGCCGCCGCAGCGATTGAGGATCTCGACTATCTGATCCACATCCTTCTGCCCGTCCTTGTCAAGGTCGAGCTGCTTGAGATGCTCGAGCTTCTCCTCCAGATATTCGGTGAAAGAGTCCACCGCGACTTCGGTCAATTTGCGTTTGAGCATGATATTCTCCGAATAAAAGAAGATTGTACTCGGAGACAGTGACCGGATCTTTAATGACAGCCCTCAGCGGGAGCCGACTTCCTGAGCCTCGCGAGCCGGATCGCCCGCCAGATCGAAATTGATCGAATCGAAAATCGCCTCCGCGTCCTCGACATAGTCGTGGAATACCTCGGGCGGCGCCACGAACCAGACCTCCTGGACATGATGGCCGCTGTCGAAACTGGTATCCACCAGCATTCCCTGGCTGTACACACTTTCCTGTGTCCAGAGTCCCTGGACTCTCAAGACGGTCCCATGCTCGTAGCTGACTGTTTTCGCCCAGTCTTTCTTGAAGCGTCCGGGCCAGCCTACCTGTTCGAGAAGCAGATGGATACCGAGAAATTCTTCTTCGCTCAACTCATGTCCGGGACGCCTGAGAAGCGACAGGAAAGGATTCTCCCGGGCGGTGAGATAGTGATAGGTCTTCTTGGCAGGAGCTCTTACTCCGACGCCTACCCGGGGGTCTCTCGGGGACACGAAAAACTTCGATATCCACAGATAGCCTGGACGGGGCGGCTTCGCTCCCGGCTCCCACTCTTCCGGCAGAGTCAATCTCGCCATGGGAGCTCCATGCTGGTTTGTAATATCGATGAAATTAGCGTCTGTCATAACTCTCCTGGTAACATGAACGATTTGAATCGATGACCGGCTCGATTGCGAGCATCCTGCATCTGACCGGCTTCGCGACCCCCTTGATTCATAAGAAATGAAGATACGAGAGCTGCAGCGCGAAGCATCGCCTCATTGCGATGAGAAATTCATTATAGCTCGAAAATATGATCCTGTCACTCTTCTCGCGACTCAATATTAAGTCGCGGGCAATGAAGAGACTGACATCGGTATCGTATATGATATCACTCTGGATATTGCGATCAGGGACGATCGTCGGCTATTTCAGCTAATAGAAAACTATGCTGCGCCGGTCGCCCGATTGTAAATCATTCGCTTTGTTCAAACCGATGCGCTACAATCTAACTCTTCCGAATAGATAAGAGGTGGAATGACTTCCCAGAAGGTCAGACGAGCAAGACCGCTCCTGTCGCAGTATCGTCCCCTGACCGGGACCTACGACGAGTATTTCGAGGCGCCCGGAAGTCCCAGACCGACCCTGGCCAATGTCACACGCCTGCTCGACGATCTGGGCGAGGGGGAGTTTCGCCTGCGACAGAAGCTGGCCGACGAGGCCTTCATGCTCGGGGGCATAACCTTTTCCGTCTATTCGGACAACCTCGGCGTCGAAAAAATCTTTCCATTCGACATGATACCACGAGTAGTGTCGTTTAACGACTGGCAAAAGGTCGAGCGCGGACTTATCCAGAGGATTCAAGCCCTCAACATTTTTCTCAAAGACATCTATCACGATCAGAATATACTCAAAGACAAGAAAGTCCCTTCCTACATTGTCGAGGGGTCGAGCGGCTACATCCCCGAAGTAGAAGGTCTGATGCCCATCGGCGGCGTCTATGTCCACATCGCCGGCATCGACCTGGTGCGCGGGCCGGACGGCGAGTTCGTGGTTCTCGAGGACAACCTCCGCACCCCCTCCGGAGTCTCCTATGTGCTCGAGAACCGGGCGATCATGAAAAGGGTTTTTCCCAGGGTTTTCGCCCGGGCCCGGGTTCGCTCCGTGGAAGAATACCCGCACTGGCTCCGGGACGCGCTCACCGAGCTCTCTCCTGTGGACCCGGACGGCACCAGGATTGTAGTGCTCACCCCGGGACCTTACAACTCCGCCTATTTCGAGCACAGCTTCCTGGCTCGCAAAATGGGGGTCGATCTGGTGCAGGGGACCGATCTGTTCGTACACAACCAGAAAGTCTATGTAAAAACCACCAGGGGACCGAGCCGGGTCCATGTCATCTACCGGCGCATCGACGACAGTTTTATCGATCCCCTGGTCTTCCGCAAGGACAGCCTCCTGGGCGTGCCCGGCATCTTCGAGGCCTATAAAGCCGGCAATGTCACCCTGGCCAACGCTATCGGTAACGGCGTCGCCGACGACAAGGCAGTCTATCCCTTCGTGCCCGATATGATCCGCTATTACCTGAATGAGGACCCGATTCTCGGTCAGGTGCCCACCTATATTTGCGGGCGCGACAACGAATGCCGGTATGTCATCGACAATATCAAAGATCTGGTGGTCAAAGCCGTAGACGCATCCGGTGGCTACGGAATGATCATCGGACCGCGATCGAACAAGAAAGAGCGCGAGGAATTCGCCCGTCAGATCAAGGACAATCCCCGGGGCTATATAGCTCAGCCCCTGGTGGAGCTCTCCACCTGCCCGACCTGGACCAAGTCGGGAACGGCACCGCGCCGGGTGGACCTGCGTCCTTATATTATCAGCGGCCAGACCACTCGGGTCCTGCCCGGCGGGCTCACCAGGGTAGCCCTGGCCCCCGACTCCTATGTCGTGAACTCGAGCCAGGGAGGCGGGTCCAAAGATACCTGGATCCTGGAAGGAGGAGAGCCATGATCTCACGGGTAGCCGAAAGCTGCTTCTGGATGCTGCGCCAGCTCGAGCGCGCCGAGAGCACCGCCCATCTGCTTCAGGTGAATCGCTCTTTCATCCTCGACGTCAATCTGCCCGCCATCGAGCGCTGGTATCCTCTCATTATCGTCGCCGGCGAGCGCGAGGCCTTCAGCGAGCGTTTCGAGGAGGGCCAGCGCCGGGACGGCGAAACCGTGCAGCGCTATCTAACCTGGGACAAGGACAACCAGGTCTCGATCCGCAATTCTCTCTTCTGGGCACGAGAGAACGCCCGCACCATCCGCGAAGTCATAAGCCTGGAGATGTGGGAAACGATAAACGCCCTCTGGCACTGGCTCTCTTCCGGGCAGGGCAAG
>Ga0226835_1000509_pt1 | contig 41254 bp, 47 predicted proteins | sample LAC_MetaG_1_FD_163627 | JGI IMG/M metagenome (GOLD analysis project Ga0226835, IMG submission 163627) | Anaerobic ammonium oxidizing microbial communities from anammox membrane bioreactor (MBR) in UC Berkley, California, United States -... | ecosystem: Engineered > Bioreactor > Anaerobic >...
GCTCCGCACAGTAATCAAAGTGCGGAGCCCAGAGTAGCTGGTTGTGATGCCGGTAATGCGTCATTTGCGCATTGCTTTCATGATCAGTTTCTCAAACGCTTTTCTGATGCTTCGCTCGGCAACCAATGCGCGGTCAAGCATATCGCTATCAGTTTCAAGGCTGGTGCTGTAACGCTCCAGACATTGAATGCGTTCTTGTGCCGTATTAAGCGCTTCTTGCTTCTGCTCGCAAAGCGCTTCGTATTGCTTCAGCTTTTCTTTCAGCTCCTTTACTTCCTGCCCGAAGCGCCACGACTCTAGCTCTTTGCGCAGCTCATGAAGCTTATCATTGAGGTCGGCTTGCGTATAGCGCAGCGGGTCAGCATGTAGATAAAGTGGTGCATTTTCCCTCCTTCGGACCTGCCATCAGGCCCGGTAGACAGGAGTGCTAATCCCTCTGCGCTCCTGCTTACCGAGTCTGCTAGACCGTCGCTTGGCAGTCTCGACACTTGAATTGCCCCTTGCCGAGGCTCATAGTGCGCTTGTGCGAGCACGAAGGCCCAGGAGCGACGGTAGGCGCATATTGAAATACGGTCACCCAGCGCATAGGCTCGCCGCACTTATCGCAGCTAATAGAGCGCCCGGTAGCGGCTCGATAGCCCGCGGGCGAAAAGGGGGTCTTGCGCTCGCCCCCGCACTTTACGCAAGCATACACATGCTCTGGTTCACCAGCGCTATCATGCTTGATTACGCCTGCTTTCGGACCGGGAGCAGCTAGACTTGCTTGCTCTTTCGCCGCTCGCAAGTCGCTCGCATGCCTGGTGCATCCACATTCAGAGCATGTCTTTCCACCCTCATTGATGGCTGCGCACGGCTTGCCATCAAGCGCGGCAGGTCGAGCTCGGCACTCCCATTCATCGCGGAGCACTAGAATTCTAGCGTCCTGCTCAAACCAGAGCTTTAGCTTGTCTGAGAGCACGCCCTTAGCATTAGGCGCGCTGGCGGTGTAAGGCTCGACTTTCGTGAATATGTTTTTCGCTCTGACGGGGCCGCTAGCCCGGTAGACAAAAACAGTGCCGACCGCCAAGTCAGAGAAAAACGCTTCTTTGAAATGCCTCAACGGCAAGCCCGGCTTGATTGTCAGCTTTTCAGGCTTAGGCTGCTCTGCCAGGTCGGCCGCCAAGGTCACGCGTAACTGCCCTTTACGCGCTTTGTCAATCACTTCGCTAATGCTACCCAGTGAGCGGACCTTTCGCCCACGGTCATACCAGACTGCTTGCCCGCTCTCAGCGATGACCGCTTGATAGCTAGGGTCGAAGGACATAACGCCAATCTGCGTACCGTCAGTGATAGATTTCATGTCTTCCCTCCTGGAATCGAGCCTTTACGTCAGGCTCAGCAGACAAGAGCGCTCGATCAGCGCTCCTGCTTGCCGAGTCTCACGCCGCGGCTGATTGTTCCAGGTCGAGCATTCCGGCGCTGATTATCTTGTCAGCAGCGCCCATGATGCGCCGGGCCATGGTGTCGGTGAGCTCTTTCCCGGACAGCCAGGCTTGAATATAGCCTCGAGACTCGGTCTTTCCAGGAAGCTCAAGCGTGCTGATGACCAGGTAGGCGGTCATCTCGGCCTCGACTTCCTTTTCGTTGACGGTCAGCGCGGCGCGATCCACGAATTGCGTCACGTCGCGCTCATTGAAGTGTAGCAGGCAGTGTGCGACCTCATGAAACATGGTCTTGTGCGCATACTGAGCTACAGGGCTGACCGCGATTGTCAGTTGCTTAGTCGCTGCGTTCCGGTAGGCGTAGCCCTGGCAGTTGCCGTCAGCCCGGCTGAAAGACTCTTGCTGAATCTTGAGCGTGCGCAGCATCTTGGCGTAATCGAATCCTGGTGCTGGCTCAGGCTGCGCGTCTTGCCCTTCGGTCTGGCTGAGCACAAACCAATTAGGCTTATACTCGAAAATCTTACGCGTGACGGGTTTCCCAGTCTTTTCGTCTATCACGCGCTGGCCGTCGGCATCACGTGCGGGGATGTTAATCGGCATACAGAGCCAGATTGCCTTTTCGCCTTTCTTCACCCAGCGGCCCTTTTCTTTCCACTTGGAAAACGGAGCGATGGGTCCGGGCTCTATCCCGCGCGCCTGGCATTGAATCATGGCATTGAGCCTATTGAGAAACGAGTAACGATGAAACGACCGATACGCGGCTGACAGTATGCCAGGCTGCTCTAGAGCTTCCTTGAGCAGAGCGGCGAATTGTACTTTAGCGTTACGGTCGAATGTGAAACTAGCCATGATCAGTACCTCCTACGTACTATGGGGCTCAGGTGGGCGGGGCAGGCTGAATGTTAGCGCATTTAGCAAACCGCTCGCCGATTTCGCTTGCCAATTTAGCAAGCGGACGTGGCAAGTGTCAAGCGTTTTTCGGACGAATTTTGCAAAATTCTCGCTAATCGCCGCTCTGTCTGCGTTTTGCTCGCGCCGCTTTTCTGCAAGCCGCGGCTGCTCTCTTATAAGCTTCCTCGGCGCCTTTGTAATCTTCGATGGTCTGGAGCGTGATGGCGGTTTTACATTCCAGCTCGGCGCGTGCGGTAAGCTGCGCCAGTGTCTCACGTGGCGCGCGCGTCGCCGGTAGGATGCGCACGACCTGATAACCTGCCCAGACCGTGAGCGCGATCAGGCCGAAATACAGCACGCCAAACCCTAAGTTTTTCACTGCTTCCCACATGGGCGCCAGTATAACACGCGGTTGTCAAGCAGAGTTTTGCGTTAAGCCCAGTTAACCGAATTCCCTTGATATCCGGGTACCCCATAAATCACGTCAAGAGGGAGAGGGCTTGACATGTTGCAGTTGCAAAGAGGTTGCTAAATGCTGGAAAGGCTGTTGCGGTCAGCGTTTTGCGCTTGCTTGACAGTTGCCAGAGTATATATGGGCTGGGGCTTGACATCAGGGCGTCTGACAGGTCTAAACGCTTGGGGCTCTAGACCTGTCAACCTGTCAGGTCTACTTTCAGAAAGTTTTTGAAAAAATTGCAGGAGTGACAGATAGACAGGGATTGTCAAGAAGCGGGATGCGATATTACGAGTCGCTGGGATGCGTTTTCGTGCGTAAAGTAGGTAAATCGACCTGACAGGTTGACAGGTCTACTCTCCCAAGGCTTTTGACCTGCCAGGTGGGGTGATGTAAAGGGGTGTCAAGTATATACAGTGTCAACTGTCCCGTTAAGCGCTGCTAATGTCAAGCAGGTCTAAAAGATTAGCGCGCGCTCATGATTGACATGGGCGCGCGCCAGAGACGGCTGATAATAGCCGGGTTGTCAGGAGCTAATTGCTTCCGCGAGCCTGGCCTGACAGTAGCGCATGAGAAACATGCAATCTATTTCGGCGTCGACCGGATCGCGGCGCTCTAGCTCAAGCAAAGCTCCCTTAAGAAACGCGCTAGCGCACGGGTCAGCAAGAGCCAGGCTCACTAGCTTGTCTGACTCCTGGCGGGGCTGGTGCGGGGCTGGGCGTATGGTACTATAGGTCATGAGTGTATCCCTCCTACGGATTCGCTCCTGAAGCCCGGATGTTAGCGCATCGCGGGCTTCGCTTCTTTCAAGCTACCATGTGCCCATCGGCAAGTGTCAAGTTAACTGCCTCTAATGTTCGCCGCAATCGCAAGCAGCGCAAGCGATTACAGATTCTCATGCCCCATGGGGCGCGCACCGTGGGTGGTGGCAGGGCGCGGTGGCAATGGCGCCGGGTGACCCCCTATGCGTCCCACGCGGGCGCGGGCTGAAAACGGGCTAGTATGTCCACGCTACCCAGACCCAAAAAATCGAATACTTGACACTTGACAGCAAGCATTCAAGAAACCTATTTGACACTTGACGCTAAGGATTGAGCCCCTGCTGTGTTTTCTTCAGCAGCTCACAAGCGTATTCAAAGCCTGCTTTCCAGGATTCCTGTTTAGCAAGCTCTGCTTGTAGGCGTTCGATCTCGCTGCGCAGCGCTTGCACATCAGTGCTGGAGCTCGCGCCTTTCGTAGCGTTCTGAGCATCAATCTGTTCCGGGGCTGTCGGCTTGCTAAGCTTTGCGCGAGCTTCCGATTTCGCATCGGGCTTCGCCGACCTTGCGACCTCCCCGGAGCGCTCGCGCGAAGGCGTTACAGGCTGATCGAGCCCACCGGCGGCGACTCCCAGGTCGATGAGGTCTTTGCGCTTTTGATCAGTATGCTTGGCGATCATTTGCTTATAGACTCGGTCTACGCAGTCCTTGTGCCCGATTATCTTATTGTTTTCGCTAAGACCCTTGGCCGGATAGTAGACAGTTTCGCCATTGCGCGGGCGCTCCATGCAAACAAGGCAGCGCAACTGGCTATCCTTATATAGCGCTCGGCTTACATTCCGCTTATGCAGTTCAAAGCAGCAGTTCTCATTGCTTGACGCTTTCCAATTAAAACGCTCATTAGCCATACGTATGTACCTCCACTGGATAGCCATTAGCAATCTGCTAGCTATTTGCTAATTGGCTGAAACTCCTACTGGGTGATCCTTTTGAGACTCGGGGCGAGAGGATTTGAATCTCTGTCTCCGCGGTAGATCGCTCGCCCAGTTTAGGTTTCCAGCAGTGGAGGTATAAAGGAAAAACCCCTTGACATTCCATGCATGGGGTTTCCCGGAGTCCTGATCATAGCATCATGAGGGAGCTAATCTATGCCACGTAAGAAATCCATTTCTTTTCAAACCGCGTTCGACCACTTCATGCGGAATCACGCTAAACCGTACCTGAAAAGCGCTTCTGTTGTGCAGGCGCTCTACAGGCGTTATCTGCGTCCGCTAGGGCAGCGAAAGCTAAATTCGATTACGCGTTTGGAGCTGCAAGCGCTGCACGCACAGATAGGCGTAAGTGCAGGTAAGACAGCTGCGAATAGAGCGCTTGAAGTAGTGCGCGCCGTTTACAACAAAGCGATTGACTGGGAGCTTTACGCTGGATCGAATCCTGCCAGACGTATTAGACGTTTTCGCTTGCAGCCGCGCGAGCGGTTTTTACTGCCGACCGAAACGGATGCTTTCTTTTCTACAGTTGAAACATTGTCGCCTTCGGCAAGGGATTTCTTCCTGTTAGCGCTTTTCACCGGCGTGAGAAAGAGTAATCTGCTAGAGATGCGCTGGTCTGATGTATCTTGGCCCGAGCAGACCTGGCGCATTGGCGAAACGAAAAACGGGTCATCGCATGTAGTGCCATTAATCCCACAAGCGATAGAAATCTTGAAGCGCAGAAGACGCCTTGTGCCGGTCGGTGCGACTTACGTTTTCCACGCAAACAATAATCTCGGACACTTGCGAAACCCTTATAAGTCTTGGCGAAAACTTTGCGCGCGAGCGGGGTTGTCTGATCTGCGGATTCATGATCTGCGTCGAAGCATGGGAAGCTGGCAAGCGTTAACCGGGGCTAACCTTAGCGTGATCGGAAAGACCTTGAACCATACTCATATGCAGTCTACCGCGATATACGCCAGGGTGCATTTAGAGCCGGTGAGGCAGGCTATGAATTTAGCTATCAGTACGATGATTGACAAGCGAAAAGTCGCGCGCCAGGCTTTAAGCTGTTAGCAGCAAGGTCAGGCTCGAAACTCGCGGACCCCGCCCACTTCTCCCGGGCGGGGTTTGTTTTTGCGCCTTGACGCTTTTAGCTTAATGAGGCTAAGCTAAATTCGTTCGATACTACCCGGAGTAATATCTATTATGGCTAAGAAAGCTGCCCCCGCCCCCGAAGAGCCGAAGCCTGAAGCGACGGCTGCCCCTGTCGCTGCGCCTGCGACTCCAGCCGCTGACCCATGGGCTGAACAAACTACTATGCCCGCGCCCACTGAAGCCGCTGCGCCTATGACAGCCCCTGTAGTGGCGCCCGCTCCCGTCGAGACGCCCGCCCCTGTAGAGGCTCCAGCCGCTGCGATGACGCTAGGAGAGTCCGCTTTGCGTGTCGGGCTTAGGCGCCCCGATCAGGCTCCCGCGCCGTCAGTGCCTCCGCAACAGGTTCCGTTTTTCCATGCGACCTTTGCGGGCATGGTGTTCGTGTCCGGTTCGCGAGGAAACGAGCAGAAGCCTTTTCAGGAAGAGGTCAGAGTGCCTCAAGCCTGGGCTGTCAATCCTGAGCTGCATCCTGTCGGCGTGTTTATCAAGCATTACGCGCCGCGGCTGTTCAAACAGGTCCCGGGATATGATGGCGTCGCTATGTGCGAGCTGATCGATTCCGAAGGGCTGCCGTCTGCGATGGCTCAGGATCGGTATCTGGAATGGTGCGGCTCGTATAGCGATCTCGCGCAATTCGTGACTACCCGCGGTCTGGAAATCCGCCTTGAGCTGTTCCCTAGCTCGGCGCTTCTGCGTCAGGCGATCAAGCGCGCGATTAAGGAGCCCGAAGCCTTCAAACGCGAGCAAGACGAAAAGAGCCGTAGCGGAGTGCTGGAAGCTCGGCAGATGAATGCCGAGCTAGCCGCTCTTGGCTACTAACGAGATCACGCAGGTCAGGCGTTATCTGCCTGACCCGTTTGAGTACTCCCCTGCTGAGCTGTCTTCTCTGAGTCGACAGCTCAGCAGTATTACCATGGGCGAGCTACTGCATCCCTATCAAGCGTGTGACGATTCGGAAGAAGAGCGCGCGCTTGATGGGCTGCCTTGCTATCAAGTCATGATCAAGCGCGTGGTCGACCGAGCCACCACGCAAAAGCCGGACATGCGCGCTGTTGAATTTCTGCAAGAGCATGTGCAAGGCAAAGCGATTCAGCGCGTGCAGGCGGAAACCACTACATTTACCTATCAAGACCTGCGCCGGAAAACGGAAGAGGCAGAAGCGCGCTATCAAGCGGCTATAGTCAAGGTCGCGGAGCAAGTTGTGCAGATAGAAGCTCAGTGGAAAGACACAGTGCCAGACGCAGCAGAAAAGCCCGCAGCTCCTGATCTAACCTGGGATGACCTTATCTGATGCCGTATGATCTAGAGTTTTCGCATGCCGACTTTGAGTTTCAGCAGAGGCTCGAGAAAGACTATCCGTTCTTCGCGCGGCATGCTCAGCGGATTGAGCCGAAGGATCTCTTAGAGACTGACGAAGGCGTGCGCATGCTCGCTGAAGCTTTGCTTGAAGGCGACGATGACCCAACACCCGGTATGGTGCCGATTATCTTTCGCCCAGGGCAAGGAAAGCTACACGCCTTCGTAGAGGAACAAATGGCGCGCCGCGGGATGGTCCGGGCCGCGTTAGTCAAGCCGCGTCAAGTCGGCTGGTCTACGTATATTCAAGGGCGAGCTCACTGGCGCGCGAGCCATACGCCCATGCTCAAAGTGTTTATAATCAGCCACAATGCTGATTCCACTAGAAAGTTTTTGCGCCGAGTCCGCCTGCTCTGCAAAACTGCGCCCGCAATCATCACGCCTGGGCGCCCGGTAGAAAACGCAAAAGAGCTTCTGTTTGATAATGGGGCTTCCTACGGCATCGCTACTGCGGGCACACCAGATGCGATGCGGTCGGATTCTTGTCATATTTTGCATGGTTCAGAAGTGCCGTTCTGGCCAAAATACGAGGACACCATGGGATCTATCATCCCAGCACTTTCTGATGGTCCTGGGTCCGAAGGCTATCTTGAGTCTACTTCTCGCGGGCGCGGCACGCCATGGCATAACTTCATTCTTGAGTGTCTGGCCGGCGAGAATATGTTTGAAGTATTTTTTGATGCGTGGTTTAACCATCCGTACTATCGCCTGCCACCACCGCCCGGGTGGGAGCCGGATGACGAAGGCAGAGAAGCAGCAGCGCTTTATAAGCTTGACATAGCGCAGTCTTACTGGCGTGCCATGAAGATAAAAGCGCTCCGCGCGCTCTGGCTTTTCAAGCAAGAATACCCCGGCACGATTGACGAATCTTTCCAGGCGTCATATGACACTCTCTATCACCCGGACGTAGTTTTCAGGGCGCGCAAGTCTAACATTCCGCTTGACCCCTACGCACCGCTCATTCTCGGCTGCGACCCAGCGCGCACAGGCGATAGGACTGTTTTAGCTTTTCGTCAAGGTAAGGTGTTCCGCGACGTGATTACCTATCCTAAGATGGATGACATGCGCTTAGTGCAGATTCTCGCGCAGCATCTAAACACCGGCTACCAGGGTAAGAAAGTCGCAAAATGTTTTATCGACTATGCCATCGGTGAAGGCGTCGCAAGCCGCTTGCGCGAGCTGGGCTTCGGCGATCTGATAACAGTCGTCCACTTCGGCGAAGGCGCAGCCGAAGAGCGGTATGCTAACAAGCGTATTGAAATGGCGATGAACATGCGTGATTGGTTCGGCGACCGGGGCGATCAAGTCAGCATTCCTGATAGCGACGACGTGGCATCTGATCTGCTTGCTATACCTGATTTCTTGCAGCAGGACGGCTCGGAAAAACTCAAGCTGGCTCCGAAGGAGCAGATAAAGAAAGACTATGGCAAGTCGCCTGATATTTTTGACGCTATGATCCTCACTTTCGCATATCCGGTGAGGGGTGAAAGAATAGCTGAATTGGCTGAGTTTACGCGCCAAGAATTAAGCCACATCGCACCTACAGACCTCGGACCTTTGATGAGTGACTTTGAAGCGTTTTGATGTTACTATTCGGACCAGTTGACGCGAGAGGGAATTTAGCATGAGTTTCGGCGGTGGATCGTCTAAAGGTTTTCAGCAGCAGCTTTTCTACACTTTGCTTGCACAACAAAACGCTTTACGTCAGCTCACTCTCGACCAGGACCAGCGCCGCCAATCTGAGCTAGCAGCCGATAAAAAACGCCAAGAAGAGGCCGATGCGGCAGAGAAAGCAGCGCAGGCCGCGACGCAATCGAAAGCGAAGCTCAGTATCTTCGACGCAATCAAAACATCGCCGCAGGGCTTGCTTAATGAGCCTAAGACCGGCAAGCTCACTTTGTTAGGAAACTGATCAGTGTATTCGGACGCTAACGCTGAATCTTTAGCCACGCGCATCAAAGCGCGTTATGAGCTGCTTTGTCGGCGCCGTCAGCCATGGCGTAACATCTGGTCGCTGCTGAGCAAGTACATTCTGCTTCGCCCTTTCGTCATGGGCGCCGCTAACACGATTGCTAAAATGCCTCGCTTCTCGGTCGCCGACGTTAGCGATGATGAGGTGATCGAGGCTGCGCGCACTTCCGCCACCGCTTTAGGCGGTGCGCTCTGGCCGCATGCAGGCGAGTCTTTCGAGTTTGTTCCTATCCGCCTTCCTGGGCAGCTAAGCGAATTTACAGGCGACCTGGAAGCGGACGATGTAAAGGCGTATGCGGAAAGCGCTACTCAGATAACTCGCGACATACTTGATGCGCCTGAGACAGGCTTTACTCTGGCTTGGAATGAGCATCTTGATGAGCAGCCCGTTTTTGGAACCAGTGGCGTATATGGTGAGGATCGCGAAGATGACGACATAACGCCAGTGCAGTTTAGCTCTATTACGGTCGAAGACACTCTAATCGACGAAGGCGCAGATAAACTGATCAATACGATCTACCGCGAATTCGTTTACACGCCTGCGCAGCTTGCTGAAAAGTTTGGCGTTAATGCGCTATCCCCGGCCACCAGGGAAGCGCTGAAGAACACGAAAGACGACACGTATGTTAAGGTCATTCAGGCTATTGAGCCTCGCCCAGGCGGTAAGAAAAGCACTGATGTTCCGGTAAAAGAGCGGGCTTATCGGTCTGTGTATCTGGAAGTAGAAGCCTGCCATGTCCTGAAAGAAAGCGGCATAGACGAAATGCCTGCATGGGTGGTGCGCTTCCGCAAGCGCCCTAACGAAATCTACGGGCGCAGTCTCGGCATGGATGCGTTACCGTCGGTTAAGGAGCTGAACATTCTGCGCTCGGCATTTAGCAAAGCGCTCGGTAAGCAGCTCGACCCGCCTATGGGCTACTACCATGAGATGATCGGCGGGGGCGGGAAGGTTAACACTTCGATGGGCGCTCGCGTGCCTCTCTACATGAGCGGCAGACTGCCTCACGGGCAGAAGCCTATTGAGCCTTTATTTCAAGTGCCTGAGCCCCGGGTAGCTAATGAGCGTATAGAAAAGCTTGTCGAGCGCATAGCCAAAAAATTCCTGATCGACCGGCTGCTTGATTTCAACAATAAAACCCGCATGACTCTCGGCGAAGCAGAGCTGCGAAACGATTTTAGGAATCAGGCGCTCGGCAACATATTTGCTCGCCAGATTGGCGAGCTGCTGAATCCGCTCATCAAGTGGACATTCAGAACACTTTACCGGCGCGGTTTCCTGGGCATCTCTGAGTATGAAGAGGAAAAGATCGCGCTTCTAAAAGAGCAAGGGCTAGAGCCGCTGATCATCCCCCGGGTGATTGTAGACCTTATGGATCGCGGTATCATGCCATTCGCGATCAGATTTATTTCGCCTGCTGCGCGGGCTATGAAAGCGGAATCGCTTCTCGGCCTCGAGAAATCGACAAACTATGCGTTTACTTTCGCCAATGCGGGGATGCCGGAAGTAATGGACAATTTAGATACGGACGAAGCTTACCGCGAATACCATGCGCTTTCTGGTGCTTCGTCGCGCACGCTCCGCAGTCCTGACAAAGTTAAGAAGGTCAGGCGTGACCGCAGCAATGCGCTCGCGAAGCAGCAGGAGCTTGCAGCCGCGCAGGTGCAGGCCGACACCGGCGTCAAGACTACGCAAGCCGTCAAGAATTTAGCAAGCGCGGAGGCTGCAAACAATGGCTAAAAGCAAGGCGCAATCGCAAGCAGAAGAGCTAGGCAAAGCCTTTGATCTGGTAGCGTCGACACGGGAAGGTCAAGCAGTCTTGAACTACATCTATGCGATTTCCGGGTACGGCGACCCGTCGCTAGTGCGCCTCGACGGCCACGGTAAGGTTGACCCAGAGGGCAGCCTTTACAACCTCTCAAAACGTGATCTATGGGTACACATCAGGGGGCAGATCAATCCTGAGCTTCTGCCTCTTATTGAAAAGGAGATAAGACATGAGTGATGGCGCAGCCACAGCCGAATCGGGCACTAGCACTGTTCCTACGCAATTCCCGGACCCGAGCGCATCGGCACCGGAAGCACCGGATTTCACATCCCTGATCCCGGCTGAATTCAAAGAAAAGCCGTGGGTGCAGGACATCTCGAAAAACGAGAATCCATTCAAAGCACTTTTCGAGCAGCATGATCACGCTCAAAGCCTGATCGGACGAAAGTCTACCAGCGTCGAAGTGCCGGGCGAAGGCGCTAGCGAAGAGTCGATAAAAGCTTTCTACAAAGCGCTGGGAGCCCCGGAGAAGCCCGAAGAATATGAGATCACTTCGCCGGATCTTACCGGGCTGCCAGAGAAGGTGCAGCTCTACTTAGGCGAGGAAGCGAAAGACAGGACGCTCTTCGATTCGGTTGCGCAGAAAGCAGTGGAGCTGGGCATCACGAAAAAACAGCTTGCCGGGATCGTCGAAGTCGTGGACGGCTGGAAGATCGAAAACGCTAAGGGCGCAGTCGAAGCGGCTGAAGCTCTCGCGGAAAAGCAGGCATCCGAGCAAAAGCAAAAATTCACCGGATACTATGGGGCGAAAGCTGATCATGTGCGCCGGGTCGCCGAAGAAACGGCAAAGAAAGTTTTGCCGAAAGAAATCATGGACATGCAAGACCCTGACATCGCATTGTTTGAGGCCATGCGATATATCCATGAGCATGTATTCAAGAATGACTCGGTATCGCCGGGGGTGCCTGATTCGTCTAGCATCGGCGACAATGTCGAGCAGCTACGCGCGAAGCTCATGAAGCTGAGATCGGAGCCCGGCTACAGAAACGCCTGGGCGCCTGACCATAAGGCGCTCAATCAGCAGGTCGATGAGCTCTACGAAGAGATCAGCCGACTGGAAAGAGAAAAGCAACAGGGTTGACAGATTTAGCAAGTCTGTTGTACTAATTTAGCAACCGGGTAGCCCTGGCAGGGTCCGAAGTTCACGAAGCGTCTGATTAGAGAGCAGGTAGCGTTTCCAAAAACTGACAGCCAACCAGCTAGCAGTAATTTTGGAGATGTACCTATCATGGCACTATCAGACAGCATCAGTGATGTCGCTCGCTCTAAATTCGCCGATACCGTTTTCGAGCTGGCCCAGCAGACCGGCGCTCGCCTTCGCGGCATAGTCGAGATGGAACAGATCGACGCGGAAAACATGATGTTTCCCCGCATCGGTAACGTCGAAGCGCAAGAGCTGACAGGTCGCTACCCGGAAATCACCCCTGCGGATATCACATGGGATAACCGCAAACTCGACGCAGCCAGAATCGGCGTGCCCCTCTTCGTGGATAAGTGGGATGCGCAGAAGATGATTGCCGACCCTAATAGCGTTCTTGCTAAAAGAGCCGCGCAAGCTCTAGAGCGCCATTTCGACCGTGTAGTAGTTCGCGCTGCTCTGGCTACTGTCTATACCGGCCGTCAAGGCACTACTGCCGTGTCTGCCGCTACCGACGGGGTTATCCAGGTCGACGCTACTTCGGGGCTGACTTATAACAAGCTTCTCGAAATCGATGAGAATTTCCAGAAGAAGGAAGTCGGCACCGACATGCCGATTCGCAAGTTCTTGCTAATCTCGGAGCAAGAGCATACCCGCTTGATGAAAGAGACTAACCTGATCTCAGGTGACTTCTCCAAGCAGTACGTAATCGACAAAGGCCGCATGGTCCGCGCTCTCGATTTCGAGCTGATCGTGTACGGCTCTGCGGTGCCGATTCCGATGCTCGGCGTATCGGGTGGCGTCCGCTCCTGCCTCGCTATCGCCGCCGGTGGTATCAAGGTCGGCATCACCCAGGGATGGGATATCGATGTCCAACCGAGAAACGACCGCTGGCACACTACGCAGATCCTTGCTTCCGGCATCCTCGGCGCTACCCGTATGGAAGGCGTCAGGATTCAGGAAGTTCAAACAACTGCCGCCTAACCCGGCTCAGCAAACCCCACTAAGGTAAAGGTAAAAACATGGCTGTTCAAAACCACCTGACGAACTATGACCCAACCGCTGAGCCGGTCAGCGCAGTATTGAATACCGGTACGCGCAAGCACCACGCGCAAAATACAGTCGGCATCCTGGATACTGACTCCGATACGTCTACCTACATGCTCTTGCGCAAAGTCAACGCCTATGCTCGGCTTGATTCGCTGGAGCTGGAGCATGATTCTATCACCGGTGGAACCGACTTTGATATCGGTTTCTACGATTCGGACACCGGCGCTGAGGTCGACAAAGACGTGCTCGCCGACGGCATCTCACTCGCAACCGCAGCTACGAAAGTAGCGCCTCGCGACGGCATGCCCGCGGTCACGCACGCCAATACGCTCAAACCGATCTATGAGCTTCTCGGAAAGACGAAAGAGACTACAAAGCCTTTCTACGATCTGGTGCTCACTGGCAACACTGTCGGTACCGCCTCTGGTTCGGTCACTGCAAGAGTAGGGCTGGCACCGGCCGGCTAAGGAGCCGCTCCGTGGCAAAGCCTGTCTCTGACATCGAAATAGTCAATCTCGCCCTGCTTCAAATCCATGAAGCGGGCGTGACTACTTTGTCAGATACAAACAACGTGGTTTCGACCATGGGGCGTAATCTCGTAGCGCCAACCCGGCGCGCGACTCTGGGCAATTATTGCATCTGGAATTTCGCCAAGAAGCGCACCTACATCTCGAAAGACAACAATACGGCTCCCGCGTTCGACTACGAATCTCGATACCTTCTACCTAACGACTTCATAAGGCTTGTGCAGGTCGGCACAGAAGAGGATCAATGGGACCCGCAGCTTTATGACATCGAGGGGCGCTATATCCTCACGAATGACTCAGACGCTTCAATCCCAATCATTTATGTGCGGGATGTGGAAGAGGTCAACGAGTGGAGCCCCCTATTCGTTGATCTGGTCGTGCTTGAGCTGGCCGTGCGCCTTTGTGTACCCGTAACCGGCGACCGGCTGCTCAAGCGCGATTTAGTTGCTGAGCGCGACGGCAAAATAGCTGAGGCAGCGATGGTTGACCACCAGGAGCGCCCTGTGCAGGTAATCGAGGTAGACCCGATTCGCGATGCCCGGATGCTCGGCAGCGAGATACCGCAGCTCCGAGTGCCGAGCGCAGATTGGTAGAGTCATGGCTGATCGGGCACACGTTACGCTCCCTAACTTTGTCAGCGGCGAGCTGTCGCCGTTTATGGCGGGCCGCGTCGATCTTGACATTTACGGTAAGAGCTTACAGTGGTGCCAGAATTTTGTAGTCATCCCGGAAGGCGGGGCGAGCTATCGCGCCGGTGGAAAGATGACGGGTTTGACGAAAAATAATGCAGCCGCTCGGCTGATACCGTTTCAATTCTCGGCGAATGACGCTTACATGATCGTCGCCACTGATCAGAAGTTCCGCTATTATCGCGAGGATTCAGTAATCCTGAATGCTGCCAAGACGATAACCGGGATTTCGCAAGCCAACCCCGCGGTAGTGACCGCAAATGCGCACGGCTTTTCTAATGGTGATGAGGTCTATATTTCTAGCGTCGAGGGGATGTCTGAAGTAAACGGGCGTTTCTTTCTAGTGGCGAATCAGACCACTAATACGTTTGAGCTTCAAGACCCGTTTGGCGCTAATGTGAATTCAACTGCCTATGGCGCCTATGCCTCCGGGGGCGAAGCAAGCTCGATTTACGAGCTAGGCACGCCGTATGTCGAGGCGGAATTGCAAAACCTGCGGCACGCGCAGACTGGTGATGTCATGTATATTGTCGCTCGCGCTTATGAGCCCCGCAAGCTTGAGCGCTCCGGGCATACAAGCTGGTCGATTGGCACCTATGCGCGCACTGCCGACCCGTTTACCAGCGCCACAAAGTGGCCTAGCGTTGTCGCATTCTCAGCAGATGGGCGCGCGTGCTTTGCTAACTCCCAGGACAACCCGGAGGGATTCTGGGGCTCAATGTCGCCGGACGGCACCACGACACAATATGACGACTTTACCGCAGGCTCTGGCGACACTAACGCCACAATTTTTAACTTCGCACCGGTCGAAGGGATCATTGACGAAATTCAGGAGCTTCGCCCTTTCGGTCGGCAGTTTGTTCTGCTTGGCGCGTCTTCGATCCGGCGAGTTTTTGGCGCTTCGCCAGACCTGCCGCCGACGCCTACAGCAATCCATTCGCAGCCGACTATCGAAGGGTCGTCGAAAGTAAAGCCTATCGTCATCGGCAGCACTATGATCTTTGTCGATGTAAGCGGCAAACAGCTTAAGGGCTTTCAATACAATCTTGGCAAGGATGACTATGAGGCTAAGAATTTTAATTTGGTTGCTGATCATCTGGGCGAAGTCACTTTCACGAAGCTGGTTCACACGAAGGGGAGCCCTAACGCGGTTTGGGTGCTCCGCTCCGACGGCATACTGCTGAGCTTCACTTTCAACGATTCGGAAAACATCGCGGGCTGGGCCAGGCATATTGTAGGTGGCGACGGGTTGGTAGAGGACATAGCCACTATCCGTAACTCAACGGGTGTCGATCAGCTCTGGATGGTCGTAAAACGCACCATGGGCGGTAAGACCTATCGGTCGGTCGAAGTCATGTCAGCCTGGCCCAGCTTCCCGCTACGCAACCGATTCTACACAGGCGATGAAACTGCGGATGAGGCGAAATATAGAAACGTAGCGTGGGAGCGCATGCGCGAAGCCGCATTCTTAGACATGTCGCTAACCGCTGACGGCGCGGCTCGAGGCTTAGCTAAAGACGCGGCGCTCACACCCGGCGCAGTATCCGGTGACTCGGTAACCTTCACCGCGGATAATGCAGTCTTTCTGTCTAGTCATGTCGGCAGGCAGATATGGAAACAATATGCAAATGACGGCACCGGAGGCGGAATCGCGCAGATCATCGGGTACACTTCTGCGACTCAAGTAACCTGCAAAATCCTCAGCGCGTTCGATTCGGCGGCCGAAATACCCGCGGGCGAGTGGGAATTCGCAGTAACTGAAATCGGCGGCTTGCATCTGTTTGAAGGGCTGACAGTTGACGTGCAAGCGGACGCATCGGCGCATCCATCGCGCACAGTATCAGACGGCAAAATCGAGCTTCAATACCACGCAAGTAATGTCGTGGTAGGCTTCGGCTATCTCGGCTTGCTGCTCGGTCAAAATATCGACCTGGGCACTCGGACCGGACCCGGCAATAGCCTGCCGCGAAACATCAAGCGAATCCGCACGCGATTCAAAGACACGGTTGGCTGCGAAGTCGGCACGAATTTCTATAACACAAAAGAGCTGGTTTTTCGCCAGCCTGGGCAAATTATGGGCCGCGTGCCCCCGCCCTTCACTGGCATGAAAGACCTCACCATGCTTGATCGCTGGAGCGCGGATACAAAGCAATTCGCGATAAAGCATGATAGCCCTACGCCATGTACTATTGTTGCTGTTGACGTTGACGTGGTGACGACAGATGTCTAGCGAATATTCTTTCAGGCGTTTCGAGATTAATGATCTCAAGCGTATTGACTTGCTTGACGATGAGCGCGAGCTGATCTTAGACCATGCCGAGTTTTTCGCAGCGCTGGCCGGGCTCCCGGAGCCGCGAGCGTATTGCGGCACTACTTTCATTGGCGACGAGCTTTTCTATATAGGGGCGTGGTATGAAGAGGCCGACGGGGTATGTCGAGTGTTCGTCATCCCTAGTGCTAATTCACTTAAGCGTCCGAAAACGCTTTTGAAAACCGTTCGCGAGTGGATCGCGAAGATTGAGCAGGCTGGCTGGGCGCATCGAATTCAGACTCTGTCGCTCCCTATCGACCGCATAGATCGGTGGATGGAAGCGCTAGGCTTTCTTTACGAAGGTACGCTTAGGCAGTATAGTAAAACCGGGCAGGACTACAAGTTATGGAGCCGCGTAAAGCAAGATGGGGTTTGGCGGGACCAGAAACCCAACACTAGACTTCTCGATTGCGTCAAATAATCTTTTCGCGACCGAGCAGCAAAACGCCGCTAACGAAGAGGCGGGGCTGCTGCGCGAGCAAGCAAACATCACGTTTGACGAATACGACATGGAGGCTCGCAGGCGCGCGCGTGAAATCAAGCTGTTTCGGCAGAGCCAGGCGCAAGGGTATAACGCCGCTGGTGTTTTGACTGACAGCGGCTCTCCGCTTGCGGTCCTCGATGAAACATCGCGACTCGGGCAGCAAGAAGTAGATGCGATCAGGCGCGCTGGCGAGGCTCGCGTTAAGCTGATCCGCTACAATGCTGACCGGGTTGAGCGGCAGGGGCTGCTTAGCGTTTTGAAAGTTCAGGGCGAGAATCTCATGGCCCGCGTTCAGGATGACGCGCGCAGGCGCGAAGAGAAAGCGCAATTCTATCGCGGCTTGTTTGGGATGGGCTTGTCTTTCGGCGGCTCCCTTTTCCGCGGTCTGTTCTCTTCGTTTGGCAAGAGCTCATCTTCTGGAGTGCCGTAACCTATGGTTCAAATAGACGTTTTCCAGCAAAAGAAACTTGAGTCGGCAGCGGTCGGCACTCCCGGCGTCGACCAGAGCGCAGGGGAAAACTTCCGGTCGCTGGCTAAACAAGGCTTCGCCCTGGGCAATGAAATAGCGTCGCGGCAGGCTGCCGGTACGCAGCAAACATTAGCCCAGCTTGGCAATCTAGGCTCTACGCTCGGCTACGCTCTAGGAAGAGCGGCGCGAGCGAAAGGAGCGCAAAATAAGCTTTTGTTCGACGAAGAGGTCGAGCGGCAGACATTCTCAGCTATCCGCACACTGCATAACGACATTAACCGGATTCAGGAAGGCAGTTATGACACGCCTGAAAACTGGGTAGCTGAAGGTGAAAGGCGTTTCGGCGAAATCGTTGACGGTCTGGGCGACAGCATACCGGACGATAAAATGCGCCTGGCAGTGCAGAAGAAACTTTACTCGCTCGGTCGTGGAGAGCTTAACAGTCTCGACAACGCTGCGCGGAGCCAGCGCACTGAAAACGCGCGTTATCTTTTCCAGAATGATCTATCTGGTATCGCCAATGATGCGGGCGAATTCGGGCGAAACGGCAACTTTTCAAAGCTTCAGCAATCGCTTGAGCTGCTTGACTCTGAGGACATGGCTAACCGCGGGTTCCGAAATTTCGGGCCTAGAGGCGAACAGCTAATCAAGGATACTAAAGCTCGCGTCGAAGAGAATTTCGCTATCGGCGCTACGTCCGGGCATCCTGAGCTTATCATCGACATGATGGATAACGGCGGGCTCGCTACGATCACAGACCCGAAGCACCGCGAAGAAATAAAAACGCGAGCCCGCGGCTACATCAACCGGCGCGAAGAGGAAGCGTTTGCTCAGCACAAGACAACGCTTGCCGGAAAGCAAAACGCGCAGACCACGAAGATTTTAGGCATTTCGCTAGGTGCAGCCACTGCCGGAAATCGTGACTCGACTAGCGCGCAAAACCGCGCGATCGATCAACTGCTAGAGCTGCAAGCGCCCCTTGCTAGGCGGATTTCCGACGTTTCAGCGCAGCTCGAAAAGAATCCAACTGATCGATATCTGGTCGAAGAACAGAAGTCTTTACAAGCGTCGCTTACTCGCATCGGAACAGAGATAAAGAGCGCTGAATCGCGCAAAGACACTATCGAACGTAAGCGGCAGACAGAGGCGAACCGTGCAGCCGTAGTGGCTAATAGAGCGACAGCAGCGGCGCTGCGTGCAGCAAATGAGCAGAGGCGTCAGGAAAGAGAAGAGGCCAAGCGCGTGCTTAAGGAAAGCATCCCTCTTCGCGCTGAGCTGCTTTCGCGCATCGATACTGCCACCGTAACAAAGACTAAGCGCAGCGGAAAGATAAAGGTCAAAAACGCAGACGAAGCGCAAGCCACTATAAATCAGGCGCTCAATGACGCAGCTAAACTCTTTAGTGAAGGCAAGCTGTCTGAGGCTGAATACAAGCACGTAATATATCAGGCTGAGAAACAACAGACTGTGATGAGCCGCGCTTCGCAAGCACCCGATCTGCTCAAAAGGTTGCAAGACGCACAGATAAAAGCCGTTCAGTTTTACGATAACACCAGCAAGCTTGCAAAAACGCTATACTCTGACGCTGAAAAGCAGTTTGCCTTTGACTCAGAGATCAGGCGAGAAACTTCGCAAGTAGAGCAAGACTTGCGCACGGCGGGAGCGTCTGAGGATGAGATCAACGCTAAGCGAGGCTGGATTTTAGAAACGGCGCGTAAGCGCGTCATGAAGCGGGGCGCTAAGTAATGGGGCTGACAAAAGAAGAGCTAGAGAGCTTCAAGCTAAGCGGCTCTGCTGATGCAGCCGGGGGCGAAGGGCTGGCGACGCATGAAGCGGAAAGCTTCAAGAGCTACGATCCCAGCGCCGAGATTCAGCAGGAAGACGCCGACGGTGCTTATGATTTCGGCAGCTATCTAGCTGACAAGTATAAGCTCGGCCAGATGGCTATCCGCGACGGCGCAATCGGCAAGCAAGTCATGGACGGCGAGCTTGACTATCAAAGCGCTTTGCAGCAATTGCAAGCAAGCGACGATCTGCGGTCGGCTCAATCTAACATCACCGATTTCGAGAAGGAGGCGAATCTGTTTTTCTTGCCTCAGATCGCCGGTGCAACAGTCGGCACCCTGCCATTTATGGTCGAAGCTTTCAAAGGGGCTGCGGTCGGCGCCGGTGTCGGCGGGGCTGCTGGTACGCCGCTCGGTCTGACCGGTCCGATGGCTGGGCTTGGCGCTTCCCTGGGCGCCGCTCACGTTACGTCAAACATCGCGGCTGGTAACTCATATCTCAAGATGCGAGAAAAGGGCATCCCGCATGATGTCGCGAAAAACCTGTCCTGGGCCGACGGCATCGTGCAGGGCGTGATTGAATCGGCGCAAGTTGGACAGAGCGCAAAGGTCGTCGGTAAAACTGCTGAGGCTGCTTACAAGCCGCTCAAGGAAGTCGCTAAGAAGCACTTCATGGAATTCGCAAAGTACATGGGCGTTCAGCTTGCTGAAGAGGAAGCGCAGCAATTCTCTGAGCTTCAGTTTCGCGGGATTGCTGCGCTCGCTTCCGGTCGACCGGACGCCGCGCCGACCTTGCAAGAGCAGCTTGATGAATATTGGCAAACCTTCACCGAATCAAGCAAGGCTTTTCTCGGTTTGTATGCTGGTGGGAAGGTAACAGGTTTCGGAGCAGGCAAAGGCGCTAAGCTTCTCGAGGCCAAGCTAAAAGCTACCAATGCGCGCATTGATGAGAAGCTCGCCCAGGAGCGTCAGGCTGCCGCTGAGCAAGCTAAAGAGCAGGCAATCAAAGACGAAGAGAACCAGCGCATCGAAACGAAAGTATTGGCTGAGCTGCTACCAGCAGAGCAGAAAGCAGAAGCCGCGCAAACTCAGACCGACGAAGTCGCTAGCATCAAGAAACAGCTAGCAGAAATCAAGGGCAAGAGAGATTTTGAGAGCTCGCGCACTCGGCGACAGCTCAGAGGCCGTCTGGCTGAAATTCAATATAACGATGTGCATGAAAAGCTTATGTACGCCATCAACAGCGCTCGATCAGTCGAAGAGCGCTTAAATCTTGAGCAAAGGTTAGTAGACCGGCGGGTCGAATATAGGCGCGCTGTTTTGACTTCTGCGCTGGAGCTGCAAGAGGAAAAGGTAGCTGAGCTGCAAGGCGAAGTCGATAAGGCTAACATTGAATTGCTAGCTGCGCAGAAAGAAAATGCGCCGACCGCTGTAATCACGCAGCGGCTTGCTAAAGCCTCGCGAAAGCTTGACGCAGCAATCGTGAAACAGAATGCTCTTAATCAGCTTCACCAGGCTATGAATAGCCGAGTGGTCGCGGCTAATGCGCACGGGCTCGACACAGTAGTCACGCAGCTCAAGACAAGCAAAGTGCAAGGTTTGATTGACAAAGTACTACGTGACATAGCAATAGTCACTGAGCAAACGGCTGATCTCGCAGAATCGGAAGTGCGTATCGTGCGCATGCTACTGACTGATTTAGTTAAGGCGTCAAACATTGATGACTCGCTCAAAGTGCGAATCACTCGCGACCTTGATAGAGCGTCATCTTACACGCAATTGCGCGGGCTCATGCCACAGCTTGACCGTGATCTACAAGCGGCTATAGAAAAGACGGCTCGCGTAGAAGCGCATAAGCGGTTGAAACGCTTGCTGAAACGCAAGGTTATTCAGCAAGGCAAGAGTGTTTTCGAGGATGCGACAGATGCAGTCTTTGCAGATGAGCGTGTTCAGAAAGTCTGGGATTTGTTTGTTGCTTTCGCGAAAGATGAGCTGGCAAGCACGAAGCTTCACCAGGGGCTAGCACAAGAAGCTATCGACGCTTTCGATGCAGGGCTTGCTAAGTTTGACGATGTATCAGCGCTTGAGCTGCCGTCTTTCGTCGCGCAGCAAGTGATCGGTCTGAAAGACAAGTCAGCCGTCGAGGTTGACGCGCTGACTAAAACGCTTGAAGATTTGTTGACAAACGGCTTGACACATGGGCTCGCAGAAAAGGCGAAACGCGCCGCTGAGTATGAAAAAATCAAGCTCACTGCGCTTAATGCTTTCCAGGGCGATTTTGAGAAAAACAAGCGTGTGCCGACTGACTTGACGAAAGCTGACCCGTCAGCAGTGAACACGATTTTAGGCGCGAAGCACGCGCCTAGCAATATGTTTGCACTGCTCGCCTCCTGGGAAGGAAAACTAGCCTGGGCAGCTCAGCACTCACGCAAAGCACAAGAGCTGCTTAAAACGCTTGACGCGCATGATCACGTGCAAAAGGTCATGACCGAAACGCGCAAGCAAACAGAGCGTTTTCATGAGCTGCTAGCAGAGGCGTCGCCTAACAAGAAGCTAAGCGGAGCTTTGAAACTCATTCTCGACGGAGTCAAGAAAGAGCGCCTGCCGGGATTCGTGCAAGTCGACGGCACGTATCGAGACGGCATCACGCTTTCGCCTAATGAAGCCGTGCGCTTGTGGCTTCAGCTCCAAGACCGTGAGCTTGATGACGCGCGGATTTATGGCAATAAGTATTCAATCACCGGCGAAGTATCCGGCACTTCTACGCAAGAAATGCTTGAAGAATACTTTCAGCGCGACGACCGCAAGCCATACCGCGTTCTGGCTGGCGCGCTCCAGAAATTCTACGCTGAGAATTTCCCGCGGGTACGCGATGCGGTGCTTGATGAGACGGGGCGAGAGCTGAATCAGAATCCAAGTTACAGCGGGTACGCAGCGCACATCAACGACAAAGCGGCAAGCTTTCAGCGCGACTGGCAAGCCGCGCTTGCGCAGCGCACGTCGCCCAGGACACCCGGCCCGACCTTTGACCGGACCCGCACTCGGACGCCGCTAAAACCGGTTGACGCTTTTGTTGATGTCTACTTTCAGATTTCCGCTTTCGAGCATTGGAATGTGTGGCGCAAAGCGTCTAAGCCTCTTGCCGCAGCCCTTCTGAATCCAGAAGCTAAAGCGGTCTTGACGCAGAAGTACGGCAAGCAGTTTTACAATGCGCTCACTTCGCACTTTACTGACCTGGTAGGCGGATCGCACATCCCTAACAATTTTTGGATGCAGATCATGTCAGGGCTTATGAACCGCTTCGCAGACGTGATGCTGCTCGCGCGCCCTGTTCAGTTTTTCAAACAGATGACCTCGGTATCGCTGGTGCTCACGAAAGTCAATGAGGCTGAGGCCGTGGCAGGCTTTACTAGCTTTATGCTTAATCCGGTAAAAGCCTGGAAAACGCTTTCTCAGTCTGATTATTTCAAGAACCGCTACGGCGATTTCATGGCGCAAAACATCGGCGCATTAGTCAAAGAAGCCGATGCGCTCAAAGCTCAGCAGAGGCTGAAGTTGCGCGATATGCTCGGCGTGTTCATAAAGCTAGGCGACCAGGGCGTCTATTTGATTGGCGGCCACATCATGTATCAGGCAGCGCTTAAGCGCGGGCTGTCCCATGAAGAGGCGCTGATTGAAGCGGGGCGCTTTGTGAACACCACGCAAAGCTCAGGCACCATGGATCAACTTTCCAACCTTGCGCGCTCGCCCCTGGGTAGAATGTTCACTCTGTTAACTCAGCAGCCAACCAGGATGCTTGAGCAGCAAGCTATCGATGTCGTGCGAGCAATCAACTATCCGACGCTCAAAAACATCGATCAGGCGCGCCGGACAGTGGTGTATGCCGTGGCTGGTGAAGTGCTATTTAGCATGGCTGGCTTCGCCTGGGCTTCCCTTTTCGACGGCGATGATGAGGATAAGCTAGAGGCGCGCGCAAATGACGTGCTTCTTAGCTTTCTAGGCCCGATAAGATCAGCAGCTCTAATCGGGCCTGCGGTCGCCCAGATAGTCGCACAGACGCTAAACACCGCGTTCGACACTGATATCTATCTATTCGATTATAATGTGCCGCCTGTAGACGTAGCTAACCGGACATTTCATTTCTATGAGCTGCTGGCCGAAGCTATCGCCGACGGCGACACTGACCTTGACACGTGGGCCGAGATATTTGACGCCTACGTAAAAGGGCCTAATATATTACTCGGTGGCGCTCCGCTGACCGAGCCAGCGGCAATACTCAAGAAGGCGACAGAATGACAGTACCCAGCACAACAGATAGAGTCTCGTTCACCGGTGACGGCGTCACTACTACTTTTCCGTTTACTTTTCGCGTAACAGAAGAGGCTCAGGTTACGGTCTACATTAACGAAGTGCTGGTCGAGACAGGGTACACAGTCTATCTTGACCCTAGCGGCGTGGGTGGAAATGTAATCTTTGACACGGCGCCTGTTCTAGACGCCGACGGCGACTTGATTAGAGTGTCAGATTTCTTGCAGAATGACCACCTGGAAGAAAACCAAACGTTGCCACCGCGGACGATTGAAAAGATGATCGACAAGCTGGCAATTCTGGCTCAGCAGGTTAACTCAAACCTGGCGCGCTGCTTCAAGCTTCCGATCACTACCACGCGCGACGCCGACCTGCCAGACCCTACGGTAGATAAGCATATTCTGTATTTCGATTTAGCTACGCTGAGTTTCAAATGGGGTAGCGTTTTGTCGCTCTACGCCGGTGCGGGTGGCGGCGACGGCAACGTCATAGGCCCGGACTCTGCAACTGATGGCGATTTCGCACTGTTCGACGGCGCCACTGGAAAGTTGCTAAAAGGTGCGGGGCTTACGCTAGCAGGAAATGCGTTTAAGTCTCTTCGCGTAAACAGCGCCGCTGATGGGGTCGAGGCGCGTGATAACGCCCCATCCACTCTGACTATAGCATCAGGCGTGATAGTGCCAACTAAAACGATGCACTTAATAGACACGGAAGGCGCTGTGTCCACTGACAATCTCAACTCGATAGACGGGTCTAACGTGGAAGACGGGCACAAGCTCATTATGTTTGCTGCCAACACCGCCCGTGATATCGTAGTCAGGCATAATGCCGGTGGCACAGGCAATATATTTCTAGTCGGAAACGCTGACAAAACAATCGATGATGATGAGAAAGCACTGATGCTTGTGCGCAACGGCGCTAACTGGTATGAAGCCGGGTGGAATGGCGAAGCGAGTTTCACCGTCACCATATCTTCTGATCAGACCCTTACTGCTGCGGCGTCGAGAACCGCATCTCACGGGCTCGGAACATACCCTAGCCTTTTCGGGTCCTACATGCGCTGCACGGCAGCAGATGCTAACTACGCGAGCGGTGAGAAAGTCGTGGAGTGGTTTGAGAATGACGGCACCTATCCTCAATTGTCGCCCTGCATTTACGGCACGACTTCAGTGATTGGCACGCGCATGCCTGCCTCCGGGTGGGGCGTGAAAGACAAGACTACCGGCGTGTATGCCGCTATGACAGCGGCAAAATGGAAACAAGTATTCTGGTGGGTGGCATAAACATGAAACCGAAAATCGTTCAAAAGCCTGATGTCGGACGTGATTACTACGTCAACAGCGACAACGTTTTTATCGCTTCGTTCGATAAGGACACGCCAGATAAGGGCGTAGCTGAAGAATTCGGCGTCGCCCTCGGCAAAGATGACCTTTTAACGGCGCTCGGTAAAATCGGCATATCAAAAGCCGATACTGACTTAGAACCGCCCGCTGGTGGCCCTTGGCGCTTCGTTAGCGGCGCCTGGTCCGAAGTGCCAAAAACCTATCAAGAGCTGCGCGCGCCTGAATTGGCGAAGCTGCGCATACCTGATCAGCTAGACGCCCTGGTAAAGCTGGCGCGCATGACGCCTGCCGAGAAAGCACAAGTCGAAGCGGCGAAGAATCCGGCCGCAGCACCCGGCACGCCTGAATGGTTGCTAGGCAATATCGACGCGATAAAAAATCGATATCCTAAAGACACTCCTTGACGAAAACGCTTCAATTTAGCTACTCTGTTGCCATGCGATTAGCTCTGACACTCTTAGCGTTTTTCATCTGCGTTTCGGCCCCTCCGGCGGAAGCCAGCGCTAAGGAGCGCCTGAAAACCGCGGGGCAGAAAATCAAGTTTTATGCCCGGAAGGCGATAGCGTTCCCCTTCTATGTTGGCGGTGGCGCGCTGGGAGGCTCTATCTTATGGTGGCATCTCGGCGGTCATGAAGAGAGCGTGTCTGATCTTTTCTACATCCCCTTAGCAGGAGGCAGCTAATGACCGCCGTAGCCGCAGCAGGCAGTAAGCCTGGATTCAATTTCCTTTCCGCCGTGAGCAAGTTCAGCAACGGCGTCAAACAAGCTAAGGAATTCGCGGCTGACTGCAAAGCGGTCAAGGATTTCGTCCTGACTCACAACAGCTCTGCTGACGTAGAGTTTCAGAAAGCTAATCCGCTGCCGCCCTCGACAGCTCCTGACTATCTTCAAATCGTCGCTTATGCTAGCCGCACTATCGCGCTCACTACAGAGCTGATCGAGCACACTGGCAAATTCGCTGAGCAAAGGCTGAAAGAACAAAACACATGATCGATCTAGCTATAGCTATCACTGTCGGCCTCACCCTGGCGCTCCTGACATGGGTGAAGTAGGACACTGCACAGGTGGCTGTGAAGTTTGCTGCGCAGAAAGCTTAGCGGAAGTCGAAGCCAGGCTTAACGCTGCGCTTGAGCAGCGCCAAGTCCTACTGTCTGGTGCAGTTGCTATCGCCCTGGTCGTCGGCCATATCGTTTTTGAATGGCACGGCAAGCATCTGCCCGTGCCCGAATATCTATACGCCATCGCGGCTGGTCCGCTGATCGGCAAATTTCTGAAACTCAAGAAAGCCCCGAAGGAAAAGAACAATGGCGTCGATAACTCCTGAAGCCATCGCGCAAGTTATGAACAAAGGCGCACTGGCTAATTGTCAGAAATACTGGCCGCTTATCGTAGAAGAGCTGAAGCGGCGCAGGAAAAACAAAGCTTCGTTTCAAGTCGCGCTGCTGGCGACTATCGCCGTCGAGTCGCCTTCTTTCTCGCCGATTAACGAGATCGGCGGCCCGAAATACTTTCACCGGATGTATGATCCGCAATCACCGGACCCGAGACGCCGCCGGGTCGCTAAAGTCCTGGGCAATACTGAGCCTGGCGACGGCGCGTTATTCCACGGTCGCGGCTTCGTTCAGATCACTGGGCGCGGCAATTATCGCGGGTATGGTAAAGAGCTGGGCCTTCCTCTCGAGACAAACCCCGATCTGGCGCTTGAGCCTTCTGTCGCCGTCTCTATCCTGGTTGAATACTGCCTCGATCACGGCATGGACGTATGGGCGGATCGCGCTTTTCGGACCGACGATGATGACCGGTTTCCTGAAGAGCTTTGCACGCGCAAACTGCGGAAGCTAGTCAATGGCGGCTACACTCACTACGAGAAGTTTAAGCGTGCCTGGGATAAGCTCAAGAGGCACGTGCTCGCATGACTAAGCATACCTGGGAGCCTGCATGGGACCTGTTTAATACGAACCAATGCACTTCTTGTGGCGCCCTGGTTGACGCTGACGACTTGATCATTTACAACCCCGGGCACTGCGGTGACCGAGAAGTCACCAGAGCCGGGCTTGCTCGGCTAGAGCTATGGGAGAATCGGCACGTCTTTGAAAAGTTTGACGGCAAAACAGCAACCTGTATAAACTGCGGCGCAGAAAAGCCTTACCGCTTCTCATTAAAACTCTGCCCCGCAAAGGTCGGAGCAGAGTTTAAGAGCGACTTCGGAAATGAAGTTGACTTACCCGGCGTGAGTCCAAACCACGCGAGTTAGCTTCCTCTCCGGGGCTGCGATCTTTCTTGCTATGAGCCCCGCCCGAATCGGCACCCAGTTGAGAGCTAGAAACTCTTCCAGGAAAACCGACTTGTGCGCCTTACAGACCTGAAAAGGCAAGTCCATTAGCATAGGCTCAGACCCCGCCAAGTAGCGAAGTTTCAGCGTCGGCGTCCAATTGCCGTTAGCTTGACACCCGGTTCTCGCACATACGGTCGTCATCGCCGATCCTCCTTAGATAATAAGTCAGTAGCATCAGAGCGCAGCAAGCGGCATGCGAAAGATGAGGCAAGCCGCTCTCCGGGTCGAGTTCTTCGCCCTGCCAGAAAGCCCAGGTATGCCGCATCATAGCGCCGAGCATGCGCCCCCAATTCATGCCCTTTTCCCAGTTGCGGGCTGCGTATTTGTTCGCGCCGTAGGTCAGCACTCTCGCTATGGCGTCAAGCGCGTCGCCGGGTAATAGATCATGGCGCGGCTTTTCATCGTCATACTTGACTGCTAGAGAGCTCCGCTCGCTCCTGGTTGTTAGGAGAATCGGCCTAAGTTCAGCGATTAGCGCCGGGTCACCATGCGAGATCACAGCATGGTCGGCGATAGCTACTGAGCTTCGGAGTTCTTGACCCAGCCCGCGACGAAGAACATGAATTCTTTCTCGGTCGAAATCCGGTATAAGCGCTGAGCAGTAGTTTTTCTGATCTAATGTCAGCACGATAAAATGTGCGATGCGCTCTTTCGCTTCTTGCATTAACCGAGTAGTGCGCCCGGTTTGCCTGTCTGTGTCTATCATCAAAACGTACCTCCTGAACAGAATTGATAAATCATGATTGCCATCTGAGCCAGGCTGCCGCCTGTCTCGATAATCGGTTGCGTCCGGATACAAATTCTCCGGACCTTACGAATTGCGTGGTGCATCTTAGGGTGGTGTCGGCCGCAATTCGGATTCCAGCATCGCTTAGGCTTCTCGGCAATCTGCGCCCCCGGAACCATAGGCAAAGGTTTCGCAGGAGCACTTACCGACTGATCCTGCGGAGCCGCTTCTTGCGTTTTCTCGGCCGGGACGGGTTGCTTTTCTTCGATCGGCGGCGCGATCGACAGAATGATCGGCGGCACTTGAGGCGACGCGAGCGCGACGGGCATCATTATGATAGCTGCCAAGACCGACAGCACTGAAGGCATTGCGGCTCGCTTGAGCGCGGAAATCAGCCGCTCTGCCTGCTCAGGTTTGAGCCAACAATAAACGCTTTCATCGTCATCGCGGTCGCGCGCGGCCAGCACTACAAAGCCGGTAGCGTTTTTGCTGACGGTGATTTCAGTATTCATTTGAGCTTCGATGGTTTCTTTGCATTTCATCGGTAGTATTTTCCTCCTGCTTTTCTTACTAATTCATATAAGACAGAATCAAGGCTAGTCCGGCTATTCGGATGCAGCGACAGCTTTATCGCTTTTCTAGGTGCATGGTCGCTGAAGCGCACGACCACCTTGCGGCTGGTGATTGGATGCCGCAAGCGAAGATAGACAGAGCCGGTGCGCGCTTGAATCTGCCATACAGTCTCGTAACCGAGCCCCGCGGCCCAGCGCTCGACTATTGCTATTTGACGGTCGCGCACGGTTCACGCTTAGCCTCCTGCGCGAGCAGCCGTTTCGCAGCGACCTCGCCAATCAGTACCGCCCCATAGACATCACCTTTCACATCACGAAGCGCGCCAGGGTAGCGCTCCAGCGCAATGCGCTTTTGCGTTTTTGTCCTGATCGCTCGGCGCTGAGCTTCAGTCGCGCCACGCGGATACTCATATCTCAGGCCCGCTTCTTTCTGCCAGACCTGCGGCACGACCCTGTCATATCGGCGCGCGTGAAAACGCAAGACTAACTCGGCTTCCCCGGCAGCCTTCCCAAACGTAAACATCGACTTGACGCCTTGCCCAGGGCGCGAGCCGACCTGCTCAAACAAACAGTAAGCGGGCTCGTAGGCAAGCAGCCAGCGCTTAAGCGTTTCTTGCCATTCAGGGTCAAACTTAAATGAAAGGACATCCCAGAGATCCAGGCCGGAAAACAGCGCGGCACCACCGTTAGTACCTGGGTCTACTCCGATAGATATCAAATTGCTATTCAAGATCGGCTTCCTCTTCAGCCATCAGGCATCGGTTTAGTAAATTGACTCGCTCGGCGAGCTTACGCCACCGTATCCGAGCGAGCCAGAAAAGAAACATCGGCATCCCATCTTCAGACAAAAGCTGCTCACGCTCATGGGATTTAGCAAACCCGTTCGCCAATTTAGCATCAGCGCTCGATAGATCCTTCCATTTCATGAAGTCCTTCACCCCATACCTCGCGCGGAGCGTGCTGCACTTCACTATTAGACTTTCTTTTCCGGCAGCAGTCAACGATTAGCATGACTAAACTGCCGGTGATTAGCGCCACTTTGCTTTTACGCAAAACGCTTATCAGCAGTTGCAGCAAGCCGACCGCCAGCGCAAGCATGGCGAATTCAAACAGGGTCGCAGTGATCGCTTGTTCTATTGTCATTTGCCGTACCTCTCACTTGTCCAAACGTCGAAATCCAGCGGCAGCCCGGGCGTCCATTCCGGTTGCAGACTCAGCAAAGCGTCAAGCTGGGCGCGCGCTTCATCGAGCTGCGACAGCGGCACCAGCAGCGTGAATTCATCATGGCAGTGATGCACTATGGGCGCTATCATGTCGGCTCGCTCCATGTACCAGAAAGATATATCAGCATTGAGCGCCTGCGCCATGTTTTCTATGAGCGTGCCTTTCCAGATCGACAGGCGCCCTTTCTTTGCTTGATAGCTATAACTGCCATCCTCGCGCACTTTGACAGAATGGTAGTAGAGCGGGCGCCCGGACGGCAGCACCACCATGCGTAGCCCGCTATCGAAGCGAGTAACTGTAACCGGACCTGCTTGCCCGCCGTGGAGAAAAGCGAATTCTAGCTCTTCCCAATATTCAGTAATGCGCGAAAAGTCGCGGCGAAAGCGCTGCTTAACGATGTCGGCGGCAAGCCCTTGCTGCTCGGTCAACGGCTTCAGCGGCTTCTTTTCGAGGTAGTATGCGTAGCAGCGGTATGCTTCTGCATACTCTTGCGGCGTAGCGGTCGGCAAGATGATCTTGACCAGGGCGTCAAGATTCGTGCCGTAGGTTTCGCAGCCGCGCTGATAAGCGCCAATGCCACCGGCGAAGCCCATAGAGAGCACCGCAGCTTTAGAAGCCAGCCGCTCAGTGGTATCGGCTTTAGTGATTTTACGCCCGAACATAGTAGAGCCGTATTCGCAGTAAACATCTTTACCAGAGCGGTAGATGCCTAGCAGCGTTTCTTCTCCAGCAAGCCATCCGGTGCCGCGCGACTCGATTTGCTTGAGGTCGACGCCTAGCAACGTATAGCCTTCGGGCGCTTTGATGACGCCGCGCAAACCGTCCTTGAGCCTCTGCGCTGGTTGCGCGGTATGCAAGAGCATAGCGGGCGCTTTCGCCAGGAGGTCGGCCCAGAATTCCGGGTTTTCACTTCGGGCCAGATTCATGACCTGCACGCCGGAACATGCAAAGCGCCGCGTGTGCGCTCCGTACACGTCAAACTGATCTTGCAATACGCCATTGACCTGCTGGTTAGCCATCTTTTCGTACTTCGCTAGGCTGGATAGCCCCCCTTCCTGGCGAAGCTCAAGAGCGTCACGCACGTCAATAGGCAACGGGCGCATGAGCGTCTTGCGTACCGTGTCAACAGTGCAATCGAGCATGTCAATGCCGCGCAGATTAACCCATTCATGCAGCTTCTGCACCTGGTTAACTGTCGTGACGAAGCCCTGCGTTATGTCAGACATGCGCTGATTATTCAGCTCCGACACTTCTTGCTTGAGCTCTAGCGCATTGTGGATCGCTTCTAGATCGAGCGGCACGCCGCGCAGATTTATCTTGCGGTCAAGAGCGACTAGCCTTTCTTCACGCTCTGGTAGATCAGGCAGCAAGCGCTTGCAATGGCGCATCGTTTCAACGTCATCCATGCAGTATGAATAAAGGCGCTGGAAATCGTAGGGGGCTGTTTGCGGCGTCTCTTTGCCGGATACCAGCTTGCGCATGATACCAGCGCCTACGATGTCTTTGAGCACCGGTGAGCCTAAAGCTTTCGCCAGGTCATCTAGTGAGCCTGGATAGCCGTAGAAACGACCTATCGCCATTGTGTCGAGCCAGGGACGCTCTCGCAGGTCGATGCCCAGGACGTAGAGATAAACCAGGATCTCAAAAATCGCTTTGTGCGCCACTAGGACCACGTCCGGTTCAAGCGCTAGCTGGTGGAATCTTTCGATGGCAGGCGAACCACGATAACACTGCTCATAAGGAATTAGCTTGATCGGGTCATCATCGATAGCGTAAGCGAGGCAGTTGACGCCCGCTGATGGATGCGCGGCACAAGCGGCTGAGCCATGAGCTTTCAGCGAAATAGCCCAGCGCGTCTCAACGTCATTGTAGAGCAGCCGGGTCATACGGCACCTACGCAGATGCGACGGCGCCCCGCTTGCTTGCCGGGTTTCGGCTCTGCGCCCAGGTATAGATAGTAGCGGCTTCCGCGCCGCTCATAATCATGACCGAGCGACAGTTGACCGTAGGAAATCCAGTTGTGAACCTGCGTGCGCGATACGCCATGGCGCTCTGCATACTCAGCTAGCGGTATAGTGCCTGGCGGCGCGGGTGGCGACTTGCGCTTTCTCATTTAGCTTCTCCCAGATAGTAAGCGCCGGGCTGCATAGACGGCCTAGGAGGGGTCGGCAGCAGCCCGGCATTTTTTGTTTAGCTGACCATGTTTGCCCAGGGGTCATCTTGCTGCGGAAGTGCAGCGACCGGAGCAGCGGCCACAGGTTGCGGCGCTAGCTCAGCAGGCGGGGCGAAAGCAGCGAAAGCCGCGTCCGGTGACGACTCGCCTACCAGGCGCTCACCTTGCCTTGTGAAAAGCACATGATTGAGCGCCAGGTGAACCGCTTTTCGCTGCGACGACCAGTAGCAGCGACCGGAGACGTGACCGTAGCACCCCGCCCAGATTTCATGGCTGGCTACCGGTAAGAGGATCTTGTGATAGTCAGCTTCAGGATGCGGAACCAGACCATGTAGCACGCGCTGCTTATTGACCTCTTCGATCTTCGCGATGTCGGAGGGGTTAGCTGGGTTAGCGAACCTGGTTGCGCCGGGGGCTTTCGACTCCATGGCGGCGTCATACTTGGCACGGGTGGCCGGGTCGGTCAGGTTTGCGCCTTCCATGTTCAGCATTTTGAGCGACCAGACTTGCGAAAAACGCAAGATATATTTGCCCGCGGCATACGGGTACTTTGTCGCATCGCGCTTGTCCATCTCTTCCAGAAGCGAAAAGACTGCACCCGGACCGAACACATGAAAAGCCCAGCGCCCAGGGTCGTATGTCTGAGCGACCAGCTTGACCGCTTTGACCATGGGCGACTGCGGCTCTTGCCCGGCAGCGATTAGTTGCCGATCTTGAGCCAAGTGATGCGGGTCTAGCACCAGCTCAGTCTTGTAGGCTTTTGAGCCAGGGGTTATTGAGTCTTGAGCTTGCCCGGGAAACAGGAAAGTGAAACTCAAGATGCCTTCCGGCGTCAGGATTTCGGTTTGCTCGCGGGGGATTTTAACAGTTGACATATGGTTAGCTCCTTTTGTTGCGTGATCGAACTACTGACCGCTAGCGGCCGGTGGCTCGAAATTTGTTTGTTGTGTTTGCTGTTGCGCCCAGAGATCGGCGAAGGGGTCTTGTGCTTCGTCGCACTGCTTGAGTTTGACGCCGTTGTAAGGTCGCGTGGTTAGCGACTCGATTACGCTGGTGTCTTTCTTCTGTGCCTTGAGCAGCTTTTCGGCCTGGGCGGGTGAAAGAAGGCTGCGCGGTTTCAGCTCATCGAGCTTGAGCTTGATCTTGCCGCCACGCAAAGCGCGCTCGGCGGCTTCAGGATCAGACCATTTTCGATTGCCGAAAGAGTCGACAAGCGCCCAGCCGGGTACGGCTTTCGGATTGCCCATAAGCGTTTTTGTCGCCATCTCTTCGACGTGCTTGCACCATGCACGGATGTACGGCACGGCCTCGAGAGCGCGGGCAAGATCGGCGTCAGTCTGAGGCTGCGGAATTTCGTCCGACTCACCTTGCAGAAGCGCCAAGAAAGCGCCTTGACTCTTTTCAGCCAGCCAAGTTTTGTAAGCCTGGCAAGTATGCCGGGCATCGCAATACTTGCCTTCGCAGTGGTCGCCGGGGGTCCGCAGCTCGGGGTTAGCTTCGGCGCGCTCGATGATCGACCGGCAGCGCGGCTCGTAATTCGCGAGCAGGTCAGCTTTGCTGATTGTCCACTTCCGGATAGCGCAATCATACGGCGCTTCCTGTTCAGGTTGGACGATCACAAAATGCACGTTTTCTATTGTGAATCTAGTGAATTCATCCAAGCCTTGCAGAGCGCCTAGAGCATAGAAGGCGAGCTGCAAATTATCCTCAGCGCTGACAAAACGCCTGCCTGTTTTCGTGTCGATAATTAGCAGGTCGCCAAACGCTTTATAAGCGATTACGTCTGCCGTGCCCCCAGCTTCCGGGTGTATATGGTCGAGCTCTACCGGCTGCTCAATCAGCAGCGCGGACGGCAAGAAGCCATGCTCACTAGCAATGCTGAGGATGTTATGAGCCACGATTACCGCGATCCGCTCTTCCTCGGATGCCGTCTCGGCTGTTTCGAGCCTATTGATAGTGTCGTCTACCGGCTCGGCAAGCAGGGTTTCAACCAGCTTGTGTATCCTGGTCCCGCGCTCAGCAGCGGGGCCAGCGCCAGGCCGTACCGGAAGGTCCGATATGGCCTTGACGCTTCCAGGACACAATTCGGTTCGCTCCATAGTGGAGCCGCCGTATTTCTTGTGTTCTGCTTCTGGCACCTGATACCTCCTTACAGCGACGCGATGTAGGCCGCGAAATTAGCTTCGGGCACATGCGAGAGTTTCGGTATATCGTTAACTGGTATGTTCACGCCGAATTGCGTGTTAAGCGCAATCAGCTTGTCCATACCAGCCTGCCCCTGCGGTTTGAGCACGCCTAACACCTGCTCTTCAAAAGTGGCGCGACTGATACCGTCGGTAGGAGCGGAGGCAGCAGGAGCGACCGGAGCCGCAGGAGCGACCGGAGCCGCAGGAGCGACCGGAGCCGCAGGAGCGACCGGAGCCGCAGGAGCGACCGGAGCCGCAGGAGCGACCGGAGCCGCAGGAGCGCCCGGGGGCGCGGAACCTGCCAAAATAGCAAGCGAGCCCGCGATGCTTTTAAGGCTCGCGTTGATTTCATCGAAATTAGCTTCGATACCCATAACAAAATTACCTCCATTGGGTGCTATTACTACATCTATGATGCGACGCTTGCGAAGATTCGCATCATAGATGGTTTCTTCGTAGCTTCCGCTTGCTAAAAGTTTCGTCAGTATCACTGGGCGCGTTTGTCCCAGGCGTCTGATCCGGTCGATGGCCTGATCTTCCCTCCCAGGTGACCATTCCGGCTCAGCCATGACTAATTCTGCACAGACTTCCTGCAATCCGTCAAGCCCTTCCCCCGCGCTCATAATTTGCGCCAAGAATAGCTGACAATCAAGGTCTTGCTGGAATTTAGCTAACGCGTCTTGGCGTTTTTTCTCTCCAATTCCGCCTAAAATTTTGACCGGATTGAATTTAGCTAATAACTCGGATAGCTGCTGTATAACCGCTCGGTGGAAGGAAAAGCATACGATCTTCTCGCCGCCGTCTTCCAGGCGCTCTTTCAAGTATGCCGCTATATGCGGTATCTTGGCTTCTGCAACTATCCGACGCTCAGTAGACTCGAAAACCGCATCGGCCCATTCCGGGTGCTCCTGATAAGGCACGTCTAACCATACTTCGTTTTCGATGATTGGCGGGCACTCACGCCACACGTCCTTTAGCTCACGCCGCAGCATGAAAGGTTGCAGCCGCTCGGTCAGGTCGTCAATATGAGTCGCGCCTTTCCCGGAAGAAAACGCGCCCCCGCAGAAACGCGCGATATACGCAGGCCAGTTATCGTAGGGCTGGATAACTTCCGGTGCCATTGTTTTGAGAATCGGGTAGAGTTCAAGCGGGCGATTCGGCATGATCGTGCCGGACAAGGCCCATTTCCAATATGCGGATTTTGCGATGCCATGACGTGCATGAAAGACCGCATGCGTTTGCTGGCTGCTATGCGTTTTGAGTCGGTGGGCTTCGTCCATGATGACGACATGCCATTGACGCGCGGCTAATTGTTTCTTGATTGCAGGATGCCTGATCAGGTCGTAATTGATGACGATCCAAGGCGTGTTACCGATCTCAGCCTTGAGCCCGTAAATCGGCTTTATTTCATCCTCGGCGCATAGCTCCCAGCGGCGAGCCTGGCGGCACCATTGCTCTTTTATGACGGCGGGGCAGATGATCAGCCCGTTAGTGCAGCCTGCGCGCTTCGCGGCTTCAATAGCCATGATTGTTTTCCCCGTACCAGGAGAATCAGCAAGCAAAGCGTGCGGCCGCCCAAACGGCTGCGAAAGCAAATGCTCTACTCCTTTCTCCTGGTACGGGTATAGCGGCATTAATTCTGCACCGCCTCCCTGTCTACGATAGTTGTTTTAGGCGAATAGGGAAACTCAACATCGGCGGTGCTGTTGCCATTCGTAAAGCATGCGCCGTCCGGGTCGCGAAACAGAATCGCTGACACATCCCAGGCGCGGCCGCCTTGTTTGAAAACCCGTGAACAACGGATGTTCTGATAGAGCGGGGGCGTTACGCGGCCGGTTTTTACTTCCTGCCATTCAGAATCTTCGCCAGTGAGGGGCGCTAATGGCTGGTATTGCAAGAGCGCGCTAAGGATTGCAATGGCGTTAGAGGCTGATGCTCCGCTGTGCCCTTGTTTCGCAAACGCTTCGACGATTTCGAGCACGTCATGAGTCATCATCTCATAGTACTTCTTTGTCATTTCGTCCTCCGGTTCTCGGAAAACTATGCTCAGCTCTCGCTTAGCGTGTTCAAGTAGGTCAGACATTGTTTTTTCTCCTTGTGTTATTTCCTGTTGCATGTCGGATCGAAGATGACCGGTACGCCCAGGACCGTAGCCTTTATATTCGGAGTTTCCGCGCGGAACATCCATGACTCCATTTCTTTGACGGCTGCGCGCCAGTCATCCTCATGGATGAATATTCGCTCTGGCGGCCGCTTGAAGCAGCCCATTGGCGGGCTTGCACTAACTATCCGTCGCATGTGACCTGGTTCTATGGCTCTAGTCACAACTACTTCAAGTTGTTTTTGCTGTATGGGTTTGAGCTTCTGTAGCGTTTCGATCAAATGCTTTACTTTCATCAGGCTTCTTTCACCGGTTGTAGCGCCGCGCACTCGGATGCGTCCAATTCATACAGTCGGTAGAAGTTAACGCCGCACCAGGGGCAATGCCGGATTAGCACGCCTGAATCACCAGCAGCGCCTTTATAGGCTATGCCTTTCATGATCGTGTGCTCTTGGCCTTCTTCCTTGCTCTTCTGCATGTTAGTCAGCACAAACGGGCTAAAGCCCTTCTTATGCGCATTGGCTTCCTGCATGTATCGGCGCATGATTGTGCAGTAGTCTTCTTTGCTGCACATGATTTGTCGAGCTGAAATACTTGACATTTTGTTCTCCCCTTATTTTTTCACTGGGCTGTAGCGTCCTATTAACTGAAGCTTTTCGGCTTCAGTTAACGGCTGTGGCTGGCCGTTGTTGCCCCAACCAAAAACAGTGCGGAAAGGGACGATTGCAACCGCATAGCGCCAGAGCCCTTGCCCCCAATCGCCAATCGCTTTGCACTTTTCGCTGTTTTCACCATAAGTAACGACTGAAACCGTGCCATTTCTGGAAACGGTCAGCGCCACTATAGCTTGCAGATCTTTCTGTTTCGCAAGCGCTTTTAGCTCCGCGATCTTTACTGGCGCTTCGGCCGGTGCTTTAGCGTATCTTGGCGAGGCTACGTTTTCGCACTCGCACTGATAACAACAGGTCGGCGTGCTATACGGCGGGTTATCATAGCCGCAGTAGTGGCACCACTTTTCTATATTTGCTTTCATTTCTCCCTCCAGATATGGCGGGCAGGCAAGAGACGCCCCTTGCCTGCCCTAGCGGCTAGCTGATATCAGCGTGCGTGATAGCAGCGTTGAGTTCCATGCGTAGATCGGTTATGTGCCGAAGCGCAGATGTCCGAGTCGCGGACGGCGGTATTTCAGCTACTACGAATTGAATGAGGTCAGTGAGCTTTTCGACGACTTGCGCGCCGCGTTCTTGCTTTGCTTCATTCCAGGGCTGATACTTCATGAGCTGTTCCACCAGCTCAGGATCATAGTTTTCAGCCGTCATTCTGCCAAGGTCGTTAACATCAACCATTATTGTATTTCTCCTTTTACCGCGTCTCCCAGACGCAGCATGTGAGGCACCGGTTACAGTGCCCCGCGTGCCGCGTCTAAAGATAGGCTTTGCCCAGCTTGTCGCGTGCCGCAGCCGACAAATAAGCTTTGTCGCCCAGCTTGCGCACTACTTTCTTAGCCATGAATTTCCAGCTGCGTACTTTGCACTTGTCACCCGGATAAAGCGAAGCATAGAGAGCGCGCATGCTCTTAAGCTCTGTCGGAATTGTAACAGCGTCAGCTGCTAACTTCGGCGGCGTTTGTACCGGACCTACACCCATTTCGTCTTTTACCTCCTGCGGTTTCTCTACAATTTCCGGCTTCGCCTGCGGCTTCGCGCGACGGCAGATATAGCACCAGCTTTGAGCTTGCAGGCGCCCGTCTACCCAGCGCAGGCCAAACAGGTCGCCGATCTCTTCAAGCCCTGTCGCTGTCAGTCCGCATTTCGGGCACTTCTTCGTTTTTTCCTTCGCTAGTGTCGTCATAATGTTTTCCCTCCGAGGTTATGACTGTGTATCTGATTCCGTTTTCTTTGAGCCAAGCTTGCAAGCGCTTCATGGCAGCGGTCAGCCCGTGTTTTCGCGCGCTTGCGGCTCGCCTAAAAGCTCCGACGCCTCCGCTATATCGAAAAGCGAGGTTCTCTACTTTCTCCTGGTCGTTCATGCTCCCTCCGCCTCTTCGCGTAGCGTGATCGAAAGCGACAGCATTACCGGCTTTGTCAAAGGCAGCGCCTGCCCGCACTCAAAACAAAGCAGTGAGTATTCGCCGGTAGTGGCGTCTTTTACTAATACCGGGTCGCCATCGACCAGGAATATCGGTATCAAGTTCTCGAAATTCGGTTTCATATCAGTTTCTCCCAAGTTAGATCAGTTTCTCCCACGCGTTAGCTTTCAGCCATATCTTGTGCTCTTGATCAAACGTGCAGCCCAGGTCGCTGAGCACGCGATAGAGCCTGCTTCGGTGGTAGCTATTCAAGCTAGTCCCGGACCCGCCGAGCAAGCGGTAAACATCGCCGACCTTAAACCCGCCTGCGTGGTTTTCGACCCACCCGCCCAGGAGGTCGACCCAGGGATCGCGTTCGCGGCGCATCTCCTGGTGCAAGCGGGCTTGCGCTTCGACTTCAGGATCACTGATCCAGCTATCCTCACCCGCTCGATATCTATGCACGGCCTCGGCGAAATACTTGTCTCGATCATGCTCCAGCCTGAGAATGTCGAGCGCCCCTGTCTTAATAGGCCAGTACCGGCGGTTTTCATCGTCTTTGAGATAGCCGGTCGCCAGGCCCGGGTTAATGGTGGCAATGAAGATCGACTCACGCGGAACCGCTTTGCTTCCGCGCCCGTAACTAGGTCGGTAGACATCGACGGCGTTTGAAATGATGCCTTTCAGCCAGTTGAAATCATGCTTTGAAAAGGTCGCGTTAATCTCAGGCAGCTCGACAAACCAGCGACCGCGGAGATTCTGAAACGTGTCTTTGTCGCCCCTGACCAGCTCGTTAGCTGAATACCATTCACCGCCCAGCGTGGCTACCCAGGTTGATTTTTTCGTGCCCTGGTTTGACTCCAAGACCATGACGTAATCTTGCTTGCAGCCCGGCTCATAAATTCGTTTGACGGCGGAAATAAGCAAGCATCTTCCAACAGCGCGATGGTACGCATCGTCTTCAGTGCCTGCGGTGTCAGGCAAGATAGTATCGAGACGCGGGATGCCATCCCAGGTCAGTGAATCCAGATAGTCACGCACGGGATGGTATGCCGTAGCGGCAGCAAACAGCGCCGTATCAAGTAGCGTTTTGCCGACTTCCAAGCGGACATGGCCGGCAGAAGAAAACCAGGCAGCCAGGCAAGCCATATCGCGCTCGCCGACATCGATGCCTTCATTTAGCTGCTTTTCGCGCCAGTGCGGACGGTTATCAAACTCGAAAGCCTTAGCGAATTCGTTGAACCGGATGCGCCCGCGCCAGGCGGGGTCATTCCTCAGGATGTAGACGATATTGGCGAGCGTTTTCTTGACGTTGCCTTTCTTGTCTAATTCAAGCGCGCTGGCATACAAGCCGGTGACGGCGAGGTCATCTTGATACGCCTGCATGCTCATGACGTTAGCTTGATTACCTTCCAAGGCTTTCAGAAAGACATGCTCAGGATTCTTAGCCGCGGTCGCATTTTGCGCATAAACATAGGCGTTTGAGCAGATTTCGAGCAGCTTGGCATCAGACAGTGGCGTTGCGGCTCTACAATTCCACCGGTCACGCATGACTCTATAAACAGTGTCACGCGGCAAGCCGAGATCACGGCCCCGGCAAGCTAACTTGTAAGCTTCATTACTGCGGCTTCCTTCAATCGGCGGCGCCACGACATCGCATTCGCCTTCGTATTGAGCCAGCATCAGCAAGCTCTCTTCCCCGCCTGTCAGGTTTTTATCTACCGGGTGCTCGAGAGTGGTAAGTAGGCTGACCGGGAGCTCAGCAGCCGGGATTGCGTAGAGCATGGTATAAACCCCGGCGGTCTGTCCTTCCCGGTCGTCCAAGACTGATCCTGGTCCGACTGTGTAGAACTTTTCGCTTAAGAAGTCGATGCCCGGCCACGCCTTCTGCTTCACGCGGACCTTGTAATTAGCTGGCTTCTGAAAGTACATATGAAATCCGCCACTAGGCGTGCGGACACAGAAAGTCTGCGGTAGGCGGTGGTGCGCCATCAGCTCTTGCAGCACGTCACGCCCAGGCGGGTAGTTGCGCGGGTCTATATCGAGGCACAGGAGCGTAGCAGGCAGCGCGATCCCATAGTTCGGCACGGGTGGATAGGCCCCTGGCGGCACATCCTGCCAATTGCCTTTAATCGCAGGCTTCTTGCCCCCTTTTACTAAAGGGAAATAAGCAAGCCCTGTTACAGGCGCATTGACAGGCGCGACGCTAGCAGATACTATCTGATTGACCGATTCCATATAGCTCCTTGCATAAGCCGCTTGCCAGAGCGGCTTTTGTTTGTCAAATCAAATCTTCCCACGTAAGCGTTTTTGCAGGCAAGAGCGGCTTAGGTTTATAAGGCGCCCGGCGTGTCAAGATGCCGATAGCCTCTTCTCGCGGCAGATAACGCGTGCGCCCCCGCTTTTCCCCCTCCGGGAGCTGACCCCGGGAAATTAGCTTATTCAGGTGGCTAACGGTCAAACCGGTCTGTTGTGACAGCTCGGTAAGCGTAATTTCTTGCATGTTCCCTCCTGGTTGCTCATTCTGCGGCCTTGGCTCGCTGGTGTCAAGGCTGGTGTCATATTCATAGCTGCCCCCATCGCATATCAGACAGGCGACTCTTTCGATTAACTCGCAATTAAGTCGCGCGCAGTGGGCTCGCCGCTCCTCATGGTGCTCCGCACAGTAATCAAAGTGCGGAGCCCAGAGTAGCTGGTTGTGATGCCGGTAATGCGTCATTTGCGCATTGCTTTCATGATCAGTTTCTCAAACGCTTTTCTGATGCTTCGCTCGGTCGTTCGTCGCCCAGACCCCGGTATAATCTCTGTTTTTAACGAAAGTGCCTGACTGGCATAGATAGCGCCCGTCATATTTCACGTAGTAGATAAAGTGGTGCATTTTCCCTCCTTCGGACCTGCCATCAGGCCCGGTAGACAGGAGTGCTAATCCCTCTGCGCTCCTGCTTACCGAGTCTGCTAG
>Ga0226835_1000510_pt1 | contig 41248 bp, 37 predicted proteins | sample LAC_MetaG_1_FD_163627 | JGI IMG/M metagenome (GOLD analysis project Ga0226835, IMG submission 163627) | Anaerobic ammonium oxidizing microbial communities from anammox membrane bioreactor (MBR) in UC Berkley, California, United States -... | ecosystem: Engineered > Bioreactor > Anaerobic >...
GAAGGCGATCACCTTGCCCGTCCCACCGGTGACGGCAATCGTGAGGCGAGCGTTGGAGGTGTCGATGCTCGGGAACTCGTCCTTGAATCCCTTCTGCATCTGCTCCCAGCGCCGCACGGTGTAGCTCCTGGAGCCCAGCAGCGTGCCGGTATTGCTCTTCACCTGCACCAGCACGGTGGCCTGCCCCGTCCCGGTCACCTCCACGAAGCCGAAGTTGTACCGGAACAGGGAGTCATTGTCTGGCTTGGTCTGCCACACGCCGGTCAACTCGGTGGATTCCCCGTTGCCGATGGCGAAGCTCGCCGGGATGCCGGCGAAGAACTGCCCCATGGAGTCCTCGAGCCTGCTCCCCGGCTGGGAGTAGATCCTCGAGCCCACCATCACCTTGACGTTGGAGGTGACGCGAATGGCCCCGAACACCTCGACCCCGAACATGGTCTTGACGGCGTTGTCGTAGCGCCGGGTATCCCCCGCCGGGATGGTGTCGGTGTAGGTGCGCGGCGAGAGGTTTTCCTGCCGCTCCAGCAAGTAAAAGGTGACGTTGGCCGCGGTGGCGTTGGGGTTGTGCACCCAGATCGTCGTGTACCACACCGCCGGGGGCACCCCCGGCCTCGCCCCCACCGAGGGGAGAAAGACGTCGGTGCCGGTGAAGACGGCGCCCGCCGGGGGGGCGAGGGCCACCGTCGCCAGCAGGGCGGCCACCAGTGCACAGCTCGGGAACCTGTTCATCACACCCTCCTTTCGCCGGCTGCTCGCCAACCTGGTCGGGTTTTCCTACGGTTGTGCCGGCCTCTATCGGGAAAAACGACGGCAGCCTGGAAAGCGCACTGCTCCGCGGCTCGCCCGCGGGCGGGGGTCAGCCGGGCTCCCTCGCTCCTATCTGGCGAGCGGACAGCTGGCCAGGCTCGTTCCCGGTACGGCGGAGGGGGTCAGCGCCAGTCGCCCACCGCCACGAACGCCGCCCAGAAGAGGGGGTGGGCGGACTGGCCGCGCAGGCGTCGGGCGGCCAGTACCTGGCGGGAGGCGCTGCGCACCGCCTCGGCGGTGCTGGCACCTTTGAGGAGGCGGGCGCGGTAGAGGGCGACCATCCACTGGCGGGCCGCCTCGTCGTCGACTCCCCAGAGGCTCATGATGACCGTGCGCACCCCGGCCAGGCGGAAGGCGCGCTGCAACCCCACCACCCCCTCTCCGGCGTGGATGCTGCCGGCGCCGGTGTCGCACCCGGAAAGGACGGCCCATTCGACACCGCGCAGGTCGAGGGTGGAGACCTCTTCCGCCAGGAGAATGCCGTCGTCGGCTCCCCGCGTCTCCGCCCGGGCGTTGGCGCCGGCCAGGGCGAGCCCGGCGAGGGTGAGGGCGGGGGCGACGGGGCCCGCGGTCGGGGCCAACCCTCCCACCCCCCGAGAGGCTCCGGCCTCATCCTGGCAACTGCGCCCGGTGAAGAAACCGTGGGTGGCCAGGTGGAGGACGCGCGCCCCGGGGGCCAGTGTCTTGAGCTGCGCTTCCGTGGCGGCGTCACCGGTCAGGACGGCCGCCCGCGGCGACTGGTGGTCGGCGGCGGCCGCCACCCACAACCCGGCCACCGCCGCCACCTCCCGCGCGGTGGCAGGAATGGGCGCAAAGTGCGCCCCCCGCAGGCTGCGGCAGTCGACGCCGAACCCGCGCCTGGCCGCCTGGGGGAGGGCGGCAGCAGGAGTCGGCGCCGGACTTGCCGCCCCCGGGTGCCCCTCACGCCGCCCCTCGTAGTTGACGCCGCCCACCGCCACCAGGCCCTGGCCCGCCGGTCGGGTGGCGGCCAGCTCGAGGAGGTCGTCCTCGGAGGCGAGCAGGTGGATGACGGTCTCCCCCTCCACCAGGTAGGAGGAACGGCCGGCGGGAAAGGCGTACCAGCTCACGGTGTGCAGCTCCCCGTCGGGTACCAGGAGCACCAGTCTCGCCCGGCCCAGGAACGGCACGAGGGGGTCCCACACCGCTCGCCGCAGCTGGTCGCCGACCGTCCGCAACACCGGGTCGACCCGGCGGGAAGTGCGCTCCGCGCGCGCCGGATTGCGGCCGGCCTCGGCCGCCCAGCGGGCGACGAGGCGGTCGATGGCTGCGGCGTTGCCGAGGTCGACGACCTCCGGCACCGGGTTCTCGGCCCGCAGGATCAGCGCCGCGTACCCCTCCTCCGGCGAGCCCGGGCCCCGGCAGCGGCCCGCGGCGGGCAGGCCCGCCCAGGCGGGGGGCGGCGGGGGCGCAAGCTCATTGCAAAAGCGCAGGAACGACACCAGGGCGCTGGCGGGGGGCAGGGCGGCGGCGGCCTCGCTCACCGCCGGCGGGGCCAGGCGGGCGCCGGGGGCGAGGGCGGGAAACTGCTCCGCCAGGCGCCGCTCGGCCTCCTCGGCCGCCAGGCGGGCGCGTTCCAGCTCGGCGGTGGGGGGTGCCTCGGAACTCGCTGCCCTGACCAGCAGGGCGGCGTAGGCGGCGCGCGTCCGATCGACGGCGGCGAGGGCTTCGGCGCTCCCGTCGCCGGCGGCGGCGGCCCGCTGGCGCCGGGCCACCGCCGCGAAGGCCAGGCCCCGGCCGCCGGCGGCGGCCTCCCAGAGCCGTTGGCGCTGCCGGGGGGCGGCCTGGGCGGCCAGGGAGAGGGCCAGGTCCCGGCCGGTGAGACGGGCGCGGGCAAAGGCCAGGGCTTCCCGTTCGGAGAGGTAGTGGGCGGTGAGGCAGGAGTGGCGGCGAGCGATGGCCTCCGCCGCCAGGGCGTTGTCGAGGGCGACGGACAGCTCGCCCGAGAGCGCCTGCAGGCGAGCCAGGGTGAGGCGGAAGGTGGCGGTCGTGGGGTGCTCCTCTCCGCCGGCGGCACGGGCGGTGGCCAGGGCCTGCCGGGCCAGCTGGAGCCCCTGGGGCAGCTCGCCGAGGTTGGCGTGGAGAAGGGCGAGGTTGTGCTGCAGTTCGGCCACCTTGGGGTGGTCCTCTCCGAGAGCCTTTGTCCGCAGTGCCAGGGCCCGCTCCGCCAGGGGGCGGGCGGCGGTGAACTCCCCCAGGTCCGAAAGCACCTCGGCGAGGTTTTGCAGGGGCGTGGAAAGGTCCGGATGCTGCGGTCCCAGATGCTGTTCGCGCAGCTGCAGGGAGCGCTCGAGGAGGTCGCGGGCGAGGGGCAGGTTGCCGCGCTCGTGCGCCACCAAGGCGAGGCTGTTGAGGGAGTGGGCGACCTCCAGGTGTTCGCCGCCCAGACGCTGCTCCCGGATGGTCAGGGCGCGCTGCAGGGCCTGCTGCGCCGCCTCGAGGTCTCCCAGCCGGCGGAGCAGGTTGCCGAGGTTGTGCAGGACCCCGGCCACGGCCAGGTGCTCCCGCCCCAGGGCGCGCTCGAATCCGGCGAGGGCCCGCTCGAAGTGGCGGCGGGCGCCGGGCAGGTCCCCGCCGTCCCGCAGCACCAGGGCGAGGGTGTTGTGGGCGTGGGTGGTGAGGAGGTGCTGCGGGCCGAATACTTCCTCCCGCGCCTGAAGGGCCCTGAGGGCGTACTCCCGGGCGGTGGGAACGTCGCCGGCCCGCCGGATGGCGGCGGCGAGATTGCAGAGCAGGACCGCCGCCTCCGGGGAGGCCGGTCCCTGGAGGCGGTGCGCCGCCGCCAGGGCTCGCTCCAGGAGCTGCCGGGCCTCCTGGGGGCGTCCGTTGGCCAGCTGGAGATCGCCCAGGGCACGCCAGGCGTTCCAGGTGTCGGGGTGGCCCTCCCCCAGCTGCGCTTCGGCGAGGGTTACCGCCTGCTCCACCAACGGCCGAGCGCGGGTAAAGTTGCGGTCACTGAGAAAGGTGTCGGCCAGCAGCACGAGGGCCCGGATGGTGAGGTGGGGGCAGGGGGGGGTGAGGGCGCGGGCACCGGCGAGGGCCTCCTCGGCGGCGGTGCGCACCTCGGGGCTGGGGCCGAAGGTGAGCCCGTAGAGCGCGCGGGCGCGGGCCAGCCGGATCTCCACGGCGACGGGTGTGGCGGCGTACCGCTCTCCCTCCAGGGCCGGTACGAGGCGGTCGGCGATCTGCAGCACCATCTGGTAGTCACGATGCTCCATGTGGTTGCGGAGCTGGAGGAGCTGCTCGGAGAGGGCGGGGCTGCCAGGGGGCGGCGTGGCAGCCAGCGGCCGCTCGCCCCCCACAAGGAGGAGCAAGACGACGAGCACTCCCCGGGCAAGGGGGCCGGCGGCGTCAGATCGCCGGGTTGGCAACGGTCACCTCCTCGAGCCACACCTCGCCGCGCGCCTCCAGCTGCCTGAGCAGCCGGCGCAGGCGGTGGAAACGCTCCTCGTCCGCCGGCTCGGGGGCCGGGGCCAGCCCCCCGACCCCCCGCAACGCCGCCCGGATTCCTTCGTCCGTGGGCGGTTCGGTCCCTCGCCCCGGCGAGGCCGTCGCCAGGTTGCTCAGCTCCCCCTCGATTTCCGGCAGGGGGCGGCGCGCGGCCACCAGCAGAAAGCGCTCTTCCCCCCCGGCGCTGGTCACCACCCAGTCGTGGGTCTTGCCGTTCATCTCCCCCGGCAGGCGGTGCAGCATCCCGGCGGGTAAGGGGTTGCCGGGCCGCAGGCCGGGCAGCGGGAAGAGCACGAACACCTTGCCCCTCTGGTCCTGGTTGACCACGTAGAGGTGGACCGCTTCCCGGGCGGTGAGGGTGAGAAAAAGGCGGTCCCCCGGCTGCACCCGCCCCCCCGAGGCGAGGGGCAGGGCCCCCGCGGGTCCGGCGCGGTACAGGGAGGCCTTCACCACGAGCCTCTCCGCGGAGGTGCCGGGCCCCGTAGTGGGTGGGCGGACGGCGAAGTGTCGCAGGGCCAGCCCACCCCCCATTGCCCCCCCGGCCAGCAGCACGGCGGCCACCCGCAGCAGGCCGGCACGGCGGCCGCCAACGGCTGGGTTGAAGGTGGTGTCGGAGGAGTGCGTGAGGTCGGCCAGGGCGCGGCGCATCTCTCCCGCGCTGGCGAAACGCCGGCCGGGGTCTCCATCCAGCGCCCGCTCGATCACAGCGACCAGCTTTCCCGGCAGGTCGGGCCGGCGATCGGTGAGGGGGATCGACTCCCCCCGCCGCTGCCGGGCCAGCAACTGGGGGAGGGTGTCCGCCTCGAGGGGGTAGCAACCGGTGAGCAGGAAGTACATCAGCGAGCCCAGCGAGTACAAATCGCTGGCAGGGGGTGGCAGCTCGCCGCGCAGCAGCTCGGGAGCCATCACCAGGGGGGTGCCGCACACCGGCGCCTGCCCCTCCGCCTCGAGGTCGATGCCGGCCCCGAAGTCCATGAGCACGATGCGTCCCCCGCGCTCGCGCATGACGTTGCTGGCCTTGACGTCGGCGTGGACGAGGCCGGCGGCGTGGACGGCGGCCAGGGCGGCGCACAGATCCGCACCTATGGCCATCACCTCCCCGGGCCCCAGGGGGCCGCCCTGCTGCACCAGGGAGGCGAGGGTGCTGCCGTCGATGAGGTCCATCCACAGGCCAGTGCGGCCGTCGTGGGTGTCGGCGCCGTGGACGACCACCACGTTGGGGTGGCGCACCTTCGCCAGCCGGCGGGCCTCGCCCAGGAAGTCGGGCCGCCTTCCCCGCCGGCTTCCGCCCTGGACGTGGTGCAGTTTGAGAGCCACCTGCCGCTGCAGGAGAGGGTCGCGGGCCCGGTACACCTCGCCGAAGCTGCCCTCCCCCAGTTTTTCCAGGACCTCCAGATGTCCCCAGCGGAACAGCGGTGCCGGGGGCTCTCCCGGCAGGGTGCCGCCGGGGGGGGCGGGGGGTACGTGCCGGAAGGCCTCGGCCACCGCTTCCACCCGGCGCAGGCGCTCCAGCTGCGCCGTCCGCCAGGCCGGGGAGCTCTCGCAGGCGGACCAGTCCACCGGTCTGGCGTCGGCGATGGCCTCCGCCACCTCCTCGGGGGTCGGGGTCTTACGGTTGGTGTCCATCCATCACCTCCGCCAGGCGGAGGAGGGCGCGGGAAACCGTCATGCGGGCGGCGTTGGCCGAGGGGCTGCCGATGGCTTCGGCGATCTCCTCGTAGGTGAGGCCGAACTCGATGCGCAGGATGACCGCCTCCTGCTGCCGGTCGCCGAGGCGGGCGAGGGCCGCCTCGTAGGCGGCCATCGCCTCGCGGCCGATGGCTTGTTCCACCAGGGACGGCGCAGGATCCACCAGCTCCTCCGGGAGAGTCTCGGGTCGCGGCCGGCGGGCGGCACGCCGCAGCTCGTCGCGCACGGCGTTGAGAATGATGCGCCGTAAGTAGGCGAGGAACGCTCCCGCCCGCTCCGGCTCGAAGCTCTCCACCCGGTGTAACGCGCGCAGCAGGGCGACCTGCACGAGATCGTCGGTGTCCACCAGGCCACGGGCAGGGGGCGGCAGTCGGCCGTGCGCCCAGCGCCGCAGGGCCGGCAGAAAGCGGCGCACCAGAATCTCCCGCGCCGCCTCGTCGCCGGCCCGCACCCTCCCCAGCAGGGCGGCGGTAGACTCCAAGGAGCCCTGCCGCCCTGGCGCATCACCTGGGCCAACGGCCTCGGGGTTCGGGGGGACGGAGTCCCCGGGGGATCCGCGGGCCATGATGTCGGGGTGGCCGATTCGCCTCCTTTCTTTGCTTTTTCTTCAATATACGCCCCGCTGGGGGGGATGCAACCGGGATACGTGGGCCGCAGCTTCCGAGGCGGCCCGACGGCCCGCTTGCCGGCTGCCCGGCGGCCCCGTACCATGCCTCCGGCATGACGCGACCCCACCAACCGCCGCTTACCTACGCCGCCGCCGGGGTCGACATCGACGCCGCCGACCGCGCCCTGGCCAGGGTCAAGACGCTGGCGCGGGCCACCTTCACCCCGGGGGTGCTGTCGGAGATCGGTTCCTTCGGGGGGCTGTTCACCCTGCGCCCCGACGACCCTCAGGCCGAGGTGCTGGTGGCCTCGGCGGACGGGGTGGGCACCAAGCTGCGGGTCGCCCAGATGGCCGGCATTCACCATACCGTGGGGGAGGACCTGGTCAACCACTGCGTCAACGACATCCTGGTGCAGGGGGCCAGGCCGCTGTTCTTTCTCGACTACCTGGCCGCCGGTCGGCTGGTGCCCGAGGTGATCGTCGCCCTGGTGGAGGGAGTGGCGCGGGGGTGCGCCGCCAACGGCTGCGCCCTGTTGGGGGGCGAGACGGCGGAAATGCCGGGGTTGTACGCCGAGGACGAGTACGACGTGGCGGGGTTCATCGTCGGGGCGGTGCGTCGCGACCGACTCTTGCCCCGCGCCGATGTGGCGGCCGGGGATGCCCTGGTGGGGCTACCCTCCTCGGGGCTGCACACCAACGGCTACTCCCTGGCTCGCAAGGTGTTCTTCGAACTCCTGGCGCTCACCGTGGACAGCCACGTGCCGGATCTGGGGCACACGGTGGCCGAAGAGCTGCTGGCGGTGCACCGGTCCTACCTCCGGCCGGTGCAGCCCCTCATGGAGGCCGGCCTGGTCAAGGCGGCGGCCCACATCACCGGCGGGGGTATCCCCGACAACCTGCCGCGGGTCCTGCCCGCGGGGTTGGGGGCAGAGATCTACCCCCACTCCTGGGTGGAGCCGCCGGTGTTCGGGCTCATCCGTGCCGTGGGCAGGGTCCCCGAGGAGGACATGCGCCGCACCTTCAACCTGGGGGTGGGGATGATCCTCCTGGTGGGGGAGGAGCGGCTGGGCGAGCTGCTGGCCGCCCTGCCCGGCGATTGCCCGGGGCGGGTCATTGGCCGGGTGGCGGCCTCTCCGGGGGTGCGGTTTCTCGGCGGGGGTCGCGACTCGTGAGCGCGGCGGGGCTGGCCCGCCTGGGCGTGCTGCTGTCGGGGCGCGGTTCCAACTTCGTGGCCATAGCCGAGGCGTGCCGGCGCGGCGAGGTGCCCGCCGAGATCGTCCTGGTGCTCTCCAACAAGGCGGACGCGGCGGGCCTGGAACGCGCCCGGGAGCGGGGACTGCCGGCCCTGGCCATCCCCTCCCGTGGGCTGCCGCGGGAAGAGCACGAACAGCGGCTCATCGCCGCCCTCGAGGCGGCGCGGGTGGAGTGGGTGTGCCTGGCCGGCTACATGCGCCTCCTGACCCCCCTGTTCATCGCCCGCTTCTTCCCCCGCATCGTCAACATCCACCCGGCGCTGTTGCCTGCCTTTCCCGGGGTGGACGCCCAGCACCAGGCCTGGGAGTACGGGGTGAAGGTGGCTGGTTGCACCGTGCACCTGGTGGATGCCGGCTGTGACACCGGGCCCATCGTGCTGCAGCGCACCGTCGAGGTGCGCGAGGACGACACCCCCGAGAGGCTTTCCGCCCGCATCCTGGAGCAGGAGCACATCGCCTACCCCACCGCCCTGCGTCGCCTGCTCACCCGCCCCTGGCGCCTGGACGGCCGCCGCCTGGTGTTCCTGTAGGAGCGGGGCCCGACCCCGCCCGCCACGGTGCCCGTGCCCGTGTCCGTGACTGTGTCCGTGACTGTGACCGTGCCCGTGTCGGTGGCCGTGCCCGTGTCGGTGGCCGTGCCCGTGTCGGTGACCGTGTCCGTGTCGGTGCCGGTGTCCGTGCCGGTGTCCGTGGCGGTGCCCGTGACCGCGACCGTGGCCGTGTCAGTGTAGGCGTCGGTGTCAGTGTCTCCCCTAGAGGTCAAGTACCTGGTATAGCCATTTTCGCAATTCTCGCTGTATCCGGCTCGGGGGCGGGTCGGCACACCGGGCAATGACCGTGCCCGTGTCCGTGTCCGTGTCCGTGTCGGTGACCGTGTCCGTGCCCGTGTCCGTAGCCATGTCCGTGCCCGTGACGGTATCCGTGACCGGGAGAAGGGCGTCGTTTCGCGGGAGCTGCCAGGACAACGCCGCCGGGCGGTGCCACCCCCCTCGGGGGTCTCAGCGCTCCAGCAGCGTCGTCTCGTCCATGGCAGCGTGGACATCGTCGGCGAAGGCCTGCCGGCGGGTGGCGGCGCGGGCGACGGCGGCCTGCAGCGCCGGGTAGGCCCGCACCACCTCCTCGAAGGCATCGCGCTCCAGCACCATGAGGAGACAGGGCGTGAGGGTGCGCACCGTGGCGGTGCGTCGGGCTCCGGCGAGCAGCGCCTGTTCACCGAAGAAATCGCCATCGTCGAGGACGGCCACGTGCTGGACGGTGCCGCCGACGTGGAGCGTCACCTCGACACGGCCGCGGGCGATGACGAAAAAGCGGTCCCCGACCTCGCCTTCCCGCACCACCACGCGCCCGGCCTCCCAGTTCTCGACCACCATGCGCGCCGCCACGTCCGTCAGCGCCGCCTCCTCCACCCCGGCCAGCAGCGGCACCATGCGCAGGTGGTGGGGTCGCACGCGCACCGCCAGGGCGTCGCCCCGCGCCGCGGCGACCTCGCCGCGCACCTCCACCCCGCTCTGTTTGGCCCACAGCGCCGCGTATGCCCCCCCGCGGGCGAGCAGTTCGGCGTGCCCACCGATTTCCACTACCCGGCCCTGGTCCAGCACGGCAATGAGGTCGGCATCGCAGGCACTGGCCAGCCGATGGGTCACCGAGACGACGGTGCGGCCCACCGCCAGGCGCGACAGCGTGGCATTGACCGCCGCCTCGGTGGCGGGGTCGAGGGCCGAGGTCGCCTCATCCAGCAGCAGCGCCTCGGGGTTGCGCAGGATCGCCCGGGCGATGGCCAGGCGCTGGCGCTGCCCCCCCGATAGCCTCCCCCCCTCCTCTCCCACGGGGGTGTCGTACCCCTGCGGCAAGGCCAGGATGGCGTCGTGCAGCTCGGCCGCCCGGGCCGCCGCCTGGATCTCGGCGTCGCTCGCCCCCAACTTGCCGAGGGCGATGTTCTCCCGCACTGTGCCGTCGAACATGAAGCTCTCCTGGAACACCACGGCGACCCGGGAGTACAGCGAGTCCAGGGAGGCGCCGCGGACGTCCATGCCGTTGACCAGCACTCGCCCTTCCTGGGGGTCAAAAAAGCGCAGCAGCAGCCCCACGACGGTGCTCTTGCCCGACCCCGACCCACCCACCAGGGCCACCCGCCGCCCCGCCGGGACCTCCAGCGTCAACCCCTTGAGCACCGGGTTGCTGCCGGGGTAGGCGAAGGTGACGTTGTCGAGCCGGAAGGCCAGGGGCCCCGGCGGCAGCGGTCGCGGGCGTGCGGCCTCGCGCACCTCTACGGGTTCGCGAGTGATCTCCTCGATGCGCTGCAGCCCCCCTGCCGAGGAGATGAGCGCCGGCACCACCTTCTTGGTGAGATCGTAGATATCCTTGGAGACGATGGCGTGCAGCGACAGAAAGGCCACCAGGGAACCCGCCGATAACCTCCCGGTGGCGGCCAGGTAGGCTCCCACCCCCAGCACCAGCACCTGCACGGCCAGCACCCCCAGGGAGGAGGAGGTGCCCACCACCTCGGCAAGAAAATCCGCCTGCGTCAGACGTTTGCGGAGCCCGTGGAGCTGCGCAGCGAAACGCTCCCGCACCCATCCGTGCAGCCCGTACACCTTGATGACCGCCTGGGCCCGCACGTTCTCCTGCACCGTCGCCGCCATCGCCCCTTCATCCTGCTTGAGACGGTAGCGGGCGGCCGCCGCCGCACTCCCGAACAGGCGAGTGCCGATGCCCACCAGCGGCAGGCCCGCCAGCATCACCAGCGCCAGCCGCCACTCCAGCACGAACGCCACCGGAAGATTGATGGCCAGGCCCAGGAGTGCGAACGCTGCATCCACCACCCGGGTGGTGAGGCTCTTCTGGACATCCGCCAGGTCGGAGGTGAAGCGCGCCACCACGTCGCCGGCCCGGGCGCGGGCGAAGAACCCCATGGAGAGATCCTGCAGGTGGAGGAACATCTGCTCCCGCACCCGGTTGATGATGGCGGCGCCGGCACGGGCCCGCAGATAGTCGGCAAAGAACTGCGCCGCCCCGGCGAACACGAACCCCAACGCCAGCCCGGCCACCACCCGCACCAGCAGCGCGGAATCGCCCCCCAGGATGCCGCCGTCGATGATCAGCCGCTGGCTGTAGGCAAAGAACGCCTTGTACCCCTGCGGCACCGCCAGCACGGCCAGCAGCACGGCCGCAATGGGGGCGTGCGGGCGCCAGAGGGAGACGGCGTGGCGGACAGTCTCGCCGAGGCTCAGGCCCTCCTTCGAGCGCCCGGAACCGCGGGGCCTGGCGGCAGTGGCCTTGGGGCGGGCTGGCGGACCCATGGTGGTCGCGGCGAGCCTACCACTGCCTTCCGCTCGACGATAGTCTCTCCCGGATGCAGCCCTAGAAAGCTTCCATGATCATGAAGTACGGAAACACCCCCAGGGGGCTCACCCCCACATCGAGGCGCAGGGTAATGCGTTCGGCGGGGTTCAACAGGTAGCGCACCCCCGCCCCCGCGGCCCACAGATCGGTGGGCTTGACGTCTGACAGCTGAGGCCCGATACCGCCCACACCAGCGAACACCGCCGCCCCCCACCGCCCCCGCGGGCGCAGGCGCCACTCCCCCTGCAGGTAGGCGTGGCTGCGGTCCAGGAACACCCCCTGGTACAACCCCCGCAGGGGGGGCGAGATCAGCTCGTAAAACGGCACGTCACCCCGCACGGTGTCGGCACCGACTTGCAGCGCCACCACGTGGCCGCGGCCCACCCGGCGGTAGTGGCGCAGGTCCAGGCCGTAGTGTTCGAAGCGGTAGTCGCTGCCCACGGCGGCGCGGTACGTCCGCGCCCAGGCGCGCAGCCAGGAGCCCGAGGAGGGGGCAAAGGTGGCGTCCCTGGTGTCCCACTCCACCATCGGGCCGACCCCCGCCACGCTGCCCCCCTGCGAACCTCGCACCGTCCCCCCGCCCAGCTCGCCACCCGGCCCGATGTCCCGAAACGAATCCCTGGCGAACCGCGCCATCCCCCCGACCCGCAGGGCCCCGACCACCGTCACCAGCGCCGCCGCCTCCAGGGCGAAGCGCCGGTTGGTGTACTCCTCCTCCCGTTGGTCCACCTCATCCCGCGTCAGCCCGGCGGGGTTGCCAATGCCGAAGTACGACGTCGGCATGTGGATGTGGGTGAGGGCCCCCTCCAGGCGAAAGCGCCCATCCTGGAGGTACACCTCGGGGTTCAGGCGGAGAAATGACTGCTGCCTGGCGGTGTACACCAGGAAAGCCTGCAACGAGTCGGGACGGCTCGTGGCGTCCTGACCGTCCCTCCGCCAGGTGAGCACCCCCCCCCCTCCCCCCGCCACGCTCGTTTCGGGGGTGTAGTAGACGATGGGGAACCACGTGAGCTTCGGGCGCCCCGCCGGCTCCCCGCCCTCACCGGTCGGGGGTTGTCCCCAGGCGGGGTATCCCCCGCCAACGAGAATCATGATCACCGATGCAGCCACTGCCCCGCGCATGAGAGCTCCCTTAATCCCGGGCTTTCCCCGGGAATCGACAGCGCTCGGGAGACGGATATCCCCCGCTGCCCCGCCCCGTGCAAACGGTTCGTGCCGGGCAAACCTTCTCCTCCCGAAATCGGACTGGCGGGGGGCTGCACCCCGGCTCTTCCTTTTCCCTTCCCAACTGGATATCACAATTGGGTAAAAGAAGGGAGGTGGCATGACGGGACCCAAGGAAGGATGCGCTCGCTTGACCGGAGCCGTGGTGGGCGAAGCCGAGCTTGCCACTGCCTCCCCCGTACCGCCAACCGTCAAGGAGGACCTCATGACCGCACGCGTGGGCCACAAAGCGCCGGACTTCACTGCCCCGGCCTACCACCGGGGAACCTTCACCAACGTGCAACTCTCCAGCTACCTGGGCAAGTGGGTTCTACTCTGCTTCTACCCCGGGGACTTCACCTTCGTTTGAGCCACCGAGGTGGCTGCGGTCGCAGCGAAATACCGCGAGCTGCAAGCCCTTGGAGCAGAGGTCCTGAGCGTCAGCGTGGACAGCCATTTCGTTCACAAGATGTGGAACGACCACGAACTGACCAAGATGGTGGAGGGGGGCGTGCCGTTCCCCATGCTGTCCGACCAGGCGGGCAACATCGGGCGCGCCTACGGGGTCTGGGACGAGGCGCAGGGCATCGAGCTGCGCGGCCGCTTCATCATCGACCCGGACGGCGTCATCCAGGCAATGGAGATCTTGACGCCGCCGGTGGGCCGCAAGCTGGCCGAGACCGTTCGCCAGCTGCAGGCGTTCCAGCTGGTCCGGGCCAGCAACGGCACCGAGGCCACCCCGGCCGGCTGGATGCCCGGTCACCCCACCCTGAAACCCGGCCCCGACCTGGTGGGTAACGTGTGGAAGGTGTGGAAGCCGAACGAGTGAGATGAAACCTCAGGGTCGTCCCGCCGCGGTGGGCGGAGCGACCCCACCTCGCCGGCGGCCAGCCATTCCGGCCCGCCCGCCTTCCGCTTCGGGCGCCCCCCGCCAGGCGCCCGCGCAGGAGTGACAATCCCTCCGCTCACGGGCACTGGCACAGACACGGACACCGACAGGGACACGGTCGCGGCCACCGACACGGGCACCTACACCGACACGGGCACCGACACGGGTACAGGCACGGGCACGGACACCGGGCCGGCGGAGGCAAATCGCACCGGCCGTGAAGGCGGGCCGGAGGCCCGCGCACCCAGGGGCACGGCCACGGTCACGGTCACGGTCACGGCCACGGCCACGGTCACGGACACGGACACGGGCCGGTGCGTCGGCCCACACCCGTCCCGGATTCGCCGAGAATTGCGAAAACGGCTCGACCGGGTACCCTAGCGGGCCAGGTAGTGGCAGCCCACCGAAGTGGTGTTTCGCTGGGCTGCGTGGGCGATGAGCCCGGCCGCTGTGCAGCCGTGGAAGAGGTCCACCAGGGCGGCGGAAATGGGGGTGGTGCGGTAGAAGGCGGTGAGGCGCACCAGCTGGTGGCGCAGGTCGGCCACCGCCCGCTCCAGGCGCTCGCGGGTGCGCACGATGCCCACGTAGTTCCACATGGTGTGGCGGATGGCCGACCAGTCCTGGGCGATCAGCGCCGGGTCCTCGTTGGAGGGGCCGGGGACCGGCTCCCAGTCCCCGATGGCCGCCGCCTGCTCCTGGGAGAGCGGGATCTGGCGAGCGAAGGCCGCCGCCTCCCGCCCCGCCGCCAGCCCGAAGGTCAGCCCCTCGAGCAGCGAGGTGGAGGCCAGGCGGTTGGCGCCGTGCACCCCCGTGCAGGCCACCTCGCCGGCCACGTGCAGGCCAGGGATGTTGGTCCGACCCGCCAGGTCGGAGACGATGCCGCCGCAGGTGTAGTGGGCGGCGGGCACCACCGGGATACGGTCCTTGCGGATATCGATGCCGTAGCGGGCGCAGCTTTCGGCCACGGTGGGGAAGCGCCTGGCGAATTCCTTTCCCCTGCCGGCCAGATCCAGGAAGACGCACTCGGCACCGGTGGAGTGCATCTCGTCGATGATGGCGCGGGTCACCACGTCGCGGGGGGCCAGCGGTCCCAGGGGATGGTAGCGGCTCATGAACAGGTCGCCGTTGGCGTTGACGAGGCGCGCCCCGGCGCCACGCAGCGCCTCGGTGATGAGATGGCGCGGCGCCCCGGGCACATAGAGGCAGGTGGGGTGAAACTGGATAAACTCCAGGTTCAACAGGCGCGCCCCGGCGCGGGAGGCCATGGCGAAGCCCGAACCGATGGATCCCGGCTGGTTGGAGGTGTGGATGTAGAGGGCCCCCGCCCCGCCGGTGGCGAGCACGGTGGCATTGGCCATCACCGTGCACACCCGGCCGCTGGCCACCTCCAGGAGGTAGGAGCCGGCGCAACGGTTCTCCATTGCGTAGCGGTCGGCGGCGCGGCGGCTGTGGTGGTGGGTGGTCAGGAGGTCGACTCCCTGGTAGCCGGGGACCAGGCGGATACGGGGGTGCTCGCTGGCGGCCCGTTGCAGCGCCGTCTGGATGGCGGCGCCGGTGCGGTCGGCGGCGTGAATGATGCGGGGCACCGAGTGGGCGCCCTCCAACGCCAGATCCAGGGAGCCGTCGGGGCGCCGGTCGAAGGGCACCTCGAGGCGCTCGATGAGCCACTCGCGCACGCACTCGGGGCCGTGCTCGGCGAGGAAGGCGGCGGCCTCGGGCAGGCCGTAGTCGGCGCCGGCGGCCAGGATGTCGCGGGTGAGCAGCTCGGGGGAGTCATCGAGGCCCCGGTAGACGATCCCCCCCTGCGCCCAGGCGGTGTTGGTGGCGCCCGGTTCGGGGGTGCGGCACACCAGCAGCACCTGCGCCCCTCCCTCGGCGGCGCCGAGGGCGGCGGCCAGACCGGCGACGCCGGTGCCCAGCACGAGAACCTCGCAGTGTTCGCGGTCGGCCAGCCTCATCCCCGCACCTTCAAGGAGAGATCCAGTGCCGGCGCGGAGTGGGTGAGGGCGCCCACGGAGATGAAGTCCACCCCGGTGCGGGCGACGTCCGCCGCGTTGGCCAGGGTGATGCCGCCGGAGGCCTCCAGCCGGGCCCGCCCCGCCACCTCCGCCACCGCCGCGGCCATCTCGTCGAGGCTCATGTTGTCCAGCATGATGTGTTCCACTCCACAGGCCAGCGCCTGACGGACCATGTCGAGGGTTCCGCATTCCACCACCAGGGGGAAGTCGGGTCCCAGGAGCCGGCGCACCCGGGCAACCCCCTCGGCCAGGGAGGGGCAGGCGTCCAGGTGGGTGTCCTTGAGCATTGCGGCGTCGAAAAGCCCCATGCGGTGGTTGACCCCACCCCCGCAGCGCACCGCGTGTTTCTCCAGGGCTCGCCAGCCGGGGGTGGTCTTGCGGGTGTCCAGCACCCGGCAGGCGGTGCCCACCAGGGCGTCCACGAAGCGGCGGGTCAGCGTCGCAACCCCCGAGAGATGGGCGATGAAATTTAGGGCGGTGCGCTCGGCGGCCAGCACGGCGCGGGCTCGCCCCGCCACCACGGCCACCACCTCTCCGGCTTCCACCGCGGCGCCGTCGGATTTGAGCAGGTCCACCTGGCAACCGCCGTCCAGGAAGGTGAAGGCGGCGGCAAAGGCCGGGGCCCCGGCGATCACCCCCCCGGCCCGGGCCAGCAGCAGCGCCTGGACCACCTCGTGCTCGCCAAATACTGCGTTTCCAGTGACATCGGGCAGGTCCTCGGCAAAGGCGGCGGCCAGCAGCGGCGGCAGGTGGCGGTCGTAGGGCGCAGGTATTGCGATCACGGGGCTATTGTAGCCGTACGGCGCACGGCGACCTCTCGTTCTCCTGCCGGTGCCTCGTCAACGCCCCCGGGCCAGCGCCCTCGCCACCGCCGCCACGTGTTCCGGGGTGGTGCCGCAGCACCCCCCGATCAGGCGCGCACCGGTGGCCAGCCAGGCCAGGGCGCAGCGGGCGTAGCGCTCCGGCTCCGTGGGCTCGGCCCGCAGGTGGGGCGCATCCTCGGCGAAGTAGGCGTTGTTGGCATGGGCCACGAGGGGGAGCACGGTGGCCTCGGCCATGGCTGTCAAGGCCGGGAGCATGTCTTTGAGTGCGGTGCAGTTCGCCCCCACGGCAGCGACCTCGGGCAGGGATACGGCGGCCGCCGCCAGGCCGGCGTCTTCCCCGGAAAGGAGCTGCCCGTCTTCCCGGCAGGCGAAGGAAACAATCACCGGCAGCCCCGTGGCGATGGCGGCGTCCACGGCGGCCAGCGTTTCAGGGATGGAGTTGAACGTTTCCAGCAACAGCCCGTCGGGGCGGGCAGCGGCGAGTATGGCCGCGGTGGCGGCGTGCTCCTTGAGCAACACCTCGTCGGCCGGCACCAGATCCGGCCGGTAGCAGTCCTCCAGGGTGGTCATGGAGGCCAGCACCAGCACCTCTCGGCCGGCCTCGGCGGCCCCCTCCCGGGCCAGGCGTGTCGCCAACGCCGCCAGCTCCGCGGCGCGGTCCTCGAGGCCCACCCGCCGCAGGGCGTAGGGGCTCACCCGGAAGGTGAGGGCGGTGAGCACCTCGGCGCCGGCGGCGGCGTAGTCGGCGTGCAGCCGGCGCACTTCCCCCGGGGCCTCGAGGAGCGCCCCCACCCCCCACAGCCGCCCCGCGGCGGCCACCCCGCGGTGCAGCAGCTCCCCCGCCCCGGCCCCGTCCAGCACCCGCGGCCGCCCGTGCAGCCATGCTCGCAGCTGCTCCGCCGTCACGGCCGCCCCGGGGAGGCGGTGGCAAGATGCCTTTCCCCCTGTACCATGAAAGGAATGATAGCGCGTGAGGGAGCGGTGCTGGTGGGGGTGGTGCTGCCGGGGGTGAGCCGGCGGACGGTGGTGGAACACCTGGACGAACTGGCCCAGCTGGTGGACACCGCCGGCGGCCAGGAGGTGGGGCGCGTGGTGCAGGAGCGAGCCGCCCCCGACCCGGCGTTCTTCATCGGCCGCGGAAAGGTGGGCGAGGTGGCGGCGCTGGTGGGGGACACCGGCGCCCGCCTGGTGGTGTTCGACGACGACCTCACCGGCGCCCAGGTGCGGCACCTGGAGGAGGAGCTGCCGGAGGGAGTCAAGGTGGTGGACCGCGCCGGGGTGATCCTGGACATCTTCGCCCTGCGCGCCCGCACCCGCGAGGCGCAGACTCAGGTGGAGCTGGCGCAGCTGAAGTACCTCCTCCCGCGCCTCACCCGGCGCTGGACGCACCTCTCCCGCCAGGCCGGCGGCATCGGCACCCGGGGGGTGGGGGAGACCCAGCTGGAGACCGACCGGCGGATCATCCGCCGCCGCATCGCCCACCTGGAGCGCCGGCTGGCCGAGGTGGAGCGGGAGCGGGAGGTGCAGCGGCGACGCCGCTCGGGGGTGCCCGCCGTGGCACTGGTGGGGTACACCAACGCCGGCAAGAGCACCCTCTTTTCCACCCTCACCGGCGCCGCCACCCTCATCGAGGACCGCCTCTTCGCCACCCTGGACCCGCGGGTGCGGCGCGCCGAACTGGGGGACGGCCTGGTGGTGACGGTGGCCGACACGGTGGGGTTCATTCGCAAGCTGCCCCACCACCTGGTGGCCTCCTTTCGCTCCACCCTCGCCGAGGCGCTGCACGCCGATGTCTTGATCCACGTGGTGGACGCCTCCCACCCTGCCTGGGCGGAGCAGTGGCGGGTGGGGGAGGAGGTGCTGGCCTCCCTGGGGGTGGACCCGGCCGGCTGTGTGCTGGCCCTCAACAAGCTGGACCTGCTGGAGGACCCGCCCAACCCGCCTCTGCAGCGCCCGGCGGTCGCCCTTTCGGCGCGCACCAGCGCTGGCCTCGAGGAGCTGCGCAGGGTGCTGCGGCAGCGCATCCTGGCTCTGCCCGACCTGCAGGTGTTGCGCTTTCCCGCCGAGGGGGGGGAGGCGTTGCGCCTGGCCCTGGCCCGGGAGGAGGTCCTCGCCCAGCGCTTCACGCCGGCAGGGATCGAGCTGGTGGTGCGGCGGGGGGGAGGACGCCCGTCGGCCGCCGGGGGGGACAGCTAGCGGGTCAGCAGGCGGCGGGCGTCGGCGCGGAAGTACACCTCCCAGGGGTACTCGTCGGGGTGGGGGGACGGCTCCCGGGCGGCCACCCACTCCAGGTCCCGCCGCCGTGCCTCCCGCTCCCTTGTCCTGGGGTAGAAATACCTGGCGCGCCCCCAACGGGGCAGCATGCTGTCGGGGTAGGCGGCGATCAGCTCGTCGAAGATGGCGCGGGAGCGCTCGAGGTCGCCACCGAAGCGGGCCGGCAGGGCGAGATAGAAGATGGCCCAGGCGAAGCGCAGCGAGCCGGCGCCCCAGTGGGGGTCGATCGCGTTCATGCGCTCCAGCACCGCCCGCTCCCGCTCGATCCAGCGCACATTGAAGGGGTAGGCGAGGGGGGAGAGGGTCTCCTTGAAGCGGTACGACACCGCCGTCACCCAGAAGTGCATGGCCCCCATCTCCCGCTCCCCCAGGGCTGCGACGGCCCCCTCCAGGGGTTCTCCCCGGGCCACCCGGGCGGCGAACTCCGGATTGCTGGCCATGGCCCGCTCGCACAGGGTGATGGCCCGGCCGTAGGCGGCCCGCTTGGCGGCCCGGCCGGTGGTGTAACCGGCCCCCAGGAGGCAGTACGCCTCGCAGGCGCGGGTGAGCGCCTCGGTGTGGGTGGGATCGGCCGCTGACGCCGCCTCGAAAAGCCGAGCTGCCCGCTCCACGGCGGGGCGGGAGTCGGCGCGGGCGAGGATCTCCGCACCTTCAGAGAACAGCGCCGCGGCGTCGCCCGCTCCTGGCAGCGGGGCCGGCAGCTGCCACCCCGGCGTCCAGGACATGCAGCCGCCGGCTGCCAGGACGAGGAGCGCGGGCAGGAACGACCATCGCCTCATCCGTGCTCTCGCCCATTGTCCCGCACCGGCGGCGGGGATGTCGAACGTGCCAGGGCCGCGGAGGGGCGGCAGGGGGCGAGCTCCTGCGAGGCGAGGAAGCGCCGCCAGGCGGCCCGCCAGGGGTGCCAGTCGTGACCGCCGGGCTCGACGAACACCCGTGCGGGGGGCAGCACCCGGGCCAGCAGTCGATGCGCCGGGGCGAAGTCGTCGCCTGCGCCGTAGCCCAGCAGCACAGGAGGTCGATCGGCATCGGCGGCGGCGATGCGCTGCGCCCACCGCCACAGCTCCCGCTCGAAGGGCTTGCCGACACTGCCGGAATCCTGCCAGCCGGTCACTCCGCCGGCGCTCTCCACCTCGTGGACGATGGCCGTCTCGCCCAGGAACGGCGCGATCAGGAAGATCCCGTCCACCTCGCCGGGGTGGTTGAAGTCGTACAGGATGGCCCCCGTGCCTCCCATGGAAATCCCTACCAGCCAGATGGCTCGGTGGCCCGTGCGACGCGCCGGCTCGAGCACGTCCTGGCGCAGCCGGGTGAGGATGCTGCCGCGGCGGTAGTACCCCAGGTGGGCGTCCACCGCCACGGCATCGGCCGCCACCCCGGCAGTTGTGAGATCGGCGAGGAAGCCGCGGCGCTCGAAGTCTTCCGGCCGGTCCCAGCGGCCGGGCAGCAGCACCAGCAGGCAGGGGGCGGGGGAGGGGGCGGCGGGGTAGGAGAGCGCCGGGATGGGTTCCCGGGCGGGCCGCAGCGCCGCGCAGGAGCTGGCCATCCCGGCCAGGGCGGCGAGGGCGAGGGCGAGCGGCGGAGATGGCTTCGTGGCTGGCTTTTCGTGGGCTGGTTCCATGGCTCCCTCGACTCTCTCCCCAACCCGCCTCGGGGGGCGATTCATCCTCCGCCCGGTTTCGCGTACATTGGCAGCGTTCGGAACCCCGGCGGGTCCGGCGAGGAGGAGGGAGAGAACGATGCCCAGGCTCATGGCCGTCATCGCCCTGACTGCGGTGGCCGGGGGTGCCTTCGCGGCCGACCTGACGCGTTCGGTGGATGCGCTGTCGCGACAGGAGCTGGCCAGCGTCATCCGCCTGCTGTCCGACGACCTGCTGGAGGGGCGAGCGCCCGGGACCCGGGGCGGGGAGCTGGCGGAGCTGGTCACGGAGGGTCTGCTCGCCTGGACGGGGCTGGCTCCGGGCTGGCGGGGAGAATACCGACAGCCCTTCACCATGAAGGGCTTTGCCACCTCGAAGTTGAGCATCGAGGGGCGGGGACAGCGCCTCGTCTTCCTCGACGAGGTGGTGGGCAACTACCTGCGGGAGCGGGAGGAGTTCGACCTCCAGGGCGAGGCGGTGTTCGCCGGTTTCGGCATTCGCGCCCGCCAGTGGGAGTGGGACGACTACAAGGATGCCGACCTTGCGGGGCGCATCCTCATCGTCCGGGTCAATGACCCCGGCAGCGTCCACCCCGACCTCTTCGAAGGGTCAACCCTCACCTACTTTGGACGCTGGCGCTACAAGATCGAGGAGGCGGCGCGGGTGGGGGCGCGGGGGATCCTGCTCATTCACACCGACTCCAGCGCCGGGTACGGCTGGCAAGTGGTGCGCAACTCCTGGGCGGGCGAGAGCCTCCACCTGCCCGCCGGCCTCGGGGGCAACCTGGAGTTTGCCGGCTGGGTGAGCGAGGCCGCCCTCGGCCGCCTGCTGGCCGGGTCGGGGCACGACCTCGCGGCCCTCTACGCCGCCTCCTCGCGCCGCGACTTCCGCCCGGTCTCGCTGGGGTTTCCCCTGCGCATTTCGGGCCGCCACGCCTTTCGCACGCTGACGGCTAACAACGTGGTGGCGGAGATCCCGGGCAAGCGCCCGGAGCGGGTGGTGCTGGTGGCCCACATCGACCACCTGGGGCGGGATGAGCGCCGGGATGGCGACCAGATCTTCAACGGCGCCATCGACAACGGTTCGGCCGTCGCGGCGCTCCTGCTCTCCGCCCGCATCCTGAAGCAGCACCAGGAAATGCTGACCTACGGCGTGACCATACTGGCCTGCCACGCCGAGGAGGAGGGCCTCTTGGGTTCCACCGCGTACGTGGCCGCCGCCGAGCGGGGGCAGATCGTCGCGGCGATCAACTTCGAGTCCACGCCGGTCTGGGGCCCCGCCGGCAGCGTCATGGGGGTGGGCGCCGAGTACTCCACGTTGGGGGAGCTCCTGCAGCAGGTGGCCAGGCGCACCGGTGTCCAGGTCAGCCAGTTTTCCATGACCGAGCAGGGGTTTTTCTTCCGCTCTGACCAGTTCTCCTTCGCCCGCGCTGGCATCCCCGCCCTGTGGATCTCCGCCGGCGAGGACTTCGCCTCCGGCCGCAATCACCTCAGGGAGTTCTTCACCGGCGCTTACCACACCCCCGCCGACCAGTTCGACCCCGCCTGGGAGCTGGAGTCGCTGCGCCAGACGGTGCGCTACGCGGTGCTGCTGGTGGAGGCCATCAATCGGGCCGCCGAGAGGCCCCGCTGGACGCGCCCTCTGCCGTTCCCCGTGGACCAGTGACGCCGCCCGCCGGGCGCGGCGCTGACCGTGGCCGTGCCCGTGTCCGTGTCCGTGACCGTGCCCGTGACGGTGCCCGTGCCGGTGTCCGTGCCCGTGCCCGTGGGGCGGCCGCGTTGTCGCCGCGGCTGCAACCCGAAAGGGAGGGCGTGCGTATCATGAACGATTGCATCGGGGAGGCGGGTGCCTCTCTGCCCGAGGAGGAAAACCCCATGAAGAAGCGCGTGGCGTTGTCGATGGTGTTGCTGCTGGCAGCGGGTCTGGCCGTGGCCGCCGAGCCCGAGGATCCCTTCCTGTGGCTGGAGGAAATCGATGGCGAGCGAGCCCTGGCCTGGGTGAAGGAGCAAAACGCCAGGACCACCGCCGAGTTTCAGGCCAAGCCGATGTACAAGCACATCTACGATCGCGCGCTCAAGATCCTGGACTCCCGCGAGCGCATCCCCTTCCCGTCTCTCTACGGCACGACGGTGTACAACTTCTGGCAGGACGAGACCAACCGCCGCGGCCTCTGGCGGCGCACCACCCTGGAGTCGTACCGGACGGCGAATCCCAGCTGGGAGACGGTGCTGGACATCGACGCCCTGATGGCGGCAGAGAACGTGCCGTGGGTGTTCAAGGGAGCTACCTGCCTGCCACCCGCCTACCGCCGCTGCATGGTGGCGTTGTCGCGGGGAGGCGGGGACGCGGTGGAGCAGCGCGAGTTCGACACCGCCACCAAGAGCTTCGTCAAGGACGGCTTCTTTCTGGCGGAGGCCAAGTCCCGGGTGGCCTGGAAGGACGAGAACACCCTGTGGGTGGGCACCGACTTCGGCCCCGGTTCGTTGACCACCTCCGGCTATCCGCGCCTGGTGAAGTTGTGGGCCCGGGGCACGCCGCTGGCCGAGGCGCAGCTGGTGTTTGCCGGCGAGGCCACCGACATGGCGGTGGGCGGCTACACCATGTTCAAAGGCGATCAGCGCTACGACGTGGTGGTCCGCACCCCGGCGTTCTTCCGCGCCGAGGTATTCCTGCTGCTGGGCGGACGACTGGTGAAGCTCGATGTGCCCCCGGATGTGGACATGCAAGGGGTTTTCGCCGAGCACCTGCTGTTCGCCCTGCGCTCCGACTGGACGGTGGGTGGCGCCACTTACAAGGCCGGCTCCCTGCTGGCGGCTTCCCTGGATGACTTCCTGCGCGGTTCCCGCCGCTTCGAGGTGCTGTTCTCACCCGGCCCCCGCAGCTCCCTGGGCCAGGTGACCTCCACCCGGGACCGGGTGCTGGTGACCACCCTGGACAACGTCCGCGGTCGGATGGCCTCCTTCACCCGCCAGGACGGCGCCTGGGTGCGGGAGGAGATCGCTCTCCCCGGCCTGGGCACGGTGGGGATCACCACCGCGAGCGACGAAGCCGATCTGTACTTCTACACGTACCAGGACTTTCTCAAGCCGGTCACGCTCTTTGCCGGATCCGGCCCCAGGGGGGAGAGCATCAAGGTCATGCCGGCGTTCTTCGACGCCACCGGGGTGACCGTCACCCAGCGGGAGGCCACCTCGAAGGACGGCACCCGGATTCCATACTTCTTGATCGCTCCCAAGGGCTTCGTCGCCAACGGCAAGGCTCCCACCCTGCTGTACGCCTACGGTGGGTTCGAGGTGCCGCAGCTGCCGCGCTACAACGCCTCGGTAGGGGCGGCCTGGCTGGAGCGGGGCGGAGTGTACGTTGTGGCCAACATCCGCGGCGGTGGGGAGTTTGGCCCCTCCTGGCACCAGGCGGCGCTGAAGGAAAATCGCATGAAGAACTTCGAGGACCTCATCGGGGTCGCAGAGGATCTCATCGCCACCAAGGTGACGTCGCCGCGGCATCTGGGCATCATGGGTGGCTCCCAGGGCGGTCTGCTGGTGGGCGCCACCTTCACCCTGCGTCCTGACCTCTTCAACGCCGTGGTTTCCCAGGTGCCCCTGGCCGACATGCGGCGCTACAACAAGCTCCTGGCGGGGGCCAGCTGGATGGCCGAGTACGGCAACCCGGACCTGCCCGAGGAGTGGGCCTACATCCAGACCTGGTCGCCCTATCACCTGCTCAAGAAAGACGTCAAGTACCCGACGCCCTTCTACTGGACGACCACGCGGGACGATCGAGTGCACCCCGCCCACGCCCGCAAGATGGTGGCCAAGATGCAGGCGCTGGGTCACCCGGTGTGGTACTTCGAGAACATCGAGGGGGGACACGGCGCCGGCTCGGTGAACCCCCAGCGGGCCCAGATCTCGGCTCTCGAGTACACCTACCTGTGGACGATGCTGAAGTGACCGCAACGCTTCGGGGGGCAACCATGGTGATCTTCTTCATGCTGCTCCTCGTTGTGGCCGGGGCTTCCCCGCTGGCGGCGAGCGGGAACCCAACCGACCTGGAGCGAGCCCGCGCCTTTCTCGAAGAGGGGCAGCTGGAGCAGGCGGCCAGGCTGCTCTCCACCGCCGTCCGACAGCCGGCGAGCCGGGGGGAGAGCCTGGTGCTGCTGTGCCGGCTGGCCAGCGCCCGCGGCGAGCACGAGCAGGCGGTGGAGTACGGCAAGCAGGCGGTGGAAGCGCTCCCGACGAGCGCCGAGGCCCACTACCGCTATGCCGTGGCGCTGCGTAACCTCATGACGCGGGTCGGCAAGCTCAAGGCCATGGGGATGCTGGGCAGCTACAAGACGGCCCTGGTCCGGGCCATCGAGCTGGACCCTCAGCACCTGGACGCCCGCGCCGAGGAGATCGGCTTCCTCATCAGCGCCCCGGGTATTGCCGGCGGCAGCAAGGAGAAGGGCAAGGCCAGGATCGAGGAGCTGCTGCGTCTGGATCCCCGCCGGGGAACGACCATGAAGGCCATGCTGCTGCGCTCCGAGGGGGAGAGCGAGTCTGCCATCACGCTGCTCCGCGACCACCTGGGGCGCTACCCGGACGACCATGACAACCGCCTGCTGCTGGCCATGAGCTTGCAGGATGCCAAGAAGTTCCGCGAGGCCGACGCCGAGCTGGAGCCGTTGCTCGCCGTCGAGGGCGGGACCACGGCGCTCTCAGCCGCCTATCAGCTCGCCCGTTCCCGGGTACTCGGCTCCTACGATCAGCAGCGCGCGGTGGCCTTGCTCACCGACTATCTTCGGCGGCGCCCGGAGACCTCTCGTGGCCTTCCCTCCCGTGCCGCCGCCTACTGGCGACTGGGCCAGGCCCACCAGCAGCTGGGAGAGATCGCCAGGGCGCGCGAGGCCTTCCAGCTGGCGCTGGCGCTGGAGCCGGACAACGAGGAGATCAAGAAGGCGCTGAAGGCCCTGCCCAAGTCCTGAGGGAGCGCGGGCTCAGGGCAGGGAAAACTCCTCGACGGCATCGGCGCGCACCGTCACCGGCAGGGTGGTGGTGGTGCCGTCGGCGGTGCGCATTTCCACCCGGTAACGTCCGGCCGGCAGCAGGATCGTCAAAGGAGCGTTGGACACGGTGACCCACTCCCCCCGCTGCGGGTTCAGAGAAGGGTGAAGGGGCACCACCAGGTGCGACCCGCGTTCCGACAGGCGGACGTCGACGGGAAAGACAGCCGTGCGGGGGGATGGGCGGAGCTGAAGGGTTCCCTCCCGGCGCAGCCGCACCGGGGCAAGGTCACCCTGCTCCGGAATGGCCACCAGGGCGGCGCCTGCCCCCCGCACCAGGGCGGTGAAGGCGGCAGCCGGTACGCCAGCCACCACGCACCGTTGGTCGTTTTCGCAGGCACCCCCGACGGCATCCCCCACCCAGGAGAGGACCAGCGGCTGCACCACCACGCTCTCGCAGGGGAGGTGGGCGGGAATGACGGTGAGCTCCAGGGTGCGGGTGCGCGGTACCTTGGCGCCTTCCGGCAGACGTTCCCAGCGAGCCCGCTCGATGGCCGCCCGGATGGCGCCGACGATGTCGCGCAACGACAGCCCCACCGCCACCTGGGGCGTCAGGGTCGCCGAGCCCGGCAGCCCGGGGTACATGGCGCGGGCCATCTCCCGCTGAGCGGCGGCGCTGGACACCTCGAGCCGCAGGCGGTTTTTCTCGCCCCGGTCCAGGGTCGCGAGGAAGGCGCGAGTGTCCAGGTGCAACCGTAGCGGCGCCGACGAGGGGGACGGGGTCGTGACGTCGGCAACGCCGGGAGCGGGACCAGCGGGGAGCAGCTTCAGGTCGCCGAGATCAAAGGCGGGCTTGCCTTCGGGATTCCCCGACGGGGAAGTCCCGGGGCCTCGCTCGATCCCCTCCTGGGGGAGCAGGCGGTCAAGGGCGAGCGACAACGCTCGCGGGGTCGGCGTCGGAGGAGGCGTCGCTGAGGGAGCGTCCTGACCACCGGCGAGCGCCGCCACCGCCAACAAGGCGGGTACCTGGTATAGCCATCTTTCCTTTCTTCGCGATTCCACGGCCGGAAGGCTAACGCCGCTCCGCAGGTGGGAGCAAGAACCTCACCCGCGGACACTGACGCCGGGACCAGCACTGAGACCGACACCAACACTGACACTGACACTGACACTGACACAGGCACAGGCACAGGCACGGGCGCTGACACTGGCACTGGCAATGACACCGCCCGTGACCGTGTCCGTGTCCGTGACCGTGTCCGTGACCGTGTCCGTGACCGTGGTGGTGCCCCTGGGTGCGCGGGCCTCCGGCCCGCCTTCACGGCCGGTGCGATTTGCCTCGGCCGGCCCGGTGTCCGTGCCCGTGTCGGTGCCCGTGTCTGTGCCGGTGAGGGTGTCGGTGTGGGTGACCCCGGAAGTCACCGCGGCCGTGTACCATGCTCGCCAATGAGCGGCGAGAGTCGGTGGCGGGCGCTGGCGGGCACGTGGTGGATCCCCTCGCTGTACTTCGCCGAGGGGTTCCCCTACTCCCTGGTGCGGCAGCTCTCCACGGTGTACTACAAGGACGCCGGGGCGAGCCTCGAGGCCATCGGGCTGACCTCGCTCTACGGGCTGCCGTGGACGCTGAAGTTCCTGTGGGCGCCGCTGGTGGACGCCTACGCCAGCAAGCGACGCTGGCTGCTGTCGGCGGAGGCGGTGCTGGTGGCGCTGGTGGCGCTCATGGCGGTGGCCGCGACGCTGCCGGCGGCGCTGCCAGCGGTGGCGGTGGTGTTCCTGTTGGTGGCGGTGGCCTCGGCCACCCACGACATTGCCATTGACGGGTACTACCTGGAGGCACTGGACCGCACCGAGCAGGCGCGCTGGGTCGGCTTCCAGGCGGGGGCCTATCGCCTGGCGCTGGTCGCCGGGGGCGGCGGGATCATCTACCTTTCGGGGCGGACCTCGTTCCCCCTCGCCTTCGCCGTGGCGGCGGTGGTTCTCGCCGCGTTGCTGCTGCTGCACGCCACGCGGCTGCCCAGTATCGAGACGCCACGGGCCCCGGCGCGAGACATGATGGCGGCACTCCTGTCGCCGGCGCGCGGGGTGGCCGCCGTGGTGCTGGCCGGCGGGGTGGTGGGGGCCATTGCCTGGCTGCAGCGCCCGGCGGCGTTGCCCGTGCGAGAGGCGTTGGCCCGCCAGCTGCCGCGGTGGATCGTTGTGATTTTGCTGGTGGTCCTGCTGATCCTGGCGGTGCGCGCGGGAGCCATCAAGCGCCGCCTCTACGCCTCCCGGTCCACCTATGCGCTGGCCTTCGTGGACTACCTGGACCAGCCGCGGGCCGCCGTCATCCTGGCGTTCGTGGCCCTCTACCGCGCCGGCGAGTCGTTCCTGCTCAACATGGCCTACCCGTTCCTGCGCGATGTGGGGGTGGATCGGGCCGCCTACGGGGTCGCCTATGGCACCTTCGGCATCGCCGCCTCCATCGCCGGCGGCCTCGTCGGCGGCGCCCTGATCGCCAGGTACGGCCTGCGGCGCTGCATCTGGCCCTTTGCCCTGGCGCAGAACCTCTTGAACCTCCTCTACGTGTTCATGGCGTGGCATTACCAGGCCATCTTCCAGCGCCCGGAGCTGGGGGTGGCCGATCTCCGCCTGGTGACCGGGGTGATCATCGTCGAGGCGTTCGGGGCGGGGCTGGGCACGGCGGCGTTCATGGTGTTCATCATGCGCACCACCCGCCCGGACCACAAGGCAGCGCACTTCGCCATCGCCACCGGCATCGCCACCGTCTCCGCCACCCTCGCCGGAGTGCTGTCCGGATTTCTCGCCCAGACCCTGGGCTTCGTGTGGTTCTTCACCTTCACCTTCGCCGCCTCCCTGCCGGCCATGGCGCTGATCCCCTTCCTCCCCCACCTGGACCGGGCCCCGGCTTCCACCACCGGGGGATGAGGCGGAAGGCCCGCTACTCCCACTCCCGGTTGAGCAGGTGCAGCGTGCCGGCAAACTGCGCCAGGCGACGGCGAATGGTGCGACTGCCGGTGGCCAGGCGGTGGCGGCGGGACAGGTGGGTGAGCACCAGGTGGCGGTTGGCCAGGGTGCCGGCCCGGGCGACCAGGTCCTCGAGGTGGGTGTGGCCGAAGCGGGCGGCGCGCTCGCGCTCGCCGGGGCGCAGGAAGGTGCACTCGGTGATGAGAATCTCCACCTGGGCCAGCCACGGATGCAGGTCGAGCACCCGCGGATCGGTATCCCCCAGGTAGGCCAGCAGGGGCACGCGCACCTCGTGGGTGATCGGCCCACCGGCGGCGCGGCGGCGCGCCAGCTCCTCGCCCGGCAACCCGGACAGCTCCGGCCGCAGGTGCCGTCTGGTCCACCACAGGCAACACCCCAGGGTGGGCACCCAGTGGGTGGTGGCGAAGAAGGTGAGGTCAAACCCGGGACGCAGGGGTAGCGAGAAGCCGTCGTTCGCCTCCACCACCTCCACCCCGTACCCGGCGCCCCCCTCGAGGGCCGCGACTCTCTCCAGGAGGTCCACGAAGGCAGGTCCCTGGGGAGCCGGCACCACCAGCCGTCCGGGCGGCATCCCCTGCAGTTGCCGCTGGCTGGCCCACGCCGGCACCCCCAGCACGTGGTCCAGGTGGGTGTGGGTGATGCACACCGTGGTGGCAGGCACCAGCGCCCGGGCGGGGCGCCCGGCGTCCAGGGCCAGACGCAGCTGCGGTAGCAACAGCAGCGTGCCTTCGCCGGCGCGCGAGCCGCCCACCAAGAGCAGCGGCCCCCACGAGGTGGTGAGCGTCAGGCGATGCACCCGGTGAGAATGGCACGTCGGCACGGTACCCTGTCAACATTCGCGCGCCTGATTCGTCGCTATGAGGTATGGCGAGCGTGCCGCGCAGGGAGCTGCCGGTGGAGAGCGACGACGAGCTCACGTTGGTGGAGCGCGCCCGCGCGGGCGACCGCGAGGCGGCAGGGCAGCTGCTGGAGCGGCACGAGCTGTCGGTGTGGAGGGTCTGCCGGCACCTCCTGCCGCCGGGGGAGGACGTGGAAGGGGCCGTGCAGGAGACTTTCGTGCGCGCCCTGGACAAGCTTCATCGCTACTCGGGGAAGGGCAGTTTCGGCGGGTGGCTCGCCACCATCGCCGCCAACTACTGCCGCGACCGCCGGCGACGGGGGCGGCTGGTGCCGTTTCGGTCGCTGGAGGGAGAGGAAGAAGACGACGCCAACCCCCTGGCCGTTTTCCCAGCCGATGGCCCCGACCCGGAACGGACCGCCATGGGCCGGCAGGCCATGGCGCGGGTGCAGCGGGAGCTGGCGCGGCTGCCGCGGCGCCAGCAGGAAGCCTTCGTGCTGCGGTTCTTCGCCGGCATGGAGCTGGCGGATATTTCCGCCGCGCTGGGGGTGGACGTGGGCAGCGTCAAGACCCACCTGCACCGCGCGGTGCGGCGGCTGCGCGAGCAGGTGCTGGAGGCAGTGCCATGAGAGTCGAACACCTTACCGACGACGAGCTGGATTCCCTCCTGGTGGGAGGGGAGGAAGATGGCCAGGCGGCCGAACATGCGGCCACGTGCCTGTCCTGCCGCCGGCGGGTGGGAGAGCTGCGGCGCGCCTTGCGGCCCGACGAGGAGCTGGACCCCTCGCTCGCCACCCGCGCCCGGGTGCGGCAGGCGGCGCTGGCCGCCTGGGCGATGCCGCAGCGGGCGCGCCGGCCGGTGTGGTGGTGGGCGGTGGCCGCCGGCCTCGTCGCGGCGCTCGCCCTACCCTTGCTGCAGTCCGGCCGGCTCGACAGTCCCGACGTGGATGCCGCCGAGGTGCTCTCCCAGGTGGACACCCTGCTGGCGGGAGACCCGGTGAGCGCCGCCTTCCCGGCCGAACTGGTGACGGCGCTGGCGGCCGGTCAGGAGGTCGCCGCCACAGGAGATGCATCATGAACACCCGTTTGTTGTTCCTGACCATCATCGCGATCTTCGTGGGAATCGTCTCCGCCGTCCCCGCCGTCGCCGACGAGCTCGACGTGCCACCCGGCCGCTGGTGGGACCGGCCAGGGGTGGTGCGGCTCCTCGCCCTGTCGGCGGAGCAGCAGCGCAGCATCCAGGCCATCACCCTGACGCACGCGCGGGCCATGGTGGACCTCAAGGCGGGCGTCGAGAGGGCGGAGCTCGATCTGCGCGCCGCCGCCGAGGCGGAGCCCTTCGCCGCCGAGCGGGTGCGGGAGGCGTTCGGCGCCTTCGTCGCCGCTCGCACCCGGCTGGAGACGGAGCGCTTCGAGATGATCCTGCGCATCCGCGAAGTACTGACTCGCGAGCAGTGGCAGCGCCTGCGGCGGCTGGCGGAAGAGGCACGTCTGCGCGGGGTGGAGGGCGGTGAACGGGGCCCGGGGGGAGGGCCACCGAGGGACCGCCCCTTCCGCCCGCGTTTTCAAACACCGTAAACTGGAGTGCACGAAAGGAGAGGAGGTAGAAGAACGATGAAACGCGCGCTCGTTGTTCTGGCAATACTGGCTCTGGCCGTGCCGGCCATGGCCGAGGTGGCGCCGCCGCGCCTGGGGCCGCCACCCCCCTCCGCCGACACGCTGCTCGGGCAGCTGGGCCTGGAGGACGCCCAGGGCGCCCAGATGCGGCCGGAGCGGGCCCGGGAGATCGTCGTCCGCTTCCTGGAGCTCACCGAGGCGCAGCAGGCCCAGTGGGACGCGCTCCTCGACCAGCTCAAGGCGGCTCTCGAGCCGCTGCGGCTCCAGCTCGAGGACGTGCGCAAGCAGCTGGCCGAAGAGCTCAGGAAGCCCAACCCCGACCGCGCCAAGATCGCCGAGCTGATCCTGCGCGGCAAGGAGATCCAGGAGCAGATGGAGACGGCGCGGCGCGCCTACGCGCAGGCCTTCGAGGCCATGCTCACCCCCGAGCAGCAGGCCAAGCTCGCCTTCCTGCGTCGTGCGCAGCAGGTGGTGCCCCTGCTGCCGGCGTTCCAGCTGTACGGACTGCTTCCCCCGCTGCCCAACCCTCCGGGCAGGTAACTCACCGCGCTCCTCGTGCCAGGGGGACGGGCCACCGCGCCTGTCCCCCTTTTTCCGTGCCCGTGTCCGTGTCCGTGTCGGTGACCGTGACCGTGACCGTGCCCGTGGCCGTGACCGTGCCCGTGTCTGTGTCGGTGTCCGTGTTCGTGCCGGTGCCCGCTGGGTAGAATCATTCCCAGGGCGCTTCGCCGCGCCGGAGAGGAGCAGGTCCATGACGACATCACCCCCCCGACAACTGTCAAAACCCCTCACCCTGCGCCTCTCCCCGGCGCAGCACGAGGCGCTGACCACCGCCGCCGGCCAGGCCGGGCTGCCGCTGGCAACGCTGGCGCGCTGCTTCGTGAGCTTCGCCCTGGAGCGCCTGCAGCAGGGCGACCCCGCCATTCAGCGCGCCATTCGTGTCACCCGAGGCGGGTAGAGGCACCAGGTTGGTGTGTCGCGTGGGCCTCGGCTGTCTCGGAATCTGCTGCGCGGGATTGTGTGGGTTGTCCTTCCCGCGATCCGGCCGTTGATGAGCAACCGCCTGCCAGGGGGCGGCGGGTTCACCTGGATGGGAGCTGGAAGGCGCCCAACGGCTCGTTGGTGGCTTTGCTAATCTGGCCAGCAGTCTTGCAGGGGAGGTGACCGTGGTTTTCTCCGATGGCCTGACCAAAGCCCAGCGCCTGCTGGAGCTGCAGCACCTTTTCTGGCGCAATGCGGGTCGTCCCCTGGGCACGGCCGAAATCGCCCGTCGGCTGGGGATCAACCCCCGCACCGTCCGCAAGTACCTCACCGAGATGTCGGTGACCGGCCGCCTGCCCATCACCCGCCAGCGGCGGGCCTGGACTCTCGCCGAGGGCGCCCGCCTGGACGTCTTGCCCGTGCGCTTCTACCTGGAGGAGGCCACCGCCGTCTATCTCGCCGCCCGCCTCCTGCTGCGAGTCGTCGACGAGCCCAACCCCGCCGTCGGGGGGGCCGTGGCCAAGCTGGCCAGCGTGGTGCCGGCGGAGCTGCGGGTCTTCCTGGACCGCCTGGCCGACCGCACCGCCCCCGCCCAGGAGGGGGACTTCGCCCGCATCTTCCGCGCCCTGGCCTACGGCTGGGCCCTCTCCCGGGTGGTGGAGCTGGAGTACGAGCCCCGCTCGCGGGGCGGCGCCGCGCTCTCCTGCCGCTTCGAAGTCCACCTCCTGGAACCCTCCGCTGTAGGTTCCGCCCTCTACGCCGTCGGCCGCGCCGACCCCCCGGGGGAGATGCGCACCTTCAAGGTGGAGCGCATTCGCCGGGCCACCCTCACCCGGGACACCTTCACCCCGCCCGGCCCGGAAGCGCTGCTTTCCCGCCTGGACGCCGCCTGGGGGATCTGGCTGGCCGACGGGCCACCCGTCCCCGTGCGCCTGCGCTTTGCCCCCGCCGCCGCCTCCCGGGTGCGGGAGACCCGCTGGCACCCCTCCCAGCGCCTGGCAAGCCTGCCCGACGGCGGCGTGGAGCTGGCCCTCACCGTCACCTCCACCGTCGAGCTGCGCCCCTGGATCCTGGGGTGGGGCAGCCTCTGCGAGGTCCTGGAGCCCGCCGAGCTGCGCGCCGACATCGCCGCCGAGGCCGCCCGCGCCGCCGCCGCCTACGCCCTCCCCAACCCCGGTGGTGGCGCACCGAAGGCCCCCGGCGAAGGGCCCCCGCCGTGAGTGCCGGCGACGACGCCCCCCGAAGCTCCGCCTGGACCCCGTTGGGCGAGGGCCGCGAGCGTCGCGGCCGCGGGCACCCGCTGACGCCCTCCCGCCAATCGGCCCGTACTGGGCCGATTTCCACCGTACCTTCTCATGACAAGTGCGGGGGGTTGACCCCAGCCGCCAACAGGTCTTGTTTCACACCTGGTCTTTGGGTGGAGGTGGCATGACGTCATCGGAGATTTCTCACTTCGAACACGACTTCCAGGACCAGGCGCACGACCGCACGGACCTTGACCAGCGCTTCTGGGCCCACAGCGCGAACGCTGCTGGGAAGTGGCACGGGTTACCGGAACACCTGGCGGGAGTGGCAAGACTGGCGCGCCAGTTTGCCGAGCCGTTCGGCGCCGGGGATTGGGGTTATGTCGCCGGGCTCTTGCACGACGTGGGAAAGTTCTCCGCGGCCTTTCAGGTCCATCTCCGCAAGAGCTCCTCTGATGAATGCCATTCATCGGAGTTGCGGGGGACGGTAGACCACACGAGCGCTGGAGCTCAGTACGCCGTGGAACGCTTTCCGGTTCTCGGCCACCTCCTCGCATACGCCATCTCAGGACATCACGGGGGACTTCTGGATGCCATCTCCGACCTCACCTGCCTGGAGAAGAGGCTTGGAAAAAACGTAGAGAACTGGAGCCATGGGCTGCGGCTCCTAGTCCTCCCTGACCTGCAACTTCCAAATTTCCTGCGTGACGTTCTGGCGAGTCGAGAACGGGACCCGAAACGGGTGGCATTCTCATTCGCCTTCTTCGTCCGCATGCTGTTTTCATGTCTGGTAGACGCTGACTTTCTTGATACCGAAGGTTTCTTTGATGCCGACCGCAAAAGCGCCAGACCGGCCTGGCCCGCCGACGTAATGGCCCGAATGGAGCAAGCGCTCTGTGCTTTCGCTGACCGCCTCCCAGAGCCAGCAAGTCGGATCTCCCGGCACCGGGCAGAAATTCGGCAATCGTGCCTGGTCGCCGCAAGCAAAGAGCCAGGTTTCTTTTCCTTGACCGTTCCGACTGGTGGAGGCAAAACGCTCTCATCCCTCGCGTTCGCCCTTAGCCACGCGCAGCGTCACGGCCTTCGTCGCGTCATCTATGTTGCACCCTTCACGAGTATCATAGAACAAACCGCAGAAATCTTCCGACAGGTTTTTGAACCACTCCTAAAACTGCAATGGCCAGATCCGGTTCTGGAGCATCACAGCGCCATCGATGTCGGCGAAGAGACCGTTGCGAGTCGTTTGGCTTCGGAGAATTGGGACGCTCCCCTGGTCGTTACGACTGCCGTGCAGTTTTACGAATCGCTTTTCGCAGACAGTGTCAGTCGATGCCGGAAGCTACACAACATATCGAAATCTGTCGTGATCCTCGACGAAGCACAGAAGCTCCCCGTAGATTTCTTGAGTCCCTGCCTCATGGCGCTTCATGAACTCGTAGCCAACTACCGGGCGACGGTACTCTTGTGTACGGCGACGCAACCCGCCGTCGGCCGCCGCGAGGGCTTCCCTCTTGGTCTCGATAATATTCGAGAAATTGTCGACGATCGGCGGACACTATATTTGCAATTGCGACGCGTTGCTGTCCGTGACTTGGGAACAGTGGGCGATGAGGAGTTGAGCCGGCGCCTGGCCGACGAGCGGCAGGTCCTATGCATCGTGAACACGCGCAGGCACGCCAGGCTTCTCACCGAGCAGCTTCTTCCCACAGTCGATGCGATCCACCTCAGCGCGGCGATGTGCGCGGAACATCGAAGTCAGGTTTTTCGTCGTTGTCGGGAACTCTTGGCAGCCGGCGAACCCTGCCGGGTGATCTCCACCCAGCTCGTGGAGGCCGGCGTCGATGTCGACTTTCCGGTAGTCTTCCGTTCTTTGGCCGGTCTGGACTCGCTGGCGCAAGCGGCAGGCCGGTGCAACCGCAACGGTCGACTCACCGAAGGTCGCGTGTTTCTCTTCCGGTCCGAACATGGGCGGAACGAGGCGTACCTGCGTGACACCGGGAACGTCGCCGTGCAGCTCTTGGGTGACAAGGGATTTGCGCCGCTATATGAGGACCCCTTGTCGTTGGAGGCAATCGAACACTATTTTCGGCTATATTACTGGGAGCAGCGTCAGCGCTGGGACCGCCGCCAGCTTCTCGATAGCTTCAAGTTGGAGCAATGCAGGAGCCTTCCATTTCAGTTTTCCTTTCGTACCGTGGCAACAGCCTTCCGGTTCATCGAAGACAGCGGCCGAGCCGTGGTGGTTCCCTGGGGAGAAAAAGGGAAGGAGCTGGTCGAGGAGTTGCGGCGTGGAGGCGAGTCCCTAACCAGATGGATGGTGCGCGCACTGCAGCGGTACACTGTTCAAATCCCTTCAAGGACCTGGCACGACGCCGTTGGCAGCGAAATCACGCTGCTTTCAAAAGATTGTGCCGTTCTCGCCTGTCCGGAGGTCAACTATAGCGAACGCTTCGGGGTCGATTTGAACCGGCAGAATCTCAGTCCTGACACTTTGATCGTATGATTAGGGAGGTGGTATGAGCTACGGTGTGAGAATCGAGGTCTGGGGGCCCTACGCATCGTTTAACCGACCAGAGATGAAGGTCGAGCGAGTGTCCTACGACACGCTGACGCCAAGTGCGGCACGGGGAATCCTGGAGGCGATCTACTGGAAACCCGAGATGCGATGGCTGGTGGACCGTATCCATGTCTTGGCGCCTGTCAGATTCACCCACATCCGGCGCAATGAGATAGACCAGCTCATCGCGGTCAGGAACATCGAAAGTGCCATCCGCGGCAGTCCGGTTCGTCTTGGCATTGACGTGGAGGACCACAGGCAACAGCGGGCGGCGATGATCCTGCGCGACGTCCGTTATGGGATAGAGGCCCACGTCGAAATCATCGATCGCACGACGATCGACGGCCGTGAGCTGGAGCACCCGGAGGCCAAGCACCTCGAAGCTTTCAAGCGGCGTGCCCGGCGCGGGCAGTTTTTTCACCACCCGTACCTCGGGTGCAGAGAGTTTCCAGCGAGTTTTCGTCTGCTCGAAAACGGTGAGGAATTTCCACCTGCTCCGGAAGAGTTGCGGGGTAACCGTGACCTTGGCTTCATCCTCTGGGATTTGGTGTTCTCTGACGATCCTCAAGGAAGAGTGATCGAGAGCCACCGAGGACGGAGGGTCCGGGTGGAACCCCGCTTTTTCCACGCTCGGATGGTCGATGGGGTCATCACCGTGCCGCCGCTCGATGAGACGAGGGGGTGAGGGATGATCCTGCGCGCGCTTTTCGACCTCTACGAGCGCCTCGAACGGGACCCTGACTATGAACTGGCGCCGCCTGGCAGGAGCTTTCAGAGAATAACCTTTGTGGTGGTCCTCCAACCTGACGGGCCGCTTTTCGACATTCAAGATGCGCGTCAGCCCGGGAAACGGGGCATGCTGCCCCGGCGGGTGCTGGTTTTGGGCACCACCAAGCCTTCCGGCGCCGGCCTTAACCCCTGTTTTCTCTGGGATGCACCCGGGTATCTGCTCGGGTGGGATCCAGACAACCCGGGGCGAGCCCGGCGCACCTTCGAGGCTTTCCGAAAAAAGCACCTCGATCTGGAGTCGCATATTGCCTGCGCAGAGTTTTCGGCCGTGTGCAGGTTCCTGGAAAGCTGGGATCGCGAACGAGCCCTCGCCTATCCGATTCTGGAGGAGCTAAAAACGGGGTTCGGGGTATTTCAGATTCGGGGTCAAGCTGAGTTTGTACACGAGCATCCCGAGATCGTGTCGTTTTGGGATTCCCAGATGCGCGAGGCTGCTCCTGGTCCTGCGGGCCAGTGCCTCATCACGGGAGAGAGCGCCGCGATTGCCCGCCTTCACCCGAAACTCAAAGGAGTCGCCAACTCCCAACCGAGCGGCGCGACCATCGCCGGCTTCAACGATCCGGCATATTGGTCGTACGGGCTCGAACAGAGTTTCAATGCCCCGGTCAGCGAGGAGGCGGCTCGCAGGTATACCAGCGCCGTGAACGCGATCCTGGAAGGTCCAAAGAAGGTGAAGCACCGGTTGGTCGTCGGGGGTACGACGGTAGCCTTTTGGACGGACCGCCCGAGCCCGGCGGAAGACATTTTTCTACCATTCATGGAGGAAGGCTCGGGCGCCGCCTTGGTGGCCACCGCTCAGGATGAAACCGTGCGGGCCAAGCTCGAGTCCTTTCTCAGGGCGCTGCAACGTGGGCGCGAGGCTTACAGCGAACTGGATAGCGACCCCGACGGTACTCTCTTCTTCATCCTTGGTCTCGCAGCGCCGACCCCGGCCAGGGTGGCGGTCCGCTTCTTCCACCGCGGCACTCTGGCGGAGCTCCTGGACAACCTGCGCCGACACCATCTCCATATCCACACTGAGCGGCGCTTTGGGGACAACACGAAGCGCCCCGAGCCTGAGCATCCCCCGGCCTGGTTCCTGCTCAAGGAGACCGCGCCCCCAAAAGGTGAAATCCCCCCGGTTCTTCCGGGCAAGTTCATCGAGGCTGTGGTTACTGGCAGACGATACCCGGAAGCACTTTTCGGCGCCGTCATGCGGCGGATCGGCGCTGACCGGGTCGTCAGCTACGCTCGTGCCTGCCTAATCAAGGGCTACCTGGTCCGCAACTTAGGAAAGGAGGTACCTGTGTCCCTCGATCTGTCGCGAACGGAGCCCGCCTACCGTCTGGGGCGTCTGTTTGCCGCGCTGGAGAAAACCCAACAGGAGGCACTGGACAATATCAACACGACGATTCGTGACCGTTTCTACGCGGCGGCCTCAGCAACGCCGGCGTCAGTGTTTCCCAGGTTACTCCGTACGTATCAGCACCACCTGGGCAAGCTCGAGGCTGGTCACAAGGTCAACCGGGAAAAACTCGTGCAGGAAATCCTAGCTGCTGTCGACGAGATTCCGGCCCACCTCGGTCTGGCCGAACAAGGTCTCTTCGCGCTTGGGTACTACCATCAGATGAACGCCTTCTTCACCAAGAAGGAAGGAAAGACGGCAGAGCCGTCTCTGCAGTGAGAGAAAGGAGAAACCGATGAGACGCTCCGACTTTGTCTATATTTTTGATGTCAGAGACGCCAACCCGAACGGCGACCCCGATGCTGGCAATTTGCCTCGGGTGGATCCGGAGACCGGCCATGGTCTGGTGACCGACGTCTGCTTGAAGAGGAAAGTCCGCAACTATGTCAGCCTGACGAAGAACGACAGCATCGGCTTTCGGATCTACTTTCAGGAAAAGGCCGTTCTTAACAAGCTTCACGGCGAAGCGTGGGAGAATCACCCCGATCCCGAAGTTCGTAAACAGAATGATCGGTCCAGGCTGCCCAGAGAGGTCGAAAGAGCTCGGGAGCTTACTCAGTTCATGTGCCGCAACTATTATGATATTCGAACCTTCGGCGCGGTCATGAGCACGGAGGTGAACTGCGGTCAGGTTCGGGGGCCTGTGCAGATCTCGTTTTCAAGATCGGTGGATCCCATCGTCACCCTCGAGCACGCCATCACTCGGAGTTCGGTGACAAATGAGCGCGATCTGGAGAAGGAACGTACCATGGGTCGCAAGTTTACCGTGCCCTATGCGGTGTACTTGGCGCAGGGCTTCGTGAACCCCTTTCTTGCTCGCCAGACGGGTTTCAGCGAGAATGATCTCCTCCTCCTTTGGGAGGCGCTCCTCAACGCCTTTCAGTTCGATCAGTCCGCGGCGCGGCCGGCTGGCAGTATGACTGCCCGGAAGCTCATCGTTTTCGAGCACGACAGCGAACTTGGCAGCGCGCCATCACATGCTTTGCTCGAGCGAGTGGTGGTGGAACGGCGGGACCGCGCGGTGCCGGCACGTGACTTTTCGGATTATCGTTTGGAGGTCAACGATGGGGGCCTGCCAGCCGGCGTTAAGGTAACCTGTTTACGTTAATGAACAGCGTTGGCCGCAGAGTCTGGTGCGACCTGTCGCCTCCTGCCTCGGTGATGCGAGTCGAGAGAGAGAACCTCCCACTGGGCCCAGAGGGGTCCGTCAGCCAATTAACATTCGAGCACGGGCGAATAATTATTCGAGCATGATCGACAAACGCTTCCCCCATGCCTATTCGACCGTGTTGGCGGTGCTTCAGGGAAGGCTCGCTGGGCCAGCACCCGGACGAGTTCAACTCCTTTCGGGGCCGGGGCAGGTGGGGAAAATCCACCTGCTGGGGGCACTCCTACAGGCGGCGGCGGACGTGACTGTGTATGGCGCCGGGGATTCCGCTGGGGCCGGGGTGGCCGCCTGCTCGTGGATGCAGTTCCTTCTCGAGGGGCCGCCACCGTGAGGAACGAGAAAAACTTTCTCGACGAAGAGGATCTTCTCCCTCTTTCGGCGTTGCAGCATCTGGTGTTCTGCGAGCGACAGTGCGCGCTCATCTACATCGAACAGGTGTGGAGGGACAACCCGCTTACCCTCGAGGGTAGCCACCTTCATCACCGTGTACATGAACAGGCGCCGCGGCGAGAGCGCCGCGGCGACGTCGTGATCTGTCGAGGCGTCCACCTACAGTCCCGCACACTCGGGGTATCCGGCATCGCCGATGTCGTCGAGTTTCACCGCGTGGCTCCGGACGCTGCGACGGCAACGGACCCGCGCGGGCGCGGCGCGTGCCTGCCGGGCCTCACCGGTCTGTGGCGGCCTCACCCGGTGGAGTACAAGCGGGGAAAGCCCAAACCCGATCACTGCGATGAGGTGCAACTCTGTGCTCAGGCGATATGCCTCGAAGAAATGCTCAACGTTGAGCTGAACGAGGGGGCTCTTTTCTACGGTGCCACGCAGCACCGCCATGAGGTGCAGTTTACTGGCGAACTGCGCGGGGAGACGCGGGCGGCTGCGGTCCGCCTGCACGAACTGGTGGCCACCGGCCGCGCGCCGCGGATCGAGAAGCAGCCGAAGTGTCGAAGTTGCTCCCTTTTTGAGATTTGTCGACCTGACGCTACGGCGCCTGGGCGTTCCGCGCGTCGCTTCCTGGCCAACGTGGTGCGGGCAGCCCGCAGCGCCGAAGGAGAGCCGGGGTGAAGAAGCACCACAATACGCTCTTCGTGACGACTCAGGGTGCGTACCTCGCCGCCGAAGGGGAAACAGTCGTCGTTCGTGTCGATGGGAAGGACAAGGCGCAATTTCCCTTGCACATGCTGGAGGGGGTGGTGTGCTTCGGCCAGGTGTCGTGCAGCCCGTTCCTCCTCGGTCGGTGCGCCGAACGGGGCATCGGAGTCTCGTTCCTGACTGAACGGGGGCGATTCCTGGCCCGGGTCCAGGGCCCTGTCACGGGCAATGTATTGCTCAGGCGGACCCAGTATCGCCTCGCCGACGACCCCGAGGCGGCAGCACGGGTGGCCCGCAGCGTCGTCCTTGCCAAACTGGCGAATAGCCGCACGGTGCTGCTGCGGGCAGCACGCGACCACCCCACCAGCCCCGGCGTTGAGGATTTGCGTGCCGCCGCCGCGGGGCTGGCGCGGGCGATCGATCGGCTGGAGGGGGCGCCCGACGTGGACACCGTCCGGGGGGTGGAGGGAGACGCCGCCCGCCTGTACTTCGACGTCTTCGACCACCTCATCGTGGCGCAAAAGGGCGGCTTTCGCTTCCACGGAAGGACTCGTCGCCCCCCGCGGGACAGCGTCAACGCGCTGTTATCTTTCGTGTATGTCCTGTTGACGCACGACGTGGCTTCGGCGCTCGAGGCGGTGGGTCTGGACCCCCAGGTGGGGTTCCTGCATCGCGACCGACCCGGGAGACCGGGTTTGGCGCTCGACCTGGTGGAGGAGTTTCGGGCCTTCATGGCCGACCGATTGGTGTTGTCGCTGGTCAACCGGCGCCAGATTTCGGCCGAAAACTTCGTTCAAGGTGAAACTGGCGCAGTGTGGATGGACGACGAAACGCGCAAGACGGTTCTGGTCGCCTATCAGGAGCGCAAACAGGAGGAGATACGCCACCCATACCTGGAGGAAACCACGACCGTAGGCATGCTCTGGCACCTTCAGGCCTTGCTGCTCGCCAGGTTCTTGCGCGGCGACCTCGACGACTACCCACCCTTCGTATGGAGATAGGGGGGCGACCATGATGGTAGTGGTCAGTTACGACGTTTCCACCACCGACCCGGCCGGGCCGAAGCGACTGCGCCGGGTTGCCAAGGCCTGCGTGGATTTCGGGCAGCGGGTCCAGAATTCGGTCTTTGAATGCATCGTCGACCCGACCCAGTGGACTCAGCTCAAGTTACGACTCCTCGCGGAGTTTGACGCGGAACGGGACAGTCTGCGATTCTATTTCCTGGGAGCAAACTTCAGAAACAGAATCGAGCACTATGGTGCCAAGTCGGTGCCGGACCTGGAGGGGCCATTGCTCGTCTGAACAGCTTGCGCGAACCTCGAGCGCTCATCTTCAGGGCGGGGGGTTCGCGCACTTCGGAAGGTGATCTTTGACAATAGATTAACCAGGACACTGCGGGGCCGCCCGCCGGGCGACAGAGCTGTCGCATCAGGGTTCGCGGTGACGGTGCAGGAAGTGGTTGTATTGCGTAGAATAGGGAAGCAGGGGTCGCGCCCCGCGCGGGGCGCGCGGATTGAAACACGACGTCACCGGTGGCGAGA
>Ga0226835_1000511_pt1 | contig 41050 bp, 36 predicted proteins | sample LAC_MetaG_1_FD_163627 | JGI IMG/M metagenome (GOLD analysis project Ga0226835, IMG submission 163627) | Anaerobic ammonium oxidizing microbial communities from anammox membrane bioreactor (MBR) in UC Berkley, California, United States -... | ecosystem: Engineered > Bioreactor > Anaerobic >...
ACGTGGATGCCGAAACTTTTTGCCGCGCCGCCTTGAATCACTTGGCGCAAAAAAATGACGCGGTTGTCGCTTTCCTGCACCGCCATCGTAAAATTTTTCACCGCGCCGCCATGGCTTGATATGGTTGGCGAAACCGCCAACTGCGTCAGCTCGTGATAATGCGTGGCGAACAATGTTTTCGCGCCGACGTGATTGTGCAATTCTTCCGCAATCGCCCACGCCAGCGAAATGCCGTCATACGTTGATGTGCCGCGTCCCACTTCATCAAGAACGATTAAACTGCGCGATGTCGCATGGCGCAAAATATGACTCGTCTCGCTCATCTCGACAAGAAACGTCGAACGCCCTTGCGCGATGTCGTCGCTTGCGCCCACGCGCGTAAAGATGCGGTCGGTCAAACCGATGCGCGCAAAACTCGCGGGGACGAACGAACCGATTTGCGCCAGCAGCACAATCAGCGCGACCTGACGAATGAAAACACTTTTGCCCGACATGTTGGGTCCCGTGAGAATCACAACGCGCTGCGTTTCGTGGTCGAGCCGCGCGTCATTCGGCACAAAATATTCGTCATCGCGCAAAAAGCGTTCGACAATCGGATGCCGCCCTTTGCTTATTTCAAGCGCGTCGCTGTCGTCCACCAGCGGCTGAACATAATTGTAACGCGCGGCGATTTCAGCCAGCGAACCCAACGCGTCGAGCTGCGCGAGAATGTGCGCGGCAGTTTGCAAGCGCGCGGCGTGCGATGCTGCCGCGCGGCGCACATTCACAAACAACTCGTATTCCAAATCTTGGGCGCGGTCTTGGGTGGCGACAATCTTTTCTTCGCGCGCCTTTAATTCGGCGGTCACATAGCGCTCGGCGTGCGAAATCGTCGCGCGGCGTTCATAGTCGGGCGGAATCAATTTTGCATCGCGGCGCGGCGCTTCAATGAAAAAACCAAAGACTTCGTTGTAACGCACGCGTAAATTTTTAATGCCGGTGCGTTGTCGTTCTTGGTCTTCGTACGCCGCAAGCCACGCTTGGTTCTCGGCGGCGCCGTCGCGCAACGCGTCGAGGGCGGAGTCGAAATTTTCCTTGATGAGGCCGCCCGCTTTAATCAACAGCGGCGGGTCGTCCACCAGCGCGCGGTCAATCATTTGCCGCACGTCATCCAACTCGTCCAATTCCTCATTCAGCGCGCGCAAATGTTGTGACTGCGCGTCATTCAAACGCGTTTTGATTTTTGGAATTCGCAGCAGCGCGCGTTTTAGTCCAATCAAATCGCGCGCGTTCGCCGTGCCAAAACCGATGCGCCCCACCAAACGTTCGACGTCGTACAACCCATCGAGCAATTTGCGAATGTCCGCGCGCAAAAACGCGTCGCGGTGCAATTCCGCCACCGCGTCTTGACGCTCGCGGATTTTTTCCAAATCCAATAACGGCTGCTGAATCCATTTTCGCAGCATCCGCGCGCCCATCGCCGTTTCCGCGCAATCGAGTACGCCGAATAATGAACGCGTTGCATTGCCCCTCACCCCCGGCCCCTCTCCCAATGGGAGAGGGGAGAGAGAAGATGTGAGTTCAAGATTGCGCCGCGTCGCCGCGTCGAGCGTCATGTATTCGTCGAGCGAATAGGTGAATAAATGATTCAGGTGTTGTAGGGGCATCTCTCCCCTCTCCCGAAAATCAGTTTTTCGATTTTCGGGAGAGGGGGCAGGGGGTGAGGGCTGATTGTTTTGTAAATAATGCAGCGCCGCGCCCGCCGCCGCAATCGCCAGCGGCAATTCCTCACAGCCGAACGAGTGTAACGTCTGGACGCGAAAATGTTGGCGCAGTAATTCGCGCGCAGAAGCGGGCTCGAACGCGCGCGCTTCCAAAACCGCAATGCGCGCGGCGCGAATTGCGTTCAAGCGCGCGCCAAACGCTTCATCCGCCCGCAATGAGGGCGGCAATAAAATTTCGCTCGCCTGCACGCGCTCCAATTCGTCAAACAATTTCGACTGCGCGTCAAGCCCATCAATCTGCGTCGCCGCAAATTCGCCGGTGGACAAATCAATAAAGGCGAGACCAAAGCTGGGAGCTGCGGGATGAGGGCCAGAGTTCGAGCGCGCTTGGCCTTTGGTCATTCGGCGTTCGTTATTTGCCACCGCAATCGCGGCAAGATAATTTTGACTCTTGCTTTTGAGCAGCGCGTCTTCGACGACCGTGCCCGGCGTAATTACGCGCACCACATCGCGTTTGACGAGACGTTTTACTTTTTTCGGGTCTTCGAGTTGCTCGACGAGCGCGACTTGGAAACCTTTGTCAATCAGTTTGGCAATGTACGCTTGGACGTGATGATGCGGCACGCCCGCCATCGGCAAACGCACGCCTTTGGCGAACGAACGATGCGTGAGGACAAGTTCCAATTCGCGCGCGCACGTTTTCGCGTCGTTCTCGAACGTTTCATAAAAATCGCCAAGCCGAAATAAAAGCAGCGCGTCGGGAAAACGCGCTTTCAAGCTGCGATATTGCGCGAGCATCGGAGTCATTTTTTTATCGTCGCTCATGGCGGGGAAAAAGAACAACGGTCATTTTGCTTGACCGCTACGCTATAAAAAAAAGTATAACAGCTGTTGGAACGATTACGCAAGTGAATGGCAAAAAATGGGTCTGCCGCACAATATGGTAGAATCGCAACGCTCCGCAATACCGGCAGAGGAAATGTCTTGCGTTATTTGATTTTGTTGTACGTTTGCAGCGCGCTTTTTTTCACCGCCTGCGCCGCCGCGCCCGTCGCGCCCACGCCGACACGCGTTGCCGTCCAACCCACCTTGACGCGCGCGCCGCGCACCGCCACGCCAACCCGCACCGCCGCGCCAACGATTACGTCCACCTCGACCCGCACGCCGCCGCCGACGCGCACGCCCACCGCGACGCGCAGCCCCAAAGCGTCGCCCACGCCCGACAATTTTCCGCAAACGTTGGAAGCGTGGCAGCAAACGATAGACGAAATCGCCGCCAGCGCCGACGCGCAAGCCCAAGTGAACGCGTTGTGGGAACAATTGACGCGCGCGCAGCGTATTCCATTGACGACGCAAAACGGCGTCGTGTTTTTGTATCGCGGCGACGCGGCGAGCGTGTATTGGCACGGCGATTTTTCATTTTGGGGCAAGCAAGGCGCGGTTGAGGGCCGCCGCGTCCCCCAGACCGATTTGTGGTACGGCACGGCAAAATTTCCGCAAAACAGCCGCACCGATTATCAAATCGTGTTGAACGACACGCAAGAAATTCTCGACCCCGCGAATCCGCGCCGCCGCAACGATGGTTTAGATGTCAACAATATCTTGACGATGCCGCAATTTCAAAACACCGACGAAACGAAACGGCGGCCCAACATCCTGACAGGAACCGTCAGCGCTTGGATGCCGTTGGACAGTCAAGTCTTGGGCTATCCGGTCAATTATCGCGTGTACACGCCGCCGCGCTATGACGCGTTGGAAAAATTGCCGACGTTGTACGTCACCGACGGCGAACGCTTTGCGCCGGACAATATCGGCGCAATGAGCGCGGTCTTGGACAATTTGATTGCGGCGGGACGCATTGAGCCGGTCATGGCGGTTTATATTGACGAACGCGACCCGCGCGCGCCGCAAAACAATCGCCGCGTCCAAGATTTTTTAACGACGCCCGAAAAATTCGCGCAATTCATTACGCAAGAATTGGTCCCGACAATTGACGCGCAATATCACACCGCCGCGACGCCACGCGCGCGCGTATTGGTCGGCGCGAGTTTTGGGGGCGTATTTGGCACGTACGCCGCGCTGCGCTATCCAGAGGTCTTTGGCAATCTCGCCGCGTTTTCGCCCGCGTATTGGGTCATTGATAATCCCAACAGCGCGGGCGGCGGCGCGACAACGGGCGCGCAGCGCATGAACGATTTCATCACGCGCGCATACAACTGCGGCGCGCGCGCTGTGCCGTGTCCGACAGCGCCGCAAAAAATTTTTTACAGCTCGGGAATCCCCGGTTGGGATGTGGGCGATTTGAATCCGCGCGCGCAAGCGCTGCGCGCGCGCGGCGACACGGTGGAAATTTTTACGACGCCCGAAGGACACAATTGGGGCACGTGGGGCGGTTTGACCGACGAGATGCTCGAATACTTTTTCGCCGTACCGCAGCCGTAACGCGACTTTACGCCAAAGCGGTTGTGTAATTGATGATATCGAAATGCGTAAAGACGTAAGAAAACACGCGGCGCGTTTCTAGAAATTCTACAAATTCATTTGGCGCAATATGCTCCAGTTTTTCGCGCGCGCGTTCGCCCGTTTTGCGGCGTAAATCTTGTAACGCGGCGACTTGGGCGGGCGCAAACGTCCAACCGGTGCGCGTCGCCACAAACTCTAACAAACGCAATAAATCCGCGCGCACATCGTCCGACAGCTGACATTGGTACCCAAACAATTTGAGCAGCGACGACGCGACTTGGCCGTCGCCTTGCGGGAAACCGTGCGCCGCCATTTCGAGTTGAAACGCGCGCATCCGTTCTTCAAACGCGCGCGTATCCACAAGTTCAAACGTGCGCTGTAACGACGGCGCCTGAATCGCGCCGTACAGCCAACTCTTGACGTTCCACTTGAACCCGGCGCGCGCCTCCCATTCCGCTTTGCCGTCGCGCCAACGCTTGCGGTACGCGCGCGCTTGCGCGTTAATGTACGCCGAATCCGCGAGCCATAACAATAAATCGGCGTCCGCGCGCGCTGGAATTTCCTGCCCGTACAGCCACATCAAAAAATGAATCGTGCCGAGCGGATATTTTTCGTCGAATTTGCGCTGCAACGATTTCCCAAACAAATCATTCAAGTTCAATGAATTGTCGAAACCGGGCAAAGCTTGGCGCGGCTGCACGCGCACAATGTGATGGCCGAGCGATTTGCATTGCGGATGATAAATATCCAAATCGAGCCACACCGCATTCAATACGTCGTCCCAAGTGTGCGCGGCGGAATAATACACCGTCGTGTATTTGGCATAGACGCCGATAATTTTGGCGTGCGGATGCGCGTGCAAATACAGCGCGGCGCTGAGCGCCGCATCCAAATCATCGCCAATGACGAGATGCAACGCGTCGCGGCTCGGCGCCAACCACGCATATTTTTGCAGTAACGCGATTTTGTTTAGCACATGCAGCGCAATCCAAATCTAGCGCGAATCAATTTAGCCCAAACGCCGCGCGCGGACGGAATGGAACGGCGATTTCAAATCGCCGAAACTCTGCATTACAATGCGCTTGTTCATGGCTGCGTATTTTGGTTTCATTTTTGCCGTTGCGTTCATCGCCGCGCTCCTGCTCACGCCGCTTACGATTCGCCTCGCCCGCCGTTTGCATTGGCTCGACCAACCGTCGCCGCGCCGCACGCATACACAGCCCACGCCGCGTCTCGGCGGCGTCCCGCTTGCGTTCGCGTTTTTGCTCGCGCTCGCGCTCACGCTTGCGCTGCCGCGCACGGACGATAAAGAATTGGCGCGCGTCGTCGGTTTGATGCTCGGCGTCGCCATCGTCGCGGTCGTAGGTTTTTTCGACGACGTGCGCGAATTGAAACCGCTGCCGTTGTTTGCGATGCAATTCGGCGTCGCCATCATCGCCATCGTGTCCGGCGTCCGCATTTTGGAAATCCCCAATCCGTTCGGCGGCGCGGCAATCTTTTTGCCGGAATGGCTGGGCATCGCGTTCACCATCTTTTGGATTGTGGGCATGATGAACACGGTCAATTTTTTGGACGGCTTGGACGGTTTGGTCGGCGGCGTGGCGTTGATTGCGGGCGCGGTATTATTTTTGCACACGTACAAATTGGAGCAGTACAGCATCGCGCTGCTGCCGCTGGCGTTGATGGGCGCGACGCTCGGCGTTCTGGTGTTTAATTTTCCGCCCGCAAAAATTTTTCTCGGTTCGGGCGCGTACGTGTTGGGTTTGGCGCTCGCGGTTCTGTCCATCATCGGCGGCGCAAAGGTTGCGACGGCGCTGCTCGTCTTGGCTATTCCGATTCTCGATGTCGCGTGGCAAATTTTTCAGCGCGTGCGCGCGGGCAAATCGCCTTTTGCCGCCGACCGGGGTCATTTGCATCATCGTTTGTACGACATGCGTTTGTCGCCGCGCAAAATTGTTTTGCTCTATTACGGTTTGACCGCGCTCTTTGGCGCGTTGGCGTTGTGGCTGCCGAGCCCGGCGTACAAATTGATTGCGCTGGTCATTATCGGGGGCGGCGCGGTGGCGGTGTTGGCGCGGCTGCGCCATCAGTAACGCACGCGGCGCTGCGTCATGGCGCCAAACACCCATTCAAAAATAAAAATCACGAGCGCGAGCGCGCCGTTGACCGTCACAATCACGCCAAAGACAAAAATGAGCGTGTATAAAACCGTTTGCCCAAACGCAATCGCTTCGGGCGAAAAACGCGGCGCCCAACCGAGGATGAGCGCCAGCGCGCCGACGCCCAGAAAAACTCCAATGATGACGCCCCACGGTTCGCGGTCCGACGCGCTCGGAATCATCGAAGTCGAAACCGCAAAAACCAGATACAACGCGAGCCACGTCAACGGGTCGCCGATGGACGCCCACACCGTTTCCGCCACCAAGCGCGGGTCGTTCGGCGCCCACAAACCAAAACCAAAACCCATCAACAGCCAAATCGCCAGAACGCCGAATACAAAGGGCGCGACGCCAATGAGCGATTCGCGCAGCGGGTCGGTGCGTTCAATCGTGACCGAACCGAGCGAAAAATATTTGTTGCCGCGCACCTTGCCCAAACCGATGCTGACTTTGCCCGTACGCACGCCCAACAGATTCGCCACGAGCCAATGACTAAATTCGTGCAGCAGCACGCCCGGCAGCAAAATTAAAAACAAGGCGCGCACGGCGCAACCCGCATTGCCGGTCACGGCAAACGTCGCGCCTTGAATGTGCTGCTGAAGCCAATGCTGGAGAAACAGCATCGCGCCCAAGAGCAAGAGGAATCCAAGAATCTCCATGCATCGGAAAGAACGCGCGTTAGCTTTGGTTTAATCCCGCGCGACAAATCGCGATAAATTCATCCGCTTTCAAACTTGCGCCGCCGACGAGCGCGCCGTCAATCTCGGGCTGAACCATAAATTCGTCAATGTTTTTTGCCGTGACGCTGCCGCCGTACTGGACGCGCACGGCTTGCGCCACCGCTTCGCCGTACAAATCCGCGATGGCGCCGCGAATCGAAATGCCGACGACGGCGTTAGCGCCCGCGCCCGTCGCCGCTTTGCCGGTGCCAATCGCCCAAATCGGTTCGTAGGCAATCACCAAACCGCGCGCCTGTTCCGCCGTCAAACCTTTGAGCGCGCCGTGAATCTGGCCCCGCACCCACACATCCGTTTCGCCCATCTCGTACGTTTCGAGCGCTTCGCCGACGCACACCAGCGGTTTCAAACCTTGCGCCAACGCGGCATGAATTTTTTTATTGACGCTTTCATCCGTCTCGTGAAAATATTGGCGGCGTTCGGAATGACCGAGAATAACATATTGCGCGAAATCGGCGACCATCGCGGGCGCGATTTCGCCGGTGAACGCGCCTTTGGTTTCAAAATACATATTTTGCGCGCCGACGCCGATGGCGGTCCCTTGAACCAATTCCGCCACGCGCGGCAGATAGACGAACGGCGGACACAATACGACTTGGACTGGAGTCAGCGCCGCCAAATCATTTTTCAGCGCGTTGACCAAAGCCGTCGCCGCCGCGAGATTCGTATTCATTTTCCAGTTTGCCGCAATAATGGGAGTTCGCATATTGATTTCAAATTTCAGATTTCAAATTTCAGATTGAGTCGCAGATAAATCTGCAATCTGCAATCTGCAATCTGCAATCTCAATGGTCCGCGACCCAGCGAAAATGCCACGCGTACGCGCCGAGCGCGAGCGTGAGCAAATACAAATCGCGGCCATACGTGAACAAGCCGACCACGCCGCGCAGGTCGGGCGGCGCGTTTGTAATCGTTTGTAAATCGAGCGGCAAGAATACAATCGTGACGACAAAAATCATCAGCCCGATGCCGCCGCTCGCCGCAATCGGTTTTAGCGGCGAATCCGCGCCGCCAAATTCTTCATACAGCCAATGCATCTGCCGCACGTAATAGACCAAACCGTGAAACAGAACTACCGTGACGAGCGCGTAAAAATATAAATCTTTGAGGAGCAGCGTCGCCGCGTCCAGCGTCCAGCCGGCTTGCAGCCACAATACGAAAAAAATTAGCGCGAACGACGCGAGCGAAATGACCGCGCCGTATGCGGTGGCTTGCGCGAACGCGCCGACGGGACGCGGAAATTTTTCGGGGATCACCCAGCGCGGCGGCAATAAAAACGCCGCGCCGTTGCCAAGCAACGCAATCAAAATTGCCAACGCGCCGAGCCACGCGTTTTGCGTCGCCGGAAAAAATTGCGCGACGCCCCACGCTTCGATGGCAACCAGACCGGCGAGCGCCAACGCGGCGACGCCTAGAAATGGACGATGTCGCCGTAAAATTTTGCGAACGTCAACGGGACGCCCGGGCGGGCGATACATCGGCGAAACAGGCGGCGCGGCGCTCATAATGCGAACGATTATAGCGCCAAGCAGAGATAAAAAAAATTGGCAGCGGGGCTGCCAATTTTTTTTATTCGGCTTAACCTTCGATGGAAGGTTTCGGCGCTTTGTTCGCGTCGAACGCGCCCATCATGTCGGAACGGCGCTGGGCGGCGGCTTGTTTGCCGGCGTCAATCGCTTCTTGCAAACGCGCTTTTTGTTCTTCGAGCGCGAGGCGACTGCGTTCCTGCATCTCGGCTGCGCGCTTTTGGCCCTCATCCGCCATCAGTTTGGCGCGCTGCACCGCGTCTTCGGAAAACTCTTGGCCGCGCGTCCGCAGTTCAATCGCCTGTTCACGAATCTGCTCGCGCGTCTCTTCGCCGGATTGCGGCGCGAGCAGCAGCGCAATCGCCGCGCCCATGATGCCGCCCAAAAGCAGCCCCGCCAAAAATTCAAAGCCACGAGAATTATTCATTGGACCTTTCTCCTTTCGTGCGCGCTCAATCGTTTGAGCGCACGAACCGAACCTACTGTTATTTACAAATTGAATGTACGCCGTGTCATTCGCTTATGCTTACGCATAAAGCCGCATGCGGTTAGCGTCCGCGCCGCGCCAAAACGCGCAGCGCCTGTTGAATGCCCGCCGCCATGCTCGAAACGCGCACGACCGGCGTCACCACATTATCGCTGACAAAGACGCTCGTGCCGCGCACCGTCCGCACCGTTTCATCCGCCGATTGCAAAATCGGAAAGACGTTTTCGCGCAACATCTTGGACAGCGAGCGAATTTCCAACAAGAGCAGCACCAAAATGATTTGCGTCACAATGGTTGACAGCGCCAAAAAGATGATGGAAAAATCGCGGACGGTTTCAACAGCGCTCATGGCATTTTTTCGCAGACAAACTTGCATCGAATTATAGCACAAAAGAGAACGCGTTACGATTTTGAATCCCTGACGCCCGCGCGCAGCAATTCAGGCGGCGGGATTTTTCCACACCGCGCGCGTCACAAACAATGCAATCAAACAAGCAATCGTCCCTTCGAGCAGATTCACGGAACCGATGGGCAAGAGCGAGAACTGGAACAGCGCGCCAAGAATCTGACCGACGAAAAAACCGAAAACCGCGACCAGCCAGTAGACGACCAGCCGCAGCCAACCGTGTCCAAATACGAGATAAAACGCCAGCCCGATGATGGACGCAATCACAAAGGCGAGCGCAAGAGTGGGAAGCGTGAACACAAGAAAAGTTCCAAGCCAAAGTTGAGTTTTTAGCTCTTTACTTGGCGCTCGAAATAATTCCGCCGCCGAGACAGCGTTCGCCGTCATAAAAGACCGCCGCCTGCCCCGGCGTAATGTCGCGCAGCGGTTCGTCAAATTCCACGCGCACATCCTGCGCGTTGACCGCCGAAAGCAGCGCGGGGACTTGGGGCGAACGATAGCGAATTTTTACTGTGGCGCGCAGCGGCAATTGCGCCGCCGTTTCCGGCGGAATCCAATTGACCGCGCGCGCGGTCAAGACGCGCTGCCCCAATTCCGCTTGGCGGCCCACAATCACCGCATTGCGCGCGCCGTCCAACGCGGTCACGTACAACGGTTCGCCCGCCGCCAGCCCCAAACCTTTGCGCTGACCGATGGTGTAATCCGCCAAGCCGGTGTGCTGCCCCAGCACATTGCCCTGCGTATCCAAAATGGGTCCCGGCACGAGCGCAGCGGAACGATTGCGGCGCATAAAATTGCGATAGTCGCCGTCGGCGATAAAACACAAATCTTGCGAATCGTGTTTTTCCGCGACGCGCAAATTAAATTGCGCCGCCAGCGCGCGCGTTTCCGTTTTGGTCAAAGCGCCGAGCGGAAACATGGCGTGCGCGAGTTGGTCTTGGGTCAAAAGGTGCAGCGCGTACGCCTGGTCTTTGCGCGCGTCCACGCCTTGCCACAATTCATACGCGACGCTTTGATCCGGGCGCGGCATTTTGCGAATCCGGGCGTAATGCCCTGTCGCCAAAAATTCGGCGCCCAGCGCGCGCGCCTTGTGCAACAGCGTGCCAAAACGAATCCAGCGATTGCACTGCACACACGGATTCGGCGTGACGCCCCGCGCGTACCCTTCGATGAAAAAATCTACGATGCGCGTTTTAAATTCATCCTCGACATTCAACAAATAAAAAGGAATGCCCAGCGTTTGACACACGCGCCGCGCGTCGGCGACCGATTCGGGCGAACAACATTTGTTGGGCAAATAACCGTCGCCTTCTTCCGCCCACATTCGCAGCATCAAACCGATGACCTCGTAGCCGCGTTCATGCAGCAAGGCGGCAGCGGTTGAACTGTCCACGCCGCCGCTCATTGCCACCGCCACCCGTAGTTGGTCCGTCATGGCAAACAGTGTACGCACACTGCCGATTCTGTCAAAAGATTTTCGCGCGCGCTGTAACCTTTTGCCTACGTTTGCATCCAAGCCAGCAATCCGGCTGTGCGCAGAACGCGCAGCAATATAACGTTAAAGGAAACTGTATATGGAAATGTTGATTGATTTTCCCGGCGGCGCGCGCGTGGACGCGCATTTCAAAGGATTCACCGTCCAGACCGACCAACCCGTCGCGGGCGGCGGCAGCGATTCCGCGCCGACGCCGTTTGATTATTTTCTCGCCTCGCTCGGCGCCTGCGCCGGTTTTTATGTCGCGGGCTTTTGTCGTTCGCGCGGAATTCCTACCGACAATATCCGCCTCGTCCAAAAACATGAATTCGACCCGACGACGCACATGCTGACACAGGTCGCCTTTGACATTCAACTGCCGCCCGATTTTCCCGAACGCTATAAAGCGGCGGTCATGCGCGCGGCGGAAACGTGCAAAGTGAAAAAAGCGTTGGAACATCCGCCGACCTTTGCCGTCACGACCAGCGTCTTGGAGCTTGCGTCCGCATAGGACGCAAATAGAATTCGCAGCAACAAAAACGCGAAACATGCCGCAATGCAACGCATTGCCTCGCACGTTGTGCATATTCTGTCTGCGAGGCAGACTTGGCCCTCTTGTTGCCGCGATTTGTAATCGCCGCTTGCCTCAAGACGAACTAACCCAAATCAAATCCAATTTCCGCACAGAACAAAAGTTCTGATATAATGCGGTTATGAGTTTGGATTTTTCCGCGAAATTAAATCTGCTCGGCGGCGAAGCGAGCGCCGACGTCGCGTGCGGAACCTGCGCGGCAAATCCTCATGCTGCCGTCGTCACGCATCGCGCCAACCAACCGCTTGATGCGAACGACATCTCTGTCCGCCCGCGCGATTTGCAGCCGTGGCTGGCGACCTCGATTCGTTCCGACGGCAAAAAAATTCCCATCGTCAAAACTCTGATGACGAGCGCGTGCGAAAAAGATTGTTATTATTGCGCGACGCGGCGCGGCAGAAATTCAACGCGCCGCGAAACCTTCAAGCCCGAAGAACTCGCGGCGGGATTCAACCTGATTCAAAAGCGCGGTTTGGCGGAAGGTCTATTTTTGTCGTCGGGCGTCATTGGCGGCGGCACGCGCACGATGGAAAAAACCATCGCCGCCGTAGAACTGATTCGGCGGCGTTATGAATTTCGCGGCTATGTGCATTTGAAACTCATGCCGGGCGCGGAACGCGCCGCCATCGAACGCGCCATCCAACTCGCCGACCGCGTCTCGGTGAATCTCGAAGCGCCCAACACGGCGCGCCTGCAAAAACTTTCGGGAACCAAACAGTTCACGCAAGAATTGTTGGCGCCGCTGCGCGCGGCGCGCGCCTTGATGCGCGAACGGCCCGAGCTGGCGCGCACCTCGCTCGTCACGCAATTTGTCGTCGGCGCGGCGGAAGAAAGCGACCGCGAAATTATTGTCGCCGCGACGCGTTTGTACCGCGAGCTCGCGCTCGCGCGCATTTATTACAGCGCGTTCCGCCCCGTGCGCGATACGCCGCTCGAAAATCACGCGCCGACCAACCCGCTGCGCGAACTGCGCTTGTATCAAACCGATTTTCTCTTGCGCCAGTACGGTTTTACGTTCGACGAACTGACGTTTGACGCGCAAGATAATTTGCCCCTCGATACGGACCCCAAAACCGCCTGGGCGCGCGCGCATCCCGAAAAATTTCCGCTCGACCTGCAACACGCGGAACGGCATGCTTTATTGCGCGTGCCGGGGCTGGGGCCCAAAAGCGTGGAACGGCTATTGCATTTGCGTCGCGCTCACACCTTTACTACAATGCAAGAGCTGAAACGTCTCGGCGCCGACGCCGAACGGGCGGCGCCATTTATTTTGTTGAATGGCCGGGCGCCCGAGCGTCAACTCGCGTTATTTTGAAATAAATTTTGAATGGCGCCGCAATAACCTGCCCATGAAACCACTATTTCCTCTGCCCGCCGCGCTCGTTCCGCCCGCGTCCGACGCGGCAAAATTATTTGACGCGGGCAAATATGACGAAACGATTGCGGCGTGTCACGCGCAACTCGACGCGTTGGAAAAACAATTTCCGGCGCGCAATCTGCAAACGCCGCAAACGGCGGAAGCGGGTTCGGCAATCTTTCAATACTATGCGCTGACCGCGCTGTTGGTCAATGCGCTCGCGGCGCAAGCGGAATGGAAAGCGGCTAAACAAGCGTTGGGCAAATATCGCGTGCGTTTTCCGCGCGACCCATGGGGCTTTGAAGCAGGCGCCGAAGCGACGCGCCGCGATCCCCAAGTCCAAGACCCCGCAGCCGTCGCGCGCGCGATTGAATTGTTGGAAGGCGAAGCGCAGCGGTTGCGCGAGCTGACCAAAACCTGAATCACACATGTCTCTAGCGTTACCCGCCGCCATTCGTTTGCTGTTGCCCGATGGCGCGGTGAAAAATATTCTGCTCGAAGATTATTTGCGCGGCGTCGTCGCCGCGGCGTTGGACGCCGACGCGCCGCTCGAAGCGCAAAAAGCGTTGGCGGTCGCGGCGCGCACTTTTGCCGCGCATACGCATCGCCATTTGGAACAGGGCGCGGATTTATGCACGCTGCGCCATTGTCAAGCGTGGCACGCGCGCGCCAATCCGCGCGCCGCGCGCGCGACGATGGAAACGCGCGGCATTGTCGGCACGTACCAGGACCAATTCATCGAGGCGTTTTATTTTGAACACTGCGATGGCAAGACGCGCGGCGCGCAAGGCATCTTGGTCAACGCGCCCGCGTATTTAAAAAGCGTCGCGTGTCCGTGCGGTTTCGCCGCGCTCAAAGGGCACGGCTTGGGCATGTGTCTGCGCGGCATGGTGGCGATGGCGCGGGCGAACGCCACTTATGATTTCATCCTGCGGCATTACTATAGCGGTATCGCGCTCGAACAAATCGGCATTGACGAAAGCGCGCGCGTCACGATTCCCGTCACGCCCATACAACGCGCGACCACTCCCGAACCCAAACCGACGCCGCGGCCGCGCCCCGCGCCGCGCGCGACAAAATCGGTTGCGCCGCCGCCAACGTCCGCCGCGCCCGTTGAAAAAACGGAATCGCCCAAACCTGCGCCCAAGCCGACGCCGCGCCGTTCCGCGCGTCCCAAAATTGAACACGCGCAAGCCGATGAGCTTGCGCCGCAATCAAATAAAAGCGCCGCGCCGCAAACGCCCGAAAGCGCCGCGCCGCCGTTATTCATCGCGTCGGACGTCGAACCCAAACCCGAAAACGCCGAAGCGGATGATTTTGTCTCGTTCCTCGCGGTCCAAGACGCCGCGCCCGCGCCAGAGGAACGGCAGACGCCGCCAGTCGAACGCCCCGACGCGCCGAAAAAAACCATTTCGCTCGACGACGCGTTGGCGCTCTCGCTCAAACACGACGCGCCGGTTCCGTCGCCCAAACAACCTTCAGGGTTCGACCTTCCGCCTTTGGTTTCGGATGCGCCGCCGCCTTCGATGCCGGAAGAATTTATGCCCGCGTCGAGCGCGCCGCCGCCCGCTTCGATGCCCGAAGAAATGCCGAACGCGTTAGAGCTGGAATTTATCGCGCCGCCGCTGAGCGCGCCCGAAGAAATTATTTCCGATTTTCTCGCGCCGCCGATGGCGCACGTCATCGAACCGGATTTGGATACCTTTTTGCCGCCGGTCGAAAAATTTTACACGCCGCTCGACGCGCCGCCTTCGATGCCGGAAAATTTGCCGTCGTTTGAAAAAGCGTTTGACGCCGAGACGCCGTTCGCGTGGGTGCCGCCGCCGCCGCTGTACGAAAACGCGACCGAGACGCCGCAGCCCAAAATCTTGCTCGATTCGTTACCGGGGCCGCGCGTGATTGCGGGCAATCTGCCCAAGCCGGGCATGTTGATTACGCTGCGCGATGCGACGGGCAACGGCATTATCACCGTCAGCGGCGTCGCCAAACATTACGGCGCGGGCGGCTTTGAAGCGCCGCTCACCGACGACGGCGCGTATCATGTGAAATTCGACGGGGTAGAGTTGGACGTTCAAGTGGCAAACGAGACGGTGTTTATTTATTATCAATAGCGCTAGCGCGCGTCAGATTTAACGCCAACAATTGCGCCAAAATTTCCTCCTCCGCAATTTCGTTCCCCCAACCATACGCCGCAAAAACCGCCGCATCCAATTTACGATGCGCGTTTTGCAGCCACTGCGGTTTTTGATTGTACAAATTCGTTAACGTGCGTTTTTTTATTTCGGCGTCGGCCAAGTCGCGCGGATTCAACCAACGGTCGCGCAATTCTACCAATGCGCGCGCGGCGTCTGCAATGGCAATGACGCGCGGGTCAGCTTGTTTTTCTTGGCCCGGTGGAAAAGGAAACGGGAAGGTTTCAAAACATGTTGTTATGTTGTACGTCGGGTCATTACCCACGCCATGTCGCGCGCCATTTCGTAGACTCCAAATTTCGTGCGCGCGTGAATGAAGCACCCCAATGAAGTAATCATCATCGCGGGAAAAGGCACACAGCTTGGCATCTGGGATAGTCGGTTGTTGCAAATACGCAAACACACGATATTTGGCAACTACCGGCGTTACAACAAATCTTCTGAAAGGCGCAAGAGCTTTACGCATTTCTGGACGCGTGCGCTCAAACAACCACCAATTTTCGCGTATCTTGGCGTCTCTCTCTTTCATACGTGTTGGTTTGACATGTTTCTCTACATATTCGAATGGTTTCTCGTACTGCGCGGCTCGCTCTAAACTCATGTCAACGCCAAAATCGATGATCCACATATTGCGTCGTCGCCCAGTAATATCGCTTCCATTCACCCATGGCTTGATGACATCACTATTCAGACGTGCATTTGGGTTGCCCGTATCCCGCAAAAAGTTTTCTGCCGTATCATTGTCAATATCAAACGCGCCATATTTTTTTGTCCCGGGGAAACACAAGCCACTGTTTTCTAAAAGCGGTCTTGCCTTTGTCACATCGGTAAATGAGGTCAAATCGCTATTGATGGCTGTTACAGTTACCTCATCGAGAGTTTTATGATTTTCAGAACCATTGTCGAATCCAATGATTGAAACGCGCACCGACGCGCCTTCAATCAGCCAAGGGCGGTCGCTGTATGCCATAAAGATACCGCCACTTTCGGCAATGCGCTCAAGTACGGTGCGATTGAGTCCTTTGCGAATTGCTTGAGTTGCAAGCAGCCCTGCGCGTCTAGTCTTGCTTTCTTGAACCATAGCACGCGCTTTTTCAAACCAATAACAAACCAAATCACTTTTCGCAGGAATGCGACCCCCATAAAGTTGCCAGAGTGCATCCACATAATCATTCCCCAATTCACGACGAAGTTTTGCTACGCCCAAAAAGGGCGGATTGCCGATGATAATGTCGGCGCGCTGCCAGCGCGGTTCGGACGATTCTGAATCTTGCAGCTTTAGAATCGCGTCCTCATTCCGAAAATTATCGAGCCGCTTCAAAATCGGTTCGGGCGGAAAACCAAAACCGTTTTCGTGAAACCATTGAATATAGCCAATCCAAATCGTCGCCTGCGCGAGTTCGAACGCATAACGATTGATTTCAATGCCGTGCAACTGCGCGGGATGCACCGTCGGAAACGGACGCGTCAAACCCAATTCGCTCATAAAGGTCGTGACCTCTTTTTCGAGGTCGAGCAGTTGGCCCAGCGCGACGTACAAAAAATTGCCGCTGCCGCACGCGGGGTCGAGGACTGATACGCGTGCGATTTCGGCTTGGAACGCGAGCAAGCGCGTTTGCAGCTGTTTGTCGAGCGCGGCGCGTTTGGCGGCGGACTGTCCCGCGCGCTGGGCAGCGAGCGCACGCGCCTGCGTTTGCACAGCGTCCCATTTGCGGCGCAGCGGCTGCATCAACACCGGTTCGACGACGAGCAAAATATCCTCCTTGCTCGTATAATGCGCGCCAATTTGCGAGCGCTTGGCGGGGTCGAGCGAACGTTCAAACAATGTGCCAAAGATAGACGGTTCGATGGACGACCAATCGAGCGCGCTCACGCGGCGCAAAATATCCAGCCCCGCGCTATCCAAGTCATACACGGCATCGTCGTCAAAGAGACCGCCGTTAAAACGCTTAATATCTTCGAGCGCAAAAATGCCGCCATGCGCCATGGCGCGAAACAAATCGCGCAACTGTGTCGTAAAGTCGGCGGCGTTCGCCCAAGTCTTGTGAAGCAGTTTGGAAAAAATCTGATTGGGCAGCAAACCCACATCTTCGGCAAAAAGGCAAAACAAGAGACGGATGAGAAAATGCGCGGCTTGTTCCGGCGCCACGCCGCGCCGTCCCAATAATTGCGCGAGCTTGCCAAATTCTTGCGCCGCTTGCTGCGTCACCTGCGCGGTTGTTTCGGCGGCGCGGAAAAATTGCGACTGATTAAAAATGGCGGATAACTGTGCGCGTCCTTGCGGCGTGAGCAACGCGTCCAGCGTAATTTCGATGGTGCGTTTCGCCGTGTTGGTAAAATTGGTGTGAATGAGGATGCGTTCGAGATCGCACACGACAAGTAGCGGCGGATTGAACAACGCTTCACGATATTGCAATAACTGCGTATACGCTTCGTCGAGATTGGCGCGCTTGCCTTTGTATTCCCATGCGAAAAAATCTTTTTTCCACACATCGGCGAACCCATTGCCGCCATCGCTTTTGTTTGCAAACGCTTCGAACGTGAACCACGCGCCATGCGGGTCGGCTTCCGCCGGCGTCGGATGGTTGATGAGGCGACACAGGTCAATAAAATGTTCTTGATAAGCGGAACGCTCTTTGATATCTGCGCGTCGCCATTTTTCAATAAATTGTTGAGGCGTCATAGGATTTTTTGGAATGGACAAAGAACGGACATGGGGACAAATTACAAATTTGGCGTACGTTTCTCGCTCACCCTAAAATTGATAAAGGGATTGAATTATAAACGAAAAGCGCGCGCGACGCGGATGGAATTTTAGCGGAGCGCGCCGCGCAACAGTTCCACAATCATCGGCGCAAGATCGTTCAGCGCGCGAATTTTTTCCGCCGCTTCCGCGCGCCGCGCGCCGACCAATATCGTCGGCACGGGATTGCGGGTGTGACCTTTGACGCTCCAATCTTCGACGTTGCCGTGGTCGCTCGTGATGATGAGCAAATCGTTATCCAAATCCATTTGCGAAACGATGCCGCCCCAACATTCGTCAATCTCATTCAACACCGCAAGCACATCGGCGCGCTTGTCTTTGTGGCCCACCATATCCGTCGGCGCGTACTCGAACGCGGTGAAATCAAATTGCTGCGCGAGCCGCATCATGTTTTGCCCTGCAATGAACGGCGTAATCAACGGCACGGACGCGCCATTTTCAATCCAATAGCGATTGTCCATAGACAGACCGCTGACCGCCTCGCCGCGCGCCAAATCATCTATATCGCGGATTTTGATTTTCGCCGCGAGCGCGGCTTGCAAAGTCGCCGTGCGCCGCGCTTTGCCGATTTTCAAACGCTCGAAAAAAAATGGCGGATACGCGTTGGCGAACGCGGTGTGAAATCCCAAATTTTCCAGCCGTAAAAAAATGCTGTCGCGTTTCAAAATTTCGCGCAGCGCTTCATTCGGATACGGTCCGTAATGTTCGCCGATGGCGGCGGGCGCGTTGACGCCGGTAAAAATCGTCGTCTGGCCCGTGCCGCTTTGCGGCAAACCCGCCACGCCCAAATTAGCGTCGGTGGGGACAAGAAGCGAATCCTTGCCCACCAAGACGCCATCGGCGCGCGTAGGAATTTTGCCGAACCACGCGCGCAGCGTTGGCATGGGCGCAACAAAAAAAGGATTGGTTATTTCGCGCGCCGAGTCCGCCGACGAAATGAGCGCGTCATCCGCGCCCAAGCCCATGCCATCGCAAAAAACGAAAAGAATATGCATACCGTCGTCCGTCCGTTCCTTTATACCCGATAACGACGCGACGTCAAACCTCGCTGATTCCCCGTATTCAAAACCTCAAGCGTTGCGATAATTACATCCTCAAACGGCAAATCGAATTCGTGAGAAACGTCCGCAGGGACGTTTCGTGTCCTCGTTGCCGCGATTTCCAATCGCTTCTTTCCACCGCCCGGTCAAACCGCATTGACACACAAACGCGACTCTTTTATATTTAACGCGTTACGTTTGCCGAATTGCTGCGTAGATAAGCAAATTTCCTAGATTCATAAAACACGGGTAGATTTTTTGTTTTATGCCAACGCGGCGCGCAAATCTCATTGGCGCGCTGTTTGACGCACCCGGATTACACCCCGAAGAAAGGAACAACTTGTGAACGCTACAGCTCCTCTACGTAAAGCATTCTCCCAAGCGGCGCGGCCAATTGCAATCATCGGCGCAGTTGGCGGTTTCATCGGCGATATTATCCAGCCGCTCGGCAATTTCGCCGTATGGATTGCGGGGCTTTCGCTCGTCATTGCCATAGCGGCTTTGGTTTGGATAATTTTATTGCGCCGCCGCCGGGGCGAAGAGATTTGGGATACGCTCGCGGTCGGCTTGTTTGTCGTCGCCATCGGCTCGTTCGTCGTATTCACCGCGTGGTCATTTATTTTCGCCGTCGGCCCCGAACGCGGTTATCTCGCGGAAAATATCGAACCCATCGGACAAATCCAAGCGCAGCTGCTCGGTCTGCAAAAAGATGTAGGCGAAATCAAACAGACAACCGAGGTCACGGCAACGCGCGTGGCAGAACAAGGCGAGGTGCAGGTCGCGCAGGCGACGCGCGTGGCAGAGCAAGGCGAAGTGCAGGTCGCGCAGGCGACGCGCCAAGCCGAAGGCGTTTCGATTCAAGCCGCCGCCGCCACCGCGCAAGCGAAAGGATTCGCGGATTTGCAAACGCAATTTGCGACGCTGCAAAAGGGCAGCATCGTGGACAATCCGCAAACGCCGCAGGAATGGTACAGCAACGCGCGTTTGTATCAACTCAAAGGCGATACCGCGAACGCCATCAAAGCGTACGAAGGGTATTTCCAATACGGTTTGGAATTTGTGGATCCGTATCTGGAATACAGCGATTTACTAAAGGCGACCGAGGGCATCACGCGCGCGCGCGAAAAAGTGGACGCGTATTACAACGCGAACAAGGCCAGCCCGACGCTCGATTTGGCGTCCGCGCGTTTATTGGAAAACGCGTCCGAACGTCTCGCCCGTTACAGCGCGCTTGCCGCGCGCGCGCCGCAGTTCGGTCCGGTATTTTACGAATTGGGCGGCGAATACACGCGCGCGCTCGGCACAACATCCACCGCCGATTTATTGAAAAAGCAGGGCGACGCGTACACCACGCTCTTTGATTTGGAAAAGAACGCGCAAGGGTACACGCGTTATTTCATTGACAAGGCGCTCGCGGAAAAAAATCTCGCGGACGCGCAAAAAATATTCGACTCGCTCGCGAACGCGCGGACCGTCACGGGCAAATTGGACGCCATCGTGTACCAATACAATGACGGGATGCAATTCATTGTGCTGCTTTCGGAAAGCGGCGTCAAGAAATTGTTGTACAACATTGACGATCCCCAACCGACGCGCGAAACCGGCACCGTCGCGGCAACCGGCACGCCCAACGTCACCATCGGCAAAATTCCACTGCCCGTCGGCAAACACACGCTCTATCTGCAATACATTGACGCGAACGACACGCCGAGCCCCGTGTTTGAAAAAGAATTTAACGTGCGGCAGGTCTTTGCGACATGGAATCAACAGCCGGTAGATTTTGCCACCAACACCTTTTCCGGCGCGTTCCTCGCCGGCGTCACGGGCGCGGCGTTTGACGATTTATTCACGTATCGCTGGAGCATTGATTCGGACAAGTTGGATCAATCGCAATTGGGCCCGGGCATGTTCTCGATCCAAGTCAAGGGCTTGCAAGCGGGCGACCATGTTTTGTATCTGCAAGCCACGTCGCAAGACGGTAGTACAAAATATGATGTGGAAAAGATTCCATTCGCGGTGAAATAAAACTGCCGCGCCAAAATAAAAAATGCTTTTGGCGGACGAAACGCGCAAGCCAGGACAAATTCGTAATTTGTCCTGGCTTGTCATAACGGATATGATAGGCGGAGAGTACAGCTGATTCATTCTGCGATTTAAAAAAAAGAGGCAAGCCATGAATCTCATTGTCGAAATCAAAAGCGAAGACGGCAAACCCATTTCCGTTCTTGTCGCCGCGCCCAAAAATTTCAAGACCGGTTCGCGCGGGTATCACGGCCAAGGCAAAATCGAAATAGACGGCAAGCGGTACCAAACGCAAGTGCAGCTTGTCGAAATCGGCAGCAAGAATTCTCCGCCCAACGATCAAGCGCCAGAGGAAAACGCGGATGAAAATGCGTAGAACTTGGCGCGCGCTAAGCGGCGCGGCGCTCGCGCTCGGCATGGCAAGCGGCGTCATGGCGTGCAGCGCGACGCCGACGCCGCCGACTCCGCTCATTGGCGCGCCGACAATGGTTGTGGCGTTTACGCCCAGCATCACAGAGGCGCCGCCGCCAACTTTATTGCCGACCGTTACCATCGTCGCGGCGCAGCCCACGCCCGTCGTCATTGTCGTGACCGCCACGCCCTTGGCATCGCCAACCCCTGCCGCGACAAGCGTACGCGCGGCGACGGCTGTGCGCGCGACCGCAACGCCCGCCGAAACCGCGACGCCATTTCCCGAAGGCGTGCCGCATGTCTTGGTGACCGCGCTGCGCGTCGAACCCACCACCCCGCAAGCGAACGATGGCGGAACTTTTTTTGTCACGTTCGACAATCGCAGCGGCAAAGACGACGGCTACAATTGGGCGATTGAAATTTGGGATACCGAAAACGTCAAACGTCCGTTCGGCTTGACGACGCCGCAAAATTCGCCCATGCCCGTCGGCGTCAGCAATCTCACTTCAACCGGCTGGACCGTCAAAGGTTTGGGCGACTGTCACGCCTATCGCGCGCGCGTCATTGCGCGCGACGACGAAGACAATCGCATGGCATTTGTCCAACCCGACGGCAGTATTTTGTGGTTAGATTTCACCGTATGCCCATAACGCGCGCAGCATGGAGCGAACCCGGCCTTTCGCTCGCGTAATGCCAGGAGAAAAAACATGGAAATCGAAAATCTACGCCAGCAAGACCCCGGCGGCAATGACCCATTTCAAGGCAATCGTTGGTTTCGCATCGCCATTATTGCGCTCGGCGCGCTGGCTGTGATCGGCGTGCTGATTTTCCTGCTGCTCATTCTCGGCTTTTGCGCGCCCAACCGGCAAGCGACGCCGCAATCCACCGCCAAACCGCCCGCCACCGCCGTCGTCATTGTCGAAACGCAAGCGCCGCCGCCGACTGTAGCGCCGCAGCCCACCGCGACCTTAGTCTTGGGCGCGCCAACCGTCGCGCCGACGAATATATCTGCGCCCGCCACCGCTAACGCCTTGGTCACCGTCGCGCCCGCCGCCGCCACCGCCACCAACGCGCCCGCGCAACCCACTCGCAGCGCCGGCGTCGCGGCAACAGCGGATAGCGGCGAACGTCCGGGCGCGCTTGGACGCTTGTATGTCGGCGCGCTGCGATATGATCCGCCGAATCCGGTCCGCAACGAACCCGTCAATTTTTATGTGACCATGCTCAATCGCACCGGCAAAGAACAAAATTATCCATTGTGCGTCGAAGTGTATTTGCCCGACAAGGAAAAACCGCTCGGCACTACCGACTGTAACAATGTCGCTATTCCCACCGGCGTCAATCAAATCCCCGTCGGCTTTTGGATTGGCACCGGCATCAAGCAGTGTATTGAATTGCGCGCGCGCGCGGTCATGAAAGAACAGGGCGGCGAAGCGCGCATCCCGCTAACCAATCTGCGCGGCGAACAGTTGTGGACCAATTTTGGAATCTGTCCCTAATTCACGGACGCGCGCGCGGCAATGCGCGAAAATTTAAAACGGCGCGCGCATGGATGCAGCTTGGGTCGCAACCTGGCAAGCCAAGCTGCGTCAATAAAAAATCGGTAGAGTCAAAATGAAAAAACAACACGCCGCCTTGATTACGCAACTCGAAGCGAGCGCGAACCAAGTGAGCGCCGCGCTCAAAGAACTCTCGCCCGCGCAGCTCCAACGCGTTCCCGCCAAAGGTAAATGGTCGCTGCATCAGAACTTGGCGCATCTGCGCGACACCGAAGCCCAAGTCTTTGCCTATCGCGCGGCGCGCATTTTGCGCGAGAGCGCGCCGCCCATCGTCGCAAACTTTGACCAAGAGGCGTGGATGCGCGCGCACTATTCGCCCGCCGAACCGGTGACCGCCATTCTCGCCGAATTTCGCGCCGCGCGCCGCAAGCTAATCAAGCTGCTGCAAAGCGCCGACAATAAAGCTTGGACGCGTTACGCGGTGCATCCCGCATACGGCAAAATTTCTCTCGCCTATATCGCCTTGCACGCCTACAATCATACGCTCGAACATTTACAGCAATTGCTCGACGCGCAAGAAGAAAATTTATTACGCGCGGCGAATGACGACTAGAAAATATCGCGCCCACAAAACTCGGCGCGAACGCTACATAGACTTGCCTAACGCTCACCCCGGCGGAGGCGCGGATTGATTGCCCAAGACGAATCACGACGCACTGCACAGCCAAAAGATCCTCACGCGGCGCTAGCGCGCGCACGCGGGCCGCGCGTCCAGTGGTTCGCCTATCTATACATTCTGCCCGCCTTTCTCATCATCGGTATTTTTCACATTCTCCCCGTGGGCTATGCCCTCTGGCTCAGTCTGCAATCCGGCACGGTACGGCGCTTTCAATTCACGGGTTTGGACAATTATGTCCGCGCGCTCACCGCGCCGGAATTTTGGAGCGCGCTGCAAACGACGCTGTTTTACACGCTCGGCACGGTCCCCTTTACGATGGCGCTCGGCTTGGGCATCGCGTATCTCTTGTTCCAAAAAATTCGCGGCCGCAGCATTTATCGCACCATCTATTTCATGCCGTACATTATTTCCACCGTCGCCTCGGCGATTGTGTGGGCATGGGTGTTTGACCCGCGCACCGGTCTCGCCAATTACGCGCTCGCGCTCTTTGGCATCCCCGCGCAGCAGTGGTTGATTGAACCCACCGGCATTTTCAAATTGATTGGCGAGAGTTTGCAAATTAGCGTGCCCGGTTGGGCGGAAGGGCCCAGTCTCGCGCTCGTCGGCATCATGATTTTTGCCGTGTGGCAAGCGCTCGGTTTCAGCGTCGTGATTTTTCTCGCCGGCCTCGGCAATATCAACGTCGAAGTGTACGAAGCCGCGCGCATTGACGGCGCGACCGGCTGGCAAGTCTTTCGCTATATCACCATTCCCCTGCTGGCGCCGACGACCTTTTTTATCTTGGTCATTTCGCTGATTTTTTCGCTGCAAGCGTTCAATCATATTTTCGCCATGAATCGTTCCGCCGCGCAGCAGCTCGGCGGGCCCCTCGGCACGACGCGCACCTTGTCTATCTTTATGTTTCAAGCGTTGTACGAACAAAATCGCGCGGGATACGCGAGCGCGATTGCGGTACTATTATCTTTGATGATTTTGGGGCTCACGCTCTTGCAATTTCGCGTGCTCGGCCAGCGCGGCGAGAACGCCTAATTTTTTTAAACGCAAACCGCGCGCGGGTATGGCAAATTTGTAATTTGCCATTCGCAAACCGCGCGCGGATACGGCAAATTATAAATTTGCCATACGTTTTCACTTATGAATCGCGACCGTTTCCGCAAGCAATTTAGCAATCTCCTCATTCATCTCGCGCTCATCACGGGCGCGGTGATTGTGCTGTTTCCGTTTGTGTGGATGCTGCTCGGTTCGGTGAAATCGTACAATGACGCGACGACGGCGGGCTTTTGGCCGCGCGAGTGGCTCTGGTCCAATTATCGCGACGCGATTACGGTGATGAACGGTTCGACGCCGTGTCAATTCGACGCCGCAAATCCGTTCGCCATCCTGGAGCAATGTCTGCTGCTGCGCTATTTTGTCAATACAATTTTTGTCGGAATCGCGGTCGTGTTGGGCGTCTTGGCGACGAGCGTGCTGGCGGGTTATGCCTTTGCGCGTTTAAATTTTCCGGGCCGCAACGCCTTGTTTGCTATTTTGCTCATGACCTTGATGATTCCCTTTGAATTGACGCTCGTGCCGAATTTCGTTTTTATGACCTGGTTTCCTACGCCTGAATCATGGTTGGCGACGACGTTTGGTTTTTCGCAAGAAGGGATTCATAATTGGATCAACACGTACTATGCGTTGATTGTGCCGTTCACCGCATCGGTCTTTAGCATCTTTTTATTCCGACAATTTTTTCGCGGCATCCCCAATGAATTGTTTGACGCCGCGCTGCTCGACGGCGCGACGCATCTGCAATTTTTGTGGAGCGTCGTCCTGCCCTTGTCAAAACCCGCGTTGGTGACGAGCGCGCTGCTCACCTTTCTCGGCACGTGGAACGCGTTGATGTGGCCCCTGCTCGTAACCAACTCGCCGCAGATGCGTCCGATTCAAGTAGGACTCACGCAATTCATCGGCGAAGCGGGGACCCAAGTGCAGCTCTTGATGGCGGGCGCGACGTTGACCGTTCTGCCGATTATGATTTTGTATCTAATTTTGCAGCGTTGGTTTGTCGAAGGAATTTCCTCTGCGGGGATTCGGGGTTAAAATTCAAGCTGCGGTTACGTTCCGCTTTACCTTTTCGTTTATCTAATAGGAGGAGCAGATGAAAACGATTCGCGTTTTACTATTGGCGTTTGGTATCGGCGCGCTGCTTGGCGTAATGGCGTGCGCGCCCGCGGCGACGGCGCCGCCGCCAGCGACGAGCGCGCCACAAACTCAACCCACCGTCGCGCCGCCGACAGCCGTCGCGGCAAACACGCAAGCGCCGACAGCCGTCCCGCCGACGAGCGCGCCCGCATCCGGCGCAACCAATACGCCGCGCCCGACGCCAACGCCGCCGCCACCGCAAGTGACCGCCGCGCCCGGCGCAGTGAAAATTCAATTCTGGCACGCGCTCACCGGCGCCAGCCAAGTCGCCGAATTGCAAAAATTGGCGGACCAATTCAACGCGGCAAATCCGCAATACTATATCCAGCCCATTCTGCAGGGCAATTATGCCGACACGCTGCAAAAAATGAACGCGGCGATTACGGCAAATAGTTTGCCCGACATGATTCTGGGCAACCCCGGCGATTTGGGGACGTATGATGCGGCGGGCGTGATGCTGCCGCTCGACGATTACATCAAAGACCCGAAAGATGGTTTGGGCGACCTCGCGGCGCAGATTGACCCATCATTGTTCTTTGACACTTTTGACAATCGCACCATCGGCATTTCTACAGGTCGTTCGATCCAAGTCATGTACTATAACGCCGACATGCTCAAAGCGGCAGGTTTCGATAAACCGCCCGCCACATTTGAAGAATTTGAAAAGGTGTGCGAAGCGGTGAGCAAACCGCCGGATACATATTGCTACGCAATGGTCCCCGGCGCGTCCGTCTTTGCGAATCTCGATTGGAATTTCGGCGGCGAGTATGCGAGCGCGGACGAAACCAAAGGAACGTTCGACGATGCCGGCGGCGTCGCTACGCTCGAATGGATCAAGAAACTCGCGGATAAACAATGGGCGTACATTCCCGCCGCCGCGTTTGGCGACCAGACCGATTTTGGCAATGGCAAAGTGGCGTTCGCCGTCGGCTCTACCGCCGGACTGCCGTTTTACCAAAAAGCCGTTGAAGGCAGCAGCAAACCGTTTGCCTGGGGCATTGCGCCCCTGCCGCGCAGCGCGAACGGCAAAAATTATGTGGACTTGTTCGGGCCCAGCATTGGGCTCATCCAATCCACTCCCGAAAAACAAAAAGGCGCGTGGGAGTTTCTTAAATTCTTGCTGTCGTCAGATGTAGAGCAAGAGTGGGCTCAGGTCACGACCTACTTTCCGGCGAATCGCGCTGCCGCCAATGCCGTCGGCGCAATGGATCCTTCCACCGTAACGAACAAAGCATTCGCGAGCGTGATTGACAAGTACAAACTCGCGGTGACGTTCTTGCCCGACGGCAAACGCGAACCGTCCGCCGCCGCATGGCAAAGCGTACGCAACATTGTCGCCAACATGATGACCGCCGTCTTTACCGGCAAGTCTGGCGCGGACTTTAGCGCCACCGAACCCGCCGCCGCCGCCAAAGAAGGCGTCGAACGCGTAAATAAGACGTTGAGCGAATTCGGCAAATAAAATAGCAACGCGCTTTTGTACAGCTAGACCAAGCGACCGCGTACGCGGTCGCTTTTTATTTTCCGTCTTTTGCGTACAATGCTTGACGCGTGCGCCCGCGCGCCATCCTTCCTCAATTCAGAAATTTGCTCTCGTCCGATTGTATAATATCTGCCATGAGCGCCACCTCTATACAAATTCCTCCGACTGTGCGCGGCTTGACGACAGCGGACGTGATGCAAAAACGCGCGCAAGGGCTCGGCAATCCGCCGCCGCCGCCGACCAGCCGCACCTATCTCGAAATTTTCCGCGAGAACGTTTTTACGTTTATCAACGGCGTGATTTTTTTTCTCGGCGTCGCCTTGTTTCTCGTCGGACGCCCCACTGACGCGCTCTTGTCCGTCGGCATCATTACCCTGAATGTTCTCGTCAGCGTCGTGCAAGAAATTCGCGCCAAACGCACGCTCGACCACATCGCGCTGTTGACGCGTCCTCAAGCTACTGTTATCCGCGACGGGGCAGCGCGTCAAGCGCTGCCCGAAGAGCTCGTCGTCGGCGATGTGTTGTATGTCGCGCCCGGCGACCAAATCGTTCTCGACGGCAGCGTCGTCGAAGGCAAGATGGCGGTGGACGAATCGCAGCTCACCGGCGAATCGAATTTAATTTCCAAACAAGCAAGCGACGCGGTGTATTCGGGCAGTTTTTGCGTCAACGGCAGCGCGTTCTATGTCGCGGAAAAAGTGGGCAACGCGAGTCTGGCGAATCAAATCACCGCCGGCGCGCGCGCCTTTCGCCGCATCCTCACGCCGCTCCAAGAACAAATGGCGCTCGTCATTCGCATCATGTTATTGATTGTGATTTACATGGAATTTCTCATCGCGCTCAACGCGGCGTTGAAATCGCTCAATCTCGGCGACACGCTGCAACAATCCACCTTGATTGCGGGCCTCGTGCCGAACGGTTTATTTCTTTCGATTTCGATTGCGTACGCGCTCGGCGCGGTCCGCATTTTGCGTTTCGGCGTACTGGTGCAGCAAGCTAACGCGATTGAATCGCTCAGCAACGTCAATATCTTGTGTTTGGACAAAACCGGCACGCTCACGACGAACCGTTTGCAATTTGACGCGCTGCATCCGCTTACGATTTCGGAACAAGCATTGGCGACGATTCTCGGCGACATGATGGCGAACGCGACGACGCAAAATAAAACCGGTCAGGCGCTGGCGGAAAAATTTCCCGGGACAAAACGCGTCGTCGGCGGCGAAATTCCTTTTTCGTCCGCCCGAAAGTGGAGCGCAATCGCCTTGCGGTCAAAAGAAACCGAACCGGCTAGCGCGCGGTCCGCCGAGCGCGCCGCGCCGCGCGACGGCATTTTCGCGCTCGGCGCGCCCGAAATGCTGCAATCTTTTCTCGGCGAACGGGGCGACCCGGAAGCGCCGCAGTGGCGCGCAATCGCAATCGAAACGCGGCAGTTGGCGGAACAAGGTTTGCGCGTGCTGCTCATCGCGCATCATCCGTCAACGGAATTGCGCGACGCGGGCGATGAATCCGTTTTGCCGCAAGGCATGACGCCGTTGGGCTTGGTGAGTCTGCGCGATGAGCTGCGGCCCGAAGCGCGCGCGACGCTGCAAAATTTTATCGCCGCGGGCGTCACGCCGAAAATCATTTCCGGCGATAATCCCGAAACCGTCGCGGCGTTGGCGCAGCAGGCGGGTTTGAAAAATACCCGCGCGCTTTCGGGCGTCGAACTCGCGAGCATGACCGACGCGCAATTCCGCGACGCCGCTTTGACGACGACGATTTTTGGACGCATCACGCCGCAGCAAAAACAAAAATTGGTGCAGACGCTGCGCGCCGAAGGGCATTATGTGGCAATGATTGGCGACGGCGTGAATGATGTATTATCCCTGAAACAAGCGAATTTGGGAATCGCAATGCAAAGCGGCACGCAGGCGGCGCGCGCGGTGGCGGATTTGGTCTTGATGCAAGATTCATTCGCCGCGCTCGCGCCCGCCGTCAGCGAAGGGCAGCGCATCGTCAACGGGATGCAAGACATTTTGAAATTGTTCATGACGCGCATTGCGACGATGGCGATGGTGATTTTGTCGGCGCTGGTCATTGGCGAATTTCCGCTGGCGCTGCGCCAAGCTTCGCTCGTGACGCTATTTTCCGTCGGCATCCCCACCGTGCTGTTGGCGCTGTGGGCGCGCCCGGGCGCGACCGGACGCGGCACGTTGGAACGCCGTCTGTTTCATTTTGTCTTGACGCCCGTCGTCGTGACGACTATTTTTTCGCTCTTGCTTTTTTACGGCACGCTGGTCGGAGAATTTGTACTGCGCGCCGGCATGGTCTTGCCATTCAGCGCCGAAATGATTGAACCATTTTTTGAGGATGCAGTTTTTATCGCGCAGTCCACGCTGACCGCGTTTCTGGCGCTCGTCGGTTTGCTCACCATTATTTTTGTCGAACCGCCGACGGAATGGTGGGCGGGCGGCGACGATACCAGCGGCGATTGGAAACCGACGATTCTAGCAATCGTCCTAATGATTTTGTTTTTCGCAATTTTGTTTTTCAAACCCGCGCGCGACCTCTTTGCCTTGCGCGAACTGAATGGTTGGGAAATTGGCGTCGCCGTCCTCGCCGCCACAACGTGGCTGTTTCTAGTACGCTGGCTATGGCGGCGGCGCGCGTTTGAGCGCTATCTGGGAATCAAGGTTGGCGCATAAATCACCAGCTCTTGGCCCTGCGCTCCGCGCTGCGTGTGCGCCGTGAGCTGTCCCTTGACGACCAGATATTCGAGATGCGCAAGCGTCTCGACCAGCGCCATCCGCACATCATCCGCCGATTTGAGGCGCGGGAAGATTTCCAGACACACCTCGTACGCGGTGCAATGCCGCGCGGCGGCGAGACAATCGCGCAAGCGCGCGGCATGATGCGCGCGCAGTTCCGCCATGCGTTTGGGCAAATCGTAAATAAGCGCGCGATGCCCCGGCAGCGCGCGCGCGAGCTGCAAACGTTCCAGCTTGTCCAACGAATCGAGATAGTGCGCCAGCGGGTTCGGGTCCAGCTCGGGCCAGCGCGCAATGTTGGGCGTAATTTTCATCAACACCTGGTCGCCCGTAAAAGCCAAACCGTCCGCGCGATGCAAAATCATGTGACCGTCCGCGTGGCCCGGCGTCCACACAATGCGATACGTTTCCCCGCCGATTTCAATCGTCTCGCCTTCGCGCAGCGGCGACATGACGGGCTGCGGCTGTAACATTGCCAACACTTGCATTTGGCGTTCATGCACGGAATCGCCAATATCGGCGGGCATCCCGTGCAATTTGAAATAGCGCGCCACCATAAACATGTGTTCGCCGTCCGCTTTCCATTCAAACGGCACAATTTCCATTTCCTTGTCGAGCAAATAAACGGGCGCGCCCGTCAGATCTTGAAAATAGCCCGCCAAGCCATAATGGTCGGGATGCGCGTGCGTGAGGACGATTTGGCGAATCGTGCGGGGCGCAATTTGCAGGGTTCGGAACGCGTCCGTCCATGCCGCGCGCGCGCGTTCATCTTGCAGCCCCGTGTCAATCATCGTCCAGGCGCCGTCTTCGCGCACCATATAACAATTTACCACTTTGAGCGGAAAGGGCACCGGTATCTGCACTTGAAAGATATTGTCGGAAATCTGGTTAATTAAATCCATTCTGCAACCTATTTTCTCTGGCGATTGTCCCCATCAATCGCATTGTCATGAATCAAAACCTTTGGATTCGCCTCAAGTATAACACACTCGCGCCGCCGCAATTTTGCGGCGCTTATCAAGCTCTAGGAGTGGCAAAGTTGAAATTCCCTTGCCATGACGGTTTCAACCTCAGGGCGCGAAATTTACGCCGCTTTCGGTGAGCCGCGCTGAAAATTGCGAATTCGCGCCGTATTTCCTACACAAACGGGTAGTCAATTTCACCCAAAAAACTATCCTTTTTCGCTTTAGAATTTATCTTTTTGCATATGGATAGAATCGTCAAGAATTTCTATAATTGGCATATCGGAAATAAAACGATATGCCAGAAAATGTAATATCGTCCCCCTCGACTCGAGAAGTAGAACGGATTCGTCCGCAATCGCTTCTCTTTACGCTGTACGGCGATTACATCCATCATTACGGCGACCGCATCGCCATTCGCAGTCTCATCCGCCTGCTCGCGCATTTTGGCATTTCGGACCAGGCGGTTCGCACGACCATTTCGCGCATGACCCGCCGCGGTTGGTTGAGCGCCGAGCGCAACGGCAATCACTCTTCGTATGTTTTTACCGACCGCGCGCGCCAAGTCGTTCAAGAAGGCACCGCCCGCATTTTTGACGCGCCGCAAGCGGCGGAACCGTGGAATCATTGCTGGCATCTCGTAACCTATTTTATTCCCGAAGAACATCGCAGCGCGCGCGACCAGTTTCGCCGCGAACTCGGTTGGCTCGGCTATGGCATGTTGACGCAAACCGTTTGGGTCTCGCCGCGCCATCAAACCTCCGCCGTGCAAGCGCTCGCCGCGCGGCTCGACATTCAAAATTTCGTTCAAACTTTTCACGCGTCATCGGAAGGTTTTTTGGCGCCCGCCGAACTCGTGACGCGCTGCTGGGACTTGGGCGGTTTGAATTTGGATTACGCCAATTTTATCGCGTGTCATGCAGCCACGCTGAATCATTACCGCGCGCAGCGGGACGCGCAAGCCGAATGGGACGCCGGCGAATGTTTTGCGCGGCGCGTGCTGCTGATTCATCAATATCGCAAATTTCCGTACCGCGACCCGTACTTGCCGAATGAACTCTTGCCGCGCGAGTGGTGCGGCTGGGAAGCGGCGGCGCTCTTTCGCGATTATCACACGCTGCTCGCCGCGCGCGCGAACGAATATTTTTTGACCGTATATGAAGCATAACATCGCAACCTTTTAGCGATGCACTCTAACCGGACAACGGACAACATCATGCAAAATAAATTTCCCTCTCGACCCGCAAGCGATTTTTCGTTCCAAGAAATTCAATATGCCAAAGGCGATTGGATTGCGCGCGTGACCATCAACCGCCCGCAAGCGTACAACGCCTATACCACCAATACGGTGCGCGAACTCACGGTCGCATTCAAAGATGCGATGTGGGATGATGCTGTCGCGGTGATTGTTTTGACCGGCGCGGGCGAAAAAGCATTTTGCACCGGCGGCGACGTCAAAGAGTACGCCGAAGTCTTTACGCAGCGCCCGCGCGATTATTGGAAATGGATGGGCGAGTTTATCGAGTGTCACGATTTGTTACGCAACATCGGCAAGCCGGTGATTGCGCGCATCAACGGCATGGTCGCGGGCGGCGGCAATGAATTCAACATGTCGTGCGACCTCGCGGTGATGGCGGACCACGCGACGATTCGCCAAGTCGGCACGCGCGTCGGCTCGGTCGCGGCGGGCGGCGCCACGCAATGGCTGCCGATTATGATTGGCGACCGCCGCGCGCGCGAAATGTTGTTGACGTGCGAACCGATTGACGCCCAGACCGCGCTCGATTGGGGTTTGGTCAATCGCGTCGTGCCGCTCGCGCAGTTGGACGACGCGGTGAACGAACTCGCGCAAAATTTGATTGACAAATTTCCCGAATGTTTGCGGTACACCAAAGCCCAAGTGAATTACTGGAAAGAGATGGCGTGGGCGCAAACGATTCGGCACGCGCAAGATTGGCTCTCGCTGCACTTTGCCACGACCGAACCGTACGAAGGCATGACGGCGTTCGTCGAAAAACGCGCGCCGCGTTACCGCGAAATGCGCGCGCAAGCCGTCGAAGGCGCGCCCGAATTTTTATTCGGACCCTATTTGCAAACCTGCCCGGCGTGCGGCGCCAAAGGTCTGCCGAGTGAATTCAAGTTTTGCGGCAAGTGTGGAAGTAAGTTGGATGGGAAGGGATAGGTAGCAGGGGATAGGTAGCGGGGAAAGACCTACTACCTACTACTTGCTACGACAAACTATGAACATCCTCGTTGAAAAAAACAACGGCGTCACACACATCACGTTAAATCGGCCGCCGCTCAATGTGCTGGATATTGCGACGATGCGCGAGCTCACGACCGCGTTGTGCGACGCGGACGCGGATACGTCGAGTCGCGTCGTCGTGCTTGGCGCGCAAGGGAAATTTTTCTCGGCGGGCGTGGACATTGCGGACCACACGGCGGAACGCGTGACGGAAATGCTGACGGTCTTTCATAATCTGATTCACGTGCTGTGGTCGCTCGAACCGCCCGTCGTTGCCGCCGTACAAGGCAGCGCGCTGGGCGGCGGAATGGAACTCGCGTTCGCGTGCGATTTCATCGTCGCCAGCGACAAAGCAAAATTCGCGCAGCCCGAAATCCAAGTCGGCGTCTTTCCGCCCATCGCCGCGCTCGCGCTCCCGCGTTTACTGCCGCGCAAAAAAGCGTTCGAATTATTGTTGACCGGCGACGCCATTGACGCGGCGACGGCGGAACGGTTGGGGCTGGTGAACGTCGTCGCCGCCGCCGCCGATTTTGAAAACGCGTTAAATAATTTTGTCGCGCGCTTGAATAAATTGAGCGGCGCGGTTTTACGCCTGACGAAACGCGCCGCGCTGATTCCGCTGCACGGCGAAAACGAACATGCGCTGCGTGAAATTGAAGCGCTGTATTTGAACGAATTGATGAAAACGGCTGACGCGCAAGAGGGTCTCGCGGCTTTTATGGAAAAACGCGCGGCAGTGTGGACAGATAAATGATGCGGCCTGACCAACGACGCGGGCGCCGATTCATCCGCCCATCGTCTTTCGTCAGCCATTTTATGGGAGGTAACGATGCAAGTGCTTGATCCGTGGCAAGATAAACCGCTCAGTGAAATAATGTACTATGTGCGCGAGTTGGTCGAAGACCCCGAATTCGTGCCGGTGAAACGCTGGCGCGCGGCGGGCGGCAAAGTGTTGGGCCATTTCCAAGTGTACTTTCCCGAAGAAATCGCGCACGCGGCGGGCATGTTGCCGGTCAAAGTGCGCGGCGCGCCGGTCGAAGGGCGGCAAGCCGATTCGCGCTTTGGTTCGTATCTGTGTTCCATCATCAAAAGTTCGCTCGAACTCGCGTTGACGAATCGGCTCGAACTCGACATGTTTGTATCGCATCCCATCTGCGATGTCGCGCGCAATCTGGCGGGCGTGTGGGGCCGCAATCTGCCGTACCCTTCGCAAATTTTGTACCTGCCCCAAAACGCGAACTCGGCTTGGTCGGCGCAGTATTTGCGCGATGAATATGCGCGCGTCAAGCAAGACATCGAAGCGGTGACGGGCGTCACGATAACGGACGCGGCGCTGCGAAATTCTATCGCGGTGTTTAACGAGAATCGCCGCCTGCTGCGCGAACTGTACGACATCAAACGCACGACGCCGTGGCTTTTGAGCGTGGACGAAGCGTACGTGCTGGTCTCGCTCGGCGGCATGATTCCGCGCGAGGAACACAATGAACTGCTCACGGCGGTAATTCCGCAAATCAAAGCGCGCAACGCCAAAAAGCAAGACAAGATTCGCGTCGTCTTTGACGGCGGTTTTTGCGAACAGCCCCCGCTCGATTTATTGCGCGTCATCGCGCAATCGTGCTATGTCGTGGACGACGATTTGCTCATCGGCTTGCGCTGGATTTTAGAGGATGTCAAAAGCGAAGGCGACCCGCTCTTTAATCTTGCAGACGCGTATTTGAACGCCTCTTCATACAGTCCCGTCCAGCATGACCTTCGCAAGCCCAAAGAGAAAATGCTCGTGCAGCGCATTCGTCACGCCAACGCCGAAGCCGCCATCATTACCGCCGCGAAAATGTGCGAACCCGGTTTGGACGAGCAGGTCGCGTATTCCAAAGAACTCGACGAATTGAACATCCCGTATTTCATCAGCGAGTTTGAGGAAAGAATGACGAGCTTTGACCACATGCAAATGCAACTCGAGACGTTCGTGGAGAATGTATTGTTCGAGTGAACAGGGAAACAGGGACCAGGTAGACAGGAAACACGGCAACGGGCAATACCTGCCCGCCGCTTGACCTGTTCACCTCTTTACCAAAAATCATCATGAGTACAGAAACTAACGGTCACGAAATCGTCGGACGCGGCGCCAAAGACGGCGGACGTTTATTCCGCGAATGGTTCGAAGCGTTGAGTCAGGCGACCGAACGCGGCGACCAAGTCGCGTATGTGTTTGTCATGGGCAGTATTTCCGAAATTTTGCGCGCGTTCGATTTTCAGGTTTCCTTCCCGGAAATCAATTCGCTGCAAACGGCGGTGCGTCGCGTGGCGCACGAATATCTCAACACCGCCGAAGATTACGGTTACTCGCCTGATATTTGCGGCTATGTCAAAGCCGACGTCGGGATGCAGCTGCGCGGCGGCGAACATCCGATGGGCCGCATCCCGCGCCCCAATCTCGCCGTGTTGACGAACGCGTGCAACACCTATTTGAAATGGGCGGAAATTTGGGAGCGCATGTATCACATTCCCACCTTTACGGTGGATATTCCCGGCGGACGCAGCGCCGGGTACGGCGCGAATGAAACCTCCGGCGATTTCACGCGCGACCGCCAATACGTACAGTATCAATTGCAAGAGCTCATCTCTCTGTGCGAACAAATCAGCGGCCAAAAATTCGACATTGACAAGCTGCGTATGCAAATGCAGTACACGAACGATATGGCAAAGGCGTACAAGCGCGTTTTGGAATTGAATCAAAACACGCCCGCGACGTTCAACGCGTTGAGCGAAGGCACGATTTATCTCGGCGTCGCCAACGGTTTGCGCGGCAGCGTCGAGGGCAGCCGATATTTCCAAGACCTCGTACAAGAGATGGAATATAAAGTCGCCAACAATATCGGCACGCTGCCCGAAGAAAAATATCGGCTGGTCTTTGTCGGCGTGCCGTGCTATCCCATCTTTCGCCGTTTCTATGAATTGTTCGCGGATTGGGGCGGCGTCTTTATCGGCTCGACGTACTTGTGGTTCGCGGCGGGCGGGCTGGAACTCGGCTATGAATATGACTTGAACAATCCGCTCGAAAGTCTGGCGGAAGGCACCATGCTCAGCGTCCGCAACGCGATGGATTCGATGTTTTTCCAAGACCGCGCGCTGGTCAATATGCTCGACCCGTTTCGCGTGGACGGCATCGTCTATCATCCCATCAAAAGCTGCCGTACTGTTTCGACGGGGCTCGCCGACAATCGCCGCGCGGTGATGGAAGCGCGCGACGTGATGACGCTCTTTATCGAATCGGACATGATGGACAAGCGCGTCGTTTCCGAAGCGCAAATGAAAAATCGCATTGACGCGTTCTTTGAAGGTTTGGCGACGCGCAAATTGCGAATGAGCAATCAGTAATCAGAAATCAGACATCAGTCAGCAGTAACCAGTTCTCTGTATCGCATTGACCATACGCGAAAACTGAACGCTGCGCACTGCACAAAGAGGAACGACTATGGCATACTCAGCCGGGGTAGATGTTGGCTCGACGCAAACCAAAGCCGTGGTAATCAACGAAGACGGCGAAATCGTCGGGCGCACGATTATTGATACGGGCGCCAACGTAGTCACCGCCGCCGAAAGATCGTTCTTGGCGGCCTTGGCGCAAGGCGGCATTGACGAAGAACAAGTCGAATATGTCGTCGGCACGGGATACGGCCGCTACAAAGTCACATTCGGCGATACGCAAATCACCGAAATCAGCTGTCACGCGCGCGGCGCGGTCCACATGTTCCCCAATACGCGCACCGTGTTGGACATGGGCGGCCAAGACACCAAAGCGATTCGCGTGCAGCCGAACGGCGAAGTGCTGGACTTTTGCATGAATGATAAATGCGCGGCAGGCACGGGACGCTTTTTGCAATCCGCCGCCGCGGCGCTCGAAATTCCGTTAGCCGAACTCGGCGTCGTCGCGCTGCGCGCGGAAAAAGCGGTGCCGATTAGCACGACTTGCACAGTCTTTGCCGAATCCGAAGTCTTGTCGTGGCTGGGCAAAGGCAAGAAAATCGAAGATATTTTGTTGGGCGTGCATCGCTCGATTGCAACGCGCTCGATTGGGCTTTTGAAACGCGTCGGCATTGAAGACCAAATCTCTTTTACCGGCGGCGTGACGCGCAATCAAGGGATGGTGCATGTCTTGAGCGAAGCGCTCGGTACGACTTTGAACGTGAGCGAGGAATCGCATTATATGGGCGCCTTGGGCGCGGCGCTCTTTGCCATGGATCGCATCAAGAGCAGCCGCGAACCCGTTCGCGCCAAGGAGGTTGCCGTATGATTACCGCAGGCATTGATGTCGGCTCGACCTATACCAAAGCCGTGCTGCTCGACGGCGACGGCAAATTGCTCGGCAAGGGCATTATCAACACCGGCTTTCGCCTCGCCGAAGCGGCAGCCAGCGCGTATCAAGACGCCTTGAACGAAGCGAACATTTCGCAAGACGATGTTTCGTATATCGTCAGCACCGGCTATGGACGTTTCCAAGTGCCGTTCCGCGATGTCCAGGTGACCGACCTCTCCGCGCAAGCGCGCGGCGCGTGTTATTTTTTCCCGGACACCAAAACGGTTTTGGATGTCGGCGGGCAAACGATGAAGGCGAGCCGTTTGCATGAAGGCGGCAAAGTGCGCTCGTTCCGTCTCAACGACAAATGCGCCGCCGGCACGGGCGCGTTCTTGGAAAAGACCGCGCGTTACATGGGTTATCGCATTGAAGAAATCGGTCCGCTCATTTCGACTTCCAAAGACGCGGTGACGATTTCGAGCGTGTGCGCGGTCTTTGCCGAATCCGAAGTCATCAATCACGTTTCCTCCGGTTCGACGCCCGCCGACATTATGCACGGCGCGATTGTTTCGCTCGTGGATCGTTCGGTGCAATTGATGAAGCGCGTGCAAATGGAACCTGAATTTACGCTCGTCGGCGGCATCCTCCGTTTTGAAACAATGGGCCGCGTCGTGCAAAACAAACTCAAAGCGTCGGTCAATGTCCCGCCCGACGATTGGGCGCAGTACACGGGCGCCGTCGGCGCGGCGGTGATGGCGCAGCGCCGTTTGAAAAAAATCAAGAGCGGCAACGGTAACGGCAAAGGCGAACGCGAGTTTGAAGTCGTTTCGGAAGAAGTCGTGGACGCCTAAGCAATTCGCACCCCATGAACACTGTTTCTTTTGGTCTCACGCCGCGCACAAAAAGCGAAGCCGAGCTGTTCGCCGATGGATGGACGCGCCGCTTTGTCGGCGGGCCCCCGCGGCTGAACGAAATGATTCAGATGTATCGCGAGCTCGGCTTTGACGTGTGGCTTGAACCGCAAACGCAAGAAGAATTTGCCGAAGAGTGCGCCGACTGTACGTTGGCGTTAATGCTATTTCGCGTGATTTATACGAAACCATTGAAACAGTGAGCAGGTAGCAAGTAGCAAGGTTCTGAACCTACCAACCTACTACCTACTACCTGCTACCTGCTACCTGCTACCTGATGCTTACACAACATGGCTATCAACATTGATTTGAATGGACGCGTGGCGATTGTGACGGGCGCGGGGCGCGGGATTGGCTGCGAGACCGCGCAGTTGCTCTCACGCGCCGGCGCGCGCGTAGTGATTGCCGACATTGACGCGGCGGGCGCGACGGCGGCAGCCGAACAAATTCGCGCGTTCGGCGGCGAAGCGCTTGGCGTGCGTACCGACGTGACGAATCCCGACGACGCGCGCGCGTTGGCGCACGCCGCGCGCGACAACTTTGGACGCATTGACATTCTCGTCAACAATGCCGCGCGTTGGACGACCAAATTGTTCAAAGACATGACGCCCGAAGATTACGACGCGAATTTGCGCGTAACGCTGTATGGCACGCTCAACGTTTCGCGCGCCGTCCTCGACGCAATGACGGAACAAAAATATGGGCGCATCGTGAATTTGATTTCCGACGCGGGCCGCATCGGCGAACCCTATTTGACCGTGTACTCGGCGGCAAAGGGCGGCGTCGCCGCGTTCACCAAAGCGCTGGCAAAAGAAGTCGGACGCTACAACATTACCGTCAACGGCATCGCGCCGGGCATCACGCACACGCCGGGCGCGCAAGAATTTATTCAAGGCGCGGGCGGCGAAGAAAAATTGGCAAAGGCGTATCCGCTCCGTCGGCTCGCGCAGCCCAGCGACATTGCCAACGTGATTTTATTTCTCGCGTCGGACATGTCCGCGTACATGACCGGGCAGATTTTTAGCGCGAGCGGCGGTTATACAACTTTAGGTTAACGTTTTCAATGCACAGCGCGCAGTGAGCGACGCCAAACGTTCGAGCCGCCGCGAGCTGCCAGCTGTCAATTATCAGACATGAAAATCACAGACGCCCTCAAAGGCGAACACGGCGTTTTTTACGCACAGTTTGATTTGTTGGAAAAGACCAGCGCGACGACCGATTTAGCAAAGATTCAAGCGCAAGGCGCAATGCTCGCGGCGGGATTGGTGCCGCACGCGCAAATCGAGAACGAAGTTCTCTTTCCCGCTATGGAACGGATTTTGGGCGAAGAGGGACCAACGCAAGTGTTTCGGATGGAACACGAACAAATCGAGGGCTGGCTCGCGCAATTGCAAGAGGTTCGCGCCATGCTCCAGGCGCACGATGAAATTGAAGCCGCGTTCGCCAAATTGCCGCAGACGCAAGATGTGGCGCAGGCGCAGCGTTTGGCGGAAGACGCGATTCATCTCGCGCGCGAACACTTTGGCAAAGAAGAAGTCATGCTCTTTCCGATGGCGGAAAGTATGCTCGAAGAGCGTGCATTGGAAAATTTGGGCGCCGAATGGGCGCAGCGGCGCGGCGTAGTTTTGCAAAGCTGACGCGCCAGGCAATGCTGGACCAAAGCCGCGATTTTTTTCGGCTTTGGATGAATCAAATTGAGGAATGTTATGGCAACAACCAAAGTTCCCGAATACTGTTATCAATGTGTGGCGGGTCCCGATTTGTTGAATGTGTGCGTCGAGGACGGCGTGGCGACGCGCGTCGAACCAAATTGGGAATTCGGCGACATTCATCCGGCGGCGGGACGCGTATGCGTGAAAGCATACGGGCTGATTCAAAAAACATACAACCCGTATCGCGTCAAAAAACCGATGATTCGCACGAATCCGCGCAAAGACAAGGACGCCGACCCGCAGTGGAAAGAAGTTTCGTGGGATGAGGCGCTCGACCTTATCGCGGAAAAATTGCTCGCAGTCAAAGCCAAAGGCGTGCGCGACGAAAACGGTTATCCGCGCCTCGCGGTTACGTTCGGTTCGGGCGGCATCGCGCCCGCCTACACCGGCGCGTTCCCCGCGTTTCTTTCGACGTGGGGCCCGATTGATTTCGGCATCGGCAGCGGACAGGGCGTCAAGTGTTATCACTCGGAACACCTGTACGGCGAATTTTGGCATCGCGCGTTCACTGTGCAATCGGATACGCCGCGCACCAATTATCTCATTTCGTTCGGCAACAATAACGACGCGAGCGGCGGCGTGTTGGGCGTGTGGCGACACGCGCAAGCGCGCGAGCGCGGATTAAAGCGCGTGCAATTCGAGCCGCATCTTTCCGTCACGGGCGCGCACGCGCAATGGGCGCCGATTAAACCGAAAACGGACGCGGCGGTCATGTTCTCGCTCATGCACACGATTTTGCACGAACACGATTGGCGCAAAGAATGTGACGTCGAATTTTTACGCAAGATGACCAACTCGCCGTATCTCATCGCGCCGAACGGGCTTTTGCTCCGCGATGAACAGACGCGCAAACCATTGATGTGGGACGCTCAAGAAAAGCGCGCGCGTCCCTTTGACGAATGTTTTGAACCGGCGATGGATGGACATTACGTCGCGTGCGGCGTCACCGTCGGCGCGGATAACGAATTGACGCATTTTGAAAAGGTCCAAGCCGTCAC
>Ga0226835_1000512_pt1 | contig 40918 bp, 38 predicted proteins | sample LAC_MetaG_1_FD_163627 | JGI IMG/M metagenome (GOLD analysis project Ga0226835, IMG submission 163627) | Anaerobic ammonium oxidizing microbial communities from anammox membrane bioreactor (MBR) in UC Berkley, California, United States -... | ecosystem: Engineered > Bioreactor > Anaerobic >...
ATGGTGCGTATGCACCGCTAGTATGACAGCTTGATACCCAGCCTCTTGGCAGGCGGCCGAATGCTATCGGAATGGGTGGCCGTTTTGATTTGGAATGCCCGGCCGGTTTGGCCCGGAATACACAATCTCTATATGGATGCTTCGGATCGATTCCACCTTGCTCCGGATCTGTCAACTGAGGATACTTCTTGATCAACCTGTCAATGTTCCTGGTTTGAATGTTTCCAGGACCAATTGTTCGCCCTTTCTCCAAGCCGGATTCATGTTCAGCAAGAGGATTCCAAACCAATTTGTCATCCTGGCGCAGATGTCGTACTTCGTTCCTGATAATCGCCGGTAGTATCACTGCGTCTAGGTTGGGATGACGAGCAAAAGCTGGAAAAGCTTTCCAGGCCTTGGCACAAGCATTGTAGTCCATGAGCTGATCTGGGTTGTCCTTATAGGGATGTGCCGCATCATCCAGAATCGCCCCTTCCTTCGTCAGGTCATGGCTTACTTCACTCCCTTTCTTCTTAATTGCTTTTCCAGTCTTCTTTAGAGCGTCTCCTACGTCCTCAGGCTTCCAAGCTATGACATCATCATCAGGTATTCCAGGATCATCAAGCTCAGCAGGACTAATTGCCTTGAATGTCCCCGCCTCATCGTTCGGATTGCCAACTGGTACATATCCAGCTGAAACAATTTCCTGATAGGAGTTCTTGAGCGTTCGTTTTGCCTGCTCTCGTTGCTCTCGATCTGCGATCTGCTCAATAGCATCCAGCATCATCTCTGCGTTTTTTCCGCCGACTCTTTTGACTTGGCCGGTGTCCATGATTTCATCGGAAATCATTTCAGGTTCAGCGATTCCAGTAATTTCAAATCGGTCGATTTTAGCTACTCGCGCAATGTACTCTTCATCGCTTTCGCCGTCCTTTTTTGCAATGTGATGAGGATTAGACAGAGTATGTTGATTGCGAGATTCATCGGTCTGGAGCCGGATAGCATGATTTTCAATTGCGTTTTTTCCGCCGCTCACTCCGTCTTCAACAGCCTTTTGAACGGTCCGGTCTCCCAGGTCCTTTCTCTCGACCTGGTCCACACCATCAGGGATTTCATGGTCCGACATAGGAAATATATACCCTTGTCCGGGCATCAAAGCCTATTCAGTCAGTTTCCTGCCAATTTGTTGTCTGTGGGCGATGCTTGCTTGTTTTCGGTCATGGAAAAAGTATACGCTTAGATCGAGTGACGAGTTAGCGGTTCTTCGGCTTGTCGCTCTTGTCGTGATCAGCCAGGCGAGACAGCAGGTCAGCGTTCTGAGTCTCCAGTGTACTCGCTTTACCTCGTAGCTCTGCAGCCACCATGGCGTTATCAGAGATCCTGCCCTGTTTTGCTGAATTCGCTAACGAAAAGGGCTTTTGACTTCGTCTTACATCCGTGAATTTGACGACCCATCACTTAGCATGGAACCGGGACGATACCTCCTTACGCCGACTTGCTATCGTCCTGCCTCGATAAATCCAGGATTCCACCTCTGTTTCTCCCTGCTCTAAGTCTTTCTGCAAGTTCACGTGGAGATGAATGGGGTACCGATCCCTCTAGTTGTTGCATGAGCGCGATATCTCGTGCTCCCAAACCTAATCTGGCGGCATCTTGGCTCATTCTAGTTTGCTCGTTCAGTGCTCCAACATCGCCAGTGGCTAAACTTGATTGAGCATTGGTGGAAGCACTGTGGTTATGTCCGTCGCTGGCACTATGGCTTCCTGTCTGAAGGTCTCCTGTAGTGTCGTTGTGGTTATGTCCGTCACCAGAAGAGTGATTGCCAAACTGTGCATTATTGCTGTGATCGTGCCCATCCCCTTGGTTGCCGGACTGTCCCGTAGAGCCGCTATGATTGTGACCGTCGCCAGGAGAATGGTTACCTGATTGTGCATCCACTCCTGGTGTACTGCTGTGATTGTGCCCATCGCCAGGTCCGAACGTAATAGAGCCACTGTTATCCACATTGCCCGATGGAATTATGCCGGTTGATGTGTCCTGACGCATTGACCCGACAAATTGAGAGTCTGTTGAGTTACTTATCTCTTCTCTTGCGCTGGAAAGATGCGCGTCTCCCGATTCAGATTTAGCCGTAATCGCTTGACCATCCGAGACTTTGAAATTGTTGTGCGACATAGTCCTGCTCCAAACAAACGAAAATCAACTGGCTGCAAACTGTCTACGCTCATAGACTTCCAACCATTCTGTGTGTAGGCTCTTCCATACTCCTGTTTTTATCGAATAAAGTGGCTCCCAATTTCTTTCTAGTTCACGGAAGAAAGCTGTATTTGCACAAGATTTCTTGGTTCCCACCAATACGAGGGTATTCCCAGAGTAGGCTGACAGACACTTCGCAGCCATGGAATTCTTCGGTGGCCAGCATAGAAATAAAGTACGGTTCTGAATGCCTCTTAGGGACGTGCTATCTCCCTTTTGCACCTTAGTCCAGCTTTTCCCATCTCCAGATGGAAATCCATATCTTGTGTTGAAAAACCAGTTGGAACCTTCCTCGACAGGAAAGGCATCTAACGAAAGAATATCGGCTCCGAGCTGTTCTAAGAGCCATGCGTTATAGCCATTTCCTGCACCCATATAAACTATTGGACTATATTGCCGAATCGTCTTCAGCGTGTCGGCATCTAGCATTCCATAGGCAAATCGTTCCCTCAGAGACAAGTAAAAAATCTCCTCTACAAGGGTCGGTTCAAACCATGGAAGACTTCTGAGCAATTCAAGCTTTACCTGGTCCGTCTTCGCTAAACCGGCTTCTTTAGATAGATTCCGAAGGAGTTCTCCTCGACAACCATTCGAAGACGAGCCAAGTAATTTGAGCCCATAGTAAATATCTCTATACGGATGCTGCAATGCAGAATTCTCGCAGTATGCATAGGGCCCTGCAAGAAGAGTGTTCGTGACATTCGTCATGACTTGCATCTTCAAACCTTCTGCCTATCTGTGAATCCTGGCAACACTACCAGAATGAGTTCCTGAATTTGCCTTTTCGCTTCAGGTTTGCTGATGCCAAATATAGTGGCGGCATGACAAAGACACACGTCTTCGCTTTGCTCAATCAATTGGGCCAAATCTAGCTTGTCCCGTATTTCAGGAAAATTATCAATCTGCTTCAACTTAAACATCTCTATCCTTGTTTGTTTGTCTAGTAAGTAGATGAAGGCTTTGCCATCATCCTTGTATAAAACCGTGTCAGTGTTGTTTTTCTCTATACTCACCTCCTAACCCAGTTTTCGGATTGAGCCGACAGCCTGTTGAGCCAGCAAAGATGGATCCAAAGCGGCTGTGGTCATGTTTGTGAACAGGGCTCCCAAAAACTGAAAGAACGATCCAATCAGACCCATACCCCCGGGTAACCCAGCCGTGGTTTGAAGAAGAGATGACATTGAATCACCCATTGGTCCTGGTATCATATTGCCACCATCTGCTCCAATAAGAGACAGCGAAGAGTCGCCAGAATTGAACGTTATGCTTCCATCCGCTCCAAAAGATGCTTCTGGAAAACCACCTGAGATAGAGCCTGAACCAGATCCAAAGATGTTCCTGAATTGTGGTCCTTCGAGGCTAGAAAAGTTTGCATCTTCCATTAACCGAACCAGGTTATCGGTTAATTCAGCGCCTCCTGCGAGAACGCCTTCTTGTGGAGTGTCAGCAGCTTCAAACAGCATCAGTGAAATTGATTCCCATTCCTGGCGGTAAATCCTTGAAGACCCTTACAGTAGGGGGGATTTCGGGTGTTGTCAAGTTGGGTTTTTGAATGGTTCCTCACCGCAAACTCAAACGAGTAAAGGCTTTGCTCCGTTTTCAAAACTGGGAATCACTCCCATTCTCGCCAAGATTTAACCGAAAATTGCCTGCCAATAAGTGTTTTGAGCCTTATCGCTGAAGCTGTTTGAGAATGAGAGTGATAATCATTCCGTCCTTGCGGTCACTCCGATAAGAGATGTGATGCGGGTTTGAGGCATTTTAGAATTTACAAACTAATCGGTGTAAAATTACCGACGGGACTTCAAGGACTGCTCAAGAACTAATGCGAGAGTGTATTCTAGAATTTGCTACACCAATCAAAAGAGAACGTGTGTTAAAAGAGAACTACCACGAACATGATTTACCGGGCATTTCTCGCCAAGGGAATCTCAACAAGCTTCGATTAGTCTGTTTGGTTACGGTTGGCTACATGATCGTCGAAGTAGTTGCCGGCTTCTTAACCGGTAGTCTTGCTCTTCTAGCAGATGCAGGTCATATGATGGCTGATGTCGCTTCTCTGCTGATGGCGCTTCTTGCTGCATGGTTCGCTACAAAGCCACCTACCATCGGAAAGACTTATGGATACTACCGATCCGAGATCCTGTCAGGCTTTTTGACAGCACTGTTACTGATTGCCATGGCAGGATTCTTGTTCTTCGAATCCTACAGACGACTTTCGGAACCTGCGGAAGTACAAAGCCTTCCTATGCTGATAGTTGCCGTTATAGGACTTGGTGTGAATCTCTTCGGAATGAAGACCTTGCACGGCTCTTCCGAAAACTCGCTAAACATGAAGGCTGCATACCTCGAAGTTTTAGCCGACCTTGTAGCATCGGTCGGCGTGATCATTGGTGGCGCACTAATGCTCTTCACCAACTGGTATTTTGTCGATCCTGTTATCAGTTTCTTGATTGCTTTGTGGATTCTTCCTCGCACATGGAGACTTCTCTCTGAATGCACCAACATCTTGATGGAAGGAACCCCTGGCGACATTGACATGAGACAATTGCGTCTTGCCATATCGGAGATCCCCGGCGTTCAAGGAATTCACGACATTCACGTCTGGGTTATAAGCACTGGTTTGTATTCAATGTCTGGCCATCTGATTTTGGACGACGGTGTAAACCCTCAAGATGTGTTGAAGCAAGTCTCATCAATGATCCAAGACGAATTCGGTATTACTCATACCACTATTCAAGTAGAAGGCGCTGAATGTGCAAGCCAGAACGGTCGCAACAGTATTTGTCGAGACAGTAGGGAGTTTGAAGGATAATGCGTTGCCTTCTGATCTTCAGAAAAGTCCTATTAGTACTGTTGTTCCTCGGCTGTATTTCCCTTCAACATGTATGTTCCTGTCCAGCCGATGCCCAAGCTGTAGAAGCTCAAGGACATCATTCACTAACCGCTGACTCCGCTTATTTACTGGACTTGTGCACCGATTGCGGTCATACACATTCTTGCTGCAGCTCCAAAAAAATTGAGGTACTTGAAAGCTCCGGTATTCCCATCAGTACCACTGAAGATCTCATTTCTATTTTACTGACTATTACTAGTACAGGGCCACCAAGACGAATCCACTTCCCTGTAGAACACCGAGATCAGTACGTTTTGAGCAACAAGCCAAAGTTGTATCTGATGAATATGTCTTTCCTGATTTAGAAAACGACACAATCTAGCCGGATGCTCACACCTGAGCATTTGACCATTTGCCCTTGTGATACCGAATACAGTGTCATTAAGGGTGGATGATCGATCTGGATAGGCAACTTTGTGGCGTTTTGAATAGATGCTTGTGGATTCGATCCAGCATCTTTCGAGCTAAAGAAGGTAAATCTAAATGACAAAACTCAGTCGCAACAGCCAGAGGGTCTTGGCGCTGCTAGAGCAAGTTCATGAGCTATGCAGCGCCCAAGACATTCATAACCAGATGCGCACGAGCGACTCCAAAGCACCTGGGCTCTCTACAGTCTATCGATCTCTCGAGTCGCTCGTAAGAGCTGGTTTGGTTCAAGTTGTGGACCTTGGTGATGGTGAGCGCCGCTACGAGTTGATAAAGCCCGGAGAACACCATCATCACTTGATCTGCGAATCGTGTAGGTCCAGTGTGCACTTGGACGAATGTCTAATTGACGATTTCGAAGACAGTATCAGAGATACTTACGGTTTCAAAATCAAGAACCACATTCTGGAAATATTTGGAACGTGCAAGCAATGTCTCAGGAAATGAAAGCCACGTACACCTCAGCTCCCATAATGATTATCAGAAAAAGGTCTCGCCACCAGCTCAACTGCTGGACCCGTATTTGCTTATTGACAATTGCATTCTGGGCCATCATCTGCCTACAAAAGGTAGATGCTCAGTCCCAATTACAATCACAGAACCAGCAAACTACTCTCAGTCTGAAGACTTGCTTTAATCGTGTCATAAACGATAATCCCCGTGCCAGTGCTGTCCGCGCCAAGCTTGGTATAGCCAAGTCCGAAATCGCCAGAGCCACCGAAATCCCTAATCCGGGTATTGCTATAGACAATGGCTTTATCGCAGAGCAAACATACAATCTTGGAGGGTTCCTGCCAGTTGGTGGTCCCTGGATCATGGCATTCCAAATTCTCGCGGCAAAAAAGGTCGTTCAGAAGGCTGATCTTGAGATTCAACGCTCTCTATGGTTGCTCCGGCAAGAAACAAGAAGACAGTATATCCAGTTATTAATGGCTCAGGAACGAGCTTCTACAGCCAAAGAACTCACAGGACTATTCCAGAAAGTACTCAATGCTTCCCAAAATAGGCTGAATGCAGGAGACATCCCCAAGCTAGATGTCTTAAGAGCGCAGCTAGCATACCTTCAATCACTGATCGATTTTGAGCGAGACAATCAACAGGTAGTAAGAGCCAGGCAACAGATCAATATCCTTCTGGCGCAGTCCCCTCACAACGAGCTTGGTACACCCACTCTGTCTGCTTTTCGTCTTCGCGCAGAAAAGAACGACATCCTGCCTGATTTTGATAGACCCGTTCCCCGTCTCGAGTACTTTCTCAACCTGGCTATGAGAAACCGCCTGGAGCTCAAAATTTTGGAGCAGGATGTAAAGGTAAACAAGTCAAAACTCACGGCCTCTATCTCGAAGAACTTCCCTAATGGCTTTCTCTCCTTTGGCCGAAGCATTACAGGCAATCCCCCGACAGGGCCGAAACTGCATGGTTACTTTGTAGCCGCTGAAATCCAAGTTCCCATTTTCAACGTTCAGCAGGGAGATATAAGTCTTTTTCGTGCCAACATCCGGCAATTGCGCCAGGAGCTCTTAGCTCAAAAAAACATTGTGACCGCTGAGGTCTCCGATGCCTATCAACAGTTACTGGTTGCACGAAAACAAATTGAGATCTACCAGGGCCAGGCATTGAACGTTTCATCACAAGTCGTTCAACTGGCTCAATTGGGCTATGACGCTGGCCAACTAGATCTAAACTCCGTACTTCTCGTACAACAAGCGAACGTCGAGGTGAGAAATCGATATTTGAATGCTGTAGCTGACTACCAGCAGGCATTTGCCAACCTCGAGCAGGCTGTAAACACTCCCTTGAATTAAACTATCTGGAGACAAGCGTTGATGCGATTACAACCAAAACAAACGATAGCCCTGGTCTTGATGATTCTGATATCGACAAGCCTTGGCATAATCTGGTGGTTCTCGAAAGATCAACCTGGCAAAGAGATAGTCAACAACCAGGAATCTGAGGAGCACCATGAGGATGAAGTCATTCTTTCCAGAGATCTACAGGAGCAACTCAACCTGCAGATCTCCAAGAGTAGTGCTGGTCCCTTATCAGAATCAATCACCTTCACCGGTACAGTAGAGGCCAATCAGTATCAACTACAAAACATTACCTCATTGCTTTCTGGGCGTGTGGAAAGGGTTTATGCAGTTCTCGGCCAACGGATAAGAAAAGGTGCTCCCATTGTAGAGCTATCGAGTCCCCAGGCTGCGGAGATGCATGGCAAGTTGCATGAAGCTGAAACACGTTTACAACTAGCCAAAGTAGAGTTAGAACGCGTTAAGAAAGCTGAAAATCGTGCGGCGGTCTTAAAAGCAAAGTCAGAACTAGAAAAGGCAGAAGCCGATCGTGACCGACTCACTATGCTTGAAAAGGCTGGAGTGGCGGCCAAAAAAGACGTGATTGCTGCTGAAACAAACTACAGCCAAGCCAAAGCAGAGTTTGAGTATCAGAGTGATATCGCACTCAACCGTGAAATCGCGAAAGCTCGAGCTGAGTTGGCAACAGCCGATGCTGAATTGACTCATATCAAAAGCGGCTTACAGGCTGTGGGTGCTGAACTGACCGGACATGGTCTAGAAAACCACGACACATCGAAGATTATCCTTCGCGCTCCAATGTCAGGAACGGTTATTGAGCGATTCGTGAACCCCGGAATCGGAGTTGATGCTGGCAAATCTCTCTTCACCGTAGCCGATCTATCAAATGTTTGGATTATCGCGAATGTACCAGAATCGCAGATCCAGCAGCTTTCAGTTGGTTTCCCTGCAAGAATTTCAACAACCTCTATGCGAAACAGGATTCTCGTAGGAAAAATTTCCTACATCGATCCTCAACTCGATAAAGAAACCAGAACTGCAAAAGTCAGGATAGAAACACAAAATCCAGAACAGCTCCTGAAAGTCGATATGTTTGTCGAGGTAGCCATCTCGATTCCAGACGCCGTAACCGAAGCAGTATGGGTACCTGACGAAACCATTCAAAAGATACGTGGCAAAGATGCTCTCTTCGTTCCTCTTGTCTCAGAGCCCGGACGCTACAAAGTAAAAGAGGTCGTTGTTGGAGACCTCCAGAACGGAATGCGAAGAATCAAACACGGTCTGAATAGCGGTCAAGACATTGTCGTTCAAGGCGGATTCAAGCTGAAATCGATTCTTCTCAAAGAAGATCTAGGAGAAGGACACGGACACTGATGATAAATGCGCTCATAAAATTTTCTGTCAAACAAAGACTGTTGGTCGTTCTTCTCACTGTGCTCCTTGTAGCCGCTGGCGTTTATTGCTTGCGTAAACTTCCCATCGATGCTGTGCCAGACGTGACTAACGTTCAGGTTCAAGTTTTGACCGCTGCTCCAGCTCTTGCTCCGCTAGAAGTCGAACGCCTCATTACCTTCCCTGTGGAGGTCTCAATGGGAGGGTTGCCTGGAATCGAAGAGATTCGGTCCATCTCGAAATTCGGGCTTTCTGCTGTGACAATCATTTTTAAGGACAACGTTGACATCTATTTTGCTCGGCAACTGGTTCTTGAGCGTTTGACGCAGGTCCAGAAAGAAATTCCAGCTGAACTTGGAACGCCGGAGATGGGACCGATCTCAACAGGATTAGGAGAGATCTATCAATACGAACTAAAAGCTCGTCCTGATGCCGCTCTTGGGCCTATGCAACTGCGAACAATTCAAGACTGGATTGTCCGCTTACAGTTAATCGGAGTTCCTGGAATTACCGAAGTCAATAGCTTCGGTGGGCTCAAGAAGCAATATCAAATTCGTCTTGATCCCATGAAATTGCAATCTTACGAGTTATCTTTGCACGATGTAATGCGAGCTGTAGCCGCCAATAACGAGAACGTCGGTGGAGCCTACATAGAACGAATAGGTGAACAGTATGTCTTACGAGGTATTGGGTTAGTCACGACCCTCGAAGACATAGGGCGAATAGTGGTGAAGACAGGTAAAGAAGGTATACCTGTCTATGTTCGCGATCTTGGAAAGGTCGTACTCGGTGCCGAGGTACGGCAGGGTGCAGTCACCGCTGATGGAAAGGGAGAGGTGGTAATCGGTATAGCTATGATGCTGCGGGGTGAGAATTCCCGTGTTGTAGCAGAGAAAACTCATGAAAGAATCCAGGAGATCAAGAAATCCCTACCACCCGGCGTTGAACTCGAGACCTTTTACAACCGATCCGATCTAGTCGAAAGAGCCATTAAGACTGTAGAAGCCAATCTGACCGAAGGTGCAATTCTAGTCATAGTAGTTCTCCTCGTACTTTTGGGAAGCTGGCGCGGTTCATTGTTAGTAGCAGCCATCATTCCTCTCTCCATGCTTTTTGCTGCCATTCTGATGACTGCCTTCGGCATCTCAGGGAACCTGATGAGTCTGGGAGCCATCGATTTTGGTCTGATAGTTGACGGCGCCGTTGTAATGGTAGAAAACGCTTTCCGGGAGGTCTCCGAACCGGAAAGGAGAGAGAGTCAGAATAACCCCCCAATACAGAATCAAGTACTGAATTCCTGCCTCGAGGTCGGCCGTCCGGTCGTTTTCGCTGTAGCAATAATCATCATTGTCTATCTACCGATTTTGGCTCTTACTGGAGTCGAAGGAAAAATGTTCAAGCCTATGGCTGCCACCGTTGTATTTGCGCTGGTAGGCTCTTTACTTCTTTCCCTGACGTTCATACCGGCCTCGCTCTCATTTATCATGAAAGCAGAAACCTCTGATAAAGAGAGTTTCTTGATCATACTTGCCAAACGTCTGTATCGCCCATCATTGGCTTGGGCACTCAAAAACAAGATTATTTCTGTGTCCATTGCAATCGTCCTCTTCTTGACTGCAGCAATTATTTTTCCAACGCTTGGTGCTGAGTTCGTGCCAAGGCTAGATGAAGGTGCTTTAGCTGCCCAAATTCAGCAATTGCCAAGTGTGTCCTTGAGTCAATCGATTGAGACGGCTACAGCCGCTGAAAGAGTCCTTCTCTCATTTCCAGAAGTCACCAAAGTGGTGACAAAAATTGGAAGAGCAGAGATTGCCACAGATCCGATGAGTGTTGATTTTGGCGATCTATACATCGGACTTCGTCCAAAGTCTGAATGGAAGACCACTCAGACAAAAGAAGAACTAGTTGAAAAGATTTCGGTACAACTGAAAAAAAGCGTTCCATATGCGGTTTTCAGTTTCTCTCAACCAATTGAACTACGAACTGCGGAGCTCATATCAGGCGTGCGCTCTGATATAGCTATCAAAGTATTCGGCGAAGACCTAGATAAGCTCAAGTCTGCCGGCGAAGAGATCAGTCGTGTCGTCCAAAAGATTGAAGGTGCTGCTGATGTAAAGGTCGAGCAAGTCGCTGGTCTACCGCAATTGTTGATTACACCAGATCGACAGAAGATAGCAAGACTCGGAATGAACGTCGAGGACGTAAACACTCTTGTTGAATCTCTCATTGCAGGGAAACAGGTCGGTCTTGTATACAGGGGTGATCAACGGTTCGCATTGATCATTAGAATGATCGAAGAAGGAAGCAAGGATCTAGAAACCGTGAGAAACCTCCTTGTTCCTGTACCTAATGGAATGCGCATTCCTCTTAAGCAAATCGCCTCCGTTGAGATCATTGAAGGACCAAATCAGATCTCGCGAGAGGATCGACATAGACGAATTGTAGTTGAACTGAATGTGCGAAACCGTGATATCGGGAGCTTTGTAGACGAAGCTCGAAAGGCTTTGGACAAGCAGGTGAAACTGCCCTCCGGATATTATGTAACTTGGGGTGGACAGTTCGAGAACCTTCAAAATGCACAAGAGCGCCTCATGATCGTAGTGCCCGTAGCTCTCTTTTTGATCTTTATCCTTTTGTTCTCGAGTTTCGGTTCCATAAAACAATCTCTATTGATTTTTACTGGTGTTCCATTTGCAATAGTGGGCGGTATCTTCGCTCTTCTAATCAGAGGCATGCCGTTTTCTATTTCTGCTGCGGTCGGCTTTATAGCTCTATCCGGCGTGGCGGTCCTCAATGGGGTTGTAATGGTAAGCTACATCAACATTCTGCGAGACAAAGGCGAACCATTGGAACAAGCTGTATTCGATGGGGCGTTGATTAGATTGAGGCCCGTCCTCATGACGGCTCTGGTGGCGAGTCTCGGATTTGTACCTATGGCAGTGTCAAGCTCTGCAGGTGCCGAAGTACAGCGTCCACTTGCTACAGTCGTAATTGGAGGTTTGATTAGCTCAACAATCTTGACACTGTATCTGCTACCAACTCTCTATCTCTGGTTTGAACGACGAACTACCCAAAAGGTACCCTGAGGAAAAATGGAATCGTTGTGGAAGACCTACTTTTTGCAAGCGTTTCCGCATGACAACCTTTGCCTATTCAAAAAGTGAGCTCGAATCACAATCAAGTTGCCAATCGAGATAAGTACAACTTCGTGGCCTTCAGACAACCCAAGGGAATGTCCAAAGGTCGCAAAAAGGACCAGAGAAAGCCCAAGTACCATCAGGGCTATGACAGATACACTTTTGTGTTGTGAATATCCCAAACCAATAGCCGTCAAACAAAACAACGAAACCCAGAATGCAAGTATTTTGTGGGTTAGATCATCATGTGAGAAATAACCAACTGCCGGCAAGAGACATAGGATAGGGATCAAGGCACAGTGAATGATGCAAATTGCTGATGTAGCCACGCCAAGTGAATCTAGGAATGAAGTTCCTAAGAGTGCACCGGAGTCCTGTCTGTTCTCAAACGATAATCTCATCATGTTTTGATTATAATGATAATCGTTTTCATTTGCAATAGGCCATAAGGATCTTCAGCTGGTTCGTCGCCCAGAAAACAACACTATCAATCTCTCTCTCTGTACTCTTCAATGGCAATCGCTACAACACGAATTTCCTTTGATGCCTTCTAAACCTTCCTTGAATATTAGAGGAACCATCAATAAAGCGGCCACAGGATCCGCCCACCAGAATCCAAACAATGCGTTCAGAGCCAGTCCGACCAAAAGTATGACTGACAAATAAACACAGAAATCAGTCTGTCTGGCGTCCGCAGCCAACGCACCGCTTTGTATAGAAGCGGCAATGATTCTCTTCTGCCGTGCTAGCCAAGGCATTACAACCAGGGATACTACTGCTAAAACAATCCCCGTCATGCTTTCCTGAGGAGCAGAATGACGCAAAAGCATTGAAACTGAGTCGAAGCTGACATATCCGGCCAAAAGAAGAAATGATACTCCTACCAATCTCAAGCTGACTTTTTCAAAAAATTCTCGTTTTTCCTCATGTACATCTAGAGATAGCCTAACCAATAAAACCAAGCCTGATAGCACCTCAATGCCACTATCAAAACCAAATCCAACCAACGCAATACTCCCGGCAATAATACCGGATACGATGGCAATAATTCCCTCGAGCGAATTCCATGCGATTGTGAAACCTTCTAATAATCGACCTTTTCGAACCAATTGCCGTCTATCAATTTCATTTTCTTGAGTAATAGTATTCATTCTGAGGACCAATCAACAATTATCCAAACCTTGTTATCTTACCAATCAACAAATCAGTCTCATTGTTCAAGCAATTCATCCAAGGCTTTCTCCTTATCGCCAGAAGTCGGCAAAGTATACCTTCTGGTCGTTTCCAGCTTCTTATGCCCCCCGATCTCGGCGACAATGACCAGGTCCGTCTTGTTGCGGACCAGGTTGGTCAGGAGCGTGTGTCGAAGCCTATGCGCAGAAATAGGAAGACCGCAAGCATCTCCGACTTTCCGGACAATCAGGTCCAGGGCGGCCGTCGATATTCTGCGACCCTGCGGATTCAAGAATAGAGCCGGCTCCACCGCAACCTGGCTGAATCGCTCTTCCCGATCCTTCAACCAGTGCTGGACAGCTTTCGCGGCTTCCTCATTGAGCGGGATCTCCCTATACTGATCTCCCTTTCCGCTTCTGACTACCACCTTCCTCTTCCGACCGACCACAAATACGTCATCCACGTCGAGCGCGGCACATTCGCCAATACGAATTCCCGTATAAAACAGGAGGAGAATGACTCCCCGGTCAATGCTTCGACGACAGCCGGCCGCTGCCCTAAGGAAGCGTCTCTGTTCGTCTTTTTCGAGTGCCCGAGGAGCTTCCTTAGGCAAGTCCTCTCTGGGCACTTCTGGAGGCTCCTGGCCGTTGTACTGGATGAAATGGTCTATGGCTGTCAGATGCGCGTTGACGGTCGCCGGACTGAGCTTCGATTTCACCTTGAGATGACGCTTATACGATTTCAGTACGTGCTCGAGCTCGCGGTCCGAGTTGAAAAGACCAACCAGGTCCTCGTCAGTATCGGCCAGATAGTCGAGAAACCGGCCGACCCGGCTGCCATAGGATCGCCTGGTCGAGTCTGAGAGCGGCTGACGTTTGAGCCAGGTCGTGTATTTCCGGAGCTGATTCTCTGGAGCTTTCAAAGATGTGGTTTTCAAGCGCTGATTGTCCTGCTTCAATTCGGGGCTGAGGTGGCGCCCCAATTCCTGGTATCTCAAGAATTTCGAAGACGATCCTAGCACTTCCCGCGCCCGGTATCACAAGTTTTCGGGCTTAAATCTTGGGATACCGGACACGTATCTCAAGTTTAGAAGTATGACTTCCTTCGTTTCTTTATTTCATCAAAAACCGATCCATACTCGAGATGCCGATCGGAGTTCATGACCACTTCGAATAAATCATCTGGAAGCACTCGAACTACCGTCATCAAACCCTTCACGCCCATCCACCATTTTTCCCGCATTCCCTGAGTTTCACGCTTGCCGGCAATCTTCTTGATGGCGTCCTTGGAAAACATCATTCCCTGCATTTTTTGGGGATAACCTGGAACCGCAAACTTAGGTCCCCCAATATCCGAACGCACCTCCGGTCGTCCTGGCAGGGCCGCTACGTACTCATCTACATTCGATGGCCGAATTCGTGGACCTACCTGACGAACCATATGATTCATCATGTGATGAACCATATGACAATGAAAAATCCAATCACCTGGGTTGAAGGCGACAAACTCAAATTCTTGAACCATCGCCACTCCGACAAGAGTGTTATTCCGAGGGATCCAGGCATTGTCTGGTATCCGGCCCGCTTCCGTTCCGGTGAGCCAGAAAGTGTGTCCGTGTAAATGAATGGGATGGTGCTGCATAGGACTGAAGTCCAATAGTCGGATCCTAATTCGTTCTCCGTGTCTTACGACTAATGGCGTGCCATATGGACCACTTCTACCATTGATGGTATGCCAGTTCCAATCCATCCTCATACTATCGGCGGTATCAGAATTTGGGGGAATGAAAAAATTTTGGAATATCAATCCGAAGTCCCTGTCTACAGTCGGATTAAAGGGCTCCTTCGGGTGAATGATGAAAAATCCAACCATTCCGAAAGCTTCCTGCATTGGAAGATGAGAATGATAGAAAAACGACCCTGCCTGATGAAGGTCGAAATTATAGATGTATGTGCCACCGGGCGGGATAAGGTCTTGCGTGAGAAAAGGAACGCCGTCTTCCTCTACTGGAAGCTCTAAACCATGCCAGTGCACCGAAGTCGGCTCTGGCAGCTCGTTATGAACCACAATACGGACTCGATCACCCTGATTCGCCTCAATGGTCGGGCCTGGCATGCTGTTGTTGTATCCCCAGACGTTCATGAAATAACCGGGTAAGAACTCTCTTTTCACAGCGGTGCAATGCAAGTGAAATTCTTTGACGCCGTTGACCAACCTCCATGAGAGTTTTTCCAAGTCTGGCGTCGTAATAGGAACTGGTGGCAGACCTGCTTTTCTTCGACCTGGAACCAGCTTGCCAAGATAATCGTTGGAATTAGGTCCACCTCCGTAAGTAGGCTTGTACCTTGAATAGCCTCCGGATACAGCAGCATCCGCCTCGCGTCCCTGCAATGCTGCGACACCCAGTGCTGCAGCTGCTCCCGTAGCAATAATGTCTCGGCGTGAAATCTTCTCAGACATACAGTTTATGCTCCTAACGCGGTTTCGGGACGGAATCGATATGTCCTGGAGGTGTCACTCCATCTGGTGCCATCAACCCGTTGACCAAGAGGTAACCCTTTATCGCAATCACTGATTCCTGGTAATGCACCTGATGATCGACTAATGCGAGCCGATGATTGAAATAATCTGCTTGAGTTTGCAACACTGATTCCCAAGTCGCTCGATCTTCTTTGTAGCTCTGAAGAGTGACTACATAACGACTCTGGAACTTCGGAATGATCGTCTTGACGAAAGCCTCGATGTGCTGTTTCCTCGTCAAGTACTGTTGATACTGGATGGCTAAAAGTTGCTTGAATTGCAGCTTAAGCAACTCGATTTGCCCGGTTTGCCTGGCTAGATCCGCCTTCGCTTGCTCAATCGTTCCCTGATTCCTATCGAAGATAGGGAGATTTATAGACGCCGATGCGAAATAGACGACGCTCTTATCTTCAGGATTACCACCCAATCCTCCTTCCAGCGTGAGATCGGGAATAGGCTGTCTCTTTTCTCGTTCTATCGTGATCACATCCGATTGAAGCTTATGTCTGGCAGATTCGATCAACGGGCTATCATAAACTATCTCTTTCAGCGACGCTTCCCAGCTTAGGGTCTCGGTTTCCAAAGGAAGAACTCCAATAAACGAGGTCTGTATCGGTGTTCCGATGACGCTCTCAAGTACCATTCTCTCCATGAAAAGCGTATTTTCGGCCGCAAGCACTTTGAGTTTTTGCTCTTCGAGCATTGCTTCCGCTAAGTCCAAATCCGCACGGTTAGCCTGTCCTACATTGAACAACTCCTTTACTGTCACAAGATTATCTTGAGCGGTCTTGAGCAACTCTTTTTGGATATCGACTTTCATTCGAGCGCCGACCGTTCGGTAATAGTGAATGCGCACATCGTTGATGATTCTCAGCACTTGGGCCAGAACCTCTTTCTGAGCCGCGGTTGCTCGAGCAAGATACTTCTGCTTGCTGAGTCTGAGCTTGCCGCCAGTAATTATTTTCTGCCGAATGAATCCACCTTGAAACTCACCCAGAGCAGCATCATCTAAGCCGAATTGATCACCAATGTATCCGATAATCGGATTCGGCCAGAGTCCTGCTTGCCGTGCCTTTTGCTGTTCGCCCCGAACGATTGCCCTAGCCTGAAGTAACGTCGGATTATGTGTTCTGGCTTGATTTTCGAGCACTTCGAGAGTTGTTTGAGCACCGCAAGGAGTGGCGATTAAGCCATATAACAGAATGATAAAAGCCAAAAGTGTCGTGCGATTCACAGAGCCTCTCCACCCAGCAACGGTTTGGCTGCACCGCTCTAATAGTAAAATCCGCTTTTACCGGAAACCTGAAATCCTAACACGCGGAAATCGGCATTAAATGGCTCTTGTGTTTAAGTTTATTCTTGTCTTCGATTTGAGAAACGAGTGCTATCTAGCCTTCGAATTACCGATAGGAGGAATAGGATATGACAACTCGATGGGATAACTGTATTGAAGCTTGCAGAGACTGTGCAATCGAATGCGAGCGTTGTACTGATGCCTGCCTGGAAGAAAAAGACGTAACTGCAAAATCTCGATGCATCAAATTGAACAGAGATTGTGTCGCAGCTTGTATGCTAGCGATTCGGTTGATGACAAGTGGTTCCAGTTTCGCCGAGGAGTTTTGCAGAGTCTGTGCTGAAATTTGCCAAGCATGTGCTGATGAATGCGCAAAGCACGATACCGAGCATTGCAAGCGATGTGCCGAGGCTTGTCGACGCTGTGCTGAAGAATGTCGAAGCATGGCTGGCGCAAAAGCCGCTTAAAGCTAAACAGCCAATCAAAAATGCACTCGCGGCCGCTGTTGATCTTCCATAAAATCAGCGGCCGTGTTTGCTCTTGCTAATTCCTCCAAAAACTTGCGATACCATACTAGTATCTCAAGTTCGTGTTTACTTGCCAAGGAAAAGACCAGTCCTTTGCGCGAAAGCAAGTACATGCCCGTCTGTGTCCATACAGTAGCCGACAGTATCTCCCCAGTCACGAGCGGCAACAGCGCTCAGGTCCACCGCTCCAAAGGCTAATGCACGTTCATAGTACTCACTTGCGTCTTGCAGGAGAAGATAAATTTCGGCTCGCGGAGCACCATTACCAGCAGCTGGATCTGGCAATTTGGGACCGAGCAGATTCTTGATCCCTGCTTCCGGCATCAGTCCTAGTAAGCAATTTTCGTTAATCTGAAATTCAGTCATGCCAGGCACATCTAAAGTGGGTGCCATTTGCAGCACCTTTGTATAGAACTCCGTGCTGCTCTTCTGGTCGCGAACAAAAAGAATGAAATGAGCAATCATAGCTTTCTATGTCGATTCCTCAGCCCTACACACGCCTCTCTTCATTAACTGGTCACTGACATATGCCACCACAAGAAAAAAAGTGCCTATCCACAAGCAAATCGGCGACTCGATTAAACGGCCGATAAGAACGGCACCACTCGATATCACGGCGATCCAGAAGGGCCATTTTCGCCCGCTAATCTGTCCAGACCTCCAGAAACCCAATAATCCTACCAGCAACAGGAATGCTACACCCGGCAAAAAGAATGAATCAATACCGATTGACGCAATTCCTAAAGATGTCAGCACGCCGCCGGCGGCTGTAGCGCACGCCCCTCACTTGGCAAACGGCACGACTGCCGCTATACCTCCGCTGATCACCCCTACTGATTTGAAAGTGTCTTTCATAGAGGCTTCCCCAACCCGGCTGCTTTCAGCGTCTCAACATCAGGACCTCTTCCGTCGCAGCACCCTGCCAATTTACCATCAATTGCAACAGCCGGCACCGATTTAACACCAAGCTCCTTTGCTCTTTCCGCAATTCTGGCATCGTGCATATCCAACACCGACACGTCACAAGACGGACACGCTAGATCCCTTACTAGGTTGATGGTCTCCTGGCAGAGACAGCATCCGGCACTGAATATTTCAATTCTCCTGCTGTCCATATCTCCTCCTTCCTTTCGGTTCTTCAGCCTCTTCAATGCAAGGGCAAACCCTGGCGATTCCTTTATCGCTCTGATTTCTCCTTTTCTGCCATTGCCTGCGCAGCTCCAGAAGCTCTCTCTCAAGCTGTTGCAAGTCTTCGATCTGGTCCTGAATCGTGTCTATCTTACTACCGATGAGATCGATGATCAGCTCGCACGGTGAGGAACCGTGCGCCCTCAGCTCAAGAATGTCTTTGATCTCCTTGCTGCTGAAACCAAATGCAAAAGCCTTCCGAATGAATTTCAATCGCTGTTTGTCTTCCGCATTGAATGAACGATAGCCCGATTCGGTCCGCGAAAGCTCGTCAAGAAGACCCTGCGCTTCATACCAGCGGACCGTCTTTGGACTAATACCCAACTCTTTGGCTACTTCACCAATGAAATATCGCTTTCCAGGCATAGGCGAATGTCTCTGTACGCTCCAGCTCCAGAGACACTATAAACCTTCCAGTGTGTTGGAAGGTCAAGACCCAATTTTAGATAGGGTGACAATTCATCCGAGCCTCATTCTTCAGGCCGATGACAGCATCGATAAAAAGAGCGAAACATGATTGTTGATTCTTTCCACGAGAAGGAGGCGGATTGATGCCTACAGCCACAAAAGAGAAAAAAAGATCATCGGCCACAACGGCGCCAGAAATATCATACGAGCAAATATCGGAACGAGCCTATCAGCTTTGGGAAGCTCGTGGTTGTGTTCACGGCTACCATGAAGAGGATTGGTTCCAGGCCGAGAAAGAATTGCTCGAAAAGACCGAGAACCACAAGGCCTGAACAAAAAACCGTGTAGTACACTCAAACCATCCACACAGCTCATTCAGACCTCGCTATAAGGTCGAACGCGCGATATCCCTTGGCATGTGGTTAAACCAGCTTGCCATCACGTTTCTCGATAATCCTGTTGTTGCTTCTTTTACGTTGAAAAACCGCTCTACAGTCCACACTGCAGAATCGCAACAACTGACGATCAGCATTCAGCGTATAGGGAGAACTCGCTGGCACATGCATACCACACACAGGATCAACATCAGGAGCCATTTTCTCAAAGCGCTCCTGGCAGTGTTCACTGCAAAATACAATCAGTCGATGACAGTCGTCAAGTACATAAGGAGAGTCTGCTTTCACCTGCATTCCGCAAATTGGATCAGTTGAATACACACTGCCATTCTTCTTCTCTTTCTCAGTCAATCTTGATTTCTCCAGTACTCAATGCCATAAGGACCACAGAGGAACGCGCCGTTGCCAAGTAGCGATCATCAGCCACCGCGATTGCTGACTCAGGTTTCTGAATACTGAACGGTGCTATCGCTGTGTCAATTATTCTATGCCAATGCTTATGCGCTGGTGGATCGGGAAGCTCGAAAGTCAGTGATTCCCAGAAAGAATTGAAAATCACATAAAGATGCTCATCAGCCTCGGGATGAGTGATACTGAAAGCCAGGCTATGTGAAAAGTCAGACCAGTCTGGCTGATCCAAAGTTGTACCATGCCACTGTATATGAGGGCAACAACATCGACCGCACTTTGTGCAGAGCAAATGATCCTGCTCGAATAACTCGAGTGATTGAGTAAATGAAATCAGTCCCTGCGTGAATTTCAAGAGATCCTCATTCTGATTCACCAGGCCCCAATCCATCCACGACAATTCATTGTCTTGGCAATATGCATTGTTGTTGCCATCTTGCGATCTGCGAATTTCGTCGCCCATAAGAATCATCGGAGTTCCCTGCGAAAAGAAGAGAATACAAAGAGCATTCTTGATTTGCCTGAGTCGCAATTCTTCAATCGCCACATCACTACTCGGACCCTCTACGCCGCAGTTCCAGCTCCAGTTGCAATCGGAGCCATCTCGATTCTCTTCACCATTTGCCTCGTTATGCTTCTTGTCGAATGACACCATATCATTGAGAGTAAAGCCATCATGGCAAGTGACAAAGTTTATGCTTCTATTGGGCTCTCTATCTTGCTTCATGTATATATCTGAGCTGCCGGCGATTCTACTGACCAGGACCTTTGCAGTTCCTCTGTCGCCTTTTACAAATCGTCTCACATCATCACGAAAGGGGCCGTTCCACTCGGCAAACCAATCACCATCATTGATGAATGCGCCGACCTGGTATAAACCCGCTCCATCCCACGCTTCGGCAATCAGCTTCGTGCCTGCCAATATCGGGTCTGCTTCCATCATCGACAAAATACCCGGTAGCTCGATGGACTGTGGTTTTCCGAAGATGTCTCTCGACAAGATCGATGCCAGGTCAAACCGGAATCCATCGACATGCATCTCGGAAACCCAATAATGCAGGCAATCCATAATCAACTTCTGACCAACAGGGTTATTGGCTTTGAACGTATTTCCACAGCCACTATAGTCAGCATATCGAGCTGGGTCTTCATCTTCGAGCAGGTAGTACGTGCAATTTTCCAAGCCCTTGTAGCAAAGAGTCGGACCCAGTTCATTTCCTTCTGCCGTGTGATTGAAGACGACATCAAGAATCACTTCAATGCCCGCCCGATGCAAGGCTTTCACCATGTCCTGGAACTCTTTTACCGGACCCAATGGATCTTTTCGTGAGCTATAGCCGGCGTGCGGTGCAAAAAAGGCTACTGGACTGTAGCCCCAATAGTTCTTAAGCCCAAATGCCGCGTCCTGCTCATCAAACTGACTAACCGGCATCAATTCCACTGCTGTCACCCCTAGCTCTTTCAAGTAAGGGATCTTTTCAATCAAACCGGCAAAAGTACCTCGCTTCTCCGGTGAAACGCCAGAATTGTGATTTCTCGTGAAACCTTTGACATGTAATTCGTAGATAACGCTTCTGGCATAAGGGATCCGCAAAGGAGCATCGCTTTCCCACTCGTACTTGCCGCTATCTACAACTACGCTGCGCATCGACTGGGAACAATTGTCCCCGGGCCTGCACGCCCTCTCACGGCAATAGTTCTCAGAGTTCACCACGGACTTTGAGTAGGGGTCAAGAAGCACTTTGGTTGGATCAAAACGCAGTCCTCGCTCGGGTTCAAAAGCACCGTGCACTCGAAATCCATAAACCTGACCTTCACTGACGCCCTTAACCAATACGTGCCAATAGTGAAAAGTCTTATTAGCTATAGGATCCAGCCTAATTACCTGCGACGGCGACAGCGCGTCAGTAGAGTCGAAAAGCAAAAGCTCAACTGCCGAGCAATGTTTCGAATACAGGCTGAAATTCACTCCATTGCCCATTACTTGAGCACCTAAAGGATAGCTCAGACCAGGCTCTCCAGTCTGCTGTCGTTCATGCCTTCGAATTGTCGGTGCCAAGTCTCGTTTCATGCGCAAAAAGCTTCATCTTCAGTACAGGCACACAGCCTCACAGCGTTATCTTTCTGGTTTTGGCATGGTCTAAACAGTCCTGTCAATCCATCTTTGCAGCAATCACAATCACAAAAATTCGTCGTACAGGCCAGATCCGTCCGCTCTAAAATCAAAGCCAGCTCAAAATCAGCCACAGGAGCAAAAACCACAAACTCACGAATACTCTTTACTCGTCTATCGTCGACCAGCTTCGCCGCTACTAGCAACCTTCTGACTTCTTCCTCGGTCAACTCCTTCGACCAGCGAGACGAATTTGTCTTTGAGTTTCCCTCAAAGATGGTGATACCGGGAGGATTGAGGCTGAAAAGTATCCTGGATTCTACCATTTGGTCGCCTCCTGCTTTCTTTCCATAAGTACAGACTAACTGAATGGGAGCCCTTTGACCTCCTTCAAACGACTGAACAAGATCCCGCATCTCCCTCCATTAAAAGTACGGACCGTACATGAATGGTTCAGGAGCGGGGGTTTTAAACATGCTATCGAAGATGCTCAGCTCCTTTTTTACCTTCTCCACATGTCCTTTAAGCTCCCGATTCCGCTTCTCCATTACCTCCATAACGCAAATCGTGCCTTCACTCTGTTTTTTTAACGCATTCAACACCGAAACAGCCTTGTCCAAAGCCTCGTCCTTGTCTTTCTTCTTCTTAGAAGCTTTGGCCTTTTCCAGAACTACAATAACCTCATCGATGCACTCTATGCCCTTCTTCTCGCTATCCGCACATTTTTTTGCCAGGTCGGGCAATTCACAATGTGCCTTACAACTAGTATCACTAGTAGTATCGGCTATATCTACTTGCTTGCTTTCTGTTTCCCCTGCAAATACTGGTCCTAACGACAACACAATCGTAAGACCTAACAGAACCGATTTTAAGAAAATGATTTGTCTCATAATAACCTCCTTGTCGGTTAATGCTTATGGATACTGCTTTTTGCCAGGTCGAATTTGCTCCTCGACAGAAGACTATTTGTGCCAACGGAAAAGACTCCAAAAAGAATCACCATCAAAAGGCTCGCAAGCCATAACTCCAAATCGTCGCCCAGCGGTGTATACGAATGACTATGGTGATACCAGAGAAAATACATTCCAGTAAAAAGAGCGCCGAAAGCCAGAAGATTGAAAATCCAAGAGTGCTGTTGAATAGCAGGCAGAGTGACGATATCGGAAAACCCTAATCCAGACAGAATCATCGGAATCGAGCAGCACAGGTACGATATGATAGCCGTGAAACAAGCTATCAGATAGGCTCTGTACCGCTTTCTTCCCCGGTACTTCGGCGTCTTATCTCTTTGAAATTTTCGCATCAGCCAACTCTTCCTGCTGCCGCTCATATTCTTCCAAAAGCGTTATTGCCTGTGAATAAAGCCTTTGGGCCTCATCAACGCGATCGTTCATCTCGCAAAGAGTGGCTAGATTTTGCAAAGTGGTGGCAAGTTGTTTTCTTCTTGGAATCATATCGTACTGAAGAATCTCCAATGCTCGCCTGTAAAGCGGCTCCGCCGCTTCACATTTCCCTTGTCGACAAAGGAGCACGCCCAAATCGTTGAGACACCTGGCTACAGCCGGATGTCTAGGACCTACTGATTTTTCCCACTCTTCCAAGACGTACTGATACAAATCCTCGGCCTCTTCAACTTTGCCCTGCATGAGATAGTGTGTGGCAATGTTTCTGAAGTCCTGTTCCAGATTCGTATGACCCTCGCCATGCACCTTCTCATCGATAATCAAAGCCCGAGAATAAAGTGGATCTGACTCTTCGTGCCTTCCCTGTTCGCACAATGACTTCGCCAGTCCGGTCAGAGTCCGCGAGAGCCTCAAATCTGAATCCCCGAACTTCTCGGCAAGCTCGAGCGCCGTTCTGAAATTGCCTTCGGCTTCTCTCAGATTACCGTTAGCCAGGGCTGTTTCCGCTATCCATACGAGACTAACCCATTGCTTCCTTAACGCGATTTCTTCGCTCGCAGCAGTCTCATCAGAAGCCGTATAGGCAGCGAACTTCTCATCGAGCATATGAGATTCAATTGCCAACCGCTGTTCTGACGTACCGTATTGATGCTCCTCTACTGACTCGTCGCGAAGCACAGGTAGCGGATGCTCACCCGAGTAATAATAGCTCCAGAAATTGGCACCATGATGCTCTACACGATGAGCATGCTCGCTATCGCTTTCCCGAGCCTTGCTCAGAAAATCAGCATGAGGCTGTTGTTCTCTCTCCTCCCTATGAGCCTTCATCTCCTTAAGACGTTTCTTTTCAGACACATGAAACAACTTCTCTTTCAATGCTTCGATCGCTTCTAAAATTGATAACTGAGCCATTTCCTTTACCTCATATCCTTTAAAAAGTGTCTTGATAGCTGCTCTCTATTTCGATGAGCTCGCTGCGGCTGCCTGATTGAGCGAATTCACAATATCAGCGTAGCCTTTCCAGCTCATCTCTGTATTCTCAAGAGTTTGTCCGTACAGCCTCATGCTCTCTTCATGCCGTTTCTTGATTGCCCTCCCGATCTTCTTGGCGGTGTGTATGGTCTCTTTTGCACTCTGAGATTGAGACAGCAGCACTTTTGCATCAGCGATACCGCGGTCTGCGGCTAAATGAAGCCACCGTTTTGCTTTCTTGAGATCTCTGGGGACGCCATCCCCTTTCAGGTGCATTCGACCGATGTAATACTGGGCTTCAGCTACTCCCTGTTCAGCTGCCTTGTTCAGCCACTTTGCGGCTTCCTTCGGATCTCTTTTTACATCCTCACCAATGTAATACAGCTGACCAAGCCGGAATTGCGCATCAGCAAGACCTTTCTCTGCTGCTTTCCGATACCACTCAATCGCCCTGTCTATGTTCTTCTTGGCGCCGAGTCCCTTCTCATACATGATTCCAAGCAAGCACTGGGAATACCCACAATCATGATCAGCCATTTTGCACAACTGCTTAAAGGCACCCCGCAACTGCTTTTGTTGAATAGCATCATGCAAACATTTCATGCCCTCTTCGTCTACAAGTTGATCTGCCTGTACAGACGGACAAAAAATCGTGCCTGTTAGGATAACGCTTGTCGATATCACAAAATACGCTAGAATGCGGCTAATGCTTCTGTTTCCTTGTGTTCTCACTTGTTCTGCCCTCGGAAGGTGAAACTAAATTTAGTGAATGTGATGTCATCTCTCATGGTGGTTGTGAAAGTTGTCGTTTGACGAAGACCGAGCAGACATCGTCTTCTCTAAGATGGCTGTCATGCCAAAATAAACTATCAGCATGCATACGAACGGTATCCAGAAGTGTTTGTCTCGCAGAATACGAACATCCGAGCGCCTGTGCTGATGCCACATGTAGAGGACAGCTCCCAGCATAATCAGCCATCCTCCTGCCTGGAATATCAAATGATATTTGTGAAACCACTCGAATTGATTCATCGTCGCGACGCCCAAAGCTATCGCCACGACCGGAAGACAGCAGCAGACGCATGCAACGATCGCGGCACCAATAGCACCAAGATAGGATCCGACTCGCGATGACGCACTGGACTGTTTTTCTACGCCAACATTGTCGTTGATCTCGCTGTGACAACAGGAATGCGGATCCTCGCTCGATTTGCCTTCTCTATTCATCTCTACCTCAATGACGTAATTCAAAAATTGCTCTTCTTCTTAAAGTGCTCAATGTCGTCTGCGATCCTGCCTTCTTCATCTGTTTTGTGGGTCTTCTTGAGGTACTCCAGATACAACTCGTAAGCATCAGCCAATTCGGGAGATGGACCGATTTGATAACCTAACTGCGGTATACCTTCTTCAAACAAAGGCTCTGCTTCCTCGCACTTTCCTTGCATACATAGATTGGCTGCCAGATCAACGAGGGTTCGTGCATATTCTTTGCTCTTGTGACCGAAGAGTCGGCCTTCCATCGTTAGTGCTTTGCGAAAAAACGCTTCTCCAACACAACAGTCTCCTTGAGCGCAATACAGCAAACCCAGATTATTCAGGATTGACGCGATCTCAGCGTTAGATTCATTCTCGTCATAAAGGCTAAGAGCCTTTTGGTACAGCGGTTCTGCTCTATCGAATTTTCCTTGCTTTCGATAATGAGTGCCCATGTTATTGAGATCGCTTGCCAGGGCTGCTTTGTTTCGCACCGTCTGATCAATCTCTAGCGCTTTCCGATATAGTGAATCCGATTCTTCATGCTTGCCTTGAGCACAATAACAAAGAGCGAGCCCATTCAGGTTAGACGCTAATCGCTCATCATCGATGTGCATCGACTCAAGAAGCTCCAGGCCCTTCTTGAATTTGCCGGCAGCCTGCATGTACTGCCCCTTTTCATAAGCCATCTGCCCCATCCACATCTGCATATTCCATTCCGAGAGCTTTCTTGATTGCATCGTTTTTTCTCCCATGGCTTCATCCTCCACTTAGCTATTAGACGTTTCCGCTGGACCAAATAAGCTTTGCCTCCGCAATGCGGTATTGGTAAATGGCTTCCAAAAGTCGAAGCCGTGCGTCGAAGTATCGAACGCCCGATACGAAATAGTCGAGCTCGATTGCTTTCCCTACCTGGTATCGTCGAAAGAACAGTCTCTCATCTTCCCTGGCTGAAGTTACCTCTGCTTCTGCCAATGAGACATTACGCCTGGCCATGTCCAAATCGATCCACGCTTGAGACACCTCTTTTGCTACATTGAGGTGGACGTTCCTTCGATCAATCTCGGCTTGCCGAATCGCGACCCGGGCGGCCTTAAGCTCATTAAGCCGTTTACCGGAATCAAACAGTGTTATCCCGCCAATCACCGATATCGTCCCACCCCACCGTCCATTTACTGACTCATTGACACCCGGAGTCTGTCCTGTGGCGTTGCTTGCAATCCCATAGGCTCCGAGCTGAGGAGAATACTGACTTCTAACAACCATATGCTTGGCCTTTTCTTCTTTGACCTTGTTATCGGCTTGCATGATCTCCGGCCGATTTCGCTGGGCCTCACTTAGAAAAGAAGAGTACTCCTCCGTTATGGACACATACTTCAATTCATCCCTCAGACTGATTTGAGAGCCTACATTGACACCCATAGCAACTTTCAACTCAAGAAGCGAAGTGTTGTAATCTCGAAAACCGTTGTTTACTAACTGCTGCGCTTTAGCAAGCTCGGCCTGCTCACGAAGAAGGTCAGCCCGTGGCACTTTTCCCTCTTTGTATCGGGCTTCCATAAGCCCGACGCTCCACTTCCGGTACTTGACATAGTCTTCAGATACTTGCAGCCTTGCAAGATCCCAGGCGGTTTTCCAATATGCTTCCTTGATAAGCAGAGCGGCTTTAATCCTGTCCGACTGATACTTGGCTAGAGTCTGACGCTCAATAGCTCGAGCAGCTTTATAGCCGCCCAGCAGGCGACCACCAGTGAATATCGGTTGATAGCCGGCAAACAATAAATGCAACGAATTGCCTCGCACAATTGGTTGCATCGGCGCCGGGCTTATATCTCTGTCCATGAAGAACAGCATCTGGCTGATGCTCGACGACGAATAGAACGTGCTGAACGAAGCCTGTGGACCGAAGCGCGCTAGAGCGGCCCTGGCAAGATATTTAGAGCCGGACCACTCCTCTTTTGATGCAAGAAATTCTAGGTTGTTTTTCAGCCCAAACTGAACGGCATCTCCAAGAGCCAATGGCTCATCCAGTCGAGGCAATTCAGATGAGAGATCATCTTTAGTAACCGTCAGTTTGATCGGATTGCCAGACAACACTTCATCCGTAGTCGTATGCTCCGCCGGTTTCTTTGCCGATGAGTCTTTGATTGCAGGCCGCAACTCCTGGGCTTCAGCAGATTGTAGAAATGCCAGAAGAAGCACCACCAGTGAATATCTGACAAGAAAAGATACTTTCATATTGCTCCTTCCTTGTCGTTTTGCTTGTTCTTCTGCTTCTCTACACGTTCGGTTACTCGCCTGAATAACTGGCCCGCCTGGACTCTCTGTTTCTCAGAAAGCAAGTTCTGAGCTCGTTCTCTATACCTCTCCAACAATAGACGTTTTCTGCGGCCGGTCTCAGTTACTGGCTTTGCCTGTTTGAGAAGCTCTTCCATTGATACTTGTCTATTCCTGTGAGACTTCATGAAACCATCAAAAACGGTTTGTCTAGCCCGTAGTTCGTCCTCTATTGGCAAAAGCTCCTTATAGGCTTCTTCCTGAAGCTTGCTGAGCGAAACAACCTGCTTGTCGGACAGACCAATCTTCTCCGTTTCTCTCAACAGAAATGCAATCGGTAGCAACCTTTGTCTGGATTCAATCGATTCACCCTCAGTCCGCACAATTACTGGCTTTACCTCTTGCGTTTTGGATGCCAAGACAATTACACTTATTCCGACCAGCGCGACCAGCAGCTGCACACCGGTAACTGTCCACCAGCGTTGTCTTATATCAACGGACCGCTCTATCTCTTGCTTACTTGTCATGATGCTGCTTTCGCCCTACCCAGTTAACAAAGTCGTCTATGTATGCGTGCATGATTGGAATGTCGAAAAGGCTCAAAATGGTGCCCACTGCAAGTCCTCCTATCACAACTGTTCCTAGCGGAGAATAAGCGTCAATGCCAGTCTTCGGAAAGAAAGCAACCGGAATCATAACGAGAATGGTAATCGTCGAGGTCATGAGAATCGGCCGGAGTCTCTCCGGACAAGCACGAACAATCGCTTTATCCCTCGGCATTCCTTCATTTCTGTATCGCAAAATATGATCGATCAGGAGAATCGCCGTGGTGATATCCATGCCCGTGAGCACGATTATGGCCATTATTGAGACACTGGAAAATGTCTGATGAGCCAGCCAGAGAGCGAAAAACACTCCTGCCAACTCTAGTGGTAAAGAGAAGATCATCTGCATGGGCTGCAAGAAACCCCTGAACTGTGCAATAAGGACCAAGAAAATGAAAAGCACTGCTAGGCCCAATCCAGCAAATAACCTCGCAAATGAATCCATCATCTGGGTCATATCTCCACGCATCTCGAGCGTGTATCCTGGCGGAAAGTTGAGCTTTGCCATAGATTTCATCATCACTTCCATCGCTAAATCCATCGACGGTGGCCCGTTCATTCGGTAGAAACCCATAACGGTAACGGCTCTTCGCATTTGGTCATGATTGATAAAGTTTGGTGCGCGACGATACTCAAGATGCGCCAGTGTGTTGAGCGGAACTTGTTTACCGTCAGGTGTTGTAACCGTCATCAAAAGAAGATCCTCTGGATCTCGTCTGTCGGACGTTTCATATCGAACTTGAATCGTTCTCTGTCGCTCATTTGGCAGCCGATAGTATTCATCAGTCAAAGCACCCGTGATGGCATAATATGCTTGCTCAGCTATCTGGGCCGGAGTAAGACCGACCTCCATCGCTCGTCTTGCATCCACTTTTATTTCCCAGTCTGGTTTGCAGAGATCCCAATCTGTTGCCACCTGGTACATTCCCGGCGTCTTTTTTGCTACATCTTCGACTTGATTGGCAAGTTTCGTAAGTATCTCCATGTTCTTGCCTGTAACCAGAATCGATATAGGCGCCTGTGATGTCGCCATTACATCAGAACCCATCTCCTTTATCTGAAAGCGCCTGATACCAGGTATGGTTCTAAGTGCTTCTTCCTGGACCGTATCGATAACGTCCCAGATAGTCTTTTTCCTTCTGTCCTTATCGCTCAGTGTGACCATGAACGTCGCCCAGTTCATGTCTCGCATGTTATAGCCGTTAAAATAGGTCCCGCCCGGATCAAAGCCGATCTCTGTCGACACACGCTCGATTTCCGGAAAGCGAGACATGATCTTCTCGACCTTAGTGACAATGCGTTCCGTTTCTTGAAATGACGTTCCTGGAGCGACTTCTAGCATGCCATACGCCTGCCCGATATCAGCTAAGGGCATCATCTCGCTACCGATGAAGTAATAGAACGTGAATCCAAGGATGATGGTGGCGAGAATTCTCGCCATGTTCACGAAACGATGCTTCAGCATCCAGCGGATGCAGTCCGCGTACCACCGCTCAAGACCAGTTAGCCACCGATCGACAGGATCAAGCACAAGGATTCTCAGTCTGCGCTCAAACCAATGCTCATCGGATTCCTCTGGATTTTCTGGCTTTGCCTTTAGGAATTTCTCCGCCAGTACCGCCGTCAGGGTAAGTGATACGAGAAACGAAGCTAGAAGCCCGAATATTATTGGCCATACCAGACCTACAAACATGAGCTCGACAATGCCACCACAGAACAACAATGGAGACAGCGCCAGGACCAGCACGATCGTGGATGCTGCAACCGCCAATCTGACTTCGGTAATGCCATCAATGGTCGCTGTTTTGGGATCTTTTCCCATGCGCAAGTGACGCTCTATAGCGTGAATATCTATGATCGAGTCATCAACAAGCCTCCCGATAGATAGAAGCAGGCCGATCAAAGTCGAGCTGTTGAGCGTCATTCCAAGCGGTAGCAGGCACAAAATCGCCATTGCCATGGACATTGGAATCGTGATCATTGAGATCAATGTCCCGCGCCAGTTGCCAAGGAACAACAATACCGCGACCCCGGTCATGACAATCGCCATGACCAACTCATGGACCATGTTATCCATCAGAATATCGACAAAATGGGAGTTATCGTAGCTTACCTCGAACTGCAATCCCGGATTCTCTTTCCGAATTTGGTCGATGACCTTGTTGCATCCCTCGATAACCCATGGAGAGCTAGCATCTGGCTCCTGAAGAACACTGACCTCAACGCCCTTCTTGATCTTCCCATGGTCTATAAAGTGATAGCCTGAGCGCAACTCCCAGAATGTATCGCTTACTCTGCCCACGTCTTTGACATATATGACCCGATCGCCAACTGCTCCGATCGGATAATTCTCTACCTGCGTTTCTTCTTTGGCCAGCGAATCGATACGAACTATTGCTTCCGTTTTGTCATAGCTGAGCCTGCCAGCGGGTTTTGCTACATTCTGCTTGTCAATGGCATCCCGCACGTCAAGAATTGACAGTCCATAAGCTGCCAATTTCTTCCGGTCTAGAATGACCTGCATCTGCCGTCTGTAGCCACCGAATGAAAATGCCGACCAGACTCGATCCACTCTTTTGAGTCTGTTGACAACCTCATTGGCGCAGAACTCTCGCAACCTGACAGGGTCCCAGCCGGGCGCAGTCACCATATATGAGATAACAGGCAGGTTTAATGGATCGATCAGAAGTACCCAGGCTGGTTTGAAATTAGCCCCGGTTGGAGGAAGGTCTGCTTGAACAACAGACATGAGAGCCTCCACTTCGACCAGCGCTCTTTGCATGTTTGTGCCATACGGAAACTCGAGAGAGACAACCGAAAGCCCCTCTTGAGACGACGAGCGAATATAGCGAACTTTCTTGATATCAACCATTCGCTCTTCAATGGGCTTACTGACATAGAGCTCCATCTCCTCGGCTGAAAGACCCGGCTGCATGGTCACAATGCCGACCATAGGGCTTTCCACATAAGGCATCATGCGCTTTGGCATATAGAAGCCAATGGCTATAAATGCCAGCAGCAGCATGGATAAATAAAACGAAGCGATCGTGTAAGGATGGTCAATCGACCATTTCGAGATATTGAAACCTCTTTCCTTACTAGGCTCCCTTTTTATTTTGCCGGTCTGCATAACCTAAGGCACCTCCACATCAATGGACAGCCTTATAGGCTCCTTGGACACGCCTTTTATAAGCAGATCCATGTTCCAGAGACCGCTGTGAAAGTCGGTATTTATCTTGTAGCCATTGCCGGTTTGAGATGCCTTCAAATCAGGCCCTTTCATATCCATGCTCGGCATTGACGATGTCCCGGTAATCTGAGCTCCTGAAACCTTGCCACCGCCATGTTTTTCCAGCTTGATCTCTATGCTGTTCTCTTTGCTCTTCGGTGGAGTTGGTTTCATTGAAATCGACATCATCAGATGATCGACCATTTGCTCTAACTGCCAGCTATTGCCCTTGTCGAGTCTATTTGTCGCCACCTCGCTTGCCATTGGCAATTTCTCGATTCCTTCTTTATCCGTCCATTCGACGCCTATAAGTGGCATCATCGGCTGCAAATCCTCGAATCCCTGCACAACTACCTCGTCGCCAACCTCAAGTCCTTCAACGATTTCTGTTCGATCGGAATTTGTCAGCCCGGTCTTCACCGAGATCAACTGCGCAATCTTCCCGCCTGACAGCTCTGTTGGCGTCAGATCCATGCCACACTTTGGACATTTTCCAGGCTTATCGGAGCGTATCTCCGGATGCATCGTACAGGTGTATGTTCTCTTCTCTTCTTTAGACTTTGACCCGTCATGCTCCTTATGATCCACTCTCTCGAGCTTCATCCCGCATTTGGGGCACTCGCCCGGTTGGTCGGAAATTACGTCCGGGTGCATCGGACACTGATACTTGCCGGGCTTCTTCTCTTCTCCTGGCGCAACAGCAAGCCACACGAACGGTTTGCCACCTCTACGAAAAACCGCCCGTGTAGGTACAGTCAGCCCGGTTTTGTCCCCAGTGACGATGCTCATAATTACGTATTGACCTGGCAAGAACCTGTACTCAGTTGCACTAACAACCTCACGGCCATTCGACCTACCCCCAGCCGTCGGCCTTTGGTTTTCTATAAGTGCTTCAACAACTGACGTCCGGCTTGTTTTGTCTGCAGCCGGGAAAATAGAAGTGACTCTTCCATCTACGGTTTCTGACCCTTCCGCGCCTTTTATGTGCACTAAGGCTCCAAGCCTGACTTTACTAATATCAGCATTGGAAATTTCCGCCTGAATCCGTACTTTATCGATGTGCGCCACGCGCAACACAACCATCCCGGGATTCACTACTACCCCTGGGCTAATCACTCTTTCTACGACCACTCCGCTGTCCTTGGCGACAATGTCTCTGTACTTGTTGATTATCTTGGCTGTCTTCTCACCAGCCTGCGCTTCTTGCGATGCAGAAAACTGATGACCAACATGATGAACAGCGCCTTGAAAAGCAGCTTTCGCTGCTAGCTTAGTTTTTGTCGCCTGCCTTAAGCTTGCCTCTGCCTTTTCATATCTGGCGCTGGCTGCTCTGTACTTAGCCAGTTCACTGTCGTATTCCTCCTGTGATACGACATCATCTTTCAAAAGATTCTCCTGTCGTTTGATCTCTGGAGACCAGTAGTCAAGATCCGCTTTGACCTCACTTACTGCTTTTTTTGCCGCTTCCTCAGCTTCCTCTGCAGCTTCAAGCTCATACTTCTTCTGCTCGAAATCCGCCTTGGCCGATCCAGCAAAATGCATTGCAGATTCTGCTGCATGTTGAGCTGCCTCCGCACGGCTCTTGTACTCCGAGGACTCAGGATCTAATTGCACAAGCAATTGTCCTTTTTTGACCCGATCACCTGGATAAACTGGCATCTCGACAATTCGCCCAGTGATTCTCGGGTATACATCCTCGTCTTCGAATGCCACTACCGATCCTGTGTATGTAATTGTTCCTTCAATCTCAGTCTCTTCGGCTTGAGCCAGTCCTACAGGCATGGCTCCCCGAGGTGGCATCATGGTACTCATGTCCATGACGTTAGCTTCTAGTACAGTCATTTGTCCTGGTTTCTTGAACGTTTGAACAACGAAGAAACTGCCAATACTGACTACAACTATCGTCACTACGCCCCAGAAGTTCTTTCTCGACCATTTGCCCGCATTGTTCAGCAGACCGCTTATCCGTTCTCTCAAGTTCGAGGATGACTCTGTCACTGTTTCTCTGCTCCCTCTTCTTGGTCGATTTCCCTTATCTTGAAAACTTTGATCGAATCTTTGTTTTTTCGGCCCTCGACTTCCACAAGAAACTCGCTTTCTCGCTTACTCGCCTTGATTACTTCGATTGCCAACCGGTTTCCCTTTTCGTCGAGCATTAGCCAGTTACCGTCTGTATAGAGCGTGTAACCGGACTTTTTGCAAGCTGGCATCAAGAGACAGCTCTTCGTGTGGTGATGTATAAAGTCTTCAGCCTTCGGGTCGTCTTTAACCGTCTTCATGCAAAGCCGATCAATTAGGTAACCTCGCCATTTAGAGTTTTCTTGGGCATCAGCCGACACAATAAACCCGACCAGTCCCCCAAAGCAGAGAACTAGTAGGTATAGATAAAACCTAGATTTAGTCATAAATTTCTCTCAGCCAAGAAATATGGCACTACGCGCCATCTGCCGCACAACAAACCACGCAAGTTAATAGCCATCTGACGATGAGCTAGTTTCCTGCGTGTTGACGGGGTTAGCTGAGAAAGACTTGATAGACTATATAGACTTTTGTCGAGCCGACAATAGGTATATCCGGTGGGCCACGTTTGAATATGTGTGCTCGGCCGGCATCAGGTGGACTGAAATCAGTCGATTGTCCAATGAAAACCGGTTGATGGGCCGGTCTTTGGCTGTCCTCGGAAGAATCAGATCTATACGAAACAGACAGGTTGGTAACCCCCTCCTGTTGACAGCCGCATCGCTCTTTGATGCTTTTACGATTTTTATCAGTCGAACTATCAATATTGACAGCCGGTCTACAACAGCTGTGGTGTGCGGGTTGTGCTTCTGGGACCAAGTCAATACAACAACAAAGCCGCGGCACAATCAGTGCGACGATAGAAACTGCTATAAACCCGATTAAGCCGTTTCGGTACATCTTTACCTCTGATCGGACATTATACGGTCAAAAAGGAAAATCGCCCTCATCTTATCGGATGACTTCTCAAGGGCTATTGCAAGATCAGATCGGAAATCTAGGAAGATGGCAACGATTCATGACAGCCAGATCGCTCTTCAAAAGTCGCGCGAATGCTACTTCCGGATTGGACTGCGAGCCTGTACCTGACAATTCCTTAGTGCTGTGTATCGTCCACTGGTTGTTGCCAGCTAAACCATTTCTTGTACCACGGACGTTCTAGTTCCTCGAGCTTCTTTGCCAAAGTCTTGAGCTCTTCCTGAACAGCTCGCTCCTTTTCTTCCTTTTCAACTTTAGTCCGCTGGAGTTCTTCCTCGACTGCCAATCTGCTTGCCTCTGTGGATTCCTTGAGACTCGACATGACTTCTACTTGCTTCTTGAGCGCTTGAATCTCTAGCTCCTTGAGCTCGACGTTCTTCTTCTCTTCCTCGGCTCGCAGACGTTCTTCCTCTACTTGCCGGGCTTTCTCCTCAGCCCGTGCCCGTTCAGCATCGCCTTTTGCCCGTTCTTCTTCCCTACGCTGGCGCTCTTGCTCAAGCTCTCTAGCATTCCGCTCAGCATTCTTTCGCTCTTCGTCTGCTCGCCGACGCGCTTCCTCAATTTCGCTTGCTTGTTTGTCAGGAAGCAGCTTGAGCTGTCTGTCCTTCTCCTCAAGCTGTTCTTGTAGCGCACCTATGATTTGATCTTTCTCTCCGATTACTACTTGGTACCGAGCTATGAGATTGTTCCAGATCTCATCTACGATACCGTTGACTCCAGGCTTTGCCTCTGCTTCAGAGCCCTCTGAGATCTTGGAATCGCTTTCAGCGGTTCCCTCGTTAGATGATATCGATTCTCCGACTATATCTACATCAACATCGATGTGATCTGAATCATCGTCTATTCTCGCCTCTTTCTGGTCTCTTGGTCTTGGCTCTTCAACGCTACTTCGCTTAAAGGCAGCCTCCAACTCTTCCAGTCTAGCCGTTAGGGTTTCCACTTCTGATTCAGCCTGCCCTGTTCCACTCTCCTCTTCGCCAAGTAACTCAGCCACAAGAGGGGAACCAATTCTCTTTAGCCCTTCTATGATCTCTTTGTTCGGATAAATCCGGTACTCATCGATGCCATTGTTTTTAACCAGAATTCCCTTGAGTTTCCCCTTCTCGCGTCGATATAAGACAGCACGAGGACTGAGGTCTAATGCCTCTGCGGCTTCTCTGACTGATATTGTTCTTATTCCCACTGCCCTATATCCGGTGGCGCTATTCTGTATATACTCATTCTCTAAGCACCTGAATTATAAAGCTTCTTCACGTACTTTCAAGCAGAAAAAAAATATAGAAAATCGCCTCCAGCCGCTTCCAGTGCTCCTGCCGAAAAGCTCCGAATTGCTCGCGAAAAGGCACGAAACAGGTTCTGCTTCTTAAACATCACCGAGCCATTCTTTTCGGACCACCCGCGAAAATTATCTCTCGCATTGATTATTTTCGCCCCGTCTTTTCTTGGTCGCCCAGAAGAGCCAAGAAGCTCTAAAACAACCACCCAGCTGCTTGTTCCGCTTCCTTGAGAAAAGGCCCGAAGAGACTCCGAAGCTCCTCGAAAAGTTGTTTCGCGGGTTTTCGGAAGTCCTTCGGAAGTGTCCCGAAATTTTTCTAGGCTTTTGCGGGGTCGCCCCGAAGCTCAAATTCTCCCCGATGCATTTGTTGGTTTTCCGCCCTTGAAGAAGCTGCTGTAATCAAACTTTCTCTCATTTCGCGGTATTTCGGGGTTTGCTTTTGTGTTTCTGATAAAGCTTTTCGATGTCCTTTCGGGGTATTTCGCGCGCCCCGAAATTTCTTCTTGCTTCTTTCGTGCTTCATTCGGGCTTGCTTCTGTCACCATGCTGCAAGCCATGCCCAGAGCGGCTGTTGAACCCAGAAAGAAATTTCGCACTGATTTCGAAGGACCTCTGACCTCGATCATATCCCGATTCAGTGGATCTAAAGTATTGATCGATCGAGACGCACCTTATATAGTGACATCGACACTTGACTAGATTTCGTCGGTGTATATCTTTCAAATAGCTTCTGGAGCCGCTGCTCCCTAGAAAGGCAAAAAGCAGGACAAACAAAAAACACCGCCTGAGGCGATGTTATTTGTGAGATCTTTGCGGACCTCGTATTCGATTGTCGTCGGGTTTTTATGGTGATTTCCCGAAGTGCACTCAGAATATACGAATGGTTCGGTCAGGTCAACACGTTCTAATTCAGATTAGAAAGGATGATCAGCCATTACCGGACATGTTCTCGCGCGCCAGGCTCAAACTTGTGCGCCGGTTAGATTTGCTCGACAAAATTTTTTCCCAGAGGGATGGGAGCAGTGTGTGTCCGATTTTCTCGGACTCTTCCACCGCTACGGGTATATCTATAAGCCTCTGTCCAGAGGCTCATGGTATTCTGCCGACGAGAAGTGGCGCCTTTCCGACTCCGAGATTCTCAAAGCCATAGCCGGCGTTCATCCCAAATTCCTTATCGGCTGCCGCGCCGGCAAAACCACCAGATTCGCCGTCCTCGATATAGATAAAAACAGTCGATACCACAATGAGCGGTCTCTTCGAAAATTGCTTCACCTGCTCGACAGTGCCGGTCTTTCTAAATCATCTCTCTATCGCTCCAGCTATAGCGAGGGATGGCATCTATATCTCTTTTTTGACGAACCACTCAACTCCGCCGAGCTACGTCGACAGCTGGTCAAGCTTCTCACCCTTCATGATTTTCAAATTGCCAAAGGACATCTTGAAATCTTTCCGCATCCAGGCAGCAAGAACTCCCTGGGGCTAGGTCTTCGCCTGCCCCTTCAGGAAGGCTTCGCCTGGCTCGATAAGCGAACACTAGATGTTGACTATGAGCGCCACGAGCTCACGCCAACCCAGGCGCTGGAGCTCTTCATAGACGCTTTTGAAGGCGATCCAAATTCCTACCAGGACTTCAGACAACTGAAGTCTTACGTTGAGGACCTCGAGGCCAGAAAGAAGACGACGCAAGAACACGTCCAAAAGGCACGATCCGATAATGTCCTTCCACTAGTCAGAAAACGCCCGAACTCTTCTCCGACAGAATTCACTGACTTTGTCACTGCTGTCTTTTCCGTCCTTCCACCAGGAATTATCATCGACAATTGGTATAACGGACGTCTCTACCATCTCAATGGACTGACAGGACCGTCCCAGCGCGCCGAAGCCATAACCTGCCTCGGGCACTATCTCTTTTATGGAGATCCCAGCCGTGGGCTACCCGCTCTTGGGTATGGTTACGAGCAAGAGCGGCAGTGGGCTATCGATGAGTTTCTGCGCCATTACAATAATGGTCACAGCAAAGATATCAATGCTGACCGCGCCGATGCCTTTGCTCAGGTAGAAAGGGCGGCGAACTGGATACCGCCGCACAAAAGAGACCAAGAGCTCAGCCCGTACACGCCGAACGTGCCTGTCGCCTGGACCCGAAACAGCGCCAATTTACAAATCGATGCACGCTCTCGTATAAAGGCCGCCCTGGAGGAGTTGATTGCTGAGGGCAATCCGTTCAGCTTGCGCGACCTGACTGCTCGAGCACACTGCCATCACAATACCCTCAAACGACATGCCGATCTCTGGAAAGCCGAATATGACGCCTTTTGTGTTCGCTTGGAAACTGCTTCATGTGAATATAACGTTGTGGTGGGGGCTGCTTCATCAGAAAGCAAGCCCCCTACCACTTCCCAAGAGATAAATATGCCGCCCGGGCGCTTGGCAGCCCGCAGAATCGCTTATGAGCTCTCCATGCGGTCGCAGAGAGAACGGAAACGCCGGGAGGCTGATCTCAATCAACCGTGCGACTGGCGAGAGTCAATAAAAGAAAAGTTGCCGGCTGATCTCGACGCCGCCGACATACAGACCCTAAAACCACTCCTCGTTTTCCTCATTTGGCAGCTAAGCCTCTCTCCCTCTCATGAAGATCAGGTCTGGCTGTCCGATATTGTCTCGTCAGTCCGCTGGCAATTGAAAGCAAGGTCCCATGCTCCCAGATTAATCAGGAGCATACCGCCCTAGATCCCTGTCTTCAGGTCACCAGGAGCGATCTGTGCCGTTCTCTCTGACATCGCTTTCGATAAAGCAGTTGCGAAGATCGGCTAAGTGAGTGCATTCGACCAGCATGTCATTGATCTGTTTGTCTAGATGCTCATCATCGTCATAAAAGAATGTCAGCTCATACTCCCACCCATCTAGCTTCTTCATGCCATGGTGTGATAGAACCAGCCTCTCGATTTCTTCTCGTGCTTTGGCTTTGCCTCGCACGAACTTGCTGTTTCGCTCGACGCGCAGCCATAAGGTAACGGTCGTAGTCTTTTGTTTCGATTGCTCCGGCACTGTTGCCGGTGCTTCTTCTTTCATGTACTTCAGAGAAAGCTCTATGCACTTCTCACAGACCTGATGCTCTTTTCCAGCCACTACCCTCCTCTTGTAATTGGGGAGTTTGCCGCAAAAGGAGCAGCGCAGCCTTGATGATCGATCGAGCAATCTATAATCCTTCGATCCGGCCAAAAGCGCTTCTCTGTAGGCGTGAATGCAAGCATCACAGCCAAAGATATTAGGCCCCTGGACAAGCTTTTTGACCTCTTCTGCTAGTAGTCCGCAAAACGAACATCGTAACTCTGGTTTAGCGGGCCTCAGCCATGGCCGCCAGCCTTTATTCTGTCCTTCGACTATCTGATGGACTCTCTGGTGGCTCAAATTGAGAAGGCCGGCTATCTCTCTAAGCGACTTGCCTGAGATATGCAATTCTCTGATTGCTTGATAGTAAGATTCTTTCGCCTCTTCGAGCTGTCCTTCCAGGGACTTTATCCGTCTTTCTTTCTCCTGGATAAGAGCAAGCGGGTCTTTTTCGGTCATGGTTTCTTCTCTGTCTAATGTCTACTGTCTAGTATGAGTAGACACTAGGCAAAAAGCAAGACCCCTTACTTTTTCTCTTCCTCTCTCCACCCGGTTATATAGAGTCGCTTCTGCTCTCTGTAAGCAGCCAAGAGATTCTCCACCAACCAGTCGATGGCTCCCTCCGTTTTCTCCCAGGACTTGCGCCAATCTCTTGCATAGACATAGGCTTCGTCTTTTCCGCCTGAGGTAATGTAAGCACCGATCTTGATTTTCGGAAGCTTTGGCGTAAGCAACCAGCTCACCACATGAGGATTCCATCTCACTGCCTCGCCAAGCTCCTCCCGGGCCTTTTCTGTATCACCATCTTTCTTGAACAGGTAGAGGACACGAGTATAGTTAAGAGCTGGGCCTGTATCGTCCGTGTAGGTCTTTAGAATCTTCCACGCCTCGGGCAGCCTGTCGAGAGACAAATACAGCGGTGCCAGGCAATACCGCACGCCCTGATTGTCGCGAGGATTGAGACGCATAAGCTCCCTGTAATGCTCTATAGCCTCATCGACCCTGCCGGCTTCCTCCAGCTCGATCGCCAGTCCCATTAAGGCTCTCATGTACGGCCGGGTCTCAAGAATTCCCCAGAACGAGCCGACTTCTTCTTTAAAGTAGCGCGGTCCCAGTGCTCTGCGACCTGCTTTCACGCCTTCTTCAAATAGCTCCATTTTCCTCTGTCGGGTAATCTTTGGAAGATCATAAGCAAGGACCACATAGGCATCGGCGCAATCTGGGCAGATCTTGAGCGCCTCTTCAGCCAGGCGAATACGCTCTTTTCTTGCAGCCGTGTCGAAAGCTGTCCACATTAGATCCTGCGCTCTATCCAGGTCTTTGTTTCTCACTCTCATCACGCCGACTCCTCGTCTGGTCTGGCAATCATGCCAAGTTCATGTCCTTCTTGCCCAGCAATTTCTACTAATAATATGCTGGCAACGAAAGCTACGAAAAACAGCCATATCGCTCTTGAAAGCCTGTTATTTAAGTGACGGCAACTGTATTTTGCAGGGCGAGCTTGCTCTTGCTTGTGGCATTTTTCTCCCCTCGATTATACGAGGGCAGCACCACCGCGCCTCAAGCGTAATAGCTCTGTTTGTCATGGGCCTGCCTGCTGGCGCTTGACCCGCGGAGCCGCCCCCGTCCTCTTGTGGTGTCGAAAAACCGCATCACAAGGAGGTTGCGTTATGGCATTACTCACTGAAGAGATCAAAAAGTCGCTTCCAGCTCTATATTCGCAGGAAGAAAACAAAGCTCCTCTTGGCTCGGGGATAGCGAAGCTGTCACCAGGGGCAAAGTCGAAAAGCAGGGCTAAACCCAGTCATACTGGGAATTTTTTGATTGCCTGATCGTATTCTTCCTGTGCTACAGCCAAACTTAGCCGAGAG
>Ga0226835_1000513_pt1 | contig 40902 bp, 40 predicted proteins | sample LAC_MetaG_1_FD_163627 | JGI IMG/M metagenome (GOLD analysis project Ga0226835, IMG submission 163627) | Anaerobic ammonium oxidizing microbial communities from anammox membrane bioreactor (MBR) in UC Berkley, California, United States -... | ecosystem: Engineered > Bioreactor > Anaerobic >...
CAGAAGCCCACCGAGACCGCGGTCGCGAACCACCACCCCGTCACCCACGCCACCCCCACCGGTACCGCCACGGCGGCCACCAGGAGCGTGACCAGCCACCCCCTTCCGCGAATCTCGCCCATCCCCACCTCCCTACCCCGCCAGGAGCCCGTAAGCCAGCCCGCTGACGGTCGCCATGACCACCACCAGGGTGCAGTACACGAGGGTCTTCTTCGGCCCCAGGTAGGAGTTGATCACCAGCATGTTGGGCAGCGACAGCGCGGGCCCGGCCAGCAGCAGGGCCAGCGCCGGCCCCTTGCCCATCCCCGCCCCCAGAAGGGTCTGCAGGATCGGCACCTCGGTGAGGGTGGCAAAGTACATCAGCGCTCCCACCACCGCCGCCAGCAGATTGGCAAAGAGCGAATTGCCCCCCACCGCGGCGGCCACCCAGGAGGCCGGGATCACACCGGCGTCCTGCCCCGGCCGGCCAAGAAGCCACCCCGACACCAGCACGCCGGCAAACAGCAGCGGCACGATTTGCTTGGCAAAACCCCAGGTGGCGTCCACCCAGGCGGAAAGCTCAGCCCGCTCGTACCAGCGCCAGAGCATCCACACCAGGACTGCCCCCAGCGCCCCCACCAGCGGCCAGTGCAGGCGCCAGATCACGGCAAAGAGCCCCACCTCGCGGTTGGGCTCCCCCCAGTTGGCCAGCACCAGGATGGCGATCATCACCGCCATCGACGCCGCGTCCTGCCAGCCCGCGCGGCCCCCGCCAGCGGCCTGATGGGCGAAGGGGTCGGAACCGTTGGCCTGGCGTTCCCTCTCCTCGCGCCGGAAGATGCCCGCCATGGCCAGGCCAATCACCACCGCAAAGACCACCGCCCCCACCGCCCGCGCCACCCCCAGCTCGACGCCCAGGACCCGGGCGGTGAGGATGACCGCCAGCACGTTGATGGCGGGGCCCGAGTACAGAAACGCGGTGGCCGGCCCGAGGCCGGCACCCCGCTGGTAAATTCCGGCAAATAGAGGCAGTACCGTGCACGAGCAGACCGCCAGCACCGACCCCGAGACCGAGGCCACCCCGTAGGCCATGGTACGGGGGGCGGTGGAGCCCAGGTAGCGCAGCACCGCCCCCTGTTTGACAAAGACCCCGATCGCCCCGGCGATGAAGAAGGCCGGCACCAGACACAGCAGCACATGCGCCCGGGCATAGTCGTGGAGCAGCCACAGACCTTCCAGGAACGCCTGCTGGACCCGGCCGTGCTCCACGGGGAGGGCGTAGAGCAGGAGAAACACCCCCACCATCAGCGCGAACTTGGTCCTCTCCGACACCTCTCACCCCCTGTTCGCTGCCATCGGTCCTCGGCTCCTCCCGCGCCCCCCCGGGACCGCCACGGCACCAGCCGCACCGACCCGGCCTGGACGGCGCGAGAGGGTGCGCCGCTCCGCTACTCGATCCCCAACAGCTTCGCCACCTCGTCGGCCCTGGGGATACGACCGGCCAGCACCACCTTCCCGTCCACTGCCACGGCCGGCGTCTGCAGCACCCCCAGCGCGACCATCCGCTGGAGATCCTCCACCTTGCGCAGGGTGCACTCCACCCCGCGGCTTTCCACCACGTGCCGCACCACCCGGTAGGTCTCCTGGCAACGCGGGCACCCGGGCCCCAGAACCTCCACCACCTTCACATCACCCACGGCGTCCTCCTCATTTCACGATCCCCAAGCCCAGCCACCGGTGTCGGATCCCGAGCCTCACCCCCCGGCCCGGGATGAGAGGCGTCCCCCGGCGGGGTCAGTGGCACCAGCCTCCACCCCATGCGCAGGGCAGCCCGGCGGGAATCTTTCGTCATCTTGCGAAATATAGGACGCATATTTGCTCCTGTCAAACCGGAAGCCCGCCGCCGAGGCCGTCGCTCCTCACCGCCTACGGTGCCAACTTCCCCAGCAGGCAGGCCCGCGCCCGATGGGCCGCCGCCAGCGCCCGGGAGGGGGAGAACACCGCCAGCTCGCCACCGACCGCCGCGGCCGCGCAGGGGGTGCAGGAGGGGAACCCGTGGCCCCCGAAGGAGGGGGCAGGACGCCCGTAGTCGGCCAGGGAACGCGAGATCACCCGCACGGTGCTCACGCCTGCGCCCTCGTCCACCGCCACCAGGAGCACCGCACTCTCCGGCTGGGGGTCCCGCCACTGGTCCAGGAGCACCAGCTTCGCAACCTTCCCCTCGGGCTCCGACTCGGCGCCGGCCACCTGCAGATCGCACCCTTCGGCGGCGGCCAGCACCCGCGCCACCGCCTCCCCGACGCCCCCCGGAAGCACCGTGGCGTCGCCCCGCGCCGGCGGTGCCGCGCTGCGACATCCGCAGACCCCCATCGCCAGGCCAACCATCACGAGGAGACGTCCCGTCATCGGTGCCTCCCCTGGGGGGTAGCCTCATGGGTCTTCCCCCATTCGCTGCCGCTACTTCCCCGTCTTCATCACCCACCGGCCTGGCCCCGCGGGGGCCCGGGCTCTAGCGGCGCACCGCCGCGGCCGTCGCGCCGCCCTCGAACCACCCTCGCGTGGCCAGGCATAGGTGGCATACCGACAGCATCACCGGCACCTCCACCAGCACCCCCACCACGGTGGCCAGCGCCGCCCCCGACCCCGGTCCGTAGAGGGCGATGGCCGTGGCCACCGCCAGCTCGAAGAAATTCGACGCCCCGATCAGGGCCCCCGGCGCCGCCACTGCGTACTCCACCCGGAACAGCTTCATCAGTCCGTAGGTCAGCGAGGAGTTGAAGTACACCTGGATGAGAATCGGCACGGCGATGAGCAGCACGTGAAACCAGCGCGTGGTGATGTTTTCCGCCTGGAAGGCGAAGATGAGCACCAGCGTGGCCAGCAGCGCGATCACCGTCAGGGGGTGGAAGAAGGTCACGAACTTCCCCGTAAACCACGCCTCCCCGCGGGAGCGGATGAGCCACAGGCGGGAGAGCGTCCCGGCGCCCAGGGGGATCACCACGAAGATGAGCACCGAATAGAGCAACACATGAAACGGCACCTCCAGATCGGTGGCGCCGCTGACCAGAAGCTTCACCACCGGGGCGAAGGCCACCAGCATGATGAGGTCGTTCACCGACACCTGCACCAGGGTGTAGGCCGGGTCGCCGTCGGAGAGGTACGACCAGACGAACACCATGGCGGTGCAGGGGGCCGCGGCCAGGATGATCACCCCGGCGATGTACTGGCTGGCCAGCTCCGGCCCGATCAGGGGCAGGAAAAGATGCTTGAAGAACAGCCAGCCGAAGAACGCCATGGAAAACGGCTTGACGAGCCAGTTGATCACCAGGGTGATGGCCAGCCCCCGCGGCCGCTTGCCCACCCGCGCTATGGAGGCGAAGTCGATCTTCAGCATCATGGGGTAGATCATCAGCCAGATGAGCACCGCGATGGGGATGTTGATCTGACTGCCGGCGCCGAACTCCAGCTCGCGCAGCCGTGCGGTCAGCCCCGGAAACCCCTTGCCCAGCAGCACCCCCACCACCATGCACACCCCCACCCAGAGGGAGAGGTAGCGCTCGAAAACATTCATCTTCTTGGCTGTGCTGCCCATGCTCGTTCCCGCTCCCCGCTTCGGGCCTCACTCGGACGCGCCACGCCCCTCCCGCGCCGTGGACGACCCCCCTGCCGCCCCCCCACCCGGCACAGACTCTCCGGCCCGAGCTCCCGCAGTGTGACGACCACCCGGCTATCCTCCTGGATTTGATGGTCGGCCGACAGCGGCCCGCGGAGGTCCTCCACCAGTCGGCACCCCTCCTCGTCCAGGCGGTAGAACACCCAACGACCCGCCTTGCGCTCCTGCACCAGGCCGGCCCGCTTGAGTTCGGCCAGGTGCGCCGACACCGTCGATGGCGCCAGCCCCAGCACCGCGGTCATCTGGCACACGCACAGCTCGCCGTCGGCCAGCATCACCGCCAGGCGCAGCCGGGCCGGATGCCCCAGCGCCTTGAAGCGCCGCACCTGCTGACTCAGAGCCCCGCGGGACATTTCGTCACTCCGCGAAATAGAGTAGCAACTGGCGGAAGCAACGGCAAGGCCCCTGCCCTCGGGTCCCGGGTCTTCCCCTCACAGCAGCGCCCGCAGTCCGGCGAGCCCCTGCCGGCCCAGCAAGGCCTCGGCCCGGCGCAGGGCCGCCCCTTCCATGGCCTCCCGTGCGGCGGCACGCTCCTGGAGGGAAGAGGCCTCCATCATGCGCACGCTGAAACCCCACACGCTCCGTCGCCAGCCCGTGATGAGCCGCGAGATGACCAGCTCATCCAGGCGTCCCAGCCCCTTGTCCACCAGGTCCATCAGGGGCGCCGCCGGCTCCAGGACGGTGTCCTGCACCTCGTCGATGGTCTCGGCGATGATGGTGTTGACGCGGCAGTAGTCGGCGTACCGCACGCGGCGGGAGGGGGTACCCAGCCTCGCCCACTCCCCCTCCAGCAACTCCACCAGCACCAGCACCAGATCGTAATTGATGTGCGCGTTGACGCCCAGGAGCAGGCTTTGCAACACCAGCACGTCCGGCTGGCGGCAGGCCTGGTGGGCGAGCTGCCACACCCGGGGGGCGCTGACGGGTTCTCGCTCCCAGGCTGCCAAAGCGTCGAAGTAGTAGGCCGCGAAGTGCTCCAGCAGGGAGGACACCCAGGCCGCGTCTTCGAATCGACCGGCCCTCAGGCCGCTGACCATGTTGCTGGTCATCAAGTGGTAACACTTCAGAAAAATACACCTGCGATCGGCGCACGCGTCCCAGCATGCGATCTGCGCCTGCATGCGTTCCAGCACCAGGCTCGCCCCCGGCTTTTCGTCCATCATCGGCATATCATGGCCATCCTTCAAAGAGTCGCATTCTCTGCTATTGCGCATGGGAGTATAGAGGCCGCGCCGGCGAGGTCAAGAGACGTTTATGGCCCCGGCCTTTCATTTCGCCACTCGCCGAAATACTCAACGACGCACCCCTGTTGGGACGGAAGGAGGTACCGCGCCATGGCGCGCCAGCGAGTCCTGATCCTGTGTACGGGCAACTCCTGCCGATCGCAGATGGCCGAGGGGTGGATCAACACTCTCCTCGGGGAGCGCTGGGAGGCCCGCTCGGCGGGCACCCGGCCGGCGGCCGGTGTACACCCCCTGGCGGTGAGGGTGATGGCCGAGGCCGGGGTGGATATTTCCGGGGGGGTGCCCGAGCACGTGGACCGCTACCTCGAGCAACCCTGGGACCTGGTGGTGACGGTGTGCGACTCGGCCCGGGAGTCCTGCCCGGTGTTTCCCCGCCCGGTGAAGACCACGCACATCTCCTTCCCCGACCCGGCCGAGGCGACGGGCAGCGAGGAGGAGCGCCTGGCGGTCTTCCGCGCCGTGCGGGACGACATCCGCGCCCGCCTGCTCCCCCTCCTCACCGGCTGAGGCTCCCCCGTTCCCCCTCCCCCCCGGCAGGGGCTCCCGGCGGCCGCAAGGGCACCGGTGGGTGGGCGGGCTCCAGCTGGATGGTGGAGTGGTGGATCCCGAAGCGATGCGCGAGCACCTCCCGCACTCCCGCCAGCACCGCACGGTGATCTTCTTCCCGCGCCTCCACATGGACCGACAGGGCCACGAAGGCGGACGAGATCGCCCAGATGTGCAAGTCGTGGGCGCCGCACACCCCCGGCACGGCCAGGATCGCCCTTCGCACCTCGTCCACATCGAGCCCGCCGGGGGCCGACTCCATGAGCACCGACACCGCCTCCCGCACCAGCCCCCAGGCGGAGTACAGCACCAGCGCGGCGATGGCCAGCGAGGCCGCCGGGTCGGCCCAGGACCACCCCCAGGCGGCGATGAGAACCCCCGCCACGATGGCCTGCAGGCTGCCGAGCGCGTCGGTGACCACGTGCAGCCAGGCGCCGCGCAGGTTCAGGTTGGCGTTGCGGCTGTCCCTCAGCACCGCCAGCATGGCCAGGTTCACCCCCAGCCCCAGCACCGCCACCGGGATCATCACCGCCGGACGGACCTCCAGCGGGGCGGCCAGGCGGCGCACCGCCTCCACCACGATGACCACGGCGATGGCCACCAGCGCAGCGCCATTGGCGAGGGCGGCGAGGATTTCCGCCCGGTAGTAGCCGTAGGTACGCCGCGGGGACGGGGGGCGGCGGCTGATCCAGGCGGCGAACAGCGCCAGCCCCAGCGCCGCCGCGTCCGCCAGCATGTGCGCCGCGTCCGCCAGCAGCGCCAGGGAGTTCGCCCACAGCCCCCCGACCACCTCGGCGACCATGAAGGAGGCGGCCAGGGCCAGCGCCACCTGCAGGCGCCGCACCGCCACCCCCTGGGCGACCGACCCCCCGGGTATGTCATGCCCTGCGCTCACCGCCGGGGAGTTTCCATCACTTCCGGCACCCCTGGCAAGATCGAGGGGACGCGGCTGGGGCGGTCGGTGATGGCCGCCTCGTTTCGCGACCCTAGCTGACGATGGCCGACACGTAACGCAGGCCGAGGATCACCAGAACGATCGCCAGCATCCACTTGATGGCCCGTTCCGGCACCCGCTTCTGCAGCCGGGCGCCGCAGTAGGTGCCGGCCATTCCCCCGAGGCCGAACAGCACCCCCAGCGCCCAGTCCGGCGCCACCGCCTGGCTGGGGTAGAGGGGGGCGATGGCCTGGAAAAACGCCACCCCGGTCAGCGAGGTCACGAAGGTGCCGAGCAGTGCCGCCCCCGCCACCGTGTACACCGGCAACGCGAAGAAGGTCACCAGAAACGGAGCGATGATCGCCCCCCCGCCGATCCCGTAGGCGCCGCCAATGAGGCCCACCGCCAGGGCCAGGCAGAAGAGCGGCAGGGTGCGAAAGATGTGCTCGCCGCCGCGAAACTCGTAGGCCACCTCGCGGAGAGAGCGACGCAGGATGCGCACCGGGCCCACCGCCGCTGTCGCCCTCCCCCCCGCGGCGGTGGGGCGCAGGAGTTCGCGCATCATCCGCGCCCCGATATACAGCAACACCCCGCCGGCAAACACCTTGAAATGCCTGGGGTCGGGTAGCAGACGCACTCGCACGATGGCACCGATCAGCACCCCGGGCAGCGTTCCGGCCACCACCGTCCAGGCGAGCGGCCACACCATTCGCTTCTCGCGCACGAACCGCAGCACCCCTGAAGGGATCGCCACGACGTTGTAGAGGTGGTTGGTCGCCGACACCGCCGGAGAGGTGAAGCCCAGCACCGACATCTGAAACGGCAGCAGCAGGAACGCCCCCGATACCCCGCCGGTGGCGGTGATCAGGGAGATGCCGAACGCCACCAGCGGCGGGAGGAGCGGAAACACCGTCACGCCCGAGGCGGCAAAGTGCACGAGCCATCCTAACGCACCGCCCCTGCCGGCGACAAACAGTTGGCGAGATGGGTTTGAGAGGCGAACCAGGTCCGTCGTGGCCCTCCCCGGCCTCCCCCCCTCGGATGCGACAGTAGAATGCCCCCGTGAGTGCTTCCGCCCGCCGCCGCCTCCTGCTCCTCCTCACCCTCGGGCTCGGCGTGCTTGCCGGGGCGCTGTCCATCGTCCCCCCCCGCGCGGACCGCGCCGTGGTGACGGTCAGCCGCCTCGGCAGCACCGTTCGCCTCCTCCCCGATCGCCTCGCCCTTTCGCCCTTGCCGCTGGCGCGGCGGGTCCCGCTGGAGCGACAAGAGGCCGCCGCCCTGATCACCGCCCGGGTGGAAGTGCCCCTGCCCGAGGGCGCCAGCGTGCTCGTTCGCTACCGGCTCGCCGTCGCGGGAGCCGGGGCCTTGCCCGTCCCCGCCGAGCTGGTGCGCCGGCGCGGCTGGGAGGGGGCATGGTCCTCCTGGTTCCAGCAGCACGCCCCCCTCGAACCGACGCAGGTTCGCCAGCTGCTGCGCGGCAGCCCCCTCTGGCAGGAAATGTTTCCCGATGCCCCGCCCCCGGCGGCACCCGATCTGCCTGCGCGTCTGAGCCCGCTCCTGCCGGGTCTCCGCGTGGTCGACGCCGAACTGACCGTGGCCGACGCCGAGGACATCGTCCGGGCAACGGGGCGACGCGAACTGACCGCCCTCGCCAGGCCCCGGGGTCGGCTGGTGGTCCTGGGTCTCGATGCCCTGGACTGGACTCTGGTGGACGAGCTCGTCGCCCGCGGGGTGATGCCCCACACCGCCGCATTGATGCGTCGGGGCGTGCACGCGGTGCTGGAGGTCCCTCGCCCCCTCATCTCCCCCGTGGTCTGGACCACCATCGGCACCGGAGTGCCGCCGGACGTCCACGGGGTGCTGGACTTCCTGGAGCCCGACCCGGAGGGAGGTCCCCCCCGCCCGGTCACCGCCGCGTCCCGTAAGGCCACCGCCCTGTGGGAGATGATCGCCGCTGCCGGACGCTCCACGGCGGTCATCGGCTGGTGGGCCACCTTCCCCGCCCAGGCGCCACCCGGGGGGACGGTGTACTCCGACCGCCTCACCGAGCAGCTGCTGGGGTTGTCCGCCGAGGTCCCGGGCATGGCGGACCCCCCCCAGGCGGCGGAGCGCGCCCGGGAGTTGCTCCTGCGCGCCTCCGATGTGACCCCCGCCATGTTGGCGCCGTTTCTCCCCGTCTCCGCCGAGGAGCTTTCGGCAGCGCTGGCCCGCCCCGACGCCTGGGACGACCCCGTCGGCGGGCTGGCCAAGCTGGTGGCGGCGAGCCTCACCGTGGAGCGACTCACCGCCAACGAACTGGAGCGCGGCACCGAGGTGATCTTCTCGTACCTGGAGGGAACCGACACGGTGGGACACCTCTACGGCCCCTACCGGCCGCCGGTGTTGCCGGGGTTTGACGGGCCCGCGGCCCGCCGCTTCGGCCCGGTCATCGACCGCTACTACGCCTGGGCCGACCGCTGGGTGGGATCGGTGGTGGCCTCCCTGGGTCCGCAAGACACCGTGGTCCTGGTGTCCGACCACGGCTTCACCTGGGGAGACGACCGCCCTCGGGTACCCTCCGGTGCCCATACCGCCACCGCGGAAATGTGGCACCGCCCCCAGGGCGCCTTCCTGGCAGCCGGGCCGCACATCCCCGCATCCCGCCAGCGCCACACCCTGGGACTGCTGGACGTGGGGCCCATCCTCCTCGCCCTCGCCGGCCTGCCCCCCGCCGCGGAGATGCCGGGTCAGGTTCCCGCCTGGCTGCTCGCCGAGGGGGCTCGCGTACCCGGGCTGGTCCGCTACGCCACCCTGGTTCCGCGCACCCCGCCGGCGCCGGTGGAGCTGCCACCCCAGGCGCGCGAGGAGGAGCTGGCCAAACTGCGGGCCCTGGGCTACCTGGCCGGTTCATCCACCGCCGAGCAAAAGGGGGCGGCGGACTCCCCCCCGCCACCGCTCGCCCCTGCCACCCCGGCCGTGGACCGCGCCGAGGCGCGGCGACTGAACAACCTGGCCATCAGCCAGGCGTCGGCGGGAGACGTCGCCAGGGCGGAGCAGACCTTCCGGCAGGCGATCGCCGCCGATCCCAGCTATGCCTCGGCCTACTACTCCCTGTCGGTGCTACTGCGCAAACAGGGGCGCCTGGCGGACGCCGATGGCGCCTTCTGGATGGCGGTCCGGCTGGGGGTGCGGGACCGCGACATGGCGGTGGTGCGCCTGGCGCTGGACTACCAGCAGCGGGGCATGCTGGACAAGGCCGAGGAGGCCTTCGCCGAGGGTCGTCGCACCTTGCCCGACAGCGCCCTGGTGTGGCTCAACTCCGGCGTCTTTCTGGGGGAGCAGGGGCGCTACGAGGAAGCCGCCCGCTGCCTCGAGCGCGCCGCCCAGCTCGACCCCGGCAAGCCCACCGCGTACAAGAACCTCGCCGTGGCGCTGCTCAACCTGGGAAACCGTGAGGGAGCGCGCGCCGCCCTCACCCGCGCCGCCGCCCTCGACCCCGCCGACCAGGCAGTGCGAGAGCAGCTGGCCCAGCTGGGCGGCCCATTGCCTCGCTAGGGCCTCGCGGGGAGCGGGCCTGAGGTGGGCCACCGCCGCCCGCATGGCAAGAGTGTCGCAGGGGCACGGCCCTCCCCCGCCCGAGTCCGTGTCGGTGGCCGTGTCGGTGACTGTGTCCGTGACCGTGTCCGGGTCGGTGACCGTGACCGTGGCCGGGTCGGTGACCGTGACCGTGTCCGTGTCGGTGACCGTGTCCGTGTCGGTGACCGTGACCGTGACCGTGGCCGTGGCCGGGTCGGTGTCGCCCGGGCGGCGTGGCCTCGTGGTGTTCTCACTGTGGGGTAGCGCCCGGGGGCGGGCGCTGTCAAGGGCAAGCCGCCCTGCGGGCGGTCGCCTGCGGCGCCCCTGTGACAGCGCCCGCCCCGGGCCCTCTTGGGGCTCGCATGAACACCACTCGGACCACGCCGCCCCCGTCGACCCCGAACCGTCCACTCACCGCCCACGAGCTGGCCCTCGAGTCCGCCGGCACCGCCGTCGCCCTGGCCCTCGGGCTGCCGGCCGCGCTCCGGACGGTGGCGGACCAACTCATCCGCTCCGCCTCCTCGGTGCCGGCCAATCTCGCCGAGGGGGCCGGACGGGCCGGGCGGGACCGCCTCCACCACTGGCGCATCGCCTACGCCTCGGCGCTGGAGGCCGACAGCCACCTGCGCCTGCTGCTCGCCGCCGGCGCGGTGGACGGCGCCAAGGCGGCCCAGGCGCTGGAACTGTTCGACCGTGTCCGGGCGCTGACCTGGAGGCTGATCCACCCGCGCCGGTGACCGTGACCGTCACCGACACTGACACTGACACTGGCACAGGCACTGACACTGACCGTGCCCGTGACGGTGTCGGTCCCCGTGTCAGCGGGGGTGGGTCATCCGCCACAGCATGGCCCGCACCTCGTCGAGCTGCGCCAGCACCCGGGCGGCGGCGGGGCGGTCGATGGCCCCGGCGTCGGCGAGGAGGGTGAGGTGCACCGCGAGCTCCCGGGCCGAGCCGTAGGCCACCCGCCAGTGGTACAGGCGGTCCTGACCCGACCGGCCCTGCCCCTCGGCGACGTTGGCGGGCACCGAGGCGGCGGCGCGGATCACCTGCTCGGCGATGGGCTTGAAGGGGGGCTTCACGGCCGCGGCGAGGGCGACGGCCCCGGCGGCGGCCTCGAGGGCCCGGGCCTGGGCCGGTGGGAGAGGGCGCGGGGGTGTGGCTGGCATGGTTTCCTCCCGTTCGTTCATGAACCCCCCACCAGCCGCCGGGAAGGCCGGGGTCAAGGGTCGCGTCAGCGACCGCCCGCAGGGCGGCACCAGCCCTTGACGCCGGCCGACCCGGCGGCTATCGCCTTTGCGGGAAAACGAACGGGAGGAAACCGGGCCGCACCCGCGACATCGCCAGCGCCCAGGCACGGTGCCCGCGCCGCCGCCGCCGTCGCCCGTGCCCGTGTCTGTGCCCGTGTCTGTGCCCGTGTCTGTGCCCGTGTCGGCGACCGTGCCCGTGTCCGTGCCCGTGTCCGTGCCCGTGCCCGTGTCCGTGCCCGTGTCCGTGCCCGTGACCGTGTCGGTGACCGTGCCTGTGCCGGTGTCCATGTCCGTGTCGGTGGCTCCTGGGCGGCGTGGCCTCGTGGTGTTCTCGACGGGGGGGTAGCGCCCGGGGCGGGCGCTGTCAAGGGCTGGTGCCGGCCTTCGGCCGGTGGCTGACGCCACCCTGTGACAACGCCCGCCCCGGGCGCAGGGCGGGTGGCATGAACACCACTCGGACCACGCCGCCCCCGTCGACCCCGACGCACTCGCTCACCGCCCACGAGCTGGCGCTGGAGGCCGCCGGCACCGCCGTTGCCCTGGCACTCAAGCTGCCGGCGCCGCTCCGGACGCTGGGAGACCAGCTCATCCGCTCCGCCTCCTCGGTGCCCGCGAAGCTGGCCGAAGGTGCCGGACGAGCCGGACGCGACCGGCAGCACCACTGGCGCATCGCCTACGCATCAGCCCTGGAGGCCGATAGCCACCTGCGGCTGCTGCTGGCGGCCGGGGCGGTGGACGGCGCCGCAGCGCAGCGCGCCATCGACCTCTTCGACCGCGTGCGGGCGCTGACCTGGAGGCTGATCCACCCGCGGCGGTGACGGTGACCGTCCCCTGGGTGCGCGGGCCTCTGGCCCGCCTTCACGGCCGGTGCGATTTGCCTCGGCCGGCCCGGCGTCCGTGCCCGTGTCCGTGCCCGTGTCAGCGGGGGTGGGTCATCCGCCACAGCATGGCCCGCACCTCGTCGAGCTGTGAGAGCACCCGGGCGGCGGCGGCGCGGTCGACGGCCCCGGCGTCGGCCAGCAGCGTGAGGTGCACATCGAGCTCGCGGGCCGAGCCGTAAGCCACTCGCCAGTGGTACAGGCGGTCCTGACCGGAGCGGCCCTGGCCCTCGGCGAGGTTGGCGGGCACCGACGCCGCAGCGCGGATCACCTGGTCAGCGATGGGCCTGAATGGGGGCTTCACGGCCGCGGCGAGGGCGAGGGCACCGGCGGCGGCCTCGAGGGCCCGGGCCCGGGCGGGTGGGAGAGGGCGAGGCGGTGTGGCTGGCATGGTTTCCTCCCGTTCGTTCATGAGCCCCCCACCGGCCGTCGGGGAGGCCGGGGTCAAGGGTCGCGTCAGCGACCGCCCGCAGGGCGGCACCAGCCCTTGACGCCGGCCGACCCGGCGGCTATCGCCTTTGCGGCTGAACGAACGGGAGGAAACCGGCCCGCGCCCCGCGGCCTCGCCAGCGCCCAGGCCCGGAGCCCGCGCCGCCGCCGCTGCTCGTGTCCGTGCCCGTGTCCGTGTCCGTGTCCGTGTCCGTGCCCGCGATGGTGTCCGTGACCGCGTCCGCGTCCGTGCCCGTGCCCGTGTCGGTGACCGTGGCCGTGTCTGTGACCGTATCTGTGACCGTGTCTGTGACCGTGTCCGTGTCGGTGTCCGTGCCGGGAGGGCGAACCTGTGCCACAATGCGCCCGTGGCGCAGGTGGGGGAGTTCCACGTGGTGGTGGTGGGCAGTGGCCTGGCGGGTCTTACCTGTGCCCGCCGCCTGGCCGAGAGCGGCCAGGGGGTCACGGTGGTGACCGCGTCCCGGCGTGGTCGGGACGGTGCCACCCACCGGGTGCACGGCCTGGCGCCGTGGATCCTGCTGAGCGCCCCGTGGGTGCGGGGGGACAGCCCACGCCGATTCCTGGAGGACTTGCGCCAGCGCAGCGGGGGTCTGGCCCGGACAGGGCTCGACGAGGTGTTCGCCGAGCAGGCCCACCCGGCCGCCCGAACACTGGCGGAGGAGCTGGATCTCGAGGCGCTGGACGAGGGACCGGTGCTCCTGCCCGGCGATGAAATGCCGCGGGGCCGCCGCTTCCTGCCGCGGCAGCACCGGCCGCTGCTGGAGCCGCTGGTGCGACGGTGCGAGGGGCTGGGTGTCACCTTCCGCGAACGGGAGGTGGTCGTCGGCCTGCTGATGAGCAGGTATCGCGCCACCGGGGTGGTCACGCTGCGGCGAGGCCAGGGCGATCGCGCCGTGTTGCCTGCCGACGCGGTGGTGCTGGCCTGTGGCGGAGCCGGGGCCGTCTTTCCCTGCTCCACCTCACCCCGCTGGTGCTGCGGCAGCGGCCTGGCGCTGGCGGAGGTGAGCGGCACTTTGCTGCACCACCCCCACCTCACCCAGGCCCTGCCGGTCACCGCCACCCCGCCGCTGTTCTTTCCCACCAGCGCCGCCCTGGTCAACGGCCGCCTGCGAGTGGGGGGAATCGTGCAGGAGCGGGCGGCCGGCTTGCCCGAGGCCACCGCCATGGTGGCCGAGGCGCTGCGCCGGGGGGTGACGGTTGAGCTGCTGCCGCCGGTGGTGGAAAACGGCAGCGTACCGCCCCGCGTGAAGGCGAGCCCGGCGCTGCGCCGCCCGGGGGCCCTGCCCCTGCGCCTGGCCCTGCACCACTCGGTGGGGGGGGTCGCCATCGATGTCTGGGGACGAACCTCCACCCCCGGCCTTTACGCCTGCGGGGAGGCGGCCGGCGGGGTGCAGGGGGGACGGCGGACCATGGGCACCGGGCTCTTGGAGGCGTTCATCTTCGGTCAGCGGGCGGCTGCCGCTGTGGCCAGGGATGTGGCCCGCCTGGCGCCCGCCCCCGGGACAACCGCCGAGGTGCTGGTGGCCGAGCCCGCCGACCCCGTTCGCCTGGGGGGGGTGCTGGATCGCCTGCTGGACCCGCTGACCGAGATCAGGCCCGTTGAAGAGGTCGGCCAGGCCCTGGCGCAGCTGGAAGCCTGGCCCCGCGGAGCCGGCGTTGCTGGCGAGGAGGGCGCTCAGGTGGCGCTGCGCCTCGAGGCGGCCCTGGTCCTGCTGCGCGCGGCGGCGGCCGGGGGAAGGGAGACGGCATGAGGGACGAACCGGTGACCATCACCGTGAGCAGGGAGGAGTGGGCGCTGCTGGCGGCCTTGCGGGACCTGCCGGACACCCACGCCCGGGAGCTGGCCAGACAGGTCATCCGCGAGGTGCTGGAGCTGGCCCGCGAACCCCACTGCGCCGAGATGCAGGCCGACGGCGTTCCCTGCCCGACGGCCAGCAACGACTGCGCCTCCTGCCGGCAGCTGGAGGTGGCCCTCGCCGCCCTGCGCCGGGCGGTCACCTCTCCGGCGGCGGCGTTGTAAGGGAGCGGCCTCGCCTGCGAAGGGGGTGCGTCGTGGAGGCCCTGGACATCGCCGGGCGTTTCCAGCCGTTGGGGTCCGGCTTTTCCTGGCCCGGCCGCTGGTGGGGATCGACGGTTCGGGGCGCCCTCGGGGCGGCTCTCAGGAGTCTGGTGTGCACGGCGCCGAGGCGCCGCTGCGAGACGTGCCGCCACGCCGAGGGGTGTTCCTTTCCCGAGTACTGGCAGCCGACCCGGGAAAGCTCAGCCGGTCCCCTCTACCGACTGCCCCCGTGGCTCCTGCGGGTGGCGTGGCGGGCGGACGAGCTGCTGGTCACCCTCCGTCTCTTCGGCCCGGCCATGGAGGACCAGGCCCGCTTTCGCATCGCCCTGGAGTCGGCCCTGGCCCGGGGGCTGACCCCGGCCCGCCGCCCCTTTCTCCCCTCCGCCCCGATGACGGTGGCCCTGGTGCGGGGCTGGAGCCCGGCGGAGGGGGCGACCCGCCACCCCCTGGTGGTGCACTTCCGCTCCCCCTTGCGCCTCATCCGCGACGGCTCGCCCCAGCACGGAGCCCCCGACTTCGCCGCGCTGCTGCGGGCCGCGGCCCGGCGCTGGAGGCTGGCCGCCCTCTCCTGGGGGTGGCCACCCCCGCCACCCCGGCCGCCGGAGGTGCGGGTGGAGGCCTTCCGGTCGGAGGTGCGGTGGGAAGACCACACCCGCCGCTCGGCCCGGCAGCAGGCCACCCTCACTCTGGGGGGCCTGGTGGGGTGGGCCAGCTACGAGGGCGAGTGGGCGGTCGCCGTCGACTACCTGCGGGTGGCCTCCCTCCTCGGCCTCGGCAAGCTCACCACCCACGGCTTCGGCCAGGTGGAGTTCGGGGTCGAGCACCCCGCCCCGGAGGCCGGGGGGTAACAGTGTTGGCCTCGCCGCCAGCTTTACGAGGCGATGAACTGGCTCTCTCTTCGCTGCAACCCCAGCGGCGCCGGGTGACCTACTCCTGGGCGGGAAGCATCTCGATCACCAGTTGCCCCATGGGGGACAGGCCCCATAGCGGCTGGCCCGCCGGCCCGGTATGGGGGGTGAGCAGGGCCCGCACCGCGGCCCAGGACGGGTTGGCCTCGGTGAGGGGGGAGCCCAGGCGCTGCCGCAGCTGCTCTTCCGTAAAGGTCCCGTGCCGCAGCAGATCCGCCACCGGGGCCACCACCCCCATGTCCAGGCGCACCGGCAGGGGGGGCAGCCACATGGTGTCGGGGAAGAGCTCGAAGCGGTAGGCCACGGGCACCCCGAGTGCCTGGCCCACCACCGTGGTGAGGGCCACCTGGGCCTTGAATCCCCCGGAAACCACGAATACCGGCTGGTGAGGGCGCACCTCGCGGGTGACCTGCGCCAGGGCGGAGACCAGGTTGCGCAGCCCCTCCACCTTGAAGCGGGCAGGGGAGGCGTGGTCCAGGTCAGCGATCACCCGAGTGGACACCGGCAGGCGCTCCCACCCGCCCAGCGCGCTCTCCAGCACCTGAACGACGCTTCGTCCCTCGGCGGTGTCGGAGGCCAGCAGCACCACCCGCTCCAGGTTGCGCATTTCCGGCTCGTGGCGCAAGGCGTGCAGGGTGGCCGCCTCCGCCCCCCACTGGGGCAGCTCCGGCGGCAGGAGCGCCAGCAGCTCCCCGGCCCGCTCCCACGCCCCCCGCTCCACCGCCCGCCGCAGCTGCTCCAGGGTCTGCGCGGCATCCGCCAGGCGCTGGCGGGCTCCGGCGTCGGGCAGGGCGTCGCGCCAGGCCTCCCCCGAGGGAGCCTGGCGGAGGGCCGAAAGGGTGCTGTGCAGGCTGGTTCCTACGGTGACTGCCGCGGTGGTGATCATTCCCCTCCTCCCCGGCGGCGGGGATCGCAGAGTCTTGACAAACGCCCCCGTCGCCGCCCATCATAATGAAAACCTCCGCAGATTGCCGTCAGGGCATTCTGCCCCCGAGCCGCTCCCAACCCCACGCCACTCCGCCCCGCTTCGGAGACACGAAGACATGATGGAGGTAACGGATGCCGCCTGACCGACACCCTGCAATACGCGCCGGCCCGAGGGAAAGGTTACCTGTTGGCCCCTTTCCGCTCACTGGCCATCCCATCTGGAGGTGCCCATGACTGACCTGCAACTCCTCTCCCTCTGGCAAGCCAAGCTCGCCGCCTGGCTACACGACCCGCCGGAAAAGGCGCTGACCCTCGCCCGTACCACCGAGGGGCACGAGGGCGGAACCGCGGCGAGGCTGCGCGAGTTCTGTCTCGGTTCGGAGGAGGCTCCGAAGGAATCGGCCCGAGTCGCGAAGCTGGCTGACTGGTGGGCCGCCGCCTCGGACCGGCCCCAGTGGCCCGTCGCGAAGGAAGACAAGGGTTTCGACAAGAAGATCCTGTTCTGGTCGCTTAACGGCGCCACGCTCATTCACCCTTTGGGGGGCGACGTGTACCGCCTGGGGGACCTCTACGTGGCCACCTCGGGGCGGATCGTGAGGGCGTCCTCCGAAAAGATGCAGGGGCTCTTGCAAGACGCCACGGAGGATCTGGATTTCAGCGCCGGCCGGGACGTCCCCGAAAGAGATGCACGCCTCCTCGCCGTGCCCGAGGAGGTCCTGGAACGCGCGGACCTCCCCCTCGAGCTGGGGAAGGAAGAGGCGCCGACGCTGGAGGCCCTGCGCCGGGCGGTGCTGGCCCTCTGGCGGCTGGGCCCGGTGACCGACCCAGAGGGTCTGGGGCTGGGGGAGGTCTGGCGGTTGTTACCCGCCGACAGCCGGGTGCCGGACCACTCCATCTGGGAGCACAACGCCCTGGCCTCCGCCATGGCCGGGGCCCTGGCCGCCGACGGGGCGGAAAATCCGGCGCTGCTGCTGGTTTCCCTCGGGCCGGTGCAGGGCTTCATCGAGCAGGCCCGCACCACCTCCGACCTGTGGGCCGGCTCCCACCTGCTCTCCTGTCTGGCCTGGGAGGCCATGAGGCCGGTGGCCGAGGCCTACGGCCCCGACGCCATCCTCTTCCCCTCCCTGTGGGGGGTGCCCCTCGTCGACCTGTGGCTGGAGGAGCAGGGCCTGAAGCTGCCCGGGGAGAAAGAGGACCGCCGCGCCCCCGACTGGAAGCACGCCCCCACCGACTCCAACCCCCTCTTCTCGCCGTGCCTGCCCAACCGCTTCGTGGCCCTGGTGCCGGCGTCGGCCGCCGCGGAGCTGGCCGGCAGAATCGTCGAGGCGGTGCGGACGTGGGCCAGGGAGCAGGCCCACGAGACCGCCGCCGAGCTGTGTCGACTGGCCGGCGTCGAGCCCACCGAGGACATGCGCCGGCAGGTGGAGGAACAGCTGGCCGACTTCCCCGAGGTGTACTGGGCGGCGGTGCCGGTCAAGCCGCTGGTGGACTGGGACACCGGCGGAGGGGGAAAAGGGGTGGCGGTGGACGAGCTGCAACGCGCCCTCGAGGTCTTCTGGGGGAGCGATGAGCCGGGCTTTTTCAAGACGGACTTTTGGAAGGCGTTGAACGCATTGCCCCATGGTGGCCGCGGCGCCGCCGGCGCCGAGGCCGGGGCCGAGTACTTCCGCTACTCCCCCAACCCCGGCACGGTGTACCCGGCCCTTGTGCAGCTGGCGGAGCGGGTGCTGGCGGCCAGCAAGGCCACCCGGGCCTTCGCCCAGACCCGCCAGGAGGGGTACCGCTGCACCGTCTGCGGGGAGCGGGAGTGGCTGCGCGGCCCGGGGGACGATCAGCCGACGGAAGAGGAGGAGCGCAAGGCGAGGCCGCGCAGGAGGTTCGAGCTGCCCAAGGGACGGCGTGGCGAAACCCTATGGACCAAGCTCGCCGCCAAGCACCGCAGCCTCGCCAAGAAGGATGAACACCTGTGTGCGCTGTGCGCCACCAAGCGGCTTTGGCCCCGGCGGTTTGCGGAAATGGCCAGCGGGTGGGTGACGTGGCCCAAGGACCAGAGGGGCCAGGAGGGAGGCGGTGAGGCCCGCTCGAGCATCCCGCGTTTCGTCGTCTCCACCCACACCATGGCCCTGGCCCCGGACCTGGCGCAGCTGCCGCTGCAGCCGCGACCGAAGGAACGCGTCGAAGACTTCCGGAAGAGGCAAGAGGGTTTCAAGGACCTCGTGGAGCTTGCTAATAAGGCCTCCGGTCAGGGCTGGACCATTCTCCCCAAGAAGCTGGTGGAGCACATCGAGAGCCAGCCCGACGAGGTGAGAACCGTCTGCCGCGTCATTCCCGACCTCTTCGATCAGGTCAAGCCACCAGACGAGGAGGACAGTGAAGCCGGCCGGGAGGCGAAGGCAAACGTCTCCCGCGAGGAACTGGAGAGAATGTGGAAGCAGGCCTTCGGCCACCGCCCCGAGACCTACTACGGGCTCATCCTCATGGACGGGGACCAGGCGGGGAAGTGGTTGTCGGGCGACGAAGACCTCATGCTGAGGCTGCAGGAGCTCTGGCACCCCGAGCTGGCAAGTTGGATCTCCAGTCGCCACACGGCGGGCGACGACCCGATCCGGAAGCTCCTGGATGCCCCGCGGCCGGCCAGCCCCGGCTACCAGGCCGCCCTTTCCGGGGCCATGAGCGCCTTCGCCCTGGAGACCGCCCGCTGGGTGGTGGAGGAGCTGTTTTTGGGGCGACTCATCTACTCCGGGGGGGACGACGCCCTGGCCATGGTGGCGGTGGACGACCTCATCCCCTGCATGTTCGCCCTGCGCTGCGCCTTTTCCGGAATCGTGCCCACCGGCGAGAAGGACAGCGTGTGGGAGCTCTACCGGCAGCTGGGGGCCAGGCTGGGGGATATCGATCGTGGCTATGTGCGAGTGCGTCGCAGCCTGCTGCGGGCCATGGGGGGCCGCATGACCGCCTCCATGGGGGCGGTGGTGGCCCACCACGAGGCGCCCCTGCAGGCGGTGCTGCGCCGGCTGCGGGAGGCCGAGAAGGCCGCCAAGGGCAACGGGCGCAACAGCTTCTCCATCGTGGTCAGCAAGCGGGGCGGGGGGCAGACGGCCTACACCGCCTCCTGGGGGTTCGGGGGGGTGCAGCGCAACGGCCTGGCCCTCAAGGAGCACCGGGACGTGCCGTACATCCTGGATTCATGGGCGAAGGTTCTCACCAAGGATCTCGTCACCCCCATCGGGGTGCTCCTGCGGCTGCGGGACACCCTGGCCCTGCCCTTCGTCTCCCGCCGGGCGGTGTACCACACGGTGGAGTGGCTGGAAGGTCTCCCTGCCCACCCTGAGTGCCCCAAGGCAAAGATGAGCGAAGAGGACTACCGTCGAATGCTGGCCGACACCCTGGCCTGGCAGCTGCAACGGCAAGGGGTGAAACCGGAGGAGTACAGGAAGAACGGTTACAAGCGGCTCCTGCGCGAGAACGAAACCCCGGCGAAGTCCTTGGCCGAGGACATCGTCACGGTGGCTCTGCGCCAGTGCCAGCCCTGGGCCGAACGCACCCGCTGGCGCTGCGTGCCGGACCACCTCAAGGACATGCTGACGGTGGCCGAGTTCCTGGCCCGGGAGGGGCGGGCGCCGCAACCGCAACCCGAGCAGGGCAAGGGAGGTGAGGCATGAGCCGCCTGTGGCTGTACCTGGAACCGCTGGACGTGCTGTACCTGCGGGGCAACAGCGCCTTCGGGGGGCCCGGCGACCACGCCGAGGCACTCATGCCCCCCTGGCCCTCGGTGTTTTCGGGGGCCCTCCGCTCGGCCCTGCTGGCCCGGGCCGGGGTGGACCTGGGGCGCTTCACCGACGAAGGTGCGGAACACTCACGAGAGGAATACAAGAAGGTCCTCGGCACCCCGAGCACGCCCGGCGACTTCCGCCTGGCGGCGGCGCTGCTGGGGCGGCGCGGCAAGGAGACCGGGGCCGTGGAGGCGGTCTTTCCCCTGCCCGCCGACCTGGTGATTGGCACGGGCGCCACAGCGCAAGGGGAGGGGTCCGACAAGACCACCTGCCCCCCCTGCCCGGCCCACGACCCCAGGGAAAAGAACGAGAAGCCCAGGGCTCACGGCGCACCCCTGGAGGTGCACCGGCTGCGGCCCCTGCCGCTGGGGGAGCTGCTCCCGCACCTCCGCCACGGCGGCCCCACCCCGGACCTGCCGGTGCTGGTGCGCGACAAGGAAGGCAAGGCGGAGTCAGGGTACTGGCTCACAGCCAAAGGGTGGGAGGCCTACGCCAGGGGGGGCACGCCGTCGGCTGATCAGCTGGTGAAACGCAGCGATCTCTGGGAGAGCGACTTTCGCCTCGGCATCGCCCGCAGCCGGGAGAGCTACACGGTGGAGACGGGCAGGATCTACACCACCCAGGCGGTGGCCTTCAAGGAAAACACGGGGTTCCTGGTGGCGGTGGAGGGCTGCCCGGCGGAGCTGCTGCGCGGCATTGACCTGGTGCGCCTGGGCGGGGATGGGCGGGGTGCCCGGGTCCAGGTGGTGACGGGGCCCGCGGAAGCAGGTGTTGCGCCGAAGGACGGGAAGCTCGCCCTGGTGCTCCTCACCCCCGGCCTCTTCCCGGGGGGGTGGCTGCTGCCCGGGGTGCAGCCGCAGAACGGCGAGTACCGCGTTGCCTGCGAGGGGTTTTCCGCCCGGCTGGCGTGCGCCGCCGTCTCCCGCGCCCAGGTGGTTTCGGGGTGGGACGTGCCGGCCCACCGGCCCAAGCCCGCCCAGCGGGCGGTCCCCGCCGGCAGCGTGTACTACCTGGACCAGGTGCAGGGGGACGTGCAGATGTACCTCCAGCACCTGTGGGACCTCATCTGCGACGAGCTCACCCGGCGCGGCGGCACGGACAGCTACGACACCGTCTGGCTGCAGCGCAAGGCCGAGGGTTTCAACAACTTCCTGGTGGCCAGCTGGCCCGGTCGGCACAACGAAGCAAAGTGAGGAGGGTGTCATGTTTGAAGAAAAGCGACTGATGTTTCTCTACTGCCTGAGCCCCGTGCACATGGGGGCGGGTCAGGCGCTCGGCGTGGTGGACAACCCCATCCAGCGGGAGCGCCACACCGGCCACCCCGTGTTTGCCGGCTCCGGCCTCAAGGGGGCCCTGCGCGACGAGTTCGAAAGGGCCGAGGGCAAGCCAACGACCCTGGAGGTCTTCGGCCCCGAGGCGGGCAACGCCGAGCACGCCGGGGCGGTGGCCTTCACCGACGCCCAGGTGGTGCTCTTCCCCGTGCGCTCCCTGCGGGAGTCCTTCGTGTACGCCACCTGCCCCACCGCCCTGGGGCGCCTCAAGCGGGCGGCGGAGCTGGTGGGGGAGGACGCTCCCTGGTCGGTCCCCAGGCCCACCAACGACGACGTGTGCCTGGTGCGGGAAAACTCGGGCTTGGCGGTCAAGGCCAAGGTCAACAACGCCGACGCCGAGGTGGTGATCCTCGAGGCCTTCCAGTTCACGGCGGGGATCGACAAGGCCGCCCGGGAGCAGCTCGGCAAGGTGGCGGACTGGCTGGCCGAGAAGGCCATCCCCAATGAGGAGAGCTACGCCTTCTTCAAGGACAAGCTCAAGAAGCACCTCCTCGTGCTCACCGACACCCGCTTCGACTACTTCGTCCAGAACGCCACCACCGTGGAGCCCCACGTGCGCATCAACGACGAGTCGGGCACGGCCGACGACGGGGGCCTCTTCTACACCGAAAACGTGCCCCCCGAGGCTTTGTTCGTCTCCGTGGCCATGGCCTCCCAGCAGCGGGTCAAGCGAGGGGAGTCGGCCAACGGCACCAAGAAGGCCAAGGAGGTCATCAACTTGCTCGATCGCAACCTGTCCGGCAAGGTGGTGCAGATCGGCGGCGACGCCACCGCCGGCCGCGGGCTGGTGGCGGTGAGCCTGGCAGGGTAAGGAGGGTGCCATGTCCCAGAGCCTGGATCAGAAGCGTGCCGCCTACGCCTGGGGATGCGTGGCCGAGGTGAGTTCCGACTACGTGAACCTGGCCAAGGCCGCCCCCTCCCTCATCATGGGCAACGGCCTCATGCAGACCCTGGCGTTTTTCAAGTCCAAGGGGAAGGGTCACCACGAGAAACTGCTCAAGGACATCCTCGGCTGGCTGGTCAAGCCTGAGGCGGCCTGCCCGTTCCTCACCTCCAGCCAGTTCGAGGGGGCCATGGCGAAGCTGGCCTCGGCGGAGGTTTCCTCCGAGCAGTACCTCCACGCCACCCAGGAGGCCCTGGCCATCCTCAAGTGGATCCGACAGTTCGCCGCCGCGCGCGGGTAGGGGGTGGGATATGTCGCCACAGTTTCAACACAAGGGAGGGAGCCCACCCCCGCATGGCGGCGGTCACGGAGGCGGCGCGTTCCCTGGCGGAGGTCACTTTCACAAAGCTGGCGGCGGTGGCGGCCCCGGCGGCGGGCATGGCTGGGGCCCCGCGGCTGGCGGCGGTTATCGACTGGCCGCGCCGGCGTACCTGGCCAACCTCCCGGCCTCGTATTTCCAGCAGGCACCCCCCGGGCACACCTTCCGGCTGTACTTCCGTGGCTGGTCGGCGACGTGGGCCGTTGCTGCCGAAGCCAAGCGAGAGGTGCTGCACGAGATCGTGCCCCTCGGCAAGACCTACAAGGACATGGTGGCGGCCGCGGTGGCGCGGCAAAAGAAAGAGGCGGAGCGTGTGGGTGCCTTCGCCGCCACCGCGACGGCTGCCGCCCCTTTCACCACCGGCCTGGGCATCGAGCACCCCCTGGAGAACGGCTTCGCCTTCCTGGACCCCTACGGCCTGCCCTACCTGCCCGGCTCGGGGGTGAAGGGCGTGGTGCGGCGGGCCGCCGAGGAGCTGGCCCTCTTCGAGGCCGAGGCCCACGGGTGGAGCATCCCGGCCGTCTGGTGGCTCTTCGGCTTCGACGCCACCTCGGCGTTCCTTGCCGGCGACGGCAAGGGTGACCCCAAGGTGATCGCCGAGGAGCGGGAGGCCTGGCGCAACGCCTACCGGCAGCACCTAGAGCGGCTGGACGGCGAGGGGAAAAGGCTCCTGGACGCCTTCTGCCGCGCAGCGAGCCCCCGCGGAAAGGAGGGCGCGGAGCAGGTCCTGGCGGCGCTGCGGGGGGAGGGAGGGCGAGAGCTCCTCAACCACCTCCACCTGCGTGGGGCTTTGGAGTTCTGGGACGTGATCCCCGAGCCCGCCGACGGCAAGCTGCGGGTGGACATCATGAACCCCCACTACAACCACTACTACCAGGAGGGCAAGGCGCCCGGCGACTGGGGCAGCCCCGTGCCCATCTACTTCCTGACCCTCCCGCCGGGCAGCACCTTTACCTTCGTCGTCCGCTTCCGCCCCCCCGTGCAGTGGCCGGAGGAAGTGCGGGCCAGCCTGGAGCCGCGCTGGCGGGGGCTGGTCGAGGCCGCCCTCCACTTCGCCTGGGAGTGGCAGGGGTTCGGCGCCAAGACCGCGGTGGGCTACGGCCGGATGGGCACGCGGGATGTCAAGCCCCTCCCCCCCCTGCAGTTCCCCAAAGACCCGGGAGGTGCGTGATGCCCTGCCAGACCTACATCCTGCGCCTGGTCACCCCTGGCTTTCTGGGGGACGCCGCCCAGCGGGGGGAGTGGCGCACCCCGCCCCTGAAGGCCGCCCTGCGCCAGTGGTGGCGGCTGCTCCTGTTCGCCCAGCACGCCGCAAGAGGCAAACACCCGTCGGTGGGCGCCCTGCGCGAGCGGGAGGGGGAGACCTTCGGCCACGCCTGGCTCAAGACGCCCGATGGCAAGGCCTGGTTCGTGCGCAGCCCCCTGCGCCTGGCCCTGGAGCGCTGGCAGCCGGGCACCATGACCGCCCTCGCCGGGGAGAGCACCGTCAAGCACCCCAATGTGCCGATGCCCGTGGGGGCTCTCCTGTATGCGGGGTACGGACCTCTCATGTTTGAGAAGGGCAAGGGCTCGGTGCTCAAGGCCCCGCCGGCCCTGGACGCCGGCAGCGCCACCCGCCTCACCCTCTCCTGGCCCGCCCGGGCGGGGGAGGGCCTGGGCAAGCGAGTCACCTGGCTGGCGATGCTGCTGCACTGGTTCGGCACGGTGGGGGGGCGCAGCCGCAACGGCTGGGGGTCCCTGCAGCTCTTCCGGGAAGACGGCCATCCCCTCGCGGACCTCACCGACCTACGGCAGCTTCAGGGGCTGTTCCTTTCTCTCGAGGAATGCTTGCAGCAGGAGTGGCCGGCGGCGCCGGGCAAGGACGCCAGGGGCCCCCTGGTGTGGTGGGGCAAGGGGGCCCACGGCACCTGGCAGGAGGCCATGAAGGAGCTCGCCGAGGTCAAGATCGCCTTCCGCACCGCCCTCCTGGCCGGCGCACCGGGCTCTTTCGCCGACCGCCACCTCCTGGCGTACCCCGTGACCAAACACAACGTCAGCGCGTGGGGGAACCAGCGCCGCCTGGCCAACCAGCTGCGCTTCAAGGTGCACGCCGTGCTGGGGCCGGGGGGCAGGCCCGCCTTCCTGCCCATGGCGTTCCACATCCCGCACCGCCTGCCCCAGGAGCTCGTCAAGCTTCTGCCCGACGGCGACAGGTCGAAGGCCTCCGTCCAACATCAACTGGAGATCTGGCGCAAGGTGCACGGCATCCTGGACAACAAGATGAAGCGCGCCAGCCTCGGCCCCGCCGCGGCCGCGGGAGGCAACCATGTTTGAGCAGTCGCAGCTCGTGTTTTTCCACTGCGTGTCCCCGGTGCACGTGGGGGCCGGGCAGGCCATCGGGGCCATCGACAATCCCATCCAGCGGGAAAGGCACACCGGCCACCCCTGCTTTGCCGCCTCGGGGCTCAAGGGGGCCCTGCGGGACCACTTCCTCGAGGTGACAAGGGCGAGGTTTGGCAAGGAGGAAGGCCCGCCCGAAGAGGACCCCCGGAAGCGGGCGGAGGCGCTCACCGACCGGCTCTTCGGCCCCCTGCCGAGGTCCAACGAGGAGATCACCCACGCCGGCTGCGTGGCCTTCACCGATGCCCAGCTGTTGCTCTTGCCCGTGCGCTCCCCCCGCCACGCCTTCGCCTGGATCACCTGCCCCACCGCCTGGGAACGCTTCCGGCGGGCGGCGCTGCTGGCCTCTGGGGCGGGGCAGGCAGCACGCACGCCGGGCGAGCCCCCCCCCGAGGGGAAAGGCTCGCCCGCGCTTCCGCCGGCCTTCCCGGCCAGCGACGCCAACGGCGCGGCCCCCACCGGCATGGCCTGCTGGGTGGCCAGCGCCGACGAGTGGCCCGAGGAACAGGTGATTCTCGATACCCTCCTGCTCACCCACAGCGGCAACAATGACCTTGCTGGCAAGATCGCCAGGTGGCTGCAGGGGAACGCCTTCCCCGCCGCGTTCGGGTTTTCGAATTTTTCGCAGAAACTGGCCCGGCACCTGGTGGTGGTCTCGGACCTGGTGTTCTCCCACTTCGTCACCCACGCCACCCTGGTGGAGCCCCACGTGAAGATCGACGACGTCACCGGCACGGTGGAGGAAAAGCTCTTCTTCTACACGGAAAACCTGCCCCCCGAAAGCGTCCTCTACTCCCTGGCCATGGTGGGCAAGGAGCGCACGAAAGATGGGCGGGCGGCGGCGGCGGTCCTGGAGGACCTGCGGGCGCTGGACGGGCAGCTGGTGCAGATCGGCGGGGACGCCACCACCGGCCGCGGCCTGGTGGTGCTGCACTTCGCAACCGACGGCCGGCCGGCGGGGGGGAGGTGAGCCATGCCCCACACCACCGATCAGCTGCGGGCGGTCTTTGCGTACCGGCGCGTGCAGGAGGCGGCCCGCCAGACAGGCTTGTGGGAAAAGTACCAGAAGGCCTCCCGGGCCGCCTCGGCCCTGGCCATGGGCAACGGCCTCATGCAGGCGCTGCTGTTCTTGAAGGACAAGGACGAGGGGGCGGGGCAGCTGGCCGAGGACGTGCTGGCCTGGCTGGAGGAGCAGAACCTGGTGACCAGCAACGACGGCTTTTCGGCGCGCCTGCACCAGCTGGCCGGGGCCGACGTCGAGCAGTTCCTCCACGCCACCCAGGAGGCCCTGGAGATCCTGAAGTGGATCAAGCAGTTCGCCCGAGCGCAGGGGGAGTGACGCCATGACCATGGGAGCCCCCCGATACTGCGGGACCGAGGCGGCCCAGGGGCCCCCCGGCCACCGCTTCCGCCTCTACCTCGACGTGTGGCACGACGGGTTCGAGGTCAGGGAACGCGGCGGCCGGCCCCGCCTCCTCAGGGAAGCCGCCGGTTTCCAAGAACTTGCCGGCCTGGCGCAGCTGCAGCCAAGGGACCAGAAGCTCGTGAAGGACCTCCGCGGCCGCCAGGCCCGGCTGGCCGCCCTGGCCGGGGCGTGGACCCTCGAGGCCCGCGCCGTCGCCCCCTTCACCACCGGCCTGGGCAACGAGCACCCCCTGGAGAACGGCTTCGCCTTCCTGGACCCTTACGGCCTGCCCTACCTGCCCGGCTCGGGGGTCAAGGGCGCGGTGCGGCGGGCCGCCGAGGAGCTGGCCCTCTTCGAGCCGGACCCCGAAGGGTGGAGTATCCCGGCCGTGTGGTGGCTCTTCGGCTTCGACCCCGGCAGCGGCTGCTTCACCGCCCCCGGCGACGAGCCCGAGGTGGTGCGGGAGGAGCGCCGGCACTGGCAGGAGGCCCTGCAGAGCCGCCTCGCCGGCCCGGCCGAGGGGGCGCGGGAGCTGCTGCGGGACTTTCTGGCGCTGGCCCTCGGCACCCCGGGCCTCGACGCCGACCAGGCCAGGGCCAGGGTCCTCTCCTGGGTCGAGGAGGGCTCCACCACCCGGCGGCAGCTGGCCGAGATCCACACCCGGGGGGCCCTGGAGTTCTGGGACGTGATCCCCGAGCCCGCCGACGGCAAGCTGCGGGTGGACATCCTGAACCCTCACCACAACCACTATTACCAGAGAGGCGAGGCGCCCGGTGACTGGGGCGACCCCAAACTCGTTCACTTTCTCACCCTCCCGCCGGGCACCGCGTTCGCCTTCATCGTCCGCTTTCGCCCGCCACTTCAATGGCCCGAGAGGGTTCGGACGTATTTCGAGGCCGCCGAGCATGGCCTGCCCCGCTGGCAGCGCCTGCTCGCCGCCGCCCTCGCCTTCGCCTTCGACTGGCTGGGCTTCGGCGCCAAGACCGCCGTCGGCTACGGGCGGATGGCCTGGCCATCGCAGTCCCCCCGCCATGGAGACGGGGCTCATGCGCCGGCGCCGACCCAGCGCGGCGAATCTCCAGCACATGGCGAGGGCACCGCGGCGCCTGCGCCACCCGCGAGGACGGCCGTGTCGACTCCCGGTCCCGCAGCCGGGGTGGACGCCGAACTGGCCGCCATCGCCCAGCGCATTCTCGACATCCCCGCTGCTCAAGACCTGAAAGCGGAGGCCGAGGCCCTCGCCAACGAGCTGGCCCGGAGGCACAGGCACCCGCGGGCCGCGGCTCTCGCCGTGCAGTTGTGGACGGCCGTGAAGAAGAAGACGTGGCTGGCGGACCACCTCCGCCGCAGGGCCCCGACCTTTTTCGAGCTCGTCAGACAAGGAGGTGGGGCATGAACTTCCTCGATCTGAAACTCGAGACGGTCACCCCGGTCTTCCTGGCCGGCGCCAACCAGCGGGAGGTGGAGGTGCGGGCACCCTCCGTCAAGGGCCTCCTGCGGTGGTGGTGGCGGGCCAGCGAGGGGCACCGGTTCTCGAGCCCGACCACCCTTGCCGAGGCGGAGGCCTACCTGTTCGGTTCGGCGGCGCTGAAGCTGCGAAGCCCCCTGCAAGTGGATGTGCGGGTGAGGGCGGCGGCCCCTGAACCCATCCCGCGCGGCCAGGTGGCCCCCACCTCCTCGGCGCAGTACTCCTTCCGGCAGCGCGACCGCCGCGAAGGCACGATCCGCGAGGGGCGTGCGCAGGCCGTGCACTACCTGGGGTACGGCCCGATCCGCATCCCTATCGGGCAGGAGCGAGCCGCGGCCGAGCAGGGCCGGGACCCGGCGCTGCTCGGGCCCGACCGGCGCCCGAGGCGAACGGCCGTGTACGTCCGTCCCGCTCTGGCGCCGCGGACGCCGCTGGCCCTGCGCCTCGCCTGGCCGCACCGGCGACTCGAGAGCCGGCAGCTGGACGAGCTCTGGCGAACGTGCGCCGCCTGGCTCGCCCTCGGCGGCCTCGGCTGCCGCAGCCGCAAGGGGTTCGGGTCCCTGGACCTTGTGGGGGTCGAGGCGAGCGATGACCAGTTGCAGGAACACGCCGGAAGGGTCCTCCGGGAGCGGATGGAAGAGCTGCATGCGTCGGGCGAACAGCTGCCGAGACCCCTGCCGCGGTGGCCCCAGGTGAAGTATCGCAGGATCTTACACATCACCGATTCCAAGGGCTCGTGGGAAGAGGCCCTGGGGGCGCTGGCCCTCGCCTACCGGGAGGTGCGGCCCCGCCAGCACGATCGACAGCGGCGCTTCATCTGTGGGGAGGCGGAGCCCCGCCGGGCCTCCTCGGTGCTGCTCTCGGTCCACCGCCAAGGCCAACGTTTCATCGGCCTGATGGTGGCGCTGCCATGCTGGAAAGGCGAAACCGTCGAGGCGCGGGAGGCGTGGAGCGACTTCCTGGGTCTGGGGCACGACGCCCCGGGCGGCCGGGAGCGCGGGTAGGGGAGGGCCCGGTTCGAGCTGTCGGTGACACGCACAACGCCGGAAGGAGGTCCGCGGGTCATGCCAGGCACACCACTCCGGGGAATCGTCGGCCGCGGGCCTGCTGACCGAGGAGCACGCCGCGCTGGCCCTGGAGATGATCGACGACCGCAACCTCACCATCCCCACCAACCAGGAGGCGCTGGCGACGGCCATCGCCTCCCGCCTCTCCGCCCACGCCGCCCTGCTCCAGCGCTGGCTCGGGGCGATCGGAGCGCGCCTGAAGCGCTGAGTGTCCTCCCTGGAAGGAGGACAGGGGTGACTCGAAAGCTGGCCCCGCGCGCCGCCTGGGGCCCTTCACCCGGTGAGCGGCAGCAGCGGGCCGTCGGGTATGAAGCCGCGCAGGAACTCCTCCACCGGCAGGCACCACACCTCGCCCACGCGCAGGCGCTCCCGGCCCCGGTAGAGCAAGACCGACGTCGCTTCCGGGTACCGGAAAAAACGAGGCTGCGTTTCCTTTTTGCGTCGCAATTCGGAATTGACGATTCCAAACTGCGCCAACGGCGGCGGCCCGTCAAGGGCCGTCCCCCGGCGCGCCCCGGCCCGCCGTGCCGCCAACCCTGGGCGGGCCTGACGAGGGGAGACTGAGGTGAGCGACCGCATCCTGCTTTGCACCGTGGGTACCTCCTGGGCGGTGGTGCCCGAGGCCATGCACCGCTTCGGGGAGGGCGGCTTTGCCGCCGTGCACGTCCTCACCACCGCCAGCCCCCGCCTGGAGGCGGGCCTGGCGAAGCTTGCCGAGTACCTGCGCCGGCACCCCTGCCCGGAGTTCACCCTCTCCCGGGTGGAGGGGTTCGCCGACCTGCGCTCCGAGGAGGACCACGCCCGCTTCGAGGAGGTGCTCCTGCGCTGGCTCGTGCACCGCTGCCCCGACCCGGCCCGCCGGTGGGTGTGCCTGGCGGGGGGCTACAAGACCATCTCCGCCGCCATGCAGCGGGCCGCCTCCCTGTTTGGCGCCGCCGAGGTCTTCCACGTGCTGTGCGAGCCCCGTTTCGGCCCCACGGGGGACCGGGAGGCCGGCACCCCGGAGGAGGTGGAGCGGGCCCTGGCCGAGGGGGCGGTGCGCTACGTGCGGCTGGGGCCGGAGGCGGGCTGGCCGCAGCTGCAGCGCCTGCGCCCCGAGGCCTTTCCCCTGGCCACCCGGGGGGAAGGCCCGCTGCAGTGGGTCTCGGCCCCCGATGCAGCCCTGACCCGCCGGGTGGCGGAGGCCCTGGAGACCAGCCGCCGCCTCGCCTCCGCCTGGGAGCGCCTGGCCGAGCTGCCCTTTCCCTCTCTGGCCACCTGGCCCCCCGGCCCCCTGGAGTGGCTGCACCAGCCCCTGGACCCCGCCGCCGACGCCCTCTGGGTTCGGGCCCTGCCCAAGGTGGAGCTGCACTGCCACCTGGGGGGCTTTGCCACCCACGGGGAGGCCCTGGCCCGGGTGCGGGCCGCCGCCCGGGAGCCGGGCCGGCTGCCGCCCCTCGCCGAGCCACCCCGGCCGGAGGGATGGCCCCTGCCCCCGCGGCCGGTGGGCCTGGAGGCGTACATGCGCCTGGGGGACGCCACCGGCTCGGCCCTGCTGCGGGACCCGGGCTGCCTCGCCGAACACTGCCGCCAGCTGTACGAGGCCCTGGTGCGGGATCGCGTGGTCTACGCCGAAATCCGCTGCTCCCCTGCCAACTACGCCGACCCGGCCCGCGGCCGCTCGGCCTGGGACGTCCTCGCCGACATCCGCGCCGCCTTCCAGGCGGCCATGGCCGCCGCCCCCGCCGACCGCTGCTGCCACGTCAACCTCCTCCTCATCGCCACCCGGGAGGAGGGGGGCGACCGCTCCCGCATCGCCCGCCACCTGGCCCTGGCCGTCACCGCCGCCGAGCACTGGCGCACCGGATGCCGGGTGGTGGGGGTGGACCTGGCGGGCTTCGAGCACCGGCAGACGCGGGCCGCCCTCTTCGCCACCGACTTCGAGCCCGCCCACCGGGTGGGGCTGGCGGTCACCGTGCACGCCGGGGAAAACGACGACGTGGAAGGGATCTGGCAGGCGGTCTTCAAGCTCTCCGCCCGCCGCCTTGGGCACGCCCTGCACCTGGGTCGGGCCCCCGACCTGCTGCGGGCGGTGGCGGAGCGGGGGGTCGGCGTGGAGATGTGCCCCTACGCCAACCTGCAGATCAAGGGGTACCCCCTGGACGGCAGCCCCGGGGAGGCGTACCCCCTGGCCGAGTACCTGGCCGCCGGCGTGCCGGTCACCGTGAACACCGACAACCCGGGCATTTCCGCCGCGGCCCTGAGCGACAACCTGCTGCTGGCCGCCCGCCTGTGCCCCGGTCTGCGTCGCCTGGACCTGCTGCGCCTGCAGGCCCACGCCGCCCAGGTGGCCTTTCTGTCTCCCGCCGAGCGGGCCACCCTGCGGCGCCGTCTCGGCGCCGTGAGCCCGCCATGAGGGGCGTCACCTCGCCTCCCGCCGCGACCCCGAAGGTCACCGCCCCGGGCAAGAGCATTGCGCCCGGGCGGGGGCCCGGCCCTGCCGCACACCCCCTCTGGTCGGGCTTCGGCGGGGCGGGTCCACTAGCGCAGCTCGAGCACTTCGAGGCGGAGCGCCGCCCGGGCGGCGAGGATTTCCGGGTCGCCGGTGAGCAGCGGAACCCCGTACTCCACCGCCGTGGCGCAGGCGAAGGCGTCGGCGAAGGACATGGGCATGACGGCCTTGAGCCTTGCCGCCCGCAGCGCCCGGGGGGCGGTGACCTCCACGGGCGCGATCGGCAGTTCGCCGGACATCACTGCCCACCACAGTTCCTGGGCCGGGCGGCCCCCCGCCCGCCGGTGCAGGGTGTAAAACACCTCCCCGAGGTTGACCACCGACATCACACATACCGGGCCTGTTGTCCCTGCGGGGGGCGTCAGGACCTCGCGCACTTGTTCCCAACCGCGCTCGCGCTGCAGCCACGCGAGCAGCGCAAAGGCGTCAAGGCAGGCCCTCACCCTCCACCTCCCGGCGGTGTTCGTTCACCAGGTCCGCGGTCAGAGAAAACTCCTCGAAACGGCCCTCCCACCGGCGCCAGTCCTCGCGCTCCTGGGGGGCCTTCTCGAGCAGGATCCGCTCCCCCTCGACGCGCACCTCCAGCTCGTCTCCCTGCTCGAGCCCCAGGGCCTCCCGCGCCGCCCTGGGAATCACCACTTGCCCCTTGGTGGACACCCGCGTGCGCATGGCACCCCTCCCTCTTACCACAGACCGTACTACCCGATCGGCGGGCTCGTCAAGGTCGTCGGGCGGGGGAAGCCGGCCCATCACGCGCGGTCGACCCGCTACCGCCGCCACCGAGGACGGGGTCGCATTTCGCGGGCCGCCGGTTGCCCCTGGAACGTTCAACTTGCCGGCCACGGGAAGGGGTCGGGCGGCGACCTGCTCGTCTCCCCCGGCGGGCGGCGAGATCCCGCACAACCGCGCGCCGCCATTCAGCGGTTGGTGGCGGTGCCGCAAAATACCTTGGTGCCCGGACTCGTGTGGCGCAAGGGAGGTCATTATGAACGTGCATACCTCAGAAAAAGACGATGTTCTGCCGCCGCGGGCGATGTTCGTTTCCGTGGGTAGAAGCATTCCCCCGCTTATCGAGACGCTGAAACATTATCGCCCCCCTGCCATTATCTTTTTTGTGTCAAGAACTTCAGAAGAAGGAGTGCGCACTGTACTGGAGGGCCTTCCATCAGACTATCGACCCGAACGTATCGAAAAAATATTTACTGGTGATGAGGAAGATTTGGAAGCCACCTATCGCATAATTTTGGAAAAATTGCCGGGAATACTAGCGCATTGGGAACTCAAGTTTACCGACCTCGTGGCGGACTTCACGGGTGGCACGAAGGTAATGTCGGCAGCGACAGTTCTGGCGCTGGCTCCGCGAGTCGGACGGTTTTCCTACGTGGGGGGAGGCCCGGAAGGGAGACGAAGGGAGGGAAACTGGATCGTTGTTGATGGAAAGGAGAAAATTCTCGCGCAATCGAATCCGTGGAATACCCTCGCCGCGGAAAAGATCGAGAACGCATTGCGACTCTTACCCCTGGGCCGCTACGAGGAGGCGGCCCACCTGTTGGAAGGAGAGGGAACCGGATACTACGCGTTGCTGGCGGCGGCTTTGCGAAAGGCCTTTGAAGGCCTGGCCGCCTGGGATCGACAATATTATAACGACGCGGAAAAGGAAGTGGAGGAAGGGCTGAGGGATTTGCGCGCTTTATTGGCGCGATCGGCCGGGGAACGGGAAGAGCAGCTGTTGTCGCAGGTGGAGGCGGCCTTTCCTTTCCTGCGGGCGGTCCGAAAAGAATGGGAAAGACTGGCCAAGTTTGATGGTAAACGTGTTTCTGTGGAAGTTTATTCTGGTCTGTCCGGCCGCGAGATTCCGCGAGATCTTTGCGCCTGCGCCTGGCGGCGGGCGCATCTGAGACGAGATTACGAAGACGGCGTGATGATGTTGTACGCCGCAGTGGAGAAGATGGTCAAGGGACGTTTGCGGATTGGCTACGGTATCGACAACAGTCGCTGCTCGCCGGACGACGTCCAAAGGGTCCCTCATTTACGGGAACGATGTGCGCGAGCAAACCGCGAGGAAGGTCAATTGGGCCTGCAGGACAGCGTGGAATTGCTGGTGGCTCTCAACGATGAATTGGGGCTGAGGTTGCGTGCCCAGGAGGAGACGCTGAAAGCGCTTCAAGCTGCCCGCAACCACTGCTGGCGTGAACACGGGTATTCGCACGTCAAGGCCGGCACCTTCGCCAGTCTCTTCCCCGCCGCCCTGACGCTCCTTGGTTTTTCAGAAGCGGAGCTGGTCCAATTCCCTGGAGGCGGGGAAGGATAATCGCGTGACCTCGTCAAATGGCCGGCCGTCTCGCCACGCCCTCGCCGCCGGCGCCCCGGGGCGACGCCCGGCGGGCCGCCCCCGGAGTGGAATACTGGAGGTTTGCCCATGACCGCAGAAGCGAGCATCCCGCAAAGCGTTGAAACCCACGTCCTCATCGTCAACCTGGGGCGCGGTAACCGGCAGCTCCCGCCGCCCCACTACGAGCGGACGACCTACGTGATGGCGGACGGCAAGAACGTGGGTTCCTGTGTGGCGGGCCTCGCCCTCTGGTGGTGGCTCCGCGAGTCCGGCCACGCGCCGCAAGCCGTGCTCTTCGCCTGCACCGACGCGGCGTGGGAGGACAAGGAGGCGGCGGTTCGGGCGGAGGCGGAGCGCCTGGGGCTGCCCTGGGAGCTGCACGAGGTGGAGCGCCACGAGGTGCCGCGCCGCCCCGAGCAGCTGTGGGCGGTGCTGCCGCAGCTGGAGCGCTGGCTGCAGCGCCACGGCGCCTCCAGGGAACGGTCGCTGACCCTCCACATCGACCTCACCCATGCCTTCCGCGCCATCCCCATGGCCCACTCGTGGCTGGCCCTCTACCTCGAACGGCGCGGCCTGGTTCGCCGGGGGGTGTGGGGCTACGGGGCGTACGACCCGAACCAGAAAGACCTCACGCCCTACCTGGACCTCTCTCACTTCGCCGATCTGGCCGACTGGGCGGAGGCGGTGCGGGCCTTCCGGGAGCGGCTGGACACCGCCACCGTCGGCCGCCTCATCGATCCGCTGGAGAAAGCCGCCCGGCGCCAGCGCGCCCAGGCCGGGCAGCAGCCCCAGGGACACCTGCGCGCCGCCATCAGCGCCGCCAAGGAGGCCGGGCCTTTCCTGCGCGCGGGCCTGCCCCTGGAGGTGGGACTCTCGGTGCGCCAGCGTCTGGGGGCCACCACCGCCTTCGACGCGGAGCAGGCCGCGGCCCGGCTGCTACCCCCCTTTGCCTCCCTGGCCCGGGATCTGGTCAGCGTGCTCGACGGTTTCGCCCTTCCCTCCGTGGCCAGCAGAGACCCCAAGCGGAACCATGTGCTCGACCACGACGAGATCCGTCGGCAGAGGCGGCTGGTGGTGGCGTGGCTGGAGGCCGGCATGGTGGACGCCGCCTTGCGCGCCCTCCGGGAGCTGGTGATCAACCGCGTCCTCCTGGCCTGGGGAGAGTCGCAGGACTGGCTGCCGATACCCACTCGCAAGAGAGCGGAAAATCGCCTGCGGGGGCTGGCTTCCACCCCACCGCCTCGCCCCCTGTCGGAGGACGAGAAGCGGCTGCGGGACCTGTGGAACAAGATCACCAATCGCCGCAACCCCCTCGCCCACGCCGGGATGCGGCCGGAGCCGGTGGACGTGGGTGGCGCGTCCCAGGCCTTGCGGGACGAACTCCTGCCCGCCTTCGACCACCTCGACGGCGTGGAGGACGTCTGGCAGCTGCGCGACACGCCGGAAGTTGCGGGAGTCGAGGACGAATGACCACTCCCGACGCCGCCGCGCTGCAGCGGGTACACCACCTCCTCGCCGCCGGCGCCCTGGACGACGCCCGGGAGGCCCTTCGCAGCGCGACGGCCGCCCGCCTCCAGCTGGCCGGAGAGCACCGTGAGTGGGGACTCCTGGCCGAGGAGCTGGGCCTCGCCGGGGTGGCCGAGCGGGAGTTGAACCTCGCCCTGCGCGACGACCCCGAGGACCGGGTGGCCCTGGAGCACCTGGTGGAGCTGGCCCTGGAGCGGGGCAACTTCGAGCGCGCCGTCAATCTCCTCACCCGCCGCGTCGACCTCGACCCCCTCGACGCCGCCCTCACCCAGCGGCTCATCGACCTCCTGGTGGACAGCGGGGCCGAGCCCAGGGCGAAGGCCCTGTGGGAACGGGCCAGGTCTGCCGGGGTGGCGGTCCACCTGCCGCGCCCCGACGAGGGCGTCGAAGAGCCCGAAGAGGAGGACGTCGCCGGACCTCCCCCCTCGCTGGTGGCCTCCGACGCCGACTGCGCTCGCTTCCTCGGCCTCTTCGGCGGGCGCGAGGACGTCTACGCCCGCCAGTGGTTCAACCCCAAGTCCGGCCAGGGCGGCTACGCCCCGGTGCGGGAGCCCCTCACCCCCCGGGTGCTGCGGCAGCACTTCGCGGGCGACCTCACCCTCGGGGTCTACCCCATCCGGCTGGACGGCACCTGTCTGTTCTGTGCCCTGGACATCGACCTTCACCGCACTGTCCTCAGCGAGGCGCAGCGCCACCGCGAGGTGGCCCGGCGGGTGCGCGAAGAGCTGGCCGCCGCCACCGCCACCGCAGTCCAGCGCTGTCGCGCCCTGGGGTTGCGCCCCCTGGTGGAGGACTCCGGCTACAAGGGGCGCCACCTGTGGTTCCCCCTGGCCGAACCCCTGCACGCTGGCCGGTTGGTGGCGCTGGGCCGCGCCCTTCTCGCCCACCTCACCCCCCACATGCCCGCCTCCTGCTCCCTGGAGTGGTTCCCCAAGGCCTCCCGCCCCGGCACCAGGGGGCTTGGCAACCTCATCAAGCTCCCCCTGGGTATCCACCGCCGGACCGGCCGCCGCTCCCTCTTCCTGGACGATGCCGGCGCACCCGTGCCTCGCCCCTTCGAGCTGCTGAGGCATCACTCCCGCCTGGGGGAGGAGGAGCTCACCCGGGCGCTGGCCGCACTCGGAGAGGCACCCGCCGCCGAGGCGGGGGAAGGGGAGGGGCTGACCCCGCCCGCCCCAGCCCATGCCCCGCAGCCGCAGCCGCCCCCCCTGGTAGACGCCGCCCCCCGGCCCTGGACCGCCGCCGACTTCGAGCGCCACCCCGCCTACCTGCGTCTCTTCGAGGGGTGCGCTGTTCTGCGAACCCTGCGTGACAAGGCCGCCACCCAGCGCCACCTCACCCACGACGAGATCGTCGTCCTCGCCCACTCCCTGGGCCACATGCCCGGCGGCGTGGCCGCCTTCAACTACCTGCTGCAGCTGTGCCCCGGCGCCCCGGCGGGAGCGCTCCTCAAGTCGCCCCTCCGTGGCAACCCCGTCTCATGCCCGAAGATCCGCTCCCGCGTCCCGCACATCACCGCCCACGTCCCCTGCAACTGCAGCTTTCCCGGGGCCGCCGAAACCTACCCGCACCCCCTCCTTCACCTGCACGGCTTGAGCGCTGAGGAGCTGGCCCCCTTGCCCGCCACCCCGCCCCCCGAGGCCCAGGTCCGACGCCTGCTCATCCTGCGCCACCGCCTCGGCGAGCTGCAGAGAGAGGTGGCGGCCCTGGCTGACGAGCTCACCGCCCAGCTGCGCACCGGCGGCTCTCCTTGGTGGGAGCTGCCCGAGGGGGTCCTGCGCCTCGAGGAGCGAGACGGGGTGCCCGAGCTGGTGTGGGTGCCCAACGGAGAGCCCTCGTAATGGGAAAGCTGGTGGCCATCACCGAACCCGGGGTGAGCCTGGCGGCGGAGGGGGAGCGCATGGTCGTCCGGAGGGGCGGGAAGACCGGGGAAACCTTCCGTCTGGCCGAGTTAGACCAGGTCCTCCTCTTCGGTCCCGTAGAGGTCACCCATGCCGCCCTCATGCGGCTCCTCTCCCACGGCGTGGACGTCGTCTATCTCACCGCCTCGGGCAGCTTTCGGGGGCGGCTGCAGGGCCACCTCGGGCGCAACATCGAACTCCGGCTCGCCCAGTTTCGCCGCCTTCAGGACGAGACCTTCGCCTTTGCCATCGCCCGCGCGATTGTCGCCGGCAAGATCTCCAACCAGCGGCGCCTGCTGGTGCGGGCTCAGCAAACCCTTGCCGAGGACCTCATTGCCCAGGAACTACTGGCCTTGCGTCATCGCATTCGCGATGCCCGGCGGGCCCGCGACCGGGAGGAGCTCCTCGGCGTGGAGGGGGCGGCGGCGGCCAGTTACTTTCGCGCCTTTGGTCGGGCCATCAAGAACCCGCTGTTCAGTTTTTCTGGGCGCACGCGCCGGCCACCCCGCGACCCTGTCAATGCCTGCCTCTCCTTCGGCTACGCCCTCGCCGGCACCTTGCTCGACGGCGATGTCACCGCCGCCGGCCTCGACCCCATGTTCGGTGCCTTCCACCAGCCTTCCTACGGTCGGCCCTCTCTGGCCCTGGACCTGCTCGAAGAGTTTCGGCCGGTCCTCGTCGATGCCCTGGTCCTGCGCCTCGTCAACCGGCGGCAGCTGGTCCCGGCCGACTTTGCCTCTCCCGCCGAGGCGCTCGGGCAGGATCAGCTGGCCGCCGAGAGCAACGACCTCGACGGCGCCGTCTACCTTGCCAGCACGGGTCGCAAGGTATTTCTGGCCGAGTTCTTGCGTCGCCTGCGGGAGGAGGCCTATTACCCCACTGGCGGTGGCCGTTACTCCTATCGGGACATCATGCGTCACCAGGTCTACCACCTCGCCCGCGTCATCAAGGGCGAGGACACCACCTACGTGCCTTTCGAGATGCGCTGATGCTCTACGTCGTCCTCGCCTACGACATTGCCGACGACCGGAGGAGGGATCGTCTGGCGAGGTTGCTCACCGACTACCTGGTGCGGGTGCAGGAGAGCGTCTTCGAGGGGCACCTAGGCGACCGTCGGCACGCCGCCATGCTGGAAGCCGTCGCCGACGTCATCGATCAGCGCTTCGACAACGTTCGGGTGTATACTCTCTGTCAGCGATGCCGGTCGACCGTCCAGACTCTCGGGATAGCCGTACAACCAGCCAGTTCCGAGGAAGACGCAGTTCTTTGAAAAGTTGCAAGCCCTCTGCCATTCTGGCGCGATCGCCGAAGGCCTTTGGCATCATGGACCTATGCTTCCCGCGCGGCATTCGTCCGCAGGAGACGAAGTCTATGGGTTCGCTGGACTTCGTCATCCTGCGACCGAACGCGGTCGCGGCGTCCAATATCGGCCCGGGTGATTCGCATAGTCCCGGCCCGAACCCGAAACCCGCCAGGTGGTTGGAAAAGGGCAAAAAAAAACCCTGCCTCGCTCAGAAGAGGATTAAGACGGGCCTCGTCGCCCTCCAGGAACTGCAGGGTGCCGTCAAAAAAAACCCTGCCTCGCTCAGAAGAGGATTAAGACCCGCGCCGGGCTCGCCGGCGCGGAAGCCAATCAAGACAAAAAAAACCCTGCCTCGCTCAGAAGAGGATTAAGACCTGGGAGGTACCAGTCCTCCTCCGCCGAGCGGGCGGTCAAAAAAAACCCTGCCTCGCTCAGAAGAGGATTAAGACGAGGCGAACGAAAAAACCCTGGCCAAGCCAGGGAGAAAAAAAAAACCCTGCCTCGCTCAGAAGAGGATTAAGACCACGCACCTGCCACTGATTCGGCGCTATATAGTTGACAAAAAAAACCCTGCCTCGCTCAGAAGAGGATTAAGACGATTCCATCCGTGGTTTGCCCTTCGAGCGCACCATCCTAAAAAAAACCCTGCCTCGCTCAGAAGAGGATTAAGACTGAGCGCGGCCCCTGCCGCGCTCTCCTAGTGTGGTGTAAAAAAAACCCTGCCTCGCTCAGAAGAGGATTAAGACCCCCATGCCCGTGATGTTCGTCTTGAATCGCGTCGCTGTAAAAAAAACCCTGCCTCGCTCAGAAGAGGATTAAGACAGGGAGAAAGGAGAAAAAGCGATGATCTACGGTGCTGGAAAAAAAACCCTGCCTCGCTCAGAAGAGGATTAAGACTCCCCACTCGTGCCAACACCCCGGACACGAGTGGAACTTAAAAAAAACCCTGCCTCGCTCAGAAGAGGATTAAGACGAGCCGGAGGGCGGTCGCGGTGGTGAGCGTGGGGCGGAAAAAAAACCCTGCCTCGCTCAGAAGAGGATTAAGACGTGTGCAGGCCGTAATCCGTCCCAACGAGACGGACGCAAAAAAAACCCTGCCTCGCTCAGAAGAGGATTAAGACGTATCCGACGCGCTCCAGATCGATGGGGGCTTCCGCAAAAAAAACCCTGCCTCGCTCAGAAGAGGATTAAGACTCTCGTAACCCGTCGTCGTGTGTGTCGTCTGTGTGTTAAAAAAAACCCTGCCTCGCTCAGAAGAGGATTAAGACCGACGCGCTCCAGATCGATGGGGGCTTCCGCGCTCTTAAAAAAAACCCTGCCTCGCTCAGAAGAGGATTAAGACGTGGCCTCCTCACGCTCCTTGGCGCGGGCCTCCTCAAAAAAAACCCTGCCTCGCTCAGAAGAGGATTAAGACCAGGCACCAGTACCTCGACGATGCGCACCTCTGGCTCAAAAAAAACCCTGCCTCGCTCAGAAGAGGATTAAGACCGCAAAGAGAAAGGCCCGCCCCGGCCGAAACCGGGGCGAAAAAAAACCCTGCCTCGCTCAGAAGAGGATTAAGACTACATCGCAGAGCACACCGCCTGGCACGAGCCCGACACAAAAAAAACCCTGCCTCGCTCAGAAGAGGATTAAGACACGCCGGCATGGTTGTAGGCCACAAGCTGCCCGGAGATCAAAAAAAACCCTGCCTCGCTCAGAAGAGGATTAAGACTGCCGCACCTGCTCCACCATCTCCTCACACGTCCCGGTAAAAAAAACCCTGCCTCGCTCAGAAGAGGATTAAGACGCTCCGGGTAGTTGCGGATGGCGCGGTAGTCGACCGCAAAAAAAACCCTGCCTCGCTCAGAAGAGGATTAAGACGAGGAGGAGGAACGGGCGCCGGACGATCCCGGCGCACAAAAAAAACCCTGCCTCGCTCAGAAGAGGATTAAGACATGCGCGGCCCCCGTGTCCTCAGTGTGTGGTGTGAGGGGAAAAAAAACCCTGCCTCGCTCAGAAGAGGATTAAGACTCCGCCGAGGCGCGGGTAGTCCCCGGGTAGTGGTGTAAAAAAAACCCTGCCTCGCTCAGAAGAGGATTAAGACTGGTGAGAGCGCGGCCGCGACCGCGCTCTCCGAGTGTGAAAAAAAACCCTGCCTCGCTCAGAAGAGGATTAAGACCACCGGGACGTCCGCGAGCTCACGGCACTCGCGGACGAAAAAAAACCCTGCCTCGCTCAGAAGAGGATTAAGACAATGCCCGCCGCCTCCACCGACAGT
>Ga0226835_1000514_pt1 | contig 40846 bp, 29 predicted proteins | sample LAC_MetaG_1_FD_163627 | JGI IMG/M metagenome (GOLD analysis project Ga0226835, IMG submission 163627) | Anaerobic ammonium oxidizing microbial communities from anammox membrane bioreactor (MBR) in UC Berkley, California, United States -... | ecosystem: Engineered > Bioreactor > Anaerobic >...
GTTCGTAGGTGTCCAGCAGGTCTTCGGAGCAGTCGAACGTGAACTTGCCTCGGCCGTCGCTGTGCAGGATCTGCACACGCGCCGTGGTGCTGACGATGCCGGCCACGTCGTCGCGAGCCGAACCCGCTGTGAAGCGTCCCACCGCGAGATCCGTGAAATGCCAGTCGCCGCACGGCGCCTCGCGATTCACGGGCGAGAAGTTGAACGAGCCGCCGTTCGTCAACACGGAGACGTTGTTGTCGACCCAGTTGGCGCTCGTCATGTCCACAAGGGGGAGGCCAAAGGCGACGCGGTTGAAGTCGCCAACGACCACGTCCGCAGAGACGTCAGCGCTTGGCAGATTGAGGAGAACATCTGCGCCAAAGACCAGCGTGCCGGCGTCCTGGGGGTCGTTGCGGAGCATGTACACCACGTCCATGGGAACGGGAGGAAACGACTGCTGGAGGTTGAGGTCGGTTGCGACCGCCACGTCGTTGAGGCCGTCATTGTCGAAGTCGGCGACGGCCAGTCCACGCACCGGGCGCGGCGTTGCGTAGTGGCTCTTGAGTTCGAACCTGTTCTCTGGCTCGGGAAGCCACACGAACACATACACACCCCATGTGCTGAGGTCGGGGTGGAACACAGGGTCGGTCGGATCGAGCGCGGATGCGGAGACGATGAGATCGAGGAAGTCGTCGTCGTTCATGTGTGCGAAGCGCACTTCCGCGGGGACGGTCTTCGCGTAGTACAGACCGCCGGCGAAGTTGTTGAACTCTTCGAAGATGTCCTGGTGGGGGAAGAGCCCGTTGGCTGGGGTCTGCCAGTTTGTGGTGTTCCTGAGGATGCGGACGAGCGCCCTGGGCGTTGCAGAGGGCGCCTGCGTCAACACCCTGTTCACGTCGTAGTGCCCGTTGGCGACAGCGAGATCGGGGTAGCCGTCCGGCCCTCCGCCGATGCCCCCGGTCACATCGCCGGCAGCGATGCCGTACGGGTACGAGCCGCCACTCTCGAAGACGACCGGAGGCATGAACGTCGGCAGCCATTCACTCTGCCCCCACGCCTTGCTCCCCGCTCCGGCACCCCCCGCCACGGCCAAGGCGGCCACGACCCTAACCCCCCCCCTTACGGACACCCGAAAGAATCCCCTTCACCGTCCCAGCCGTGTCGGTCGCTGCCATCGCTATTCTCCCGATGTACGAGGCGTGTCCACCACCCGGCCCGCTCGCGGCGCGCCGAGAACCCGTGGCCCACGATGGCAATATGCACCGAGGATGCGGCCGCGTCAAGGCCCATCTCACATCTTCCGACGCTCAGACCCGCGGGATCGCTGCGCAAGGCCCGCGGTCGGCGGCCGCAAGCAAAGACGAGCCGCGAGGCGAGCGCACCGAGAGCCTCCCGTCTTCCCGCGGCGAAGTCCGCGAGCAGCGAATCGTCGCTCGGTTGCCCGCCCGAACGGTCCATGCACAGTCTTAGACGGAGACGACCCGCCGGCGGATGCGTTCCCGTGTCACGGTTGTGTCTCTTGCCTCTTTCCCGCCGACGCGCGATCGTCCGAAGAATCGCCGCTTTCGGCTGGACTCGCACGCCCCGATCCGGTACCAGTAGTTACACGATCGGCGAGCGGCCGGCGCCGCACGCCGCAGGAATCGAGGGAGAACCCGCATGTTCACGCGCCGCTCCGTTCGCATCGGTCTCGTTGCAACCGTTCTCGTCGCTGCCGCCGCGGGGGCCCAGTCGCTCTGGCCGGACCCCGTCGTGCCCTACCGCGGCCCGGTCGAGGCGCCCGGCGTCATGGGCGGTTGGCACGAGGCCGAGGTCATCCTCCGCCTCGCCCCGGGGGCGACGACCGACGACGCCCTTGCCCAACTCGCCGCGCTCGTCCCCGGCCTCGGAGCGGAGAGCCTGCGCCCGCTGTTCGCGGTCCCGCCGTCGAACGCGGACCGCGCCGCCCGCTTCGAACTCGACCGCGGCTGGATCCTCACGCTCCCGCCGGGCCACGACCCCGCCGACCTCGTTGCGCACCTGAACGCCGACGTTGCACGCGCAGGGGCGGTCGAGCGTGCCGAACTCAACGGCCTCGGCGGCATCCTGACCTCGTTCCCGAACGACCCGTTCTTCGACCGCCAGTACGGCCTGCACAACACCGGCCAGACCATCAACGGCCAGACCGGCGTCGCGGATGCCGACATCGACGCGCCCGAGGCGTGGGACTACACCGTCGGCAGCGCGGGGGTCGTGGTCGCCGTCATCGACACGGGCGTCTCCTTCAGCCACCCCGACATCACGCCCAACCGCGTCCCGGGCTGGGACGTGATCGACAACAACTCGAGCGCGGACGACAGTTGGCTCATCTCGCACGGGACGCACTGCGCCGGCATCATCGGCGCCCGAGGCAACAACGGCATCGGCGTCACCGGCGTCAACTGGGTCGTCAGCATCATGCCCGTCCGCGTGCTCAACGACTTCGGCGGGGGCACCGAGGCCCAGGTCGCCGCCGGCATCGTCTGGGCCGCCGACAACGGCGCGCACGTCGCCTCCCTCAGCCTCGGCTTCCCCGGGCGCAGTTCCGTCGTCGACAACGCCGTCGCGTATGCGCACAACGCGGGCGTTCTGGTCGTCGCCGCGAGCGGGAACACGGCGGGGGGGACGATCGGCTCGCCCGCGGCCGCGCCCGAGGCCATGGCCGTCGGCGCGACCGACAACCGCGACCTGATCGCTTCGTTCACGACGACCGGCCCGGAGATGTCCGTGACCGCGCCGGGCGTGGACGTCTACTCGACGTGGGACACGCTCTTCAGCCCCAACACCTACTCCTACCAGTCCGGCACGTCGATGGCCTGCCCGCACGTCTCGGGCCTGGCCGCGCTGGTGCTGAGCGTGAACCCGGCCCTGACGAACGCCGAGGTGCGCGAGATCATCGAGTCCACCGCCGACGACAAGGGCGCGCCGGGCTGGGACGAAACCTTCGGGCACGGTCGCATCAACGCCCACGCCGCCGTGCTCGCCGCCATGACGCAGCCGTGCCCCGCGGACTTCAACGGCGACACGGTGGTGAACACGCTGGATGTGCTGGCGTTCCTGAACGCCTACACGGGCGGCGACCCCGCCGCGGACTTCAACGGCGACACCGTCATCAACACGCTCGACGTCCTCGCCTTCCTCAACGCCTACACGGCAGGGTGCGACTGATCCGCCGACGGACGCCGGGCGCGCGCTCCACGCGCGCCCCCGCGTCCGTTCCTCGCGCAGGGCGCTCCTCCGGCGCCATGCGGCGCCGAACGGCCAGACCTGCGGCCGCTCCCCGGCCACAGGCCGCCGCGCCCGCGCCCGCGGAGCCTCTTCCCACCCGGCACGCCCCTCCCGACCCGCGGCACGAAGATTGCACTCCTCGACGCGGCGGTCCCGCGCGCGACGCTCGGCGCGTCGTGCACGGGGGCACGCCCTCCTCGGGAGTCAATCGATGCACACCATCCACGCTTCCCGCCGGTTCGTCGCGCGCGCCTGCCTTGCGCTGACGCTGTGCGCAGGCGCCGCCGTCGCGCAGGACGCCGCCGACACCATGCACCTCACGGACGAGCCGGGCAACTGGTTCCGAAGCCAGGCCACGGGCGGGCCGGTCGCGATCATCAACCCCGGCGACCGAATCGACTTCAAGATCAACAACTGCTGCACGAGCACCCGCCACACCGTGACGCTGCTGGTCAGGCCCGTCGGCTCGGGCCTGGAGCTCGACCAGGACGCCTCGCAGCGGGGAACGCTCTCCGCCGAGTTCGATGCGCCCGGCGTCTACGTGATCGTCTGCAAGGTCCACCCGTACATGACGGCTGTCGTCGCGGTCCGCGACGCGCAGGGCAACATCCCGAGCGTCACCGCCGAGTCGCTGCCCTTCATCGGGCACCTCGGCGTCGAATCCCTGCCCGCCGACACCGTGCTCTCGGTGATCACCACCGTCGCGCCGACCGACGCCGACAAGTCCGCCAAGTGGGACATCTTCGGTCCGGGCGACGAGTTCCGCCCCGCCGTACCCGGCGTCGGCGAGGTGTGGATCAGCACGCAGTTCGAGCGCGTGCCGGGCCAGTTGGACGAGAACGACGTGCAGAAGCCCGGCACGATCACCGTCCTCGACGCCGCGACCTTCACCGTGGAACGCGAGATCAACGGCATCGACGCCGACGGGATGTGGAACAACCCCCACAACATGTGGGCCGACTTCACCCTCGGAACCATCTACAACAGCAACTGGTTCGGGCAGTGGATCAACAAGATCGACCGCGAGAGCGGGCAGATCCTCGACGGCATCAAGGTCGGCGAGGCCCCAACCCACATCATCACCATCCCCACCCCGGGCTCGCCCAGACGGGGCATGCTCACCATCCCACTCAGCGCGGACAACGATCTCGTCGTCGTGCGCGACGGGCCGGACGGCCTTGACATCGAAGACTCCGACCCCACCGGCGCAGGCAAGACCCACCCCCACGGGCACTGGCTCACATGCGGACGGGGCGATATGGCCGTCGTACCGAACGTGTTCACAGGCCTCGGCGTCGGCGGCTCCATCGGCATCATCGACACCGCGACCGGAGACGTCCTCCGGGAGTTCGCGTACGACGCCGACGACCCGGAACGCTCCAGACTCACCATGCCCATCGCCGCGGGTCAGTGCCATGTCGGCTGCACGTCCAAGGCCTACGTCGCGAACGCAGTCAGCGGGTACGTCACCGTCATCGACATGGACAGCATCGAGATCATCCGCAGCATCCCCGTCACCCTCACGCCCGACGGGAAGACCGGGCTTGACATCCTCCACACACTCCAGGTCCCCATCCAGACCCCCGTCAGCCCCGACGAGAAGTGGGTCGCGACCGCGGTCCTCTCCCTGACAACCGTCGACGGCCCCGGACGACCCGCGGCGGACTACGTCGCCATCATCGACACGACCCTCGACCAGATCGTCGCCACCGTGCCCACGCCGGCAGGAACGCACGGCGTCAACTGGGGCGCCAAACTCGGCGGCGGCTACTACGCGTACGTCACAAACCAGCACGCGAACGTCCTGACCGTCATCGACCCCGACCCCGACGGCGACGGGTCCGCCATCGACGCCGCCGCCGTCGGCCGGATCCTCCTCGCCAACAACAGCCAGGGCGCGGGCGTCACCGACGGCACCGGCGGACAGGGCGTCAAGCCCATACCCATGACACACGACGGATGGATTCAGCCGACCGTCGCGCTCAGCGGCACCGGCGCCCTCTCCCACGAGGTCGAGCAGTGGATCGCCCTCCTCACGCACGAGCAGCAAGACCCCCATCAGCACGGCATGGAGGCCGATTTCAACGGCGACGGCGAGGTCAACTCGCTGGACGTCCTCGCCTTCCTCAACGCGTGGATGGCCGGCGACAACGCCGCGGACTTCAACGGCGACACCGTCATCAACACGCTCGACGTCCTCGCCTTCCTCAACGCCTACAACACGCGCTGCGACTGACACCGACCACACACCCCGCGTCACGGCGAACCGTCCACGCCCCAAGGGCGGGGCCTTTCCAGGCCCCGTCGCCTCTTCCCGAACACGCGGCGCACCCGACGCTCAGCCCCACACCCCGGCGAGCCTCAGCCCGTCCCCCTCGCCCGCCACTCCGACGTCAGCATCCCCGCGAATCCCCAGTTCTCCATCTCCACCTCGTCGATGACCACGTGCGTGTGCTCCGGCTTCTTCCCCAGCACGCGGCCGAGCGTCGCCGTGATCTCCGACACGATCTGCGCCTTCTGCTCGCGGGTCACCCCGTCCCTGGTGATCCGCACGTTCACGTAGGGCATCCGGGCCTCCTCGTCGGGTTGTCGTCCACGGCGGCGGCCGCGCCGGCCCGCACGCCACGTCCAACGCTACGCTCCGGGCGTGCGCTTCACCTTCCTCGGCACCGGGACCTCCGCCGGCGTCCCCGCCATCGGCTGCTCGTGCGCCGTCTGCACCTCCGCCGACCCGCGCGACCGGCGGCTGCGCACCAGCGCGTGCCTGCGCTGGACCGATGCCGGGGGCGCTCCGCGCGTGCTCCTCCTCGACGCCGGACCGGACCTGCGCCAGCAGGCGCTGCGCGAGCGCCTCGACCGCCTCGACGCCGTCCTCATCACGCACAACCACGTCGACCACGTCTTCGGGCTTGACGAGGTGCGTCGCTTCAACGCCGTGATGAACGCCCCCATCGACCTCCACGCCGAGCCGCGCGTCCTCGACGACCTCCGCCGCGTCTACCGCCACATCTTCGAGCCGGAGCGGAACGTCCAGCGGTCCTTCGTCGCCTCGCTCATCGCGCACCCCGTCCGCCCCGCCGAGCCGATCGACCTGCACGGCCTGCGCATCACGCCCCTGCGCCTCCTGCACGGGCGCCTGCCCGTCCTGGGCTACCGGATCGACCCGGCTCCCCCCCTCGGCGCGCCGTTCCTCCCCCTCGCCTGGTGCACCGACGTCTCGGCGATCCCGCCCGAGACCTGGCCCGCCCTCCGCGGCCTGCGCACCCTCGTCCTCGACGCCCTCCGCCACCGCCACCACCCGACCCACTTCACCCTCGGCCAGGCCGTCTCCGTCGCGCACGAACTCGCCGCCGAGCGCACCCTCTTCGTCCACATGAGCCACGACCTCGCCCACGCCGACACCAACGCCGACCTCCCCGAAGGCATGGCGCTCGCGCACGACGGCCTCACGCTCGGGTGATCAACGCACCGGAGGCTCGAACTCGGAGTCCTCCACCCGCACGTTCGCCTCCACCCGATCGCACACGCTCTCGATCCGCCCGACCATCGGGATATCCATCCACACGCGGTGCGGCAGCATCACCCCGCCAACTTCGCGCCAGTCCTCGAAGCGGTACGTCAGCGGATACGCCTGACCCAGCGCGCTGAACTGCTGCGTCTCCATCGAGACCGGAAGCCCCGTCTCCGCGTCCACCCGCACCGTCGTCGGCTTCGCGCCCTCCCGTTCGAGCCGAACCGCGATCACCGCGCGCCCGTCCACGTCGCCGCGCGATTCCACCACGACCCGATCGAACGCCGTCCGCCAGTCGCCCGCCAGCGCGAGCGGGCCTTGCATCCGCGCCTGCGCCAGTTGCTCCCCGGTCAGGTCGCGGTCGGGCGCGGCCGTCGAGTCGGACCAGCCCCGCTCACGCCCGACGATCGACTCGCTCCGACCGAACCGCCCGAAGTCCAGCGCCATCCGGAACCGCCCGTCCGCCGCGGCCGTCGTCCGCTCGCGCCCCTCGATCCCGATGTTGACGAACCGCATCGTCCCCTCGATGCGAACCGTCCGCAGCCGTCCCTCGGTGTCGATCGACCCGCCGCGCCGAACGAGATCCATCACTTCGTCGACCGTCGGCAGCCGTTCACCCTCACCCGGCCCGCTCAAGCGCGGCAGGTCGAACTGCCGGCCGTTCTGCATGTGCGTCATCGACACCACCCGGCCCGTCTCGTCCCGGTTGAAGCGCACCTTGATCGTGTCGGTCATCCGCGTCGCGCGCATCCCCTCCTCGTCCGGCGGGTGCAGCTCGAAGATCCCCTGCCCTGGCGCATCCAGCGCCAGCCGACCGTTGTGCATCAGCACCCGGATCGTCATATTCGCCTGCTCGAACCGGTACTCCCCCTCGAACTCCTCCGCCTCCGCCGCCGTCATCTCCGCCGGGATCTCCACGCCCTCGCGCGGCGTCTCGAACGTCATCCCGCTCTGGAACAGCGTCATGCCGACGACCTCGCCGTCACGCTCGTCGAAGCGCACCGCGATCTGGTCCGTGATGGCGAACATCCGCTTCCCCTCGGCGTCCGGCGGCGCGAGCTCGAAGTTCATCTGCCCCGGCACGTCCACGAACAGTTTCCCACCCTTGAGCGACACCGTGAACCGCGCGTCCTCAAACGGCCCGAAGTTCGCCACGTACCGGCCCACGAACCGCTCCGCCCCCTCCTCGGCCTCGGCTTCCTCCGAGATGTCACCGAACAGCCCGCGATACACCACCTGCCGCGACGACTCCTGCAACGGGCTGCCGAACAGGTTCATCAGCAGCACGTACCCCGCGTTCCGCGTCGGGATCAGCGAGACCTGCGCCGTAAACCCGTCGATCCCCCCCGCGTGCTCCACCACCGGCACGCCCTCCCAGTCGCGCAGCATCCACCCCAGCCCGTACCCGATCCCCGGCGACATCTCCATGTGCTTGTGCCACGTCTCCGCGTGCCGCTCTTCGCTCACCAGCCGCACGCCGTCGATCTGCCCGCGTCCCAACTGGAACAGCGCCCACCGGCTCATGTCCAGCACGCTCGCGTTCACCGAGCCTGCCGGCCCAACCCCGTCCGCGCTCCGCATCGGCTGGCGCACCAACTCGCCCTTCTCCGCGTCCCACATGTACCCGAGCGCCATCTCCGGGTCGGCCTGCGCCGCCGCGTACGTCGAGTTCGCCGTCACCATCCCCAGCGGCCCGAACAGCCGCTCCGCGATCAGCGCGTCCCAGTCCGTGCCCGCCGCTTGCGCAGCCGCCATCCCCGCCACGAGGTACCCCACGTTGCAATACACGAACTTCTCGCGCAGCGGGTTCAGCGGCTCCGCCCGCGACGCCGCGTCCAGGATCTCCGCGCTCGTCGTGTCCAGCCCGTACCACAGCGGCTCCATCGCCGCCAGCCCGGAGCGATGACTCAGCAGATCGCGGATCGTCGCGCGCGCGTTCAGATCGTCGTCCGCGAAGCGGAACCCCGCCACACGCTCGCTCACGAGGTCGTCGAAGCCCAACTTCCCCTCGTCCGCCAGCATCGCCACCAGCGTCGCCGTCATCGCCTTCGTCGTCGAGCCGACCGCGAACCTCGTCTCCTCGGTCGCCTCGCGCCCCGACTCGACATCCGCCAGGCCGAACCCGCGCACCAGCACCACCCGCCCACCGGCGATCACCGCCAGCGCCATCCCCGGCACGTGGTGCTCCACCCGCTGCTCCTCGAGACGGTCCGCGATCCAGTCCAGCCGCTCCCGCTGTGTCGGCTGCCCCGACTGCCCCACGGCGGCCGGCCCCATCGCGCAGACCATCGCGCACGCCGCCAACACCGCTCCCCGCCCGACCGCATCGCGTCCACAGACCATGCCTTGCTCCTTTGTGCCCCGCCCCCATGATTCGTTGGGGACCGCCCCGTGTCCCTTTCCGCCCGGCGACCCAAACAGTAGCGGCCCACCCCGCCGGCCCCGTCCCCCCGCACGCCCGCGGCCGCCTTCACCCCGTCCCGCCCCCGGTCTACGATCCCGCCCCATGGCCAAGACCCGTGAGATCAAGAAGCGCATCAAGGCGGTCGCCAACATCAAGCGGATCACCCGCACGATGCAGATGATCGCCACCGCCAGGTTCAGCGCGTCCCAGCACCGCGCCCTCGCCGGAAAGCCGTACACCAAGGCCGTCTTCGACATCATCGGCGAACTCGCCCAGTCCGAGGACGCCCGCGCCCACCCCCTCTTCGACGCCGACCGCACCGGGCAGGAACTCACGCTCGTTCTCACCAGCGACCGCGGCCTCTGCGGCCCGTACAACGGCTCCGTCCTCCGCACCGCGCTCGCCCACCTCCGCGCCGACCCCAACGCCATGAGCGGCCTCATCGAACTCGTCGGCAAGAAGGGCGTCGCGTTCTTCAAGTTCAACGGCATCCCCGTCGCCAAGCACCACACCGAGTTCGGCGACAAGCCCGAGTTCGAGCAGGTCGCACGCCTCGCCTCGGACTACGTCGCGCGCTTCCTCGCCGGTGAGGTCCGCCGCGTCCGCGTCGTCTTCATGCGCTACGTCTCCGCGGGGCGCCAGGCCCCGGAGATCATGCAGCTCCTCCCGCTCCGCCCCCCCGAGAGCGCGTCCGGGACCGCCGGCCCGCGCATCAACTACGAGTTCAGCCCCGAAGGCCCCGAACTCCTCGACTCGCTCCTCCCCGCCGCCGTCAACGCACTCCTCTTCCAGGCCTTCAACGACGCCATCGTCAGCGAGCACGTCGCCCGCATGGTCGCCATGAAGGCCGCCACCGACAACGCCGGGAAGATGGGCAAGGCGCTCACTCGACGCTTCAACCGCGCACGCCAGGCCCAGATCACCACCGAACTCACCGAGATCATCTCCGGCGCAGCCGCGCTCGAGTGACTCACCGCTCCGACGCGGCGACCACCACCCGCACGCCGGACTCCGGCGCGTGATGCCGCGCGAACGCCTCGCGCACACGCTCCGCCGTCATCGACGCGTACCCCTCCGCCACGCCCGCCACCTGCTCCGCCGTGTGCCCCCGGTACGTCATCTGCGCGAGCCGCGCGGACCACGCCGCCGGGTCCGCCATCTGCCGCTCGATCAGCCCCAGCAGCCGACCGCACGCCGCCTCCACCTCCGACGCCGTCGGACCCGACCGCGCGAACGCCTCGAACTCCCGATCGATCCGCCCCAGCACCGCGCCCTCGGTCCCCGGCGCGCACGACGCCGCCACCCACACCAGCCCGAACCCCGGATGCTCCACGCCCGGCGCGGCCCCCACGCGCACGCTCGCCCCGTCCGCGCCCGCCTCCCGCAGCAGCCCCGGCAGCCGCAGCGACAACGCCTCCGCGCCGACGTGCAGCGCACGCACATCGTCCAGGTTCGACAGGTCCGCCCCGAAGAACCCGCGCATCACCAGCGACACCTTCGTTCCCGCCGGCGCACGCCCCTTCCCCTCCAGGGGCCCGCCCGGCCTCGGCAGCCGCCGCAGCCCGTCGTGCGTCCCCTTCCCGATCCGCTCGCGCGCCCCGAGCCGACCCACCGTCTCCACGATCCCGTCGAACGCCGCCTCGCGCGACACCTCGCCCGCCACCGCCATCTCCACCGGCGAGTCCGCCAGCCGCGCCCGAAGCCACGCCAGCGCGCCCGCCTCATCGATCGCCCGCACGCGCTCCGCGCTCACCGGCAGCGTGCGCGGGTCGCGCTCCGGGTGCAGCGTTTCGCTCACGAGCCGCCTGAACACCGCCTGCGCGTCCCCCGACCGCTCCTGGTGCACCACCAGTTCCGCCGAACGCCACGACGCCAGCGCGCCCGCGTCCACCCGCGCGTCCGTCAGCATCGCCCGCAGCGCCTCGAACGCGGTGCCCTCGCGCCCCGCCGCTCCCGTCAGCGTCAGGACGAGCGCATCGCCCGTCGCCCGCGCCTCGACCAGCACGCCCTCGCGTTCCGCCTTCGCTCTCGCCCCCGACCCGTCGCTCCACGCCGCCGCCGCCGCCGCGCTCAGCCCCCGTGTCTCCGCCGTCTCGTGCAACTCGCCCCCCGCGAGCGTCACCGTCACCGCGAACCGCGGCCCGGGCCGGTGCGCGTAGTGCGCCCGCGCCCCGTTCTCCAGCCACGCCGACCACACCCCGCTCGCCGCGTGCTGGCTGATCTCAACCACCCGCGAGGGCTGCTGCGCGCGCACGATCCCCCCGGCGCACGCCAGCACAACGCACACACACATCGCCCGCAACCACTCACGCATCGGCACGACCGTTCGCCCCTTCCTCCCTACCGCCGCAGACTCACGCCGTTGCACACCCTTGCGCTCCCCGCCCCAAGCCCCAGACCTCAAGCCCCAAGCCCCCCATCAAACACAACCGCACTCACTCTCCCACCCCCAGGATCTCGCACGCCCCCCCGCACCCATCGCCGCGCGGATACTCCCCCGCCAGCACCGCCCGCACCACCCCGTCGATCGCCCCGCGCACCGCGTCCAGGTCCAGGTCCTCCAGCGCAATCGCCCCGCGCTCCCCCGTCCGCAGCAGCCAGTACTCCGCCCGCCCCGCAGTCCCGGGGTACAACTGCTCGGCCGCCATCGCGTAGATGCCCATCTGCAGGTCGTCCTGCTTCGGCTCGCGGTAGCGCTTGGCCGACGCCCCGGACTTGTAGTCGACGATCCGCACCCCCCCCTCGACGCGGTCGATCCGGTCGATCTTCGCCGTCAGCCGGTGCTCCGCGCCCCCCGCCGAGTAGGGCATCGTCACCCGACGCTCGATTTCGAGCACCTCAACCGTCGGCTCGTGCAGCCGCTCGAACGCCGTCCGCAGCAGCGCGAGCGTCTCCTCCAGCGCGCCCGCCTCCGCGCGCTCCCCCGGCCCGAGCGACCCGAAGTACGCCCGACGCCCGATCTCCAGCAGGTCCGCCAACCCCGGCCGCGCCGCCCCTTCCGCCTCCGCGTCGCGCCACCGCGCGTAGAACCGCTCCAGCGCGCGGTGCACGCACTGCCCGGCCGTCGCGCCCTCACGCTCCTCCTCCGGCAGGTTCAGCACGTGCTTCACGAAGAAGCACCGCGGGCACCGCTGGTAGTCGTTCACGAACGTGAAACTCAGCGGCAGCGGGGGGTGCATCGCCCGCAACTCGACGCGCCCGCCCGGTTCCTCCGCCGCCCCCCCCCCTCCCGCCACCCGCGCCCCGGCGCGCCGCACCCGCGCCGACTCGTCCCCCGCCCAGTCCGGCGCTCGCCCCGTCCGCTCCGCGTGCGCCGTCGCCGCCACGAGCGCGGCCGCCCCGCGCAGCCGCTCCGCCGCCGCCGCCAACTCCTCCGCCGTCACCCCCGGTCGATCCACCTCATCGAGCGCGCCCGCCGCCTCCAGCCGAGCCTCGCGCCGGACCGCCGCCGCCTCGTCGCGCCGCCGCGCCGCCTCCGCGAACTCCGGCCCCTCCCGGTCCAGCGCGGTCCGCCCCAGCACGCCGACCCCGCGCTCCGCCGCCCGCGCCAGCACGTCCCCCGCGTCGTGGATCGCGATCAACTCCGGCGACCCGAACTGCAACTCCTGGAAGTAGTGCGTGCTCCTGCTCCGCGACTTCGTCCGCTTCACCAGCAGCACCAGCCGCTTGCGCGCCCGCGTGCACGCCACGTAGAACAGCCGACGCTCCTCCGCCAGCGCACGCGCCTTCGCCGTGCGCCCCTCGTCCTCGCCCCCCAGCAGCCCCGCCGGCAGTTCCAGCCGTTCCTCACCGCTCGTCTTCGGGAACCCGTGCGGCGGGTTCACCCGCGGCACGTACACCTCGTCGAACTCCAGCCCCTTGGCCGAGTGCGCCGTCATCACCTGCACCGCGTCCTCCGCCTCGTCCTCGTCCTCGTCGCGGTCCACGCTGTCCCACCCCGTCGTCGCGAAACTCTGCTCCTTCGACGACAGGTCCGCGTAGTACGACCAGAACGCCGCCAGGTCCCCGGGCGCATCCAGGCGCCCCTGCACGCCCCGCGCGAACCGCACCGCCGCAACCAGGCACGACACCCGCCGCGCCCGCTCCCGCGCCGGCAGCAGGTCCGCGTGCGCCAGGTCGCACCGCGTCACGATCCGGTAGATCGCCGACGCCGCCGACGCCGTCCCCGCGAACGCGCCCAACTCCCGCGCCGTCTCCACGAACCGCGCAACCCCCCCCTCCTCCGGCCCGTTCGCCGCCAGCCACTCCACGTACCCCGGCGGCGCATCCCCGTCCCCCAACCCCGCCCGGCTCGCGCGCCCGTGGTACAGCGCCTCCGCCGCGATGACTCGCTCCCGCGCCACGCTGAACGGCGGCCGCACCAGCAGCCGCCGCGCCGCCCACGTCGCCGACGGGTTCACCAGCAACTCCACCCACGCCAGCAGGTCCTTCACCCCCTCGTCCTCCGACGCCGTCCGCTCGCCCCGCCGCTGGTACGGCACGCCCTCCACCCGCAGCGCGACCGACACCCGGTCCAGGTCGCCGTGCGTGCGCGCAATCACGGCGAACTCGCTCCACCGCCGGCCCGCCGTCTTCGACGACGCGATCATCGCCGCGATCACGTCCGCGTCCTGAAACTCGTCATCCAGCAGCACGCCCTCGACCCCCGACCCCGCCGGCGCGGGCGCATCGCGCTTCGCCTCCGGCAACGCGATCACCTTGTCCGGCGCGAAGCGCTCCTCGGCCCGCGCGATCACCGCGTTCGCCGCCGCGATCACGGGACGCTCCGACCGGTAGTTCACCGTCAGCGCGATCGTCCGCGCCCCCGGCCACACCGACGCGAACCGCTGGAACGCCCGGTCGTCCGCCCCGCGGAACGCGTAGATCGCCTGGTCGTCGTCGCCCACCACCGCGAGGTCCGGGCCGGTCTCCGGCGGCGCGAGCAGCCGGAGCAACTCCACCTGCGCCCGGTTCACGTCCTGGAACTCGTCCACCACCACGTGCCGGCACTCGTCGCGCAGCAGCGCGGCCGCCCGCCCCCCCCCGCGCAGCACCTCCACCGGCATCGCGATCAGGTCCGCGAACGTCAGCCAGCACCGCTCCCGGCACGCCGACTCGAACAGGCCGAACAGCCGCGCGTGCGCCGCGAACATCGCCCGCGCCTCCCGCTCCGCCGCCGCCTCCCGCTCGTCCTCCACCGCCGTCCCGTCCGACCGCTCCCCGCGCGCCGCCCGCTCACCCCACGACGCCGCGAAGGCCTCGCACTGCGCCGGCGTCAGCCCCGCGTTGCGGAACGCCTCGAAGTGCCGCTCCGCCTCCTCGATCAGCGCTTCGTGCCCGCGACCCACCGCGTCCCCGTACACCCGATGCTCCACGATCAGCGACCGCATCAGCCGGCGCTGCTGCGCGCTGTCGATCAACTCCGGCTCGCGCCACAGGCCCAGCAGGTCCGCGAACCGACGCACCACCCGGTGCCCGAACCCGTGGATCGTGCTCGCCCGCACCCGGTCCGCCACGCCCGCCCCCACCAGCCCCGCCAGACGCTCGCGCAACTCCTCCGCCGCCTTCACCGTGTACGTCACCGCCAGGATTGACTCCGGCTCCGCCCCGCGCGCCGCGATCAGGTGCGCCACCCGGTGCACGATCACCCGCGTCTTCCCCGTCCCCGGACCCGCCAGCACGATCAGCGGCCCGCCCTCGTGCTCCACCGCCTCGCGCTGCGCCTCGTTCAGCCGTTCGCTCATCGCGTCCCGAGTCTACCCCGACGCCCCCGACCCTACACTCACCCATGACCCCCGGCCGCGCGATCGTCGTCCTCGCTCTGGCGGTCATCATCGGCATCCCCCTCCTCCTCGGTTCGCGCCGCGACGTCCCCCCCCCCGGCGACGACGCCCTCACCCTCACCCTCATCGTCATCACCCCCCACGTCCGCCAGATCCAGCAGGAGTTCGCCGACGCCTTCGACCGCTGGCACCGGCGCGAGCACGGCCTCCCCGCCCGCATCGACTACCGTCGCCCCGGCGGCACATCCGAAATCCTCAAGCAACTCCAGGCCCAGTTCAACGCCGCCCTCGCCTCCGGACGCTACGACCTCGACCCCGAAGGCCGCGTCATCCTCCACCGGGGCGCGATCACCTTCGACATCATGTTCGGCGGCGGGTCCTACGACCACACCCGCCTCAAGACCGGCGACGGCGTCTCCGTCACCCTCCCCGGCGCGGCCGCGCCCACGCCCGTCCCCATGTCCGCCCCCGCGGGATTCGACCAGCGAACCCTCGACGAGTGGTACGGCGACAACGCCATCGGCTCGGGACTCCTCTACGACCCCGACCAACACTGGCTCGGCACCGCCCTCTCATCCTTCGGCATCGTCTACAACCGCGACACCGTCCACCGCCTCCTCGGACGACGCGACCTCGAGACCTTCGACGAACTCGCCGACCCGCGCCTCGCCGGCTGGATCGCGCTCGCCGACCCGCGACAGTCCGGCTCCATCACCACCACCTTCGACGCCATCCTCTCCCGCTACGGCTGGGACGAAGGCTGGCGCCTCCTCCGCGCCATGTGCGCCAACACCCGCTACTTCACCAACTCCTCCACCAAGCCCCCCATCGACGTCAGCCAGGGCGAAGCCGCCGCCGGACTCGCCATCGACTTCTACGGCCGCACCCAAGCCCAGGTCGTCATGCGCCCCGACGAGACCCCCGAGACTTCGCGCGTCGGCTACGCCGATCCGCCCGGCGCGGTCTACGTCGACGCCGACCCCGTCTCCATCCTCAACGGCGCGCCCAGCCCCGACCTCGCCCGACGCTTCGTCGAGTTCTGCCTCACCGACGAGGCCCAGGCCCTCTGGAACTTCCACGCCACCTCCACCCCCGCCGGCGCATCCAACCCCCAAGGCCCCGACGCGCGCCCCCTCGGCCCGACCACGCACGAACTCCGCCGGATGCCCGCCCGCCGCGACTTCTACGACCGCTACGCCGACCGCCTCATCGACAAGGTCAACCCCTTCGACATCGCCTCCACCACACCCAGCGCGGGCTGGCGCAGCGCGATCGGCCTCATGATGGGCGCGTTCGCCGTCGACAACCTCCACGACATCCGCGCCGCCTGGCTCGCCATGCACCGCGCCCGCGATCGCGGCGCGCCCGCCGATGCGCTCGCCGAAATGGAGCGCCTCTTCTACGCCTTCCCCCAGCCGGACCAGGTCGCCCGCCTCTGGCGATCCCTCTTCGGCGACGCCGAACCCACCTGCCCGGACGCCGCCCTCCTCCCCTTCACGCCCGAGAACTACCGCACCGTCCGCGCCGCTTGGCGAGACCCCGCGATCCTCGCACGCCTGCGCATCGTCTACACCAGCGCGTTCCGAGAGAACTACCGCGCCGTCCTCCGCATGGCCGAAGAACACAACTGACGAGGACCCCGACAGCAACCCCCAAACCTCTCCGCGCCCTTCGCCGCCTTCGCGCCCTTCGCGTCCTGCTTCTCTCGCTCGCGCTCGAGTGCAAGGAACCTCCCATGCCCCACGAGGCCGACAGCAGGCCCACGCTCACGAAGATCATCGCCACGCTCGGCCCCGCCTCCGAGTCCACCGACGCCGTCCGCGCACTCGTCGATGCGGGCGCCACCGTCTTCCGCCTCAACTTCTCCCACGGCTCATTCGACGACCACCTCCGACGACTCCGCGCCGTCCGCGCCGTCTCCCAGGACGTCAACCTCCCGCTCGCCGTCTTCGGCGACCTCCCCGGACCCAAGATCCGCGTCGGACGCGTCCCGCCCACCGGAATCGTCCTGCACGCCGGCGCGGACGCCCTCATCCGACACGACATCGACGAGGCCCGCTACCACTCCGACCCCGACGGCCAGCGCACCGTCCTCCTCCCCTGCTCCTACCAACCCCTCGCGCGCGAGGTCCACCCCGGCCACCGCGTCCTCATCAACGACGGCGCGATCCGCATGCTCGCCGTCGAAGCCGACCCGCGAGCCGAGTGGCTCCGATGCCGCGTCACCGTCGGCGGCCTCGTCACCACCGGCAAGGGCATCAACCTCCCCGATTCCGACCTCTCCGCACCGGCCCTCACCGACCGCGACCTCGCCTGCGTCGAGTGGGCCGTCGAGCACGGCCTCGACTTCCTCGCCCTCTCCTTCGTCCGCCGCGCAGACGACGTCCTCGACCTCAAGCGCCGACTCGCCGGCATGTGCCCGGCCTGCAAGTCCGAACCCGACGACGAGCAGGGCGCGGCCATCCCCGTCATCGCCAAAATCGAGAAGCCCCAGGCCGTCGCCGCCATCGACGCCATCGCCGACGCCTCCGACGCCATCATGGTCGCCCGCGGCGACCTCGGCGTCGAGATGGACCTCGTCCGCGTCCCCGTCGTCCAGAAGCGCATCGTCGCCGCGGCCAACGAGTGGGGCAAGCCCTGCATCGTCGCCACCCAGATGCTCGAAACCATGATCGAGAACGCGACCCCCACCCGCGCCGAGGCCTCCGACGTCGCCAACGCCATCTTCGACGGCGCGGGCTGTCTCATGCTCTCCGGCGAGACCGCCGTCGGCAAACGCCCCGACCTCGCCGTGGACACCATGCGCCGCATCGCCCTCGAGGCCGAACGCCACCTCGCCTCCCTCCCCCAGCGCGCCGACCCGCCCCAGCGCCTCGTCCAGCAGCGCTACCGCACCGCCGCACTCGCCCACGGCGCGTGGCACGTCGCCCACGACTGCGCCGCCGAACTCGTCGTCTGCTGGTCGCAGGCAGGCGGCACCGCCCGCTACCTCTCACAGAACGACTTCTCCATCCCCATCGTCGCCTACTCCTCCAGCAACCGCGCCACCCGACGCATGGCCCTCCTCCGCGGCGTCACCCCCATCTGCTCCCCGCCCCCCCCCTCCGGACGACTCGCCGACTGGAACGCCCAGGTCGACCGCGACCTCCTCGCCCGCGGCTGGGCCGCCGAGGGCGCCCCCATCGTCCTCCTCGCCGGCAAGCCCCTCGGACACGCCAAGGCCACCAACACCATCACCTTCCACCGCGTCGGCGACAAGGGCGGCTTCCTCGGCCACGACGCCTGAGCGAACCATCCCATGACGGTCGCACAGGCGTCCCGCCTGTGCCCCTCTCCCTTGTTACAATCCCCCCCAACTCAAAGGAGTACCGCCATGCGAACCGCCAACCCCGCGCTCAACGCCTTCCAGCCCGGCTCCACCGCCTACGAGGTCGCCGCACGCTCCAACACCATGACCCTCAACGGCACCGTCACCGCATCCGGCGTCCTCATCAGCCTCTGCGCCGGCGCGGCGCTCGCCTCCTGGATGGTCGTCACCAACCCCGCCAACGCGCACCTCGCCATCCCCATCCTGCTCGGCGGCCTCATCGGCGGCTTCATCATCGCCCTCATCACCTTCTTCAAGCCCACCGCCGCCCCCATCACCGGACCCCTCTACGCCATCTTCGAGGGCGCGCTCCTCGGCGTCTTCTCCTTCGTCGTCGCCCAACGGCTCGGACCGGGCGGCGAGGTCGTCGTCTTCCAGGCCATCGGACTCACCTTCGGCATCTTCGCCGCCGTCCTCCTCGCCTACGTCACGCGCGTCATCCGACCCGGCCGCGTCTTCCGAGCCTGCATCATCGCCGCCACCGCCGGCATCATGATCTTCTACCTCGTCGCCCTCCTCCTCAGCCTCTTCGGCGTCTACGGCATGGCCGCCCTCCTCTCCATCGACAACGCCACGCCCCTCTCCATCGGCCTCTCCCTCTTCATCGTCGTCATCGCCTCCCTCAACCTCGTCCTCGACTTCGAACTCATCGAGACCGGCGTGCAGCGCGGCATGCCCAAGCACATGGAGTGGTACGCCGCCTTCGCACTCCTCGTCACCCTCGTCTGGCTCTACATCGAGGTCCTCAGGCTCCTCGCCAAACTCCGCAACCGCTGACCGGGCACGCCCGGCCTCACGCCACAGCACACTCCGGGGCGGGGCCTTTCCAGGCCCCGTTTCAGCGGCCGATGCCCAGCGCGCCACGGCCTCTGCGCGCGCATCACCCCGTCCGCTCGAAGCGAGTGCCCGAACGCCGCACGCGCCCCGCGATCTCGAGCATCGTCAACTCCACGCGCAGGTCGGCGGCCGAGAGGTCCGTCAGGGCAACCAGTTCGTCGGTCGAGCGCGGCGCGCCGAGCGCGCTCACGATCCGCTGCTGCCGCTCGCTCAGGTTGGCAGCGGGCGGAGGCGCAGGCTCGAACAGGCCCGCCGACGGGTCCGCGAAGCGCGCACCATGCGTGCCCGCGGCCAGGTGGCGCGCCGCCGACTCGAGCGCGCCGACCACGTCCGCCGGCCCCGTCACCAGCGCGGCCCCGCCGCGCTTGATCAGGTCGTGCGAGCCGGCGCTCGCCGGCGAATCGACCCGCCCCGGCAGCGCCATCACCTCGCGACCCTGCTCCTCGCCCGCGTGCCGAGCGGTGATCAGCGCGCCGCTCCCCTCCGCGGCCTCGATCACCAGCACACCCAGGCTCAACCCCGAGATGATCCGGTTCCGCCCGGGGAAGTTCTCGGGTGTCGGCGCGACGCTCATCGGAAGTTCGGAAACGATCGCGCCGCCTCCGTCGGCAACCCGGTCGTACAGCGGCGCGTTGTCGGGCGGGTAGGCGTGCATCAGCCCGCAGCCCAGCACCACGATCGTCCGCCCGCCCGCCCGCAGCGCGCCGCGGTGCGCGGCCGAGTCGATCCCGCGCGCGCCGCCCGACACCACCGTCAGCCCGTTCGACGCCAGCACCCCCGCGAACCGCTCCGCCTGCTCCACCCCGTACGCCGTGCACGCCCGCGAGCCGACGATCGCCACCGGGAACGCGTCCGCGTCCGCGGGCCGAAGCCCGCCCCGGACATAGAGGATCGGCGGCGCGGACGGGATCGACGCCAGCAGCGGCGGGTAGTCCTCGTCGCCCAGGGCGAGGATCGCGACGCCGTGCCGCTCCGCCAGTTCGAGTTCCCGCTCCGCCAGCGCGGCCGAGTCCTTCAGGCCCCGCGCGATCGCCGACGAGGTGCCCCCGCCGATCCCGCGCACCCGTTCGAGGTCGCGCGGCGAGGCCCGCAGCGCGTGCTCCGCCGAGCCGAACGACTCCAGAAGCCGGGCGACCAGCACAGGACCCAGCCCCGGCGTCATCGTCAGGCGGAGCAGGTCGAACAGACGGGGCGAGACCGCGGGCATGCGGCGGAGTGTACAGGGCCGCCCGCTCACCACCAACTCGCCCACGCGACGATACACTCCCACCGGCAGGCCCAAGGACGGAGCCGATGGCGATGATCACCCCCTGTTCAATCGTGCGAGCGTGGTGCGGACGAGCGGCGGACACGGCGCGACGACGCGCCGCGGTCGCCTGCCAGGCGGTCGGCGTCGCGCTCCTTCTCTCGCTCGTGAGCGTCTCCTGCCAGACCACCCCCAGGGCGTCCAAGGAGGCCGCCGGCGTCGAGCCGGACGTACGCGTCCGGATCGTCCGCGAAGCGCCCTCGGTCCGCATCACCGGGCCGGCGCAGGTGGCGGTGCGAACCGTCGGCTCCTTCGGCGAGTGGATCGCCGCCACGCCGCTCGACGTGCGCGCCGAGGCCGGCGTGCTCGTCGCCAGCGACGCCGCCGGAATCGAGCGACGATTCGACCAAGGCGCGCCGCTCGAAGTGCGAGCGGTCGCCGCGGCGCGCGCGCGGAACACGCCGGGTTCCCGTCCCCCCCCCGAGCCGGACCTGCTCGTGGACAACAGAGCCTACCCCGGATCGCTCGAACTCCACCCGCGCACCGACGCCGGCGAGGGCGCGCTCGACGCCATCAACGTCACCACGCTCGAGGCCTACCTGCCCGGCGTGCTCACCGGCGAACTCCTCGACAACTGGCCCCTCGAAGCGTACCGCGCCCAGGCCGTCGCCGCACGCAGTTACGCGCTGCACGAGCGGGCGCGGGCACGCCTCCGCGCCCGCCCGTTCGACCTCGAAAACACCGCGCGCAACCAGGTCTTCGCAGGACGCACACAGCACGACGCCGCCGTCCGCGCCGCACGAGACACACGCGGCGAAGCCCTCACCGTCGGCGGCGACGTCCTGCGAGCCTACTACTCGAGCACCTGCGGCGGGCGGCCCATGGGCGCGGGTTCCATCTGGCCCACCGGACCGGGATGGGAGTTCAACGCCGCCCCCCCCCTCCAGGTGGACGCCCCGCGCGCGACATTCTGCGAAGCCTCGTCCGCCTTCCGCTGGCAGGTCACCAGGACGGTCGAGGACGCCTCCAGGCGCATCGCGGCCTACGGAGCCGCCAACGGACTCTCCATCAAGGCGCTCGGCAGCGTCCGCTCGATCGTGCCCCTCGAGGCCAACGCAGCGGGAAGGCCCGTCCAGTTCGCCATCACCGACGACAAGTCCAAGACCTACAAACTCAACGCCGAGCACCTGCGCCAGGCCCTCAACCACGCCGCCGAAGGCCTGCCCGCCCCGGAACGCGCATCCCAGGTGCGCTCCGGAGACATCGAGTTCGAGATGCGCGCACGCGAGGTCGTCATCCGCGGCCGCGGGTGGGGGCACGGCGTCGGCGCCTGCCAGTTCTGCATGAACGGCATGGCACGGCGACACTGGGACTACGGCCGGATGCTCGCCCACTTCTACCCAGGCGCAAGGGTCGAGCGGGTGTATTGAGCGCGTCTCACGCAGAATCGCGGCGGCGTGAAGCGTGATGCCGGGCCTGAGCCGGTGGCACAGGCGTCCCGCCTGTGCTGCATCCTCAGCGCCTTCTCAACATCCCCGCGGCGGGCTGCCCTCCCCTTCTCACCCTCTGCTCCTCCGCGTGAGGCATCGCCTCAGCGGACGATGTCCCTGCGTTCCAGCCGGTAGTAGATGAACGTCCGGTCTGTCGTCGAGAAGAGCAGCCTCCGCTGGCGGTCGAGCGTCGTCCGAGGCTCCTGCGGCCAGCCGTCGATCGCCGTGCGCGGGTGCGGGTCACGCAGGGCGAGGGCGGCGTCGCGGCGGGTCGCGGCGTGCTCGAGGTCCGCGGGCGCGGCCTCGGCGACAGCGCGCCCGGGGAGGACGAGTTCCCAGGTGGGGTTGGGCGTCGGCGTCGGGGTGTCGGCGCGGCGGGCGGAGGAGGTCGAGCCGCAGCCCGCGCCGGCGGCCGCGAGGGCGATCGCAAGAGCGGCGCGGACAATGGGGGATCTCTTCTTCCTCACGCTCTTGAGGGTACAACGGGCGTGCCCCGGCCCCAAGGCGGAATCCTCCGCATTCTGGGGCGGGTCCCCCGTGCGGAGCGTTGACGGCGTGCAACAGCGTGGCGTACAGGCAACGCGGGGCGGGGGCGGGGCGACGGACGGTAGAATCGCAAACGGGAGGCGAGCGCGGATGCGGCTGCACGGTGTGGAGATTCCGGAGGATCGGATCGCGGAGTTCTGCCGCCGGCACGGGGTGCGTCGGCTGTCGCTGTTCGGGTCGATCCTGCGCGAGGATTTCGGGCCGGGGAGCGACCTCGACTTTCTGGTGGAGTTCCAGCCGGGCGTTGACTACAGCCTGTTTGATCTGGGCGGGATGTGGATGGAACTGCACGAGATGTTCGGGCGTGAGGTTGACCTGAAGACACCGGAGGAGTTGTCGCCGTTGTTCAGGGATGAGGTTCTGGGGGAGGCTCGGGCGCTCTATGCCGCGTAAGCAGGGACCAGACCGGCCAGACGACCGGAACCGGCTGACGCACATGCTGTGGGCGGCACAGGAGGCATTGGAGTTCGCCGAGGACAAGTCGCGCGCGGACCTGGACCGCGATCGGCTGCTCTTGAGAGGGCTTGTCAACTGCATCCAGGAGATCGGTAAGGCGGCATCGAAGGTCACGGACGAGACGCGCGCATCCCGGACGTTCCATGGCCGAAGATCGTCGGGATGCGGCACCGGATCGTTCACGTGTACTACGACATCGACAGGCAGGCCGTCTGGAGCGTGGTGTCGCGGTACCTTGAACCGTTGGTCGAGGCGCTGGAGGGAGCGCTGAAGGATTGGCCACCCGCGGAATGAGTGAGAACGAATGGCGAAGAAGACAGCGGCACGGAAGTCGGGATCGCGCGGCGGCGGCACGCTGCAAAAGATCGGTGCGCTGGCCGAGGGGGTGGCGCGGGCGGCGCACGCGGGGGAGGCGCCTTCGATCGAGGTGCCGACGCGGGCGAAGTCGAACACCACCTGGGACCGCAAGAGCGGCATCCTGCGCATGGGCGACGCGACGCAGACGCGCGAACTCTTCAACCTCAACCAGGCCAAGGGCTTCATGCAGACCGTGCTCCACGCCGCGGGCATCAAGGAACTGCTGGAGGCGGACAAGACCCTCAGCCTGCGCGCCATGTTCTACAAGGGCCTGCACACCATCCCCGGCACGAAGGAGAAGACCTTCGCCGACCAGTCCGAGAGCGACGCGGTGCTCGAGGACCTGGAGGTCACGCTCGGCTCGCTCCGCGAGGAACTGCACGTCTTCGCCAAGAAGGCCGGGACGATGGTCGGCAACATCACCATCGAGGACACGGGCGACGAGATCGACTGCCGACGCATGGGCTCCGGCGGCTACGCGATCCCCAGCATCGTCGAGCCGGACGTCATCCGGTTCAAAAAGTGCGACGCGAAGTTCGTGCTCCACGTCGAGAAGAACACCGTCTGGAGCCGCTTCAACGAGGACAGGTTCTGGCAGCAGCACAACTGCATCCTCACCGAAGGGGGGGGCCAGCCCCCGCGCGGCGTCCGCCGCCTCCTCCGCCGCCTCAACGAGGAACTCGGCCTGCCCGTCTACTGCCTCCTCGACTGCGACCCCTGGGGGCACTACATCTACAGCGTCATCAAGCAAGGATCCATCTCGCTCGCCTTCGAGAGCGAACGGCTGGCCATCCCCGAGGCGAAGTTCCTCGGCCTCCGCGCCATCGACTACCAGCGCTGCGGCCTCTCCGACGACGTCCAGATCGCCCTCAACGACAAGGACATCGCCCGCGCCAAACAGATCGCCGCCTACCCCTGGTTCAAGGACAAGCCCGCCTGGCGACGCGAGATCGACCAACTCCTCCGCAACGGCTTCAAAATGGAGGTCGAGTCGCTCATCACCAAGGACATCAGTTACGTCACCGAGACCTACGTCCCCGAACGCCTCAGGGCGAAGGACTGGCTGGACTAGCAGACGCGGAGCATCAGGCGCCCCGCCTGAGTACCAGTGGCACAGGCGTCCCGCCTGTGCGAACCGCGCGCACCGGCAGCGCCGCGAGCCGACTCGACAAACGCACCAGCCACGAGCCTCGCGCGGAATAGCATTGCTCCCTCGTCTGGATCGCGTTGCGGATCGGCGCGTGGAGTGACATGCATGGAAGTCGGGATCGTCGGGCTGCCGTACGTGGGGAAGACCGCGCTCTTCCGTGCCCTCACCGGCGTCGGGGCCGACCCCGGCGGCGCGGCACGCGCCAACGTCGGCGTCGCCCCCATCCCCGACCCCAGGCTCGACGCCCTCGCCCGCCACGTCGAGACGAAAAAGGTCGTGCCGGCGACGCTCAAGGTCGTCGATGTCCCCGGCCTCGTCCGCGGGGCCTCCGAGGGCGGCGGACTCGGCAACGCCTTCCTCTCCCACGTCCGCGACGTCGACGCCCTCATCCACGTCGTCCGGTGCTTCCGCAGCGCGGACGTCCCCCACGTCGACGGCTCGCTCGACGCCGCACGCGACATCGAGACCGTCGAACTCGAACTCATCCTCGCCGACCTCCAGATGGTCGAGAACGCCCTCCCCCGCGCCGAGAAATCCGCCCGCAAGAAGGAGGCGGACTCCGAGGCTCGCCTCAGCGTCCTCAAGAAGGCCGAGCCACTCCTCAGCGAGGGCAGGCCCGTCCGCGGGCTGCCGCTCGACACCGAGGACGAGCGCCGCGCCATGCGCGGCCTGGCCATGCTCTCCGCAAAGCCCGTCCTCTACGTCGCCAACGTCGGCGAGAACGACCCGCAGGGCGAGGGCGAGCAGGCCCGCCGTGTCCGCGAGCACGCCGCAGCCCACCACGCCGGCTTCGTCCCCGTCTGCGCCCAACTCGAGGCCGAACTCGCCGAACTCGAACCGGGCGAGCGGGCCGAGATGCTCGCCGGTCTGGGCCTGACCGAGCCGGCCCTGCACAAACTGGCGCGCGCCGCCTACGCCCTCCTCGGCCTCCAGAGTTTCTACACCGCAGGCCCCAAGGAAATCCGCGCCTGGACCATCCCCGCCGCCAGCAAGGCCCCCCAGGCCGCCGGCGCCATCCACACCGACTTCGAACGCGGGTTCATCCGCGTCGAGGTCTACTCCGTCGACGACATGGACAAGTACGGCTCGGAGAAGGCGATCCGCGACGCCGGCCGGCAGCGGACCGAGGGCAAGGACTACGTCATGCGCGACGGCGACGTCTGCCACTTCCTCTTCAACATCTGACGCCACGACGCGCGGAGGAAACGGCGGAGGCCCGGGGTGGGCGCCCCGGGCCTCGCTCTCTCCCTCTCTCTCTTCGCCAGGCCGGACCGCCCGCCCCGCGCCGTCCTCTCACGCAGTGCGACGCCGGCGCCCCGCTCGGCTGATCCGCGCATCCCGCCCCGCAACGAACCCGACCCACCCGCGGAGGTGCGGATGGGCCGGGTCGCGTCCGCGACGATCGGTGATCCGGGGCGATCTCAGCACCCCGCGTTGAAGGCGTTCAGGTAGGCCAGCACGTCCAGCGTGTTCACCACGCCGTCCCCGTTGAAGTCCGCCGCGCTCGCCTGCACCGTCCAGGCGTTGAGGAACTGCAGGAAGTCCAGCGTGTTCAGCGTGCCGTCGCCGTTGAAGTCCGCCGGGCAGTCGTTGGGGATGATCTCGCCCACGTTCAGCGCGTAGAACCCGCGCTCGCCCCCCATCCCCCCGATCCGGATCGTGTACTCAACGCCCTTCTTCACCGGAGCCACGATCCTCGAGTTCAACTCGAACGGGCTGAAGTCGTCGTTGCACGCGACGGTGTTCGTGTCCGACACAGGGCACCCGTCGTGCAGGCTCAGCACCGTGTTGAACATCGACCCGAACGTGTCCATCTCCAGCGTGCCGTCTTTGTCCGCCGTGATCTTGTAGTACACGTCGGGAGACGTCGAGAGCCCCTGGCAATCGGCGTACCCGTCGAGCACCGCGTAGGTCGAGCAGCCGGTGACGGAGCCGCCCTGCGTGACGTGCGTCGCGCCCTCGCAACTGTCCGACATCCCCAGGTTCAACTTGAAGTGGTACGCCGCCCCCGCGTTCGTCAGGCCGGAGGGGTCGTTCCCGGGGTCCGCGATCAGCACCCGGTCCACGTCCACCACCGCCGTCTTCGCGAACGTGTCCGTCCCGGTGTCCGGGTCCGTGTACCGCGCGACCTGCGGCCAGTTCGAGAACCCCACCTTGCGGAAGACGAACACCGACTCGTTCCCACCCGACGCCACGCTCACCAGGTCGCCCTTGATCGACACCGACGAGCCGAAGTTCGCCCCCGCGTACACCGGGTACGGCTTCACCGTCGCCGCGTGCGACCAGGTCGATCCGTTGTAGGAGTAAAGGTACGCCAGCCCCGCGTTCGCCTTGCCCTCCACCGTCGCGTTCGGCGCGCCGATCACCGCCCAGTTCCCGTCCATCGCCACGTCCGTCCCGAACCGGTCCCCCGCCGTGCTGTCCGGCGCGAACAGCGTCTGCGTCCGCGACCACATGCCGCTCACCTTCGCGCACACCAGCACCCACCCCGTGTCCGTCTTGTTCGCGTGGACGTCCCCGCGCGGCGCGCCCGTCATCACGTGCGTCCCGTTCGTCGCCACGCTCCACCCCATCCAGTCGTTCGCCTCACGGTAGAAACTCTCCTGCGGCATCGGGCTCACGTAGTGCCACGTGAAGTTCCCGTCCCGCTCGTAGATGTGGATCCGGCCCGCCCCGGCCTCCCCGTCCACGCTCGTGAACGGCGCGCCGCACACCGCCACCGAGCCGCTCATCGCCACGTCCTTCCCGAACGCGTCCGCGACCGTGCCCGCCCACTCCTTGTGGAAGCCCCAGACATTCCCGGAACGCTGGTAGAAAAAGACGCGAGCCGCGCCCTCCGCCGAGATGATCGCCTCCGCGCCGTGCATCCCCACCGACGAGCCGAAGAAGCCCCCCGCCAGCCCGGTCGGCGGCGTGATCTTCGCGTACTCGTACCAGGTCTGGTTGCTGTTCGTGAACGAGTACACCGCGCCGGCGTCGTTCCCACGCGCGTTGTCGTCGAACGGCGCGCCCATCAGGTAGTTGTTCACGCCGCCGAAACTCGTCGTCGCAAGCGAGTACCCGAAGTTGTCCCCCGCCGCCTTGTCCGAGGCGAGCAGGTGCTGGTACCCGCACTGGGCGGACGCGTGCCCCGCCGCCAAAGCCAGGGCCGCAACGGCAAGGACGGTCGAACGGTTCGTCAGAGGATTCATGTCATGTGCTCCTGTCAGAGGGTGTGTGTCTGGTTCCACGCTCGAACCCCAGTGCGACGCACGCCCGAGAACCGGCTGGCCCACCGCAAGAAAACACGCGGGATGTTGCTCGACCGGGCGTCCGAGCACAGAATGGCCGCGGCCGGACCCGGTCCGCCGCGCGAGACACGCCCGTGAACCAGGACCCCAACCCTCCGTCGCCACCCGTCCCCACCCCCCCGGCACGCTCGCCCCACGACGTCACCCTCCTCCTCCACGCCGCCAGCGGGGGCGACCCGAGGGCTTCCGCCGAACTCCTCCCACTCGTCTACGAGGAACTCCGACGCCTCGCCCGCGCCCGCCTCGGCGCGGAAGCGCCCGGCCAGACGCTCCAGCCCACCGCTCTCGTCCACGAGGCCTATCTCCGCCTCGTCGGCGATGCCCAACTCCAATGGAACAGCCGAGGCCACTTCTTCGGCGCGGCCGCCCTCGCCATGCGACGGATCCTCGTCGAACGCGCACGCCACCGGAAACGCCTCAAGCACGGCGGCGGCCGCAAACGCGTCGAACTCCACGACGACGCCATGGTCGCCGAGCCGCCCCCCGACGACCTCCTCGCCCTCGACGAGGCCCTCGAACGCCTCGCCGCCATCGACGACCGAAAGGCCCGCGTCGTCATGCTCCGCTACTTCGCCGGCCTCTCCATCGAAGAGACCGCCGCAGCCCTCGAGATCTCTCCCGCCACCGTCAAGGCCGACTGGGCCTTCTCACGCGCCTGGCTCCACCGCGCCCTCACCCAATCCCAACGACCCGACCCGGCATAGCGGAACACCATGAACGCCGAGCGGCTCCGCGAGATCGAGTCCCTCTTCATCGCCGCCATGGAGCGACCCGCCGACCAGCGCGCCGCGTTCCTCGACGAACGCTGCGCACGCGACGACGAACTCCGACGCGAGGTCGAATCGCTCCTCGCCCACGCCTCCGGCTCCATCGGCATGCTCGACGTACCCCCCGTCGCCGCACCCATCGGCGCCACCTTCAACAACCAGCCCTTCACCCCCGAGACCGCCCTCCCCGCCGACCGACGCATCGGCTCATACACGGTCGTCCGATTCCTCGGCGCGGGAGGCATGGGGGTCGTCTACCTCGCCGAGCAGGAACGCCCGCGACGGACCGTCGCCCTCAAGATCATCCGCGGCGCCGTGGCCTCCCCCTCCCTCCTCCGACGATTCGAGCACGAGGCCGAGATCCTCGGCCGCATGCACCACGCCGGCATCGCCCAGATCTTCGAGGCCGGCATCGCCCAGACCGACGCCGGCTCCCAGCCCTTCATCGCCATGGAACTCGTCGAGGGACCGCCCATCACCGACTACGCCGAAGCACGCCGACTCTCGACCGGTGAACGGCTCGAACTCCTCGCCCGCGTCTGCGACGCCATCCACCACGCCCACCAGCGCGGCGTCATCCACCGCGACCTCAAGCCCTCCAACATCCTCGTCGACGCCCACGGACAGCCCAAGATCCTCGACTTCGGCGTCGCCCGCGCCATGGACGCCGACCTCCAGGTCACCACGCTCCGAACCAGCGTCGGACAACTCATCGGCACACTCCCCTACATGAGCCCCGAGCAGGTCGCCGCCGATCCCGCCGAGATCGACAACCGCTCCGACGTCTACGCCCTCGGCGTCATCGCCTTCGAACTCCTCGCCGGCAGACTCCCCTTCGACCTCCGCTCACGATCCATCCCCGAAGCCGCCCGCATCATCCGCGACGACCCGCCCACGCGCCTCAGCGCGGTCGACCGCACCCTCCGCGGCGACGTCGAGACCATCGTCGCCAAGGCCATCGCCAAGGACAAGGCCCGCCGATACCAGTCCGCCGCCGAACTCGCCGACGACATCCGACGCCACCTCGCCGGCGAGCCGATCGCCGCCCGCGAGTCCTCCGCCGCGCAACTCCTCCGCCGATCCCTCCGCCGATACCGCGGCGCGCTCGCCGCCGGCGTCATCATCGCCCTCGCCCTCGCCGTCTTCGCCGTCCACTCCTCCATCCAGTCCACCCGCAACCGCGCCCTCGCCATCAGCGAAGCCGCCGCGCGCCGCGAGGAATCCATCGCGCGCACCACCGCCGAAGAGCAGCGACGCCTCGCCAACCAACTCAACCAACGACTCCGCGACCAACTCCACGCCAGCCTCGTCGAGCGCGGACGCGCCGAGGGCGTCGCCCTCAACGGCCCGGGCGCGGAGAGCTTCCTCTGGCCCGAACTCATCGCCGACCCGGACTCCCGACCCGCACGATGGGCCCTCTGGGAGCTCTACGCTCGTTTCCCCTGCCTCTGGACCGTCCGCGTCGGAACCTCCGCCACCGCCGTCGCACCAAGCCCGGACGCCACCCGCATCATCGTCGGCTCGGGCTTCGGCGGGATCACCGCCATCGACGCGCGCAGCGGCGCGACACTCGACGCCGCCTCGCTCCACGAGCCGTCACGCGCCGCCGCAGTCGTCGCGGCCTTCTGGATGGACGACCGCACGCTCCTCGCCGCGCACGCCGACGGCACCGCCCGCGGGTGGCGCATCGACGAGCACGGCGCGATCTCCCCCGCCGCCGAGTGGCGCGCCCACGACCGACCCGTCACCGCAGCCGCCGCCGACCCCGCCCGCGCACGCCTCGCCGCCGCGTCCAACGACGGGACCGTCGTCCTCCGATCAACCGCCGACGGCGCCCTCCTCGAATCCTGGAAGGCCGCCGACGCCGCCGTCGACGCGATCGCCTTCGACCCCGCCTCCGGCGCGATCGCCACAGGCACACGCGACGGCGCGGTCTTCCTCTGGCACGCGGGGGGAAGCACCCCCGACGGCCGACTCGTCGGCAATCGCGAAGGCTCCATCCGCTCCCTCTGCTTCTCCGACGACGGCTCCGCCCTCTACTCCGGCGCCAGCGACCGCGCCGTCGTCCGATGGGACCTCGCGGGCCGCTCGCCCCCCCGCGCCTCCGTCGGAACCACCGACTGCCGTTCCGTCGCACTCCACGAGGACCAGCGCACCCTCCTCGCCGTCCGATACCTCAACGCCACCGTCGAACACCTCGAGCACGAACGGAGCGCCGTCATCGCCTTCCCCGTCGGCTCCATTCACCGCGGCGCCTGGCTCGCCGAACGCTTCGTCACCATCGAGCCGGACGGATGGGTCCGACTCTGGGAATCACGCCCGTGGCCCGCACGACGAGACATCCACGCACACAAAACATGGATGTTCGGCGTCGACTACAGCCCCGACGGCTCGCGGCTCGTCACGGGAGGAGGAGACCACGCCGTACACCTCTGGGACCACCGCTCCGGTCAACCCCTCTGGACCGCCACCCTCTCGCCCGCATACCGCTCACGAGTCACCCGCTACAGCCCCGACGGCTCCACCATCGCCGCCGGATGCAGCGACGGCCGTGTCCTCCTCCTCGACGCCCAGTCCGGCCAACTCCGAGCCTCGCTCGGCCCCGCACGCGGAGAGGTCTACGCACTCGCCTTCAGCCCCGACGGACGACGCATCGCCGCCGTCAACGGCGACGCCACCGTCGCCATCTACAACACCGAAGACGGCCAAACACTCGCCGGCGCCTCCGGACTCGACACGCTCCCCAGAGGCGTCGCCTACTCCCCGGACGGCACCCGCCTCTACACCTCGGGCGCAACCGACGGCATCATCGTCTGGGACGCCCGCACACTCGAACGCCTCGGCTCGCTCCGAACCACCAGCACGCCCTGGTCCGTCGCCATCACGCCCGACGGCCGAACCCTCGCCGCGGGAACCTTCGGCGCCACCGTCGAGTTCTTCAACATCGACACCGGAGAACGAACCATCGGCGCGGCTCGCCATCACCTCGTCGTCGCAGGACTCGCCTTCAGCCCCGACGGGCGGACCCTCGCCTCCGGCGGCGACGACGGCACCGTCAAACTCTGGGACACCGCCACCGCCCGACTCCTCGCAAGCCTCGAATCAGACTCCGGACCCGTCCCCGGCGTCGCCTTCAGCCCCGACGGCCTCTCCCTCGCCGCCGCCACCAGCGCGGGCAACGCCGAACTCTGGAACCTCCGATACCACGACCCCCACATCGCCGGCAATCTCGAAGCCGCCATCGCCCGCTTCGCCACCGACGAAACGCCCCACGACAACCTCGAACGCCTCCGCGCCGCGACCAGGTAGCACGCCCCTGGCCAGCGTGCCACCGCCCCCCCGACCCGCGCACTCTCCGCGCCCACTCCCGCCCTATCGGACCTCCACCCACACGCCCACAACACCCCTGACAGCCCCACAACCCGCCCCCATACGGACTTGCAAGATTCCGCTTGCCGTGTGGAGCCTGCTTGGCTATCTTGTACCGAACATCGGGAGCAATTCTTTCTCGCTCCCTTCGGTCATCGGTCGATTGTTGCGGCTGCCGGTTCGGAGTCCGGCAGGCCAGTCGGGGAGTCCGGCATGGCAACTTCTTCGGGTCGGAGGCCCGGTCATCTCGGCGTGGCGCGCCCGGAGGGGCGCGCGCCCTCGCCGCATGCCGCGGAGCCGTGCCGTGCTCAGCCTGCTCGCACCCCGACGCTGGTCGACCAGACCCACCCAACGCAACGCACCCCTCCTCCGCCTCGGCCCGGGCGGCGAGTTCCAGTGCGAGTACCTCCCGGACCCGGACGGCTCCGGCACGCTCCTGCGCCGCGACGCCCGCTCGACCGAGTTCCCCCGCTCGCCCACCGCCGCATCCGGCCTGCTCCTCGCCGCCTCAACCGCCATCGCTTCCCAGGCCGCCACACTCCGTTCCATCGCAGAGACGTTCCGCGCCGCATCGTGCGCGGGGCTGGAAGTCTCACGTCCGTCCGACGCCGTGCGCTCCACGCGCCGGCTCACCCTCATGGTGGAGGATCACGACCATGAATCTCACCCCCAAGCAACTCCGCATCCTGCAACTGATCCGCGACTGGCGCATCCGGCATGGCTATTCCCCGACCATGCAGGAACTCGCCGACGAGATCGGCGTCAGCAAGGTCACGGTCTTCGAGCACGTCGAGGCCCTCATCAAGAAGGGCGCGCTCATCCGCGAGCCCAACAAGGCTCGCTCTTTGTCGATCGCTGACGGCATCGCCGTCCCCGACGAGGCACGCCCCCTCCGCTTCCCCCTTGTCGGCAAGATCGCCGCCGGCTACCCCATCGAGAAGGTCCCCGATATCGACGAGGTCGATCTCGGCGACCTCCTCTGCCAGGCCTCACGCACAGGCTCGACCTTCGCCCTGAAAGTCGAAGGCGACAGCATGCGCGACGAGGGCATCCTCGACGGCGACTACGTCCTCATCGAACGACGCGACACCGCCTCCAACGGCGATCGCGTCGTCGCCCTCCTCCCCGACGGCTCAACCACGCTCAAGACCTTCTACAAGGAGTCCGACCACGTCCGACTCCAGCCCGCAAACCCCCAGTTCGAACCCATCCGAGTCAAGCACTGCCAGGTGCAGGGCATCGTCCGCGGCGTCGTCCGTCGCTACTGACACACCCTCTCACCAGTCCGTATCATCCCCCATGCACCGCGCCGCGATCCTCCTCCTGGCCGCGTTCGCGCTGGTCGTGCCCGCCTGCTCGCGCACGGACCCCTACGCCGACAAGCCCGCCCAGGCCCCGCCGGAAGTCGTGCAGGCCGCCGAGGCCCGCGCCGAGCAGGCCGCGGACCGACTCGCCCGCGCCCTCATCGACGAACTCCAGCGCGCCATCGCCGAGGGCGGTCCCGCGCACGCGCTCCGGGTCTGCCGCGACGCCGCCGAAGCCATACGCACCGACGTCTCCGCGAGCGAAGGCCTCGACATCCGACGCACCTCGCTCCGCGTCCGCAATCCCGCCAACGCACCCGACTCGTGGGAGCGCGCCACGCTCGAATCCTGGGCCGACCCCGCCGTCACCCCCGCCCCCGTCTCGGCCGTCGTCGAGTCCGCCGGCTCCATCGAACTCCGATGGATGCGGCCCATCATGCTCATCGACCTCTGCGTGAACTGCCACGGCCCGGCCGACCGCCTCGCACCGGGCGTCCCCGAGGCCCTCGCCCGCTTCTACCCCTACGACGAAGCCACGGGCTTCAGCGCCGGCGACCTGCGCGGTGCGTTCTCCGTCCGCGTCCCCCTCGACTGACGCGCTCGGGCACCCCGCCACCCCGCCGCTCTGCTGTTCTGCTGTTCTGCTGTTCTGCTGCCCGCTCGCATCCCATATCATCCCCGCCCATGCCCCCCGGCCGTCACGCAACTCCCCTGCTCGCCGCCGCCCTCCTCGCGGCCGCCCTCGGTGCGTGCGCAGGCCCCAACTCCGACAAGTCCCCCGCTCCCGTCGCCCCGGCCCCCGTCGTCCGCGGCTCGGAGAGCGGCATCGAGGTCGTCTGGTGGGTCGTCGACGATCGCGAGGGCGCCATCGCCGCCGCCATCCGCGCCCATCTCGACCGACCCGTCCCCGCTCCGCCCGATCAAATCCGCCTCTGGCGAGCCAACGGCCTGCACGTCTTCGCCCTCCCCCCGGCCGCCGTCGAGCAAGTCCGCTCCGCCCTCCCCGTCCTCGGCCCCGTCCAACGCCAATGGCTCGGCCTCCTCTCCGAATGGGCCGAAGTCGTCAAGGGACCGGAACTCGGCCCCGGCCGCTATGCCGGACTCGACTCCGGCGTCCTCAGGCTCGAACCCGGCCGTCTCCGCATGCTCGCACGCTGTTGGTCCGTCCCCGACCTCACGCGAACCGTCGAGTCCACCCCCGCCGCGCTCCTCCGGCTCGAACTCATGCCCCAACTCGCCGAGGGTCGCCGCCGCGAGGCTCCCGCCCCGCTCGCCGAGCCGGGACCGACCGCCGCGCCCGACGCCGGCCTCACCTTCCCGCGCCTCACGCTCTCGATCACCGCCGACGGCGCGGACGCGATCGTCATCGTCGGCGCAGCCCCGGACCACGACTGGACGCTCGCCTCGCCCCCCCCCCGGCCCGAGACGCCGCAGGACGCCGCCCCCGTCTCCCCCTTCGGCCCGCCCCCGCCCGGCGCGCCCACCCTCGGCGAACTCATGCTCACCGGCGCGCCCCTCTCCGCCGCCGCCGAGACCACCCGCGTCGTGCTCGTCGTGCTGCCGCGCGTCGCCCGACGATTCGAACTCATCCGAAACTGAGGCCGACCGAATGACCGCACCGAGCCACAACGGCGTCGCCGCCGATCGAGCAGCCGCGCCCCGGCGGAGCCTCAGATGGGACCGCTGATCGACGCCCTCTTCTTCGCCGCGGGACTCGTCCTCCTCGTCAAGAGCGCGGACTGGCTCGTCCTCGGGGGCGCCCGCATCGCCGAGGGCCTCGGCGTCCGGCCCCTCGTCGTCGGGCTCACCATCGTCGCCTTCGGAACCAGCGCGCCCGAACTCGCCGCCGGCGTCGGCGCGGCCCTCCGAGACCACGGCGAGATCGTCATCGGCACCGTCGTCGGCTCCAACATCGCGAACGTCGCCCTCATCCTCGGCGTCGCCTCCCTCATCCGCCCCGTCCCCTGCCGAAGGCCCGTCGTCGTGCGCGAGATGCCCATCATGCTCGCCGCCATCACGCTCGGCGCGGCCGCCATGCTCGGCGGCAGCGTCAACCGCTGGGAAGGCGTCGCCCTCACCGCCGGCATCCTCGTCTACATCGCACTCGCCTACCGCGTCGCGCGCCGCGCCCCGGAACTCTTCGAGGCCGACGCGCCCAAACTCACCCCCCCCCCCGAGGGCGGGTTCCCGCCGAGATGGTGGGCCAGGAACGTCGCACTCGTCCTCCTCGGCTCCGCCGGACTCGCCCTCGGCGCGCACCTGCTCATCACCGGCGCGGAGTCGCTCGCCCGATGGCTCGGCGTCTCCGAACTCGTCATCGGACTCACCGTCGTCGCCATCGGCACCTCCCTCCCCGAACTCTTCACCTCCGCTCGCGCGGCCATGACCAGCCACTCCGACATCGCCGTCGGCAACGTCGTCGGGTCCAACGTCTTCAACTCCCTCTGCGTCATGGGCGTCGCCTCGCTCGTCGCACCCCTCCCCGTCCCGCACGCCTCCACGGCCCGGGACGTCCCCGTCATGCTCGGCGTCGCGGCGCTCGCCCTCTTCCTCATGGCCCCCCGCAAGCGACTCACTCGCCCCGCCGGCCTCGTCCTCCTCCTCACGTACGCCGCATACATGGCCGCACTCACCGTCGTCTCCATCCGCGCCTGACCCACACCGCCCCGCGCCGCCGCCCGGGACCGTCCGAATAACCGCACCCGCGCGACTCCGGGCGATCCCGAACGAACGCGCGCCCCGCGATCCCCCGCGTTCGCCCCCCGGTCCCGGGATCACGCTCGCCGCCGCCCGTCGGTGAACCGATGTTCTCTCCGGAGCGGCACGCACATGCTCAGGGTCCCCATCGCACTCGCAAGGCCGGGCATGCAACTCGCACTGCCCGTCTACCACCCCAAGCGCCGGGAGAGCGCGCTCCTCCGCGCCGGCGTCGTCCTCGAATCCCACGTCATCGAGCGACTCCGCGAACTCCACCTCCGCGAACTCTGGATCACCTACCCGAACCTCGACTTCCTCGCCGAGCACGTCAGCCCCGCGCTGTTGCAGGCCGGCCACGACGTCACCACCGCCGTCACCCCCGTCTTCGACGCCGCACGCGAGCACAAGCACGCGCGGCTCGACTACCCGGCCTACCGACGCGCCGTCCAGTCACTCCTCGAACGCCTCCTCGAGAGCCCGCGCGCACGCCTCTACGTCCACGAACTCGGCGAGGCCGGCCCACCCCCGATCCGCCACGCCGGCAACGTCTGTCTCCTCGCCCTCCTCATGGGCATCAAACTCGAATCCTACCTCATGCGCGAACGCTCACGCATCGACGCCGCCCTCGCACGCGACGTCTCCAGCCTCGGCATCGCCGGACTCCTCCACGACCTCGGCATGCTCAGGCTCGACGACGAAACGCTCGACCGATGGAACGCCACGCACGACGAGTCCGACCCCGACTTCCAGGAGCACGTCCACCTCGGCTTCCGGATGCTCCAGGGCGAGATCGAGCCGTCCGCGGCCTCCGCCGTCCTCCACCACCACCAGCGATTCGACGGCACCGGCTTCCCCGACCGCGCCACCTTCGACGGCCGCGAAGCCCGTCTCGCCGGGCGCGACATCCACGTCTTCGCCCGCATCCTCGCCGCCGCCGACCTCTTCGACCGCACGCGAAGCCCCATGCACGCCCCGCGCGCCGAACTCAACCCCAAACCCGCCATCCCCATCGTGCGCGCCCTCAACCTCATGCTCTCGCCGCCACGCTCACGCTGGATCGACCCCATCGTCCGACAGGCCCTCATCGCCGTCGTCCCGCCGTTCGCCCCGGGCACGCTCGTCACCCTCAGCGACGGCACGCGCTGCGTCGTCGCCGAGTGGACGCACCTCGACCCCTGCCGACCCGTCGTCCAGACGATCGGCGATCCCGCAACCCACTTCGACAACGACGAACCCGGCGAACGAATCAACCTCCGCGACCGCAGGGACCTCCACGTCGCCGTCGCCGAGGGCCAGGACGTCGCCGCCGACAACTTCTTCCCGGGCCACGCCACCGAGTTCGATCTCGACCTCACCCTCCGACGCCAGTACAACGCCGCCTGACGCGAAGCCCGCGATCCGCGCCCGCGCCTACCCTTCCTCCCGGGGCGGGGCCTTTCAGGCTCCTCGACCTCCACCCCTCCCTTATCTTCACGGAGGCGCACCCATGCGAACGCTCAACTTCGCGCTCCTCCTCGCCGCCGTCGCCGCGGCCCCCGTCCTCCTCATCGTCGCGCGCCCACAAGCCGCCCCCAGCGACGAGCCGGACTTCAGGACCATCCTCATGCACACCGACCGAACCCCGCGATACTCAAAGAGCGCGCACGACCTCACCCCCCCCTCGCCGGAACGGCTCGAGGAACTCGCCGCACGACTCACCCCCGATGAGGCCCGCGTCATCCTCCGCAAGGGCACCGAACCCGCCTTCTGCGGCAACCTCCTCGACAACAAGAAGGACGGCGTCTACCTCTGCCGGCTCTGCTCCCTCCCCCTCTTCGCCTCCGACGCCAAGTTCGACAGCGGCACCGGATGGCCATCCTTCTTCAGCCCCGTCGACCCGGACCACGTCGCCGCCGAACGCGACGACTCCCACGGCATGGCCCGCACCGAGATCCTCTGCGCACGCTGCGGCGGCCACCTCGGCCACGTCTTCGACGACGCCCCGCAAACCCCCACCGGCCTCCGCTTCTGCCTCAACTCCGCCTCCCTCGAGTTCCACGAAAAAGGCGCGGAACTCCCACCCGCCGCACGCCCGGTCCCCACCGAGACCGCCTACTTCGCCGGCGGATGCTTCTGGGGCGTCGAGGACCGATTCCAGCAGATCCCCGGCGTCATCGACGCCGTCAGCGGCTACCAGGGCGGCCACGTCGAGAAGCCCACCTACAAGCAGGTCTGCTCCGGCAACACCGGACACGCTGAGTCCGTCCGCGTCGTCTACGACCCCGCCCGCGTCGCCTACCGCGACCTCCTCGAGTGGTTCTTCAGGCTCCACAACCCGACCACGCTCAACCGCCAAGGCCCCGACGTCGGCACGCAGTACCGCTCCGCCATCTTCGCCGCCGACGACCGCCAACTCACCGAGGCACGCGCCTTCGTCGAAGCCCTCCAGCAGTCCGACAAGTACCGCGACCGCCGCATCGTCACGCGGATCGAGCCTGCAACGAAGTTCTGGGAGGCCGAGGAGTACCACCAGGACTACCACCTCAAGCACGGCGGCTCCTGCGCGCTCCCCGAAGACTGAACCCCCGCCCCGCCCGAGCGCATAAACTCCCCCCGTGCTCGGGTAGCTCAGTTGGATAGAGCAGTCGTTTCCTAAACGACAGGTCGGCGGTTCGAGCCCGCCCCCGAGTGTTCAGCCCCCCCCCGCTCGCCCCCGCGCCGCCATCGCACGCTCGTACGCCACCAGCGCCATCGCCGCAGGGAAGAACGCCTTCTCCCCCGCCGAACGCGAAAGATCCTCCAGCGACGCGTGCTTCCCCGCCTCGACCTCCTTCGTCAGGTCCACCACCACGTTGTCGAACACCTGCACGATGCTCTCCCAGATCGAGTACTCCTCCTCCGTCCGCGGCAGGTACCGCGACACCCCGGGCACGTTCAGCGGCGGCACCACGTACCACTTCTCGTCAAGGTCCCGCTGCACCGCCAGCCCCATCGGCGGCAGGATCGCCGCCCCGTCCCACGTCAACGCCGCCAACTCGTCGTGGATCGTCACCACACCCAGCCGCTCCTCCGACTCCGCGAGCCAACCGAACGGGTCCGCGAAGACACGCTTCAACGCCCCGCCCATCTGCTCCTCGCGCGCCCGCCGATCCTCCCCACGCCGCGGCGGCCCCCCCATCCCCATCGACAGCCCGTCCAGCAGCGACGCCCCGCGCCCCTGCTCCGCCGCCTCGCGCGCTTGCTTCGCCAGCGCCTCCACCTCCGCCGGATACCGCGCCTGCACCGCCACACCCAACTCGTACAGATGCTCCAGCATCAGCCCCACGCGCGCGTACACACGCCGCATCCCATCGCTGTCCGCGTACAGCAACTCCGAAAGCCGCCGCGCATCCCCGTTCTCCACCATCGCCTTCGCCGATCGCACCACCGCCTCCGGCGACGACTGGTCGTAGAACCTCGGCGGCGGCTCACGCGTGAACCACCACGCACCCACCAGCCCCACCACGAACACCACCACCGCCGCAACCCCCCACCCCGCCAACACCCGTGCCACCGACTTCGGCTGCTCTGAGCCGAAGTCGGTGCCGTTCACCCCTGACCCACGCTGCTCCGCCATGCCGTTCCTCCGCTTCCACCAGCCCCGACCACTCTACCGCCCGCCCCTCCCCCAGTGGCACCGCCGACTACCCTTCCACATGCTCATCCGCCTCAACGGCCAACCCCACGAGGCCCCCGACGGCGCGACCCTCGCCGACCTCCTCCGCCGCCTCGACCTCGCCGACAAGCCCGCCGCCGCCGAGGTCAACCGCACCCTCGTCCCCAAGGCCGACCACGCCTCGCGCCGACTCGCCGAAGGCGATGAAGTCGAGATCGTCACCCTCGTCGGCGGCGGCTGACCGCGAGCCTCCACCATGACCAACCACCCAACCACCAACGGTCCCACGCCCCGTGCCACCACCGTCGGCTGCTCTGAGCCGACGGTGGTGCTCCCCGCCTCCATCCCCCCCCCCGAACCCGGCCTCCAACCCCTCACCATCGCCGGACGCACACTCCGCTCCCGCCTCTTCGTCGGCACCGGCAAGTACCGCGACTTCCCCACCATGCAGGCCGCCCTCGACGCCTCAGGCGCGGAGGTCGTCACCGTCGCCGTCCGACGCGAACGCCTCTACAACGACCGCGGCCGGTCCCTCCTCGACTTCATCGACCTCGACCGCTTCCTCATCCTCCCCAACACCGCCGGTTGCTTCTCCGCCGAGGACGCCGTCCGCGTCGCCCGCCTCGGCCGCGAACTCCTCGAACAACTCAACAACCCCGGCGCGGGCTGGGTGAAACTCGAAGTCCTCGGCGACCGCAAGACCCTCCTCCCCGACCCCGTCGGCACGCTCGAAGCCACGCGCGAACTCGTCAAGGACGGCTTCCAGGTCCTCTGCTACACCAGCGACGACCCCATCTCCGCCGAACGCATCAAATCCGCCGGCGCGGCCAGCGTCATGCCCGCAGGCTCCCCCATCGGCTCGGGCCAGGGCGTCCTCAACCCCAACAACATCGTCCTCTGCCTCGAACTCCTCAAGCACGCCGACCCCGACTACCCCGTCATCGTCGACGCCGGCGTCGGCGCGGCCAGCGACACCGCCACCGCCATGGAACTCGGCGCGGACGGCGTCCTCCTCAACACCGCCATCGCCCACGCGAGCGACCCCGTCATGATGGCCCACGCCATGCGCAAAGCCGCCGAAGCCGGCCGCCAGTCCTACCTCGCCGGCCGCATCCCCAAAAAGCGCTACGCCACCGCCAGCAGCCCCCTCGAAGGCGCCATCTCCTACATCCCCGGCGAATAACCCACGCCCTCGCGAATGACCCCCCCTCAGAGCCGCGGGCTTCAGCCCGCGCTCCAGCCCCCCCCGCGCACCAACGCCCCACTCCCCCGCCCGAAGGGCGCACGCCCGTTGCCGGTGGCGCAGCGAGGCCCTGCGAGCAAGCCACCGGACGACGCGCCCACCCCCCTTCCCCGCCCCGGAGGGGCGCTGTCACTTGCCCCGGGCGCAGCCCGGGGAAACGCCCCCCCCCCCCCCCGACCTCGCCCCGG
>Ga0226835_1000515_pt1 | contig 40812 bp, 51 predicted proteins | sample LAC_MetaG_1_FD_163627 | JGI IMG/M metagenome (GOLD analysis project Ga0226835, IMG submission 163627) | Anaerobic ammonium oxidizing microbial communities from anammox membrane bioreactor (MBR) in UC Berkley, California, United States -... | ecosystem: Engineered > Bioreactor > Anaerobic >...
CTGGCTCCAATATGCCGGTCATGAAGTGGCTCCATTACGGCGGTCATGCCGTGGCTCCAATATGCCGGTCAGACCGTGGCTCCTATACGCCGATCACGAAATGGCTCCAATGTGCCGGTCGGTGACATCAGCAGCGCGGCCAGGTCCGACCAGATGCGCCAGTCGCGCGACTCGTTGGCGTCGGCCAGGGTGGAGCGGCGCACCGCCGAGCGAAACCCCATCGCATACAGCTTGGTCGCATTGGCCGACAGGCTCGCCTCGATGTCGCGCAGGCTCTCGCGCCAGGTCAACTGTGCGAAGGCCATCGCCCGGAACTGCTCGGCGCACGACAGCGTGCGCATCCCGGCGTTGCCCCGATAGCGCTGCACGATGCGCGCGAAGCTCGTCCAGGGAACGAACTCCATGACTTGGGCGAACAGGGTCTTGCCGACGTTCACGCGCGCTCCTCGAGGTGGTCAACCCGGGGAAGCTACGCAGTTCCTGGACAACGAGGTTCAAATCGACACCAAACGAAATCAGCCTACAACCCGCGCCAGCGCTGGATCTCGGCTCGAGCGGGGACCATTTAACCGGACAGTAGTGTCTGAGACTATGAAATCGGAGACTTCTGCCAAGTCAGACGCTAGGGAAGGTCTGATCAACACACGCAGAGCGGTCAGAATTCTTCAGTCAATCCGATGCTGCCGACTTCTTCGCCCATCGCTCCGTTTTTTGGTCGGTTGAGCGCCATGAAGCGGTTGAATTCCGCTCTGCAGCGGGCTTTTCGCTCGCTGCAGACGGATTCAGGGTGTCATCGCCATCAGTTTTCGACGCGCCATCCACAGATTCGAGAGCGCAAACAGCGTCATGAGCTGCGCGGTGTTCTTCGCCAGGCCGCGGTAGCGAACCTTCGTGAACCCGAACTGGCGCTTGATTACCCGAAACGGATGCTCGACCTTCGCACGAACGCTCGCCTTCAGCCGCTCGATCTCGTTGACGATCGCATCGCGCGGATTGGCCAGATCGAGCTGGCGCCGCTTGCCGGGTCGCATCGCGACGTGCCAGTTCTTCATCGTGGCTTCGGGGCGCTTGTGTGCGCCCTGGTAGCCCGCGTCGCCGAAGGCGATCTCTTCCTCGCCGTGCAGCAGCGCCTCGGCCTGCGTCACGTCGCTGGTATTGGCCGGCGTGCAGATCACCGTGTGCACCAGACCCGAGTCGGCGTCCGCCCCGATGTGCGCCTTCATGCCGAAGTAGTAGTTGTTGCCCTTCTTCGTCTGGCGCATCTCCGGGTCGCGCTCGCCCTTGCTGTTCTTCGTGGAGCTCGGCGCCGCGATCAGCGTCGCATCGACCACCGTGCCGGTCTTGAGCGTCAGCCCACGCTCGTGCAAGACGCGGTTCACGGTGGCGAGCATCGGCGCAGCCAGGCCGTGCTTCTCGAGCAGATGGCGAAACCGCAGGATCGTGCTCTCGTCGGGAAGCCGACGCATCGGACCTTCCAGATCAGTGAACTCGCGGTACAGCGGCACGTCGTGCAGCGCCTCTTCCATCGCCGGATCGCTCAGCCCGAACCACTGCTGCAGGAAGTGAATGCGAAGCATCGTCGCAATGCCCATCGGCGGGCGACCCGTCTTGCCCCTCGGGTAGTGCGGCTCGATCAGGGCGATCAGCTCCGACCACGGAACGACACGCTGCATCTCCTCGAGGAACTCGCGCTTGCGGGTGCGTTTGATCGAGAGGCTCAGTCCGAGATCGGCTTGTTTCATCGCTGTAGTGGACTCAGTTCGATGGCCCGATCATCGCATCGTTTCGGCCCAGTTTGGGCGGGTTATGCAGACCTTCCCTAGCGGGACTCACTCTCATCAGATCCGCAAATCGCGGTTAGTTCCGCCAAAGAGTGCTCTATCACGCTCGCGGACAATAACTCTTCTGGAAACTCGTCAGACAAATCCAGGAGATCAATCCATTCGCGGAGACTCTTGAGTTTCCTTCTCAAGCGGCGCAACGCATGATTCACCCTGCCCTGCAACCGGGCAGCCTCGCGCGGTCTGGACCATGCGCCGCTTCCAGAGCTTCGGGAAAGAAAATCTTCGCACTCCCGATACAGTCTGTAATCACTCTTCCAAGAAGCGACTTGATGGCGCTGCTCAATCAACTCGTTTAAGACATCTTGTTGCGCACACCATGCCACCACCGCGAAGTGGTGCGCCATGTACCACTGCAACTGCCGGGTCGTCTGATCAAGCTGCGCTAGCTGCTCGACGCTGGCTCGAGCCGAATCGGTTTGATTGGTGCCGCGGCTACTAAATCCCTGCGGGATAACCGACTCACGCCGCAATGGCGTGGACTCGCTCTTGGCCCAAGGGCGCGAAGCCCACCGCTGTTCGAACTTGGACGCCCTCTTATACACAGCCAATCCAGATCCCGAAGCACGCAACAAACACCCGCATTCGAATCATTTTAGTCACAACGCACCAGCCTCGGCGAGCCAGACCGCCGCAGCCTCCTGCGGTATCACTGAGGCGAAGAGCCCTTTGGCTGAGGGCGCCAGCGATTCGGGAGGCCAGCTCAGCGCCTCGATGTTCGTTCCGATCAAGTAGTCGATCACCGGCGTGGCTGCTGCTCCTCCGAACCCCTCCACAAAGGCACCCAGATCGGCTACGACCAAAAGCCCACAGGTCAACGGCAGTGCGACGGCGAGCGTGTCGACAGCAGCCCGGAGCTGGCGAACTCCCGAAGAAAGGCTTCCCTTGCTGGCGCTTGCCTTCACTTCCAGCAGGACAGTGGCACCAGATGGTGTCTTGTAGACGCCGTCTAGCTCCCTGTACCGAACAGTCGATCGATTGGTCGGCCCGGTTTCCTCCCACCGCAGAACACGGTATCGGGTCGGCGTCAGTACGCCGTGGAGTTGCTCGCGAACCCGGTTTTCGATGGCCTGGGTCAAGGCCGTCCGGTAGTCAGGCATGGTCTCCGCCGCGTTCACCCGCGCCACGAACGTGTGATGTGCCACGTGACGACGATAGCTTTGAGAGTCCAGAGGAAGCAGCATGACCCCCTTGAACTTACGCACGGCTCCTCCCTCTGTCGCGCCCCGTAACGGAAAGTCTGGACGAGGCCGCGGATAAGCCGGAAATGATCGTCGGGTGGAGGCTCACCAGCTGAGCCAGGCCCCGACGATGTGACCTGCCGCCGGATCTTCGCCCACTCGGTTGCCTGAAACCGGCCCCCGTGTGATCGGGATGCCTTCGATGTGCCGGAAGTCCCCTCTCGAAGCGCAGAGCCGATGAGTGTTCGCGCCTGTTCGCCCCGGTTCGTCTTGGCGCCATCACCGCCCGTTGACTTACAGCCCCGTTCTGCTAACGTCCTGAACCACAAGCACATTTCGCTTGGGTTCCAGCTGCTCGAGCCATTCACACGGCAGGGGTCACAGGTTCGAACCCTGTGCCGCCCACCAGCGTCCAGCGGACTTCCCGGCGATAGCGCTCACTGACCTCAGGCGCCAGTGAGAGCGATCGTGAGCGCGCTGCTTCCGCGCGGCCCCCACACCGGGTTAGCCGGATCCGCCTCCCCGCCGGGCTCGCCAGAGTCGGTGACATCGATCCGCCAAGCGGCCGCGCCATATCCGCGTGTACCGCGAGACGTCCACCGACGCAGCATGGACCGAAGATATCGTCGGTGGAAGAGATCAACCCGCGATTGCGCGCTGGTCAGGGGCGCTCCTTCAGGTAGACCGAGTGTTCGGTCGTGTAGAAGTGGGCTGCGGACGGCCCCACCGAGTAGGCACCGACCCCCGAGTTCTTGATCCCGCCGAACGGCATGTGGCTGTCGGGGATCGTGCCGTGGTTGACGTGGATCATCCCGTTCTCGCTTTCATCGACGAATCGCTGGACGACGCGTTGGTCGTTCGAGAAAAGCGCCGAGGTCAGTCCGTATTCGACGCCATTCAGGATCGACAGCGCCTCATCGAGCGTATCGTAGGCGAGCACCGAGACCACCGGACCGAAGATCTCCTCGCGGGCGACGGCGTGATGCGGCTGCACGTCGGCGAGCACCGTCGGCTGGTAGAAGTATCCCTCTTCATAGCCGCGCACTACCGCCGGCGCCCCGCCGACGATCGCCCGTGCGCCGTCGGCAAGCCCGCGCTCGACCATCGCCCGAACGCTCGCCATCTGGCGCTCGTTCGTGAGGGGACCGACCTGGACGCCGTCCTGCATTCCGTCGCCGACCCTCAGGCCACCGACGCGTCGCGCGATCCCCTCGAGAACGCGCTCGTGCAACCGGCGGTGAACGATTACGCGGCTCACGGCCGTGCAGCGCTGTCCGGCACAAAGATAGGCCGCATTCACGATCGCGTCGAGCGCGGCATCGAGATCGTCGGTGTCGTGCACGACCGCAGCATTCTTGCCGCCCAGTTCCAGCGATATCTCGGCAAGGTTCCCGGCCGCAGCCGCATAGACCTTGCGGCCCGTAGCCACCGAACCGGTGAACGTCACGCCATCGACCCCGTGCGCGCTCACCAGATGCGAAGCCAGTTCGCCCCCACCCAGAACCACCTGCAGCAGGCCTGACGGCAGGAGGTGGCGAGATGCGTCGGCGATCAGGCACGCGGTGGCGGGCGTGTACTCCGAAGGTTTCAGGACGATTGCATTGCCGTACACGAGCGCCGGCGCGATCTTGCGCATTGGCGTGAGGATCGGGAAGTTCCACGGCGTAATGGCGGCCACGACTCCGCGCGGCCGCCGCAACACCAGGTTCCGCACGCCGGGGCGCGCCGACGGCATCACTTCGCCCAGCTCTCGTCGCGCCAGCGCAACCATCAGGTGCGCCTCGGTGCACGACTTGCCGACCTCGCCACGAGCCTCCGCCAGGGGTTTTCCCTGTTCGAGCGTGATCGAGCGCGCCAGTTCCTCGGTGCGCTCGGCAAGCGCATCGACGAAGCGCGCGACCAGATCGCCGCGCTCGAGTGCCGGTATGCGTCGCCACAGGGCCTGGGCCGCTCTGGCAGCCCTGATCGCCTCCGCGAGGTCCTCCCCGGATGCCGACCGATAGGCACCCACGGTCTGCGAAGGTCGCGCCGGATTCCGGGTCACGAACCGGTCACCGCCAGATCGCCAGTTGCCCTCGATGAAGCTGCCGTATTCGTACATGCTGTGCAACCTCAAGCTGTGGCGGGGCGTCCCTCGGGCATGGATTCGGCATCTGGCGCGCCGTGAAGCACCAGATCGGCGCCCTTCTCGCCGATCATGATCGCGCAGGCGTTCGTGTTGGTCGAAACCATCTCCGGCATCACGGAGGCGTCGACGACGCGCAGCCGTTCGACGCCGCGCACGCGCAGCGCGGGATCCACAACCGAGCGCTCGTCGCTCCCCATCCTGCAGGTGCCGACCGCGTGGAACACCGTGCCGCCCTTCTCGCGCGCGAAGTCGAGCAGGTCGGAATCGTCTCGCCGGCCCGGCCCGGGAAGCTCTTCGGATTCGACGAGATCTCGAAATGCCGGCTGTGCATAGATCTCGCGAAGCATCTTCACCCCGGCGACAATCGTCCTGCGATCGAGTTCGTCGTCCAGATAGTTCGTCACGATGCGCGGCGCAGCGTGCGGATCGGTCGAAACGATCTGCACGCTGCCGCGCGAGCGCGGACGACACTGCGCCGCCGACGCGGTGAACCCGGAATAGCGATGAAGCGGATCACCCGGCTTGTCCACCGAGAGTGGCATCACGTTGAAGAGCACGTCGGCCCGCGAATCCGGCGCGTGCTCGGTTCGCGCCAGCCCGCCGACCTGGCCGGCGCCTACCGTCAGCGGACCGGAATTCGCGAAGAGCCACTGCATGCCCATCGAGGCCAGGGCGAAGGGATTGCGCACCTGGTCATTGAGCGACTTGCGGTGCTTGAGCCGCACAATGGTGCGCGCCTGATAGTGATCCTTCAGGTTCTCGCCCACTTCCGGAGCATCGACGCGCACCGCGATTCCATGGCGGCGCAGCAGTTGCGCCGGGCCGATTCCGGACAGCTGCAGGATCTGGGGCGACTGGATTGCCCCTGCGGCGAGAATCACCTCACGGTCGGCACGCGCACGCACCGGCACGCCGTCCTGCAGCCATTCGACACCGCTCGCCGTGCGTCCCTCGAAGAGCACACGCACGACGTGCGCATGCGGCCTGACAGTTAGATTTGTCCGACCGATGACCGGGCGCAGGAAAGCGGTGGCGGCGCTCGAACGCCAGCCGTCGCGAACCGTGAGCTGGTATGACCCCACGCCCCAGTCCATCGCGCCGTTGAAATCGGGATTGCGCGGTATCCCGTACTGGATCGCTGCCTCGACCCATGCGCGGCAATAGGGGTGATCGTTGCGCAACTCCGAGACGCCGAGTTCGCCGTGGGCGCCGTGGTACTCACTCTCGCCGCCCGAATAAGCCTCCGAGCGCCGGAAGAAAGGCAGCACGGAGCGGTAGTCCCAGCCCTTTGCGCCGAGCGTCGCCCATTCGTCGTAATCACCGTGCTGGCCGCGGATGTAGAGCAGCCCGTTGATCGAGCTCGATCCTCCGATCACCCGGCCCCGCGGCCAGAGCACGTTGCGGCCCGCGGTTCCATGGCAGGGTTCGGTGTCGAAGACTCGTGAGAAGCGCGAATCATAGATGGTGCGGAAATACCCCACCGGGAGACGAACCCAGAAGTTGCGGTCCGATCCACCCGCTTCGAGCACCAGGACACGAACGACAGGGTCCGCCGACAACCGGTTCGCGAGCACGCAGCCCGCCGAACCGGCCCCGACGATGATGTAGTCCCAACTCTTCGTGCTAACCACGATTCGCGTCGCCCCTTCAGGCCTTGATCGCTTGCAGGTACGGCGTCGGGTCGAAGTATCGGGAGGCCGGTACGGGATTCTGGATGTTCGCGAAGCGGACGAAGAAGTCCGTCACCTGCTGCAGCCACTTGGTGACGGTCCCGTCTTCGTACATCTTGCGCCACTCGGCCGAGGTGAACATCTTCTGCGCGCCGTACTGCTCCTTGAGGTCCGTCAGAGGCACCTGCTGGTAGTGCTTACTCTGGAGTTGCTCGAGCGCCTGCGCGGAGTTGGCGATAAACCAGTCATTGGCACTTGCCCAGCCTCGAATGATGCCCTGCAGCGCTTCGCGGTTCTTCCGCTGGTACTCCTCGGTCGTGACCCAGCCGCCCACGATCGCGGCCTGCGGGTAGTACGCAGACGCATCGACCAGCATCTTCGCCTCGGGAACCTTCTGGCGCACCGCGATGTTGAATGGCACCCAGAGCGCGACCGCAGGCACTGCACCCGAGATGAACGACGTGACCGCCTCGCTCATCCTCTGGTTCACGATTTCCACGTCCTTTGGATCGACGCCGTTGGCGCGTAGTGCGTTGTCGAGGAACACGTGTGCCGTCGTTCCGGAGGTGGTCGAGATCTTCTTGCCTTTCAGGTCCTGCACCGATCTGATGCCCTGGTCGGGTCGCACCCACAGCTGTGCAGTCGCGAACTCCACGTCGTTGATCAGGAACACCTTGCCCTGGCCACGCGCCGGGAAATTCGACATCACGGCACCCGTGGCGAGCATGTCGATGCTGCCGCCGATCATCGCCTGGAACAATTCGAGCCCTGTCGTGAACTGGCGCATCTCGAAGTCGATGCCGTTGCGGGCGAAGTCGCCGCGATCGAGCCCCAGCCAGATCTGGCCGTCCACCGCCAGCGTGTGCAGATATCCAAGCCGCACCTTGGTCCGCGATTGCGCGATCGCGGGAGCGCCGGCGGTGGCCACGCCGAGCGCAGCCGCTGCGGCCCCTTGCAGAAAGTTCCTGCGTTGCATTCCGGTTTCCTCCTTCTTCAGTGTCGTTCAGCTCGCATCGCGAGCGACCTGCCGCTGCTGCGCGGCGTACTCCTGCATCACCAGGGCCCGGACATGCGAGCGCAGTTCCGCGAACTCCGGCCGCTCGTGCAGCGACTCCTCGCGTGGATACGGGAACGGGATCTCGACGATCTCGCGAATGCGGGCCGGTCGCGCCGTAGCAACGATGATTCGCGACGAGAGGTAGATCGCCTCCTCGACCGAATGCGTGATGAGCATGACCGTCTTGCCTTCGGCCTGCAGGACCTCGAGCAGCAGGTCCTGCATGTTGCTACGGGTCTGGGCGTCGAGCGCTCCGAACGGTTCGTCCATCAGCAGGAACTGCGGTCGAACCGCGTAGGCGCGCGCAATCGCGAGACGCTGACGCATCCCGCCCGAAAGCGTCTTCGGATACGCCTTCGCGAACGCCGCAAGTCCCATCAGGCGCATGTAGCGCTCGCAGATTTCGCGCCGCTCCGTCTCGCCGGTACGGTTCGCCGCCAGTCCGAGTCCGAATGCAATGTTCTCTTCCACCGTGAGCCACGGGAAGACGCCGTACTCCTGGAAAATGACTCCGCGCTCGGGACCCGGCCCCCGGATCCGCGCCCCATCCAGCAGGACACTACCCGCCGTCGGTTCGACGAAGCCGGCGAGGATGTTCATCATCGTGGTCTTGCCGCAACCGGATGGACCGATGATCGAGACGAATTCCCCGTTGCGGATCTCGAAGCTCACGTCGTCGACCACCTTGAGCGGTCCGCTCGTGGTGGGGAACTCGACGCTCACGCGATCGAAGCGCACGCGCACCCGGGAATCGACGGCCTGCACGCTCATGCGATGCGTTCCTGCCAGGACACGAGACGCTTCGCGACAGCGCGCAAGACCAGGTCCATCGCGAGCGCGATGAAGCCGATGCAGATGATTCCCAGGTAGATGATGTCGAGCTGGAAGAACGACGATGCGTCCTGGATCAGTGCACCGAGTCCCTGTTGCGCCGCTATGAGCTCGGACGCGACGAGGGTTGCCCACGCGACGCCCAGTGCGACCCGCAGCGCGGTGAGCATATGCGGAACCGCAAGCGGCACGATCACCTTGCGGAATATCTCTCCGTCGGTCGCCCCGAGCGTTCTCGCGACGCGCACGTAGATCGGGCTGATCTGCGCGATCCCCTCGTACATGACGATCACGCCGGCGAAGAAGGCGGCGTAGAAGAGAATAACGATCTTGGCAGTCTCACCGATCCCGAAGTAGACGATCACCAGGGGAATCAAGGCGATCGGCGGCAGCGCGCGGAAGAAATTGATGACCGGATCGATGAATGCCCGCACCCCCTTGTACCACCCGAGCATGAATCCGACGGGCACGGCTGCCACGATGCCGAGAGCGACGCCGAGGAACACCCGTTGAGTCGACATCCAGACGTCCATCGGTAGCCGCCCGACCGCAAGCTCGCGGAACTTGTCGAGCACCTGATGGGGTTTGGGCAGCAACGCGGGATTGATCAGACCGCTGTACGCCAGCCCATACCACGCCGCCAGGATCAGCAGCCATGGCGCCAGCATCAGAGCCACGGTTCGCGAGACTCTCCCGGCTGCTTCCACGCCCGGCGCCGCGGCGCCGGTGCGTCCTTCGCCAGGACTGGAGACTGCAGGAGGTTGCATGGGCGACGTGCGGGGGCTACGCCCCTTGATGTCGATATGAGCTAAAAGTACTATAGACCATACCTTTGGTCAACGACCGGCCATGCACCCGATTTTCGGAAACCGACCCGTCCCGCGTTACGTACAGCTCGCAGACATCCTGCGCGAGAGGATCACGCGCGGGCAGTGGGCGCCCGGGGACAAGCTGCCGTCGCTCGGCGAACTCGTGAGGGAATTCGACGTCGCACGCGTCACGGTACGCCAGGCCATCGATGTCCTTGCGCGTGACGGACTGGTTTCGCCGGAGCGTGGCCGCGGCACCTTCATTACGCCTCGCGAAGTCGCGAAGCGCCGGCTCCACACCGTCACGACGATGGGCGAGCTCGCCGAGCTCTATCGCGACTCGAAACCGGAGCTGCTGAACCTCGACGAATCGTCGGCCGTGCCGACGCTGCGCGAGGACGAGGGAACCCCGGCGCCGAAGTACTTCTTCATGCGTCGCGTGCACGCCCTCGACGGCGAGCCGTACTGCGTGATCTCGATCCATCTCGATTACCGGATATTCCGGAAAGCGCCTGCGCGGTTCCGTAAGGAACTGGTGATCCCGCTCCTGATGGCGATGCCCGGCGTGAAGATCGCACGGGCCCGGCAGAGGCTCACCATCGGCATCGCCGACGTCGACGAGGCTGCCCACCTGCACGTGCCCGTCAATTCCCCGATTGCGCGCGTACGGCGCGTCTTCAACGCACCCGACGGCACCGTGATCTATCTCGCGGAAGTCACCTATCGTGGCGACTTCGTGCGGCTCGACATGGAGATGAAGCCGTGAACGGTCTCGCAGCTCTTGCGCCCCCACCCGGCGGCCCATTCACGCTGCGGCAGGTGCAGGCACTGGTCTATCGCGTTGCGCTGGACACGCCCGTGCGCACCTCGTTCGGCGTGATGCACGAACGTCCGGCACTGTTCGTACGCGTGCAGGACCACGATGGCACAGAAGGCTGGGGCGAGGTCTGGTGCAACTTCCCGGCCTGTGGAGCCGAGCATCGAGCGAGGCTGATCGATACGATCTTCGCACCGCTCCTCGTAGCCAGGCCGATCGACAACCCGACGGGGATCACCGACGAACTCGCCGAGCGCACCGCGGTGCTCGCGATCCAGTCGGGCGAATTCGGGCCGCTGCGCCAGTGTATCGCCGGCATCGACATCGCACTCTGGGATCTGGCCGCACGCCGCGCAGGACTGCCACTCTGGCGTCTCCTCGGGGGAACGAGCCCCGAGATCGGCGTATACGCCAGCGGCATCAACCCCGAGGATCCGGGGCGGACTGCAAGACGCTGTCGCGAGGAGGGGCACCGGGCGTTCAAGCTCAAGGTCGGATTCGGTGAACGTCGCGACCTGGACAACGTGAAAGCGATGCGCGAGGTTCTCGGGGGGGACGCAGTGCTAGCAGTCGATGCCAACCAGGCCTGGGACGTCGATACCGCCATTTGGATGGCCATGGGGATGGAGCCCTTCGAGCCTGCCTGGCTCGAGGAGCCGCTGCGCGCCGACCGCCCTTGGGCAGAATGGAAGCGTCTCGCCGCGGCGACGCGCGTGCCACTGGCCGGCGGCGAGAACCTGTCCGGATTCACGCAGTTCGACGACGCACTCGCACATCGCGCATTCGCGGTCGTGCAGCCGGACGCAGCGAAATGGGGCGGCCTTTCGCACTGTCTGCAGATTGGCCGCCGGGTACGCGCATCGGGCCAGCGCTACTGCCCGCATTTCCTCGGCGGCGGTGTCGGCCTGCTCGCCTCGGCCCATCTGCTCGCGGCAGTCGGTGGCGATGGGTTGCTCGAGATCGACATCAACCCCAATCCATTGCGCGCGCTCGTCTGCGGCGCAGCAGGCGATGTCCGGGAGGGACGCGTGGTCCTGGATGAGACTCCGGGGCTGGGCATCGTGCCAGACACAGCCGCACTCCGGGCGTTCCTCGTCTCGCGCAACTGAGCCAGGGTTCCGCCTCCGTGGCCGCAACTCGAAATGCACCTGCGTGACCTGCCCCTGGCTGCCTCGCCGATCCGGTCGATTCCTCGCCTGACTAACCCGGATGTTTCACCAGTAGGTCCGATACTCGGTGTTCAGGGCGGCGCATCGAGTACGAAGCGTCGGACGGTCTCGTGATCGCGCCGACGATGCTGTTTTCGCTTTTCGCAGAGACACCACCCCCTACCCCCGTTGTTTTTCAACGTGCCGGGGACAGCACTCGGTTCGCTCTACGGGCTCGAGCCGGCCGGGCGCCGGGCAGCGACGACGAACACCGCACGCATCGGATGGTGCGAGGCCAGCATCAGCCGGATGCGGCGGGTGTTGCGCAGGATCGCCGCGCTGATCTTGAGCAGGCGCACGCGGATCGTGCTGGCCGCGGCGCGCTCGAGTTCGGTACCCACGAGCGCAATCGCGCGCAGACGGTGCATCAGCGTGTAGGCGAGTGCGGCCAGCAGCAACCGGAACTGGTTGGCCTCGAACCGATGGCAACTCGCGCGCGTACCGGACAGATCGATCTGCGCCTCCTTGATGCGGTTCTCGGCCTCGCCGCGCGCGCAGTACAGCCGGTCGTACAGCATCGTCGGCTCGGCCTCGAGGTTGGTCACGACGAAGCGCGGATTCACGCCCTGGCTGCCGTATTCCAGGCGCGTGATGACGCGCCGCTCGCGATCCCAACTCGCCGCCGCATAGCGGAACTCGCCGAGTTCGCGCTGCTTCACGCCGGTACGCTCGTAGGCTTCGCGCATCGCCATCTCCACCATCGAGACGGCGGCCTCCAATCGGCTGTTGCGCGCCAGCCCGATCACGTAGCCGACACCCGCGTTCGAAGTGGCCACTCGTGAAGTCTTCGTCTGCGAGAACCCGAACCTGGTCGCGATCGCGGCCGAGCGACTCGGCGCACACTGCGCTCCGCTCGTCTGCACCGACGGCATGCCGGCGGCGGCGCAGCGCACGCTGCTCGCGCAGCTCGCCGGCGCAGGGGCCGATCTGCGTTACCACGGCGATTTCGACTGGGCGGGGCTGCGTATCGCGAACCAGGTGATCCGTAGCTTCGCTGCGCGTCCCTGGCGGATGCGATCCGGCGATTACGAGGCGGCAGCGAAAGACGCGCCGCAGCTGCATCGCGACCTCGATGACGGGCCCGCGGTGGCGGCGATCTGGGACGAAACGCTTGCCCCGGCGATGGCACGGCACGGCGTGAGCATCGCCGAAGAAGCCGTCGCTGCGTCGCTGCTCGACGATCTTTGCCGATAATAGCGGCGCCGCTGCGGCAGCGACGACCGCTGCCCTACCCGCTCGTCTGCGCCGCCAGTTCGTCCGCCGTCGATATCCGTCCCGGGAACACGCCGCGCATGGCGAGAAGATCGGCATCGCCAGTGATCAACGCATCGGCCTTGCCGACCTGCGCCAGGACCAGGAATACCTGATCCTTTTCATCGCGACAGGCGGGCAGATCGGGCCAGGGCGTGGGCAGCATGACGACTTCGGCGTACGGCAGAAAGTCTCCAAGCAGGTCTTTCTGTTCCTGCGCGGTCAGTTCGAACTTCGGATAGGCCAGCACACGCAGGAGTTCGCTGGCCGTCTCCCGGCAGACCAGCGGCGTGAGTCGGTGGTGCTGCCAGGCATGTCGAATCCAGGCCAGGCGCCCGGCATTGAACAACAACGCCGACAGCACGACGTTGGTGTCGAGGACGACCCGGCGGCTCACCGACGCGCCCAGGCGACGGCGTCCTCGACGTCCCGCTCGGTGATCCCGAGTTGCTCCAGCTTTTCACGAACCGCCTGGGCCGCATGGACCCGCACCGGCGTCAGAACGATGCGGCCGCTCTCGACCGTCACGTCGAAATACTCGGTGGCGTCCACGCTGGAGACGGCTGCCTTCGGCAGCGTGATCTGATTCTTCGAAGTGAGCTTGGCAAGCATGACGAACTCCGCAACCTCGGGGAAGGCTCGATTATCTTACTTCCTTACTTCCTTTCATTCAACCTACGTCACCAGATCGTCCGTACGTGCGGATAGGCACGGGCCTTGTCGTCCGCCGTGACGAGCGGTGCAGCGAGTTTGCGAGCCGTCGCCACGATGATTCGATCGGCCGGGTCTTTGTGGAATTCGCCGGGCAGTTCGGTGCTCTTGACGACGATCTCGTTGTCCACCGGCACGAAGCGGACCTCTGCAATCTGGCCCACCACCGACAGCCACTCCGAGACGTCCATCGAAAGCGCGACGCGGCCCTTGGCCACCAGCATCGCCAGTTCCCAGGCGGAAATGGACGAGACCACGATCTGGCCGCCGCTCATCTCGGCCTCGATGGCCTGCAGTGCCGCTGTCGAGAGTTGCGCCTTGTCGCCGGACGCCCACCAGAGCAAGGCGTGGGTATCCAGGACGATCACCGCGACGCCTCCCAGTCGTCTTCGGCCACCGGCGCAGTCGGGCTGTCATAGCGCAGAACGGAGCCCCGCAACACGTCCAGCGGCCGGCGCACGAGCGGTTTGTAGGGGCGAACCTCCAGCTTGGGCTCGCCGTGGTCAGTGACCACCACAGGCTCCCCGCTGGTTTCGACCTGCCGAAAGAACTCCAGCGCCTTCGCCTTGAACTGCGATTTCGATACCTGAACACTCATTGATATGCCTCTGGTCACATGACGATGGTCAATTATATCTTGAATTGACCGCCCGGCGCCGCACCGGCGCATCGAGCATGATCGGCACGGCGCAGGTCGCCGCCTCGTCACCGGACGGCCATACGCTCTACGTGAACGCGTCGATCCACTCGATCATCGTGGTGACCCCTCAGGTTCCGGCCAACAACGCGAAAGACTTCGCTGCGCTGGCCAGGCCGACCCGAAGAAGTACGCCTTCGCGACCGGCGGCTTCGGCGCAGCCGATCACCTGGCCTCCGCCAACTTCGTGCATGAGATCAGGCAGCTGGGTATCCCGATCGCCGTCTACGAGGGCGGTGCGCCCGCCTCGATGCCGCTGGTGAAGGCGAACAAGCTGCGCGCCCTGGCCATCACCGGGCGTGGCCGCAGCCCGCTGATGCCGGATGTCCCGACGATGCGTGAATCCGGCTTCAAGGCCGATCGATCGGACGCGCTTGCCGACCGCCTCGCCGCCGCCGCATCACCGCGTTCGTGCGATGACATCGGAACAGTCATGGGAGTTACCGGAGTTCGGCAGGTTGACTATGATTGCAGGTCGGGGACCGACCCGTCCCGCGCCCAGGAGTGCAAGGTGACCGAGCCGCATGCCACAAGTCGCGCCGGCGTGGCGCATTTCGATGCCGTTGCCGCAACCTGGGAAGAAGACGCCGGACGCACCGCGATCGGCCGCGCCGTCGCCGCCGCGATTCTCGAGACGGTTCCGCTTGCGGGCACCGAGCGCGCGCTGGAGTTCGGCTGCGGAACCGGCCTGGTCACCGGATTGCTCGCGCCCAGCGTCGGGCATCTGGTCGCGATGGACAACTCGCCGGGCATGCTCGGGGTTCTGCGCCGCAAGCTGCAGGAACTCGGAATCGGCAACGTCGAGCCGCTGGAGGCGGATCTCGCGCAGCACATGCCGGCCGGGCCCTTCGACCTCGTCTTCAGCAGCATGACGCTTCACCACATCGAAGACGTCGAAAACCTCGTCGCGCGCGTGCATGCCGCACTCGCGCCGGGCGGCCGCATCGCGTTCGCCGATCTTGCGAAGGAGGACGGCAGTTTCCACGGGTCCGACGTGCCCGGTGTGATGCATCACGGGTTCGAACCCGCGCAGCTCACCGGCTGGATCGAAGCGGCCGGCTTCACCGACGTGCAGGTGCGCGTCGCACACCGCATCCTCCGGACGCGGGCGGACGGATCGACCCGCGAGTATCCGGTGCTGCTCGTCACCGCGCGGCGAGCCGCCCCGACGTGAGGGCAGCAAGCGATGTCACGCCTCGTACGGGCCGTCGGAATCCTGCTCGGCACCGGGATCGCCGCGGCCCACGCCTACACGCCCGCCCAGCCGGTACGCAGCCAGCATTGCAGCGCAATGGCGCCGCAAGGCTGGGCGTTCACAGGGGAGAGCCCGCCCGGCAGCGCGTTCGGCGCCGACGTCGCCCGCAATGACGGTACGGCGGTCGCCAGCTACTTTGTCGTCGGCGTACCTGCCCAGATGCGCAGCAGCCCCTGGTATGGAAAGTGGTACGCCACACCGCACCAGGCGGTGCTGGCAACGCTGAGCCGCATGGGTACGGCGCCGATCCAGTGCAGCGCACCGAGCGCGCCGGCGCCAGGCCTGCAGTTGATGCAGTGCCGTACGCCCCAGTATGTCGGGCTCGCGCTGTACCAGGTGTTCCCCATGGCCGACAGCGGCTTCGTGCTCGTGATCCGCACGGCCGGAACCGCGCCCGCCCTTTGGGGCCGTGACGGCGAGATCGCCAGTGCGGTGTCACGTTCGATCCGCTGCGACGTGCCGCTGCGGCCATCCACGGCGGACTACACCAGCGGCCTTTCGGGGTCGGGCAGGTCGCGCCGCGACAAGGCCGACTCCGGGTACAGCCGCTGGCTCGGCATGGAGCACTACCACGACCCGAGCACCGGCAGGAACTACTGGGTCAGCCCCTCCACCGACTGGAACAAGGACTGCCCGCAAGGCCCCGGCTACTGCGTGAACGTCGGCGGCAGCCTGCGCCAGCTCGAACCGGGGCGGTCGAATTGACCCGGCCGGCCCCGCGCTCGGGCGTGGGGGCATGAACACACCGGCGGCCGCTGACGAAGCTCTCGCCGATCGATGGGTCTTTTGACAGGCCCGGTGAATTCCGAGATGCTTCAATCCCGCCATCTCCCTCCAGGAGCATCAGCATGCGCCCACCGTTCGCGGTCGCCGTTGCCGCCCTGTGCCTGGCCGCCGCCAGCGCAACCAACGCCCAGACGAAGATCAACATCGGCATCGTCACCAATCCGACCTTCGTACACACGCGCGCGGCCAACTGGTTCAAGGAGTGCCTGGACAAGAAGGTGCCCGGCAAGCTCGAAGTCGTCGTTCACCACTCGGCGGTGCTCGGCAGCGAAACGCAGGTGCTGCAGCAGATCCAGCTCGGCACCACGCAGATGTCGGTGAGCACCACCGGTCCGGTCGAGGCCTTCGTGCCCGAGATCAAGGCGCTCGAGATGCCGTTCCTGTTCCCGTCGTACGAGGCCGCCGACAAGGTGCTCGACGGGCCGGTCGGCCAGGAGCTGCGCCGCCGCTTCGAGAAAGCCGGCTTCGTTGCGCTCGCCTTCCTCGACAACGGTTTTCGCAACGTCACCAACTCCAGGCGCGAGGTCAAGGATCCATCCGATCTCAAAGGGCTGAAGATCCGCACCATGGAGGCGCCGACCCACCTGGCGATCTGGCGCGCGCTCGGCGCCAACCCCACGCCGATGGCGTGGCCGATCTTCACCCAGTTGCAGCAGGGCGTGATCGACGGCCAGGAAAACCCCATTGCCGTGATCCACGCCGCGAAGCTGACGGAAGCGGGACAGAAGTACCTCTCGCTCACCCGCCACGTCTACTCGGCACTCGTGTTCGTGGCCAACAAGCGCTTCGTCGACAACCTTCCCGCGGCCGAGCGCAAGGCGGTCGGCGAGTGCGCCCAGACCGCGGCGCTCGAGGGCCGGCGCTACATCCGCGACAACGAGCGCCAGCAACTGGCCGAGCTGAAGGCGGCCGGCATGCAGGTCAACGAGAACCCCGACCTCGCGGCCTTCCGCAAGGCCACCCAGCCGGTGATCGATTCGCTGTCGGGCGACACGAAGAAGCTCGTCGAGCAGATCAGGGCACAGGTGCAATAGCGCAGGCTCGCCAGGCACGCCCCGATGGCGGCCCTGCTGCGGGTGAGCGCCGCCCTGAACGCAGCAGTTGAAAAACTGCTGATGGTGATCGGGGCGGCGATCTGCGTGATCCTGTTCGCGCAGGTGGTGTTCCGCTACGCGGGCGACTCGCTCGGCTGGTCCGAGGAGGTGAGCCGCCACCTGCTGGTCGCGATCACCTTCCTCGGCGGCACGGTCGCCTACAAGCGCGCGAGTTTCATCGGCCTGCAGGGCATCGGCCACCGGCTCGGCCCCGCGTTCCAGCGCTCGGTGGTGCTCGCGCTGCAGCTGCTCACGCTGGCGTGCTTCGCGCTCATCGCGTGGTTCGGCGCCGCCTACACGATCAAGGCCGCCGAGCACACTTCGGCCTCGCTGCAGATCCCGATGTCGATCCCCTACTCGGTGATCCCGATCTCGGCGCTCGTCTTCATCGTGCACGTGCTGGCCGACGTGGTCGCCGCGCGCGAGAAACGTCCCCGATGATCGTCGCGCTCCTGTTCGGGGGGCTGTTCCTGCTGATCGCGCTGGGGCTGCCGATCGCCCTGTCGATCGGCCTGCCGGCCATCGGCGCGATTCTGGCGCCGGGAGTCTTTCCGCCCGAGGTCGATACGGCCGGGCTGGGCCAGACCATCGTCCAGCTGCTGTTCGCAGGCGTCGATTCCTTCGATCTCCTTGCGGTGCCGCTGTTCATGCTGGCCGGCTCGATCATGGAGCGCGGCGGCATCTCGCGACAGCTGATCGACTTTTCCGAGTCGCTGGTGGGCTGGGTGCCCGGCGGGCTCGCCTGCGCGGTGATCGTGGCTTCGATGTTCTTCGCGGGCATCTCCGGATCGGCGGCGGCCGACACCGCGGCGCTGGGCGCGGTGGCGATCCCGGCCATGGTGCGCCAGGGCTATCCAGCGGCCTTTTCCGCCGCGCTGGTGGCGGCGGGCGGCGCGATCGGCGTGATCATCCCGCCGTCGATCCCGATGGTGATCTTCGGCTTCCTCACCAACGTCTCGATCGCCGAACTGTTCGCCGGCGGCATGCTGGTCGGCCTGCTGTTCGGGCTCTCGTTCATGGCCGTGGCCATCTGGATGGCGCTGCGCCACGGCTACGGCACGCGCCGGCCGTTCTCGCTGCGTTTCGTCTACACCTCGTTCAGGCAGGCGCTGTGGTCGCTCGGCGCACCGGTCATCGTGCTGGGCGGCATCCTGAGCGGCATCGTCACGGTGACCGAGGCGGCGGCGCTCGCCGTCTTCTACGCGCTGCTGGTGGCGATGTGGGTGAACCGGCAGCTCGGCTGGCGCGAACTGCCCGGGCTGCTGGTGGAGTCGCAGGTGATCGCGGCGACGATCCTGTTCATCATTGCGATGGCGAAAGTGTTCACCTGGCTGGTGGCGATGCAGCAGACCCCGGCGATGCTGCAGAGCGCGATCGCCACGATGGCGCTGCCGCCCTGGGGCCTGCTGCTGCTGGTGATGGTGGGCCTGCTGGTCGTGGGCTGCGTGATGGAGACCACCGCCGCGCTCATCCTGCTCGTGCCGGTGCTCGCGCCCCTCACGGTACACATGGGCGTCGACCCGATGCACTTCGGCGTGCTGATGGTGGTGAACCTCGCCATCGGCATGCTCACCCCGCCGGTGGGCATCTGCCTGTTCGTGAGCTGCGGCATCGCCGGGCTGCCGCTCGGACAGGTGGGTCGCGCGATCCTGCCCTTCGTGGCGGCGGCGGTGGCCGCACTGATGGTGGCGAGCTACTGGCCGCCGCTCACGACCTGGCTGCCTTCGCTGATCTATCGGTAGAGACCCGGCAGGCTGCGAGAGCGGACTGGAGCTGCCTCCGCGGTCGTGGCAGACTTGGTGCGCAAACCGGGCGCGGTTCGCGCTGACCCTTATTCGGGAATCAACCACTGCAGGAACGTCACGATGTCGAAGACGAAAATCGAGGGGTCGTTCGTCGCCCTGATCACCCCTTTCAACAAGGACGGCAGCGTCGACTTCGAGGGTTTTCGCACCCTGCTCCAGTTTCAGGAAGAGAACGGGACGACTGCGGTGTTGATCATGGGTTCGACCGGTGAAGTGTCGATGCTCTCGCCGGGCGAACGCCAGCAGATCATCGTCGAGACGGCGAAGATGAAGAGCGGCAGGATGCAGTTTTTCTACGGCTGCACCGGCAACAACACTGCGGCCACGATCGAATACCTGAAGTTCGCGCGGGCCAACGGCGCCGACGGCGCCATCCTGGCTGCACCGGCCTACATCTGTGCTTCGGAAGCCGACGTCGAAGACTACTTCCTGGAGGTTGCCGACGCGACGGATCTGCCGCTGGGCATCTACAACAACCCGCCGCGGGTGAAGACCGACCTCCATTGGGACAACCTGCTGCGCATCTTCAGGCATCCGAACTATGTCGTGCACAAGGAATCGACCACGCGCGTCGGCCAGGTCGCGCAGGTGCTGCGGGCGCGCCCCGATGTGGCCGTGATGTGCTGCGATTCGCCGAACCTGGGGCTGGTCGTTCCCACCATGAGTCTGGGCGGACACGGCACCGCCAACATGACGGGCAACATCGCGCCGCGGGAAATGGCGCGGATCTCCACTCCGTGGACTACCCCGGAGGTGTCCGTCGGCTTTCGCGAGGAGTATCTGCGGATGCTGCCGATGCTGCACTACTCGTACTCGGCGATCAATCCGGTGGCAATCAAGTCGCTGATGAAGGCTGTCGGCCTGCCGGCCGGAGAACTGCGCAGGCCCCTGAAGGGACTCGAGGGCGAACCGCTGCTGAAGGGCGTGCGCATCGTGCGCGAGCTCGGACTGGACAGGAAGTACGGCTGGCGTTCGGCCGCACTCGGGTCGATCCGGGCCGCGTGACACCCGCCGGGAGTCACGCTTCTTTTCATCGACCATGCACGGTCATTCATTTTCGAGACACCGTCGGAGGAATCGCATGAACAAGTTGTCCGCACGACGCCTGGCGCTGTGCAGTGCTCTGGCAGGGTTGGGCCTGATCGCGTTCGGCCCGGCTGCTTCGGCGCAAGATGCCTATCCGAGCAGACCCATCACGCTGGTCGTGCCGCACGCTCCGGGCGGCCCGGTCGACTCGGTCGGCCGGTTCCTGGCCGAAAAGCTGGGTGCAGAACTCGGGCAGAACGTCGTGGTCGACAACCGCGCCGGCGCATCGAGCATGATCGGTGCGGCGCAGGTCGCTGCCGCTGCGCCCGATGGCTACACGCTCTACGTCAACGCGTCGATCCACTCGATCAACCCGTTGCTTTACAAGAAGAGGATGAAGTACGACGCGGTGAAGGATTTCACCGCGATCAGCATGCTGGCGCAGGGACCGCTGCTGTTCGTGTTGAACCCGCAGGTTCCGGCCACCAATGCGAAGGACTTCGCTGCACTGGTCCAGGCCAATCCGAAGAACTTCACCTTTGCCACGGGCGGCTTCGGTGCGGCCGATCACCTGGCATCGGCCTACTTCCTTCACGAGATCAGGCAACCGGGCATCCCGATTGCGCTCTACAAGGGTGGCGCACCCGCGCTGGCCGACCTGATGGGTGGCCAGGTATCTGCCAAGATGGACGCGATCCTGACGTCGATGCCGCTGGTGAAGGCCGGCAAGCTGCGTGCGCTGGCCATCACCGGGCGTGAACGCAGTCCCCTGATGCCGGACGTCCCGACAATGCGCGAATCCGGCTTCAAGGACTTCGAGTTCTACACCTGGTACGGCCTGTGGGCTCCGGCAAACCTGCCGACAGCAATCAGGGAAAAACTCGAAGCGAGCGTCCAGCGCATCGTGGCGACGCCGGAATGGAAGCAACGCATGTCCGCGCAGGGCTTCGAGGCCGTCTACCGCAATTCGGCCGACTTCTCCAGGTTCATCGATGCCGAGGTGGCGCGCTACCAGACCATCGTCACTGCCGCCGACATCAAGGCCGAGTGACCGGCAGGAGTCTGGCCACATGGAGGACTCCCCATGACCATCTCGATGTACCAGGTCAGCGTTCCCAGGCTGGCGAATCTCCTCGAAAACCTGTCCAGGATCCTGGACAAGGCGCAGGCGCACGTCGACGCCGGAAAGACCGACATTTCCACGCTGATGGACTACCGGCTCATCGCCGACATGTATCCGTTCTCCAAGCAGGTGCAGATCGCCTGCGACAAGGCGCGAAGCGTGGTGGCGCGCCTGGCGGGAATGGAAGTGCCGTACTACGAAGACAACGAGAAAACGCTGGCCGAACTCGAGGTGCGCATCGCCCGCAGCGTCGAGTTCATCCGCAGCGTGCCGCCCGAGCTGATCGACGGCACCGAAGACAAGGAAATCGTGCTTCCGGTCACCGGCAAGGAAACGCGCTACAAGGGGATGCAGCTGCTGCTCGGCCATTCGATGCCGAACGTGTACTTTCACGCGACGACCGCCTACAACATCCTGCGCCAGATCGGCGTGCCGATCGGCAAGCGCGATTTCCTCGGCAATCCCTGACGATCGGGGCGCGCCGAAGGCGCGGGGCCACCGATGGGCATCCGCGGCTCTCGGCGGGCCTCAGTGGCCGCCGGCGAGGCTACCGGGCAACCCGCGAGCGCCCAGCGAACGCGCGGCCTCGCGCACCCGCTGGCCCGGGCCTACGCCAGCCCGGCGGGCGCCGGCATTCGCGTGCGTGACGACGCCGTTCTCGTAGCCGTCGGCGGCGTCGCCGATGCGGGCCGAATCGTGCGAATAGGTCGCGCAGGCCACGCCGAGCGCTTCGAGCCGCTCGAGCGCCACGATGCCGGCGCGGCCCTTGCCGACGCCGGCGTCGTTGAAGAACACCGCATGAGGACGCGGCGCCGCGCGCTCGACGAAACCGCTGGAGGAAACCCCGCCGTGCGAGCCGGAGACGATCACGGCGCCGGCGCACGAGCCGTCGATGGCGGTGATCGTGTCGAGGAGGAGCAACTCGCGCGGTGGCATCGGTTCCGCCAGAATGCTCATCGCTTCATCGCGGCCCGCAGATCGGCGACCGTCACCATCAGCGTCATCGGGTCCAGCGGAGATTCATCGAGGCCGAGGCTCAGGTAGAAGGCCCTGGCTTCACCCGACAGGGCATGGACGAGCATGCCGCGAATGCCGATAGCTTCGGCTGCATGGATGACGCGCAGCGCGGCATCCCGGAAAAGAGCACGCCCGAGTCCTTGTCGGTGATGGCTGGTCGCGACCGCGAGGCGGCCGAGCACGACGACCGGAACCGGATCCGGCATGTTACGACGAAAATGCCCCGGGGCAGCAGCAGGAGCCACGGCGCCCGAGGCCAGTGCGTAGTACCCCACCACCCTTGCATCGTCGCAGACGACGAACGTGCGCGAGGCGCCGCTCACCTGGTTGGCTGCCGCGCGGCGCTTCAACCAGTTGTCGAGCGACGCCACCCCGCAGTCGAAGCCGGCGATGTCGTGGTCGGGAGCGAGCGGTTCGGGGGCGCGCAATATCCCGATCACGTCGTCGGCCAAGGCACCTTGCTGCGCATCGTGCGCCGCAGTCGCTCATTGGGTCGGGCCGGGCGATCGAGTCGCTTCAGGAATTCGCCGAAGGCCTCCGGGCCGACCACCATCAGGGTGCGGTCGAGCAGCGCGTCTTCAGCCGCTCGCCGTGCCGCCTCGAGGATGAAGTCGGTGCGCGTCTTGCCGGCCGACTCCGCCGCACGATCGATCAGGTTGCGCTCGGCAGCCGGAATCCGCAGGTTCAGCGTCTCCCGGCGCGGCTTGGTGGTGCTTGCAGTGGTCATGGTGTCCGCCCTCGACATCAGGATAGCAGAACGTAACGACGACGTCATTACGACTCCAACCACTTTACTCCCGACTCCGGTGACCCCCCGACTTGGCATGACCGGCGCCCCGGAGGATACTTTTCTTCCCTTCAGTTCGTTTCCGCAGGTGGCCATCATGACGAGCCTTCAGGAAGCATTCCAGCCCATCGTCAGGGAACCCGCCGCGCCCGGTTTTCCGCACGCGCCGCCGAACTGGACGCGCGAGACGGCGGAGAGCATCGCGCAGCAGGAACAACTGACGCTCGGCGACGACCACTGGGCTGTCGTACGCGCGCTTCAGGAGTTCTTCGCTCGCCACGAAGACAGCGGGATCAACCTGCGCGACCTGCACGACGCCCTCGAGGAGAAGTTCCACTACAAGGGCGGCATCAAGTACCTCTACACCCTGCTTCCGGGCGGGCCGGTCGCGCAGGGCTGCCGCCTTGCCGGGCTCGAGCCGCCGGCGGGCGCGGTGGACCTCGGGTTCGGCAGCGTCTCGTAGCGCGACCGGCGATCCCGTTCCCGGGCAGGTGGTCCGCGATCTGGCTTGTCAGACCTCCTCGCTCCGCTGTCGACGGCGCCGCGCAGGATCAAGCGATCGTCAGCCTGCGGCCCGTGCAAGCAGCGGTGTCAGTTCGAGCCGACTTCGTCGCCAAGGATCGCGATGATGTCCTGGTGCTCACCCAACAGTCGGACCACGTCCAGGTGGTCGCCGCGCTCGAAGTAGCACCACAACAGCGGAAACTTCCCCACCCGCCAGGTCCGCAGCCCCGGTATGCCCAGCAACTTCCCGAGCCTCGGCGAGCCTATGCCCGGTTCGAGTTCGACCTGGTCGAGCGCCTCGTTGGTGGCCTTGGCCACCTTCACTGCCAGGCGCGTGCCGCCTTCCTTTCGGTAGTACCGGACCTCGCCTTGCTGGTCGCGCAGCGCCTGCGGGCGCAGAACCGCGGGCTTCAATCGATCTCGCCGCGAGCGATCGCCAGCAGTTCCTTCTCGTCGGCCTTGGTGCGACGACGACCTGGCCCGGATGCCAGCCCTTCTTCGATGAGGTCGCGAAGCCGCTTCCTCGCCTGCTCTTCCTGGTCGCGCCGGACCAGGTCGCGGATGTACTCGCTGGTGTTGCCGTAGTTGCCTGTTGCGACCCGCTTGTCGATGTATTCACGCATCGACTCGGGCAAGGCGAAACTCATGGTCTGGCGGCTCATGAAGAAATCATGGGTGGTTTGACAACGGTTGTCAACCAGGCCGCGTCCGGAACCCCGGCACCGAGCGACTTCCCGATCCGCACGTTGTCGCCCTTCAACTGCTCGACCCGCTGATCGATCCCGGACAGCGAGGCCTCGGCCGCCTGCAACTCGCGCACCATCTACAGCCGCACCGCGCCCTCTGTGGCTTAGCTCAGTTGCCGTCCGACGACACGCTTACCAGCGGAGTTGCTCCGCCTCCAGGCCCAATGCGGTCGCTACTTTCTCGAGCGTCGCCTTCCGTGGCTGCTTGACGCGCTCCATCTGCGCATAGGCCGCTTGCGTAATGCCGATACGCGCAGCAACTTCTGCCTGGGTGAGACCGAAGTGCTCGCGCCACGCTGCCATAGGTGACACGCCGCGCTCGAAGGACAGGTTGACGACTTCGTTTGGCACCGTGCCATGGGTGAAGCCACCTTTCATGCGGCGGAACTGCTCATAGGGAACGACGACGAAGGCCGGCTTGCCGTCCTTCCCGACGATGATCTGAAACTCAGTACGTGCGTTCATCGCGCTTCCTGACCTCTTCAATGTTGACGATGCGAACAGCACCGTCGTACTCGAAGAAGACCCGATAGTTGCCGACCCGAAGCCGGTAGCCGTACTCGTGCGACCCCAGAGCCTTGACGTTCCTTGCCTTTGATAGATCGGCCAGTTCTGCAGTGACGGCAGTTCGGATCTGCTTCGCCGCGTGAGCGTCGATCTTCCGAAGTTGGCGGAGGGCTTTCGGTTGCCAGTTGATCACGTTCACGAGGTAATTATAAGCGCTATATACGTATTGTCAACGCCCGCATCGCGAAACTGCTTCCTGCGAAACCAAACGTGATTTGGCTGACCCGCGGCTTTGCGCAGCGGTTCGGGAAGCCGCACCTCGTGATTCAAGATCGACGAAGAGCATCACGACCTTACCGTGGGTCGTGTACTGCAGCGGCTCGGCGAATCCCGCAGCGCGGTGCTGAACGTCGGCGGACCGGGAGAGCGCAAGCGCCCGGGCATTCATGGGCGGGCACTTGTTCTCTTGCTCGCGATTCTCGCAGGGAGCAAGCAAGACTGGCTTGCCCGATGAGATGCCGCTGAACCACTCCGAAAAGGTTCGCGCAACGCCGCATCCCGCTGGGTCAGGTTCGATGAACCAAAAAACCGCAGTTAGCCGCTCGCAAACGTTATTGCGGGCGTCTTTTTCGGCGGCCCGATCGCAGCGAGAATCTGTTTGAGATGCTCGCAGCAGCGATGCCAGACCGATTTACCGTCCACCTGCTCCGCAGCTTCGTGCACCCAGCCCTGAAGCAGGCGCGAGACGCGCATAAGCGCGTCGCGAGCCTTTTGGAACTCGGCGTGCATCGACGTCAACGTAATCGTCGTCTGACCCGCATGCTCGGTTTTCCGGCCCACCGAAGTCATCAACCATGGACGACTCGTGATCGCTTCGCGACGCGCTCGCGGGTTCGCCAGTCGAACGTACAGGCTCCACCAGTTGTAGACGAGCGCCACAGCGCGCGCCGACAGCTGGCAGCGGTGCAGGTCGTGCGTCGTGAAGCCGCCCCAGCCCCACTGGTTCTTCAACTCGTCGAAGCTGTTCTCGGCATCGGCCCGGTCTCGATACAGTTGCCCGAGCGTGAGCACCTCGTAGTCCAGGTTCGTCACCAGCACCGCGTACTCGTAGCCGCGGATGCGCTTGCCCGCCTTCGGGTCGACCTCGACGAAGCCCAGCACCTGCTGGCGATCGTCGGTGTACTGCAGCGCGATCTCGCCGTGCAGTGCGCGTCGGATCAGCACGACGCGCCGGGAGCTCTCCCAGCCCATCAGCGAGAGACTTCCGTCCAGTCCTTCCCAGCCCTGTCCGGCATCGGTCCAGCCCTCGTGCTCGAACATCCGCTCGATGTGACGCTTGACGTTCTTCGACAGGCGCAGCTTGAAGAGGTACGGCTGGCCTCGCTCTTCGAGCGTGCGCATCACGAGATCCGAGCCGAAGCCGCAGTCGCCGCGCACGATTCTCGGACGCTGCTCGGGCGTCATGCCGTCGAGCAGATGCAGCAGGCCCGGCAGGCTGTGGTTCGCACTGTGTTCGTTACCCGCCTTCACGTCGATCCCGAGCACCAGACGGGTGCCCGCCATCAGGTACGTGTGGTACGCGTGCGAGGGGCGCCCGGGCTTGTGCGGGTTGTAGGAGACGACCGCGCCTTGCTGGCGCCCGTACAGCGGCTCGAGCGTGGTGTCGATGTCCAGGACCCACGGCGCATCGAGCAGCGCGCGGGTGCTCTCACGCAGGTGCTTGTCCAACCACGCGACTCCGGTGTCCTTGTCGATCGCCTTCAGGGCCCGGCGCAGCGCGTCTTCGCTGACGATACGGTTCATCCCCAGCAGATCCGGATTGACGCCGTCGCAGCGAATCGCAGTGACGTGCGCAAAGTCGCTCGCCGCCAGCGTCAGCTGCTTGTTCAACGTTCAACCTCGCAGGACTGTCGTCTGCCCCTCAGTGTATCGATCACTGCGCACGACGGCGACGGTTTTGCGGAGCTTCCTTTAGTAACTTAACCAGCCAGGCTTGTCGATGCAGCGCCAGTGGAGGTGATCAACCAGGATGCGGAAATCGTCGACGAAAAGAGAGTGCCTGCGCCTCTGACGCACCTGAAGACGACTCGAAAAGCCTCAGTTCAATCGGCTCCGGACAAAGTTCACAGATAGCCCAGACCGTCTCTGCTACCACAAGTCTCAAGCTCGAGAAATGGATGTTCAGGAGCTCGCTGCGCGCTCCGCACTCTCTGCACGCTCTGCAAGCCTTCTGGACTCGATCGAAGTTCGCCAAGTCGCGGCAGCCTTGACTCTAGCGTCACCTCGCACTGGCTCAGCAGGATCAGGAGGCGTATCGGTCGACACTGATGAACGGGCCAAACCAAGCCAAGCTTGATCGCCACCCCTCGAAACCGCTCCGAGAAACCACGCGATTAGCTTCCCATCATCCGCTTCAAGCACACGTTCCCGCATTTCGTCATAGCTCGCGCCAGAACGTTGCGCAATGGGCTCAGCATGCCTCTGGATCCCTGCTGCTCCAACGTGCTCAACGACCTTAGCCACACCGTGCGTGCTTACGGAACAAGTGATTGCACATACCAACGCGACTGACTGTCGCCACGAAGGGCGAGGCTTTCGACGAAGCACTTGTCGATCTCCCAAGCCAAATCGCACCCGTGGTGACCACTATTGCACGGAACGGGCTCACCACGTGAGCCTCGAACCGTGCGAAGCCTCGATACTTCTCTCACGATCGGACGCTACCCCGGACGCAGCATGCAGCAGCTGTGATCGCCGACATCGCGGCGATCACCTGGCGCGGACTCGAACACTCGCGCGTGATTGGCGAATGGCACATCGCCGGCCAGCGCACACGCCGCTTCACCGGCCGCTACACCGACACCGGCGAGGCGATCTCTTCCGACGGCGAATTGCAGCTCGAGACACTCTTCGGGTTCAAGGGCCAGGCGGCCGATTGCGTGGTGATCACCGAGATCGACTTCGACGCGTGGACGGAGGAGGTGCGCCGGCGCTTGTTCGTCGGGCTGACCCGGGCGCGGCTGAAGGTGGCGCTGGTGGGGTCGGTTGCAGCGAGCGGGCTCGTTCTCGGGCGGCTGGCGTAGCCGAAACCTGCGCTACGCAGCATGGAGCAGGAACTCGACCTTGACTGCTTCATAGGGGAAGACGATTCCTCCTCCTTCCGCGCGGTCGAGCACTCCCGCATCGAGCAGCGCCGTGACGTCGCCGTGAACCCCCTTCACGTCTCGGTTGACGCGGCGAGCTGCTTCGCGGATGGACACGGGACCCGCCCCGCAGAGCGCCTTCAGGAGTTCCCAGCGCTTGGCAGTGAGCACCTTCCACAGAAGCTCGGGCGAGGCGAAACTGATTCGGGCAGACCGTTCCGGCTTGCCGGTGCGCCATGCACGCGCGAAGTCAGTCATGGAGTCCCTGGCTTCGCGAACCTCGAGAGTCACTGTTTTCACGGTTCCACCTCGCAATGTCGCGCTCGAAGGCTGCAAGAAGTGCCTCCGGCGTAGTGAAGGAGTACACGGATTCCCTGTCTCCGAAGTGACGATGATCACCCTTGCCGACTTCGTTGTCGTAGCGGACCACGCAGACACCATCGACGACGTACGCGAGGCGGTACTTGAACTCGTGGGAGGAACCGACAACAGCTGTCGGGACTCTCCAGAGAACCAACTCGGCAAACGCCCTCTCGTCGTAGACGATCCGCGTGCGGGCGACGAGCGTCGCTTTCATGTTGGGGATTGTGCCAACGCAACCTGTTGTTGTCAATGTCACCAACAATTGTGCCGATCGGGGTGTCCAACGTCGATGTGACCAGGTTTCCTCGGTGAACAAGCCCGCTTCGGGATCGACCACGTACGAGGTGCGGCGCAGCGCGCGCCCGACCACCTGCTCGCACAGCAACTGCGATCCGAACGGCCGCAGGCCCTCGACGTGCGTCACCGCACGTGGTCGTCACGCTCGCCAACGCGCTCGAGCTCGGCGACGAACCGATGCAGGCAGACGGCGTGGTGCACGGGTTGGATATCACCTGGCGCGGGCAGGAACACTCGCGCGTAATCGACGCGGAACGCATCGCCCGACAGGCAGGCCGGCGCCCACGCACTCAAGCCGCTATCTGGACTTCGGGCCGCAATCCGAGCCGCTGGGCACGCCGCGCAAAGCGCTTGTCGTCGAAGGTGACAAGCGCTCCGCAGTGACCGCTCGAGTACAGGTGAAGCGCGTCGGCGAAATCGAGACCCGCAACATGCGCGTCGATGGCCGCAATCACGGCAGCGCGAGATTCGACGACCACGTTCGACAGACCAAGCAGGTGATTGACGACGGCCGCGTAGTCGGGTGGGTCGAAGTCGTAGAAAGCACGCAGGACCCATTCGAGCTCGAGGAGCACGGTGAGCGGCACGAAGATCGACGGCCCCGCCAGGACGCGACGTGCGACAGGCCGCTGCTTTCGCGCTTCGGGGTCGCCCGGATCGTCGACGTAGAACCGGGCCAGGACGTTGGTGTCGACCGCGATCACTTGCCCCGTTCCCGCATCGCCTGCGCGACCTCGAAATCGGCCAGGCGGCGCTTCCCGGGCTTCCGGCAAACCAGCAAGCCGTAGCCGTCTTCCAGGCGAGTGGGCGCGGCGCGCCGCGCAACCTCGACGCGCAAGCTCTGCCCCTCGATCGTGAAATCGAGTCGGGTGCCCGGCGCGATGCCGAGCAGTTTGCGGATCTCGGCGGGTATCACGACCTGGCCTTTTTCGGACACGGTGGCGGTCGACATCGATAGCCTCTTACAATGTAAGAAGCAGTATACGCCACATGCGGGTGCGGTGGAAGCCGCGGAAACCTGCGCTACGCAGCATGGAGCAGGAACTCGACCTTGACTGCCTCATAGGGGAAGACGATCCGCCCTCTTTCCGCGCGGTCGAGATTCGAGCCGCGCGGGCCAGGCAACCAGTCCTGTTCCCCTGGCCGCGTCCCAGAGCTGCCAGTCGTAGGTCGCCAGCGTCACCGGCTCCCCCATTACGTCTTGCCAGACGTGCGCCGCGGCCAGATGGACCGCGTCATGCCCGCGCAAGCCCTGTTCCCATGCGAACTCCGCGGCGCGCGCCATGAGCACTTCGGTCATCTGCAGACGAATCAGTGACTCCCACTCCGACGTGAACGACTGCAGCGCTGCGGCGGCGTCCTTGCGCGGCACCAGTTTGATCCGGGCGGCCTTGCCCAGGGCGGCAGCCACTTCGGCGCGGCTCACGATTGCCGTCCCGGCCAGCGTCGCATGCTCGACCAGTTCGCTTACGTCGGCCGAGCCGGCTTCGGCGACGTAGCGCTTCACGAGCGCGCTGGCGTCGAGATAGACGATCACTCGCGATCCTCGACCAGCAGTTCGGCGATGGTCTTCTTCCCGCGCACGCGTGCGACCGGTGCCCGCGGGGCGAGCTTGCGTCGATTCCAGGCGAGCAGACCCGACTGGACCAGCAGTTGCACGCGATCCTCGGCCGGCAGCGCGGTCGGCACGATGCGGCCGATCGGAACGCCCCGCTCGGTAATCTCGACGGTCTCGCCCGCCTTGGCCAGGCGCATGTAATGCGAGAGCCGGCTCTTGAGCTCCCGGATGCTGACGGTGGTGGCCTTCATGCGTGTTCTCGTGATACCATGATTGTGACTACATCGTACCGTTATGTAGTCTCAATGAGAAGCGGGCCGACTGCGCAGGGTGCGCGTCGACCACTGAGCCCTTCCCCGGCCGGTCACGTCTGCCTCGGCGGCGTGCGCTCGGCATCGCGCACCGGCGCCCCAGCGCTCATTGAGCCTGGCTGTTCTCCCGGGGCACCGCCGCCTCGTCGTCCACCGCCTTCTGCACCGCGCGGTAGAACGCTTCGCGCGCCTCGCTGGCGACCGGGTCGCGCGCGCCGCCGCCCCAGTTGGCGTTCGAGGCGATCACGATCCTGCGCTTCGGGTCGATGAAGATGCCCTGACCGAAGATGCCGCGCGCAGTGAAGCTGCCGTCGGCCCAGGTCCACCACTGATAGCCATAGCCACGCTCGGGCACGCCGATGCCGACGCGCTCGGTCGTGGCCTCTGCGAGCCAGCCGTCGGGCACGATGCTCTGGCCGTCGACGCGGGCGCCGTTCAGGATGAAGAGCCCGAACCGGGCGAAATCGCGCGTCGCCGCCTGGATGCAGCAGCCGCTGATCTCCTTGCCGGAGCGGCTGAGAATCCAGGTGGCCTGCTGCTCCATGCCGGCCGGCTTCCAGATCTTCTCCGACAGGTATTCCGAGAGCGGCTTGCCGATCGCCGCTCCCAGCACGATGCCGACGAGGTTGGTTTCCCCGGTGCTGTAGAGCCAGCGCGTGCCGGCCGGCACGTCGCGCGGCAGCCGGCGCATGTAGCTCACCAGGGCATCGACGCCATCCTCGGGCTTGTGGTTGTTGAAGCGCGCCACGTCCGAGTTCGGATCGGCGTAGTCCTCGTTCCAGCGCACGCCGGAAGTCATCGTCAGCAGCTGGCGGATGCTGACGTCGTCATACGCCGAACCCTTCATGTCGGGAACGTAGTCGCTGACCTTGTCGTCCATGCTGCGGATGAACCCGTCGCGCAGGGCCGCGCCCACCAGCGTGGAGGTGATCGACTTGGCCACCGAAAAACTCGTCCAGCGCCCGGCGGCGTCGAAGTCGAGCCCGTAGCGTTCCAGGCGCACCTTGCCGTCGTGCAGGACGAGCAGCGCGGCGCCCCGCTGGCTCGCCATGTATGCGTCGACGTCGATCGGCAGCTTCAGCGGCGGCCCCGGCGGCAGCGGCAGCGGCGTGTCGCCGGCCGGCACTACCCGCGCCTTCGCGAGCACCGGCAGGCGGTCGAGCGCGCGAAACGCCGCGTCGCGCTGCGGCTCGCTCCAGAACAGTATGTCGCGGTTGGTCGGAAAGGTTGCGAGCAGGCCGCGCGTTTCCTTGTCGAGGCTGAGCCAGCCGGCGGTGCCGGCCACTGCCAGCGCAACGAGCGAGCCGGCGACGATTTTCCTGAGTCTCATGGATGCCTCGGAGGTGGGCGTTCGCGATGAAGCGTAACAGACGCGATGCGGGCCCCGCCGAGCGAGCGGGGCCGTCGATGTGCGCCACGCGCGTGCCGGTTCAGTGCTGCTCTTCCCAACCGGTGATCATCGCCCGGATGTGTGCGGTCGGCGTGGCGCCCGCGGTCGCCAGGTACACGTGCGCAATCAGGAAGGCCAGCATCAGGAAGGCGCCCAGCGTGTGCAGCGTGGCGACCTGCTCCAGCCCGATCGCCTGCGGCACCAGGGGTTGCAGCCGGTCCCAGAACAGATAGGCGAGCCCCGAGATCCACAGCAGCGGATTGATCAGCAGCTTGACCCCGAGATAGGTGATCCGCTGCAGCGGATTGTGCTTGCGCTCGAGGCTGACCTTGTACGGGTGCGGGGCACCGACGAAAATTCCGTAGGCGTAGTAGCGAACCATCCGGTCCACGTTCTTCATCGTCGGGATGTAGTGCCGCCACTGGCCGGTGGTGAAGTGCCAGAAGATCGCGAAGACCCACAGCGCGATCAGCAGCCAGACCGCCAGCTCGTGTATCTCGACCGCGGCACGGAACCCGATCATGTCGTGGCTGCCGTGGATCGCGAAACCGGTGAACAGCAGGCCGATGATCAGCGCCGCCTGCGTCCAGTGCCAGAAGCGCTCGAAGCGCGTGAACAGGTAGATGCGCTGCGACATCTCAGTCTTTCCTTCGCTTGTTCCGGGTGAGGATTCGCAGGCCGCCATGCCCGGCCACGCCGACCAGCGCGAGGCCGGCCAGCCCGAAGCCCAGCGTATCGAGCGTCGCGTTGCGGTCGCGGCCGGGCATCCAGACGCCGGGGACGCCGGCGAGCCGCCCCGAGCGGCTGTGGCACTGCGCGCACTGCAGCGCCTTGTCGCGCGGCGCCACCATGTGCGTGATCGGCCAGACCATCGAGGTGTCGACGAAACCGAACTTGCCGCTGTAGGGCAACCCGGTGGCCTCGGCGCCCGCCTTCAGCGCCCTGGCCCAGTCGAAATTGAACCAGAACGCGGTGTCGTCGGGCGTCGCGGTGTGCGGAATCAGCAGCGTGAGGAGCTCGGCGTCGTAGGGCTGGCGGCCATGGAAGAGCTTGACCGGCCAGATGCGCGCATCGGCGGACCCGGGTGTGCCGTGGAAACGGTTGATCGGCACCCGCGTGGCCGGGTCGATCTTGGTGTCCGGCTGGGTATAGGTGACCCGGCCGTCGAACCACTGGTACGCGGGCACCACGTTCTCGCCCAGCGTGAAATCGCCCTTCGTGCTGTCGTAGACCACGCGACCCTTGTCGTCGGTCGTCACGAAGGGCTTTCCTTCGGCGTTCATCCTGCCCGCCGTCGACCAGTCCCAGCCCATCTTGGTCGGCACGCCACCGCGTGCGAACTCGGGAACGTGACAGGTCTGGCAGGCCAGCGTGCGAGCGTGCGCATCGAGCCGCGACGCATGCAGCGGATCGCCCTTGTGAGGGCGGTCGCCATGACAGGCCTGGCAGGTGGCGGGATTGCGGTCGGTCTTCTCGCCGCGAACAATGGCGCCATGCGGGTCGGCTGCGGTCACGCTGATGCGGCTGCCGGCCACCTGGTGCGCGTCGGTTTCGTGACAGGTGGAGCAACGGAAGTTCGGCCCGTCGATCGCCATGTGAACGTCGAGTTCCCGGCTCGCCCGGTTCAGCGACGAGTCGAGGTCGCCGTGCTTCACGCCGTCGCCGCCACCGCCGTAGTAGTGGCACGCGCCGCAGGTCTGTCGCGAAGTCGCCCCGATGTGTTTCGCGACCTCGGCGAGGTTCACCGCCTCGACGAACTTGCCCGAGCCCGGCGGAAACTCGGTGCGCTCGTAGGGCGGGTGGCCCGCGTAGCCGGACAGCTTCACGTAGTTGCCGGTGTTGTGACAGGCCAGGCAATCGACGTTCTCCTGCTTCGTGAAGTCGAAGCTCGGGTCCTTCCAGCCGTAGCCGATGTGGCAGGACTGGCAGAACGCCTCGTTGGAACGGTCGCCGATGCAAAAGCCGTTGAGCATCGTCTTCTTGCCGAGCTTCTGACCGGTGTCGGGGTTCGTGTATTCCCAGGTCCAGTGACGGGTCTGCATCACCTGCTTTGCCGCCTCGGTGTGACAGCCCAGGCAGGCGCGCGTGACGTCCTGTCCGGTCGCGAACGGGCCCTGCAGTTCCCTGAATTTCGTGTGGTCGGCGGTTCCGGTTGCGGCGCCCGCGGCCGCCAGGCTCGAATTCGCGAGCAGCGCCGCGAGGGCGCACAGCAGCACCGGGACCACGGACGCGAACCAGCGGGAACGCTTCGAGTTCATGCGGTTCTCCAGTCAGGCAGCGTGCCAGCGAAGCTATTGTCCACGAACCCGCGCCGTCGGGCGACTGCGTCGAAGACCTCGCGGCCGCGCTCGCTCAGCGGTGCAAGCAGTCGATTTCGATATCATCGCCCGTAGCTCACTGCTCCGATCGTCCGATGTCATCCAGCACCGGTTCCTCCGTCGTCGGCGTGATCGCCGCGGCCGGGCGCGCAACGCGCCTCGCGCCCTTGCCGTGCAGCAAGGAGCTGATGCCGATCGGCGTGCACCGCGAGCCCGCCGGGCTTCGCGGGCGCCCCAAGGTGGTTTCGCAATATCTCCTCGAACGGATGCGCGCCGGCGGCGCGCGGCGGATCTTCTTCGTCGTGCGCGGCGGCAAGTTCGACATCGCGGAGTATTACGGGGACGGCTCGCGGCTCGGGCTGTCGATCGCCTACCTGATGATGAACGAACCGTGGGGACCTCCGTTCAGCGCGGCCCAGGCCGCTCCGTTCGCGCAGGATGCGACCGTGCTGTTCGGATTCCCCGACATCCTGATTCATCCCGAAGACTGCTTCGTGCGCGCCCGCGACCGGCTGCACGCGACCGGGGCCGACATCGTGCTGGGCCTGTTCGAAGGCGCACTGACCGATGGGCTGGACCTGGTCTGCACGGACGCGCTCGGCCGCGTCACCAGTCTGGTCACCAAGGAGGAAGCGCCGCCGCGCCGCGACGGCGACACCGGCTACATGCTGGCAGCGTGGGGGCCGGGGTTCACGCGCTTCCTGGTCGAGGAGACCACTCGCCTGTCGGAACTCGCGCGCTCCGGCGCATGCGGACCCTCGCCGGACTGGCCGATGGGGGCGGTCATCGCCGCGGCAATCCGCGCCGGCCTGCACGTCGACAGCGTCTTCCTTCGGGATGCCCGCTTCCTCGACATCGGCACGCCTGCGGGGCTGGCGGCAGCCAGCGGATTCCCCGGCGTGTGGTCCGGACGCGACTGACCGCAATGGCCGATACGCCCGGGCTACGGCCGATCGTCTTCTGGCTGGTGCCATCGCAGCCGTGGCGGTCCCGCATCGCCGATCTGATTGCCGCACTCGGCAGGGTTCACGGGGGCCCTGCGTTCGAGCCGCACATCACGATCGAAGTGAGCCATGCGCCCGCCGGGGTGTCGCTCGAGGCAGTGCTCGATCGCGTCGCGCGCGGTTTCGAACCGATGACGCTCGTGGCCGGCACGACGGCGCACTCAGCGGCACATTTCAGGACGCTCTTCGTCGAATTCGACGACCCCCGCCTGCCTGCGCTTCAGCGGCGATTGCGCGAGGAACTGGGCCGCGACGAGGGCTACGCCCTGCACCCACACCTCAGCCTGCTCTATCGGGGCGACCTGCCGCTCGAGACTCGCGTGCGCCTGGCCGCGACCCATCGCTTCGCGGGCGAGCGCATCGAATTCGATCTGCTCGTGGCGGTGCAACCGTCGCTACCCGGCGGCGATCTCTCGGACATCGAGATGATCGACACCTCGTTGCGCGTTGCGCTTGGCGACCCGAAGGCGGGCCCCTGAACCCGCCGGCGTCGACACGAGGCTGCCGACGCCGGCGATCGGCTCACTCCATCGAGGGATTCCAGACCTCCCAGACCTTGCCCACCAGATCGGGGCCCGGCTCGAGGGTCGGCTTGCCAGGCTCCCAGCCCGCAGGAGTCGCTTCGGCCCCACCCGCGGCACGCACCACCTGGTAGGCCTGCACCTGGCGCACGGTCTCGGCGAACTTGCGCCCGACCGGCGGGGTGAGCACCTCCATGGCCTGGATCACGCCATCCGGGTCGATGATGAAGCGACCGCGCATCTCGATGCCCTGGTTTTCGTCCCAGACACCGTATGCGCGTCCGACGTTGCCTGCCTGGTCGGCAGCCATGTGGAACGGCACGCCTCCGTCCACCATCTTGCTCAACTCGTGGTCGTTCCACATCTTGTGGACGAAGTGACTGTCCACGCTGACCGAGATCACCTCGACGCCGAGTTTCTGCAAGGTCTGATACTGTGCGGCGACCGCCGACACTTCAGTGGCTCAGACGAACGTGAAGTCGCCGGGGTAGAAGCAGAGCAGCACCCACTTGCCGGCGAAATCCGACAACTTGACGTTCGTGAACTTGCCCTGGTAATAGGCCGGCGCGTCGAAGTCGGGGGCCTTCTGCCCCACTCGTGCGGTCATCCTGCTTGCCTCCTGTGTTGCAATGGGTTGCGATGCCGGTTGTGCCTCGGGCGGGCCGCCGACTACCGAGCCCGATACCCGCGCGCAACCTTGCGGTTGATCTGCCATGAAACCTCCTTTCTGGCCGGGAGAAGGATTTCCCCCAAGGAGTCTGACACCCGTGAGATCGGGCGTACTGATCTCCATCAAGGCATTGGGCGCACCTGCCGTGAGCCGGGCGTTCGCCGCGGAGCGTGCGGTCTTTGCGGACCACGGGGACGTAGAATCCTCGATGTTTACCGAAAGCATCGAGTGTATGTCGCTGATCGAGGCACGAGGCGTCTCCCGGATCTACCGCAATGGCGAGATCGAAGTGGCTGCGCTGAAAGACGTCACCCTGTCGATCGACGAGCGCGAGTTCGTCGCTTTCGTCGGGCCGTCCGGCAGCGGCAAGTCGACGCTGCTGAACCTGATCGGCTGCCTCGACCATCCCAGCACCGGAACGATGACCGTGATGGGCGTCGACGTGAGCGCGCTCGACCGCACCGCGGCCGCCGCCTTCCGCGGCGAGCACCTGGGCTTCGTGTTCCAGGAGTTCAACCTGGTGCCGGTGCTGTCGGCCTTCGAGAACGTCGAGTATCCGCTGCTGATGGTGCGCAACTGGCCGGCGGCGAAGCGGCGCGCCCAGGTCATGAGGCTGCTCGGGGCGGTCGGCATGGCCGACCAGGCCGGCAAGCGACCCGACCAGCTCTCGGGCGGACAGAAGCAGCGCGTGGCCGTGGCGCGCGCGCTCGTCGCCGAACCACGGCTCGTGTTGGCCGACGAACCGACCGCGAACCTCGACCACGCGAGCGCGGCCAGGGTGCTCGAACTGATGAAGCGCATGCGTGACGACTTCGGCACGACCTTCGTCTTCTCGACGCACGACCCGAAGATCATGCAGGCGGCCGAGCGCACGCTCACGCTCGAGGACGGCCGCCTGGTGAAGGACGAACGCGCATGATCGCCGTGCTCAGGCTGTCGGCGCGCAACCTGATGCGCTATCGGCGCCGTACCCTGCTGACCGCCGGCCTGATCACGATCGGCGTGGTGGCGATGCTGCTGTTCGTCTCGGCCGCCGGTTCGTTCAAGAGCGTGATGATCGGACAGATCACCGACAGCATGCTCGGCCACCTGCAGGTGCATCGCAGGGGTTACGTCGCATCGGTCGACAATCTGCCGCTGAACCTGAACATCGGGGCGAAGACACTCGGGTGCGTCCGGGCCGAACTGGAGGCCGAACCGGGCGTCGCTGCCATTTCGGTGCGCCTGAAGCTCGGCGCGATGTTCAGCAATTTCAGCGAGACCACGAGCATCCGGCTGAACGGCATCGATCCGCAAGCCGAGGACGCCACGGCGCCCGGGCTGCGTGCCCGCATCATCGACGGTTCCAGGGACGGCCCGCTGGTCGATCCGGGCCAGCTGCTGATTCCGGAGCTGATCGCCAGGGGCATGAACGTCAGGGTCGGCGACACGGTGGTCCTGATTGCCACGAATCGCGACGGATCGGTCAACGGCAAGAACTTCACCGTGCGCGGCGTTCTCGAGCCGGTGACCGGCCCCGGCGGGCGCGACGGCTACCTGCACGCCGACGACGCGCGCGAGCTGCTGCGCATGGAAGAGCCCGAGGCGATGGAGATCGCGATCCGGCTGCGCGATCCCGGCGCGCTCGACCGGGTGGAAGCGGCGCTCGCGGCTCGCCTGGGCAAGCTGGTGAACCCGCAAGGCAAGCCGGTGCTCGAGCTGCACAGCTGGAAGGCGCTGTCGCCGTTTGCGAACATCGCGAGCATGATCGACCTGATGACGCTGTTCATCCGCGTCATGCTGGTGGCGATCGTGCTGGTCAGCGTGATGAACGTGATGCTGATGGCCGTCTACGAACGCATCCGCGAGATCGGCACGCTGGCCGCCATCGGCACGCCGCCGCGACGCATCCTCGGGCTCTACGTCGGCGAGGGGCTGCTGCTGGGGCTGCTCGGCGCGGTGGTCGGCGTGGCGCTCAGCCTGGCCGTCGTCGCCCTGCTCAACGCCTGGCCGCTTCGCTTCCCGTTCGGTCGGCAGATGGTCACGCTGCAACCGACGCTGTCGCTGGCCGAAGTCGCTGCGGTCGCATTGCTCGTGATCGGGATGGCGGTGCTGGCCAGCCTGCAGCCCGCCTGGCGCGCGTCGCGCATGGATCCGATTCAGGCTTTGCGCCACGTCTGAGGAGCGCCCGATGAACATCCTTCGACACCTGATCGCGATCGCCGCGCTGACGCCGGCTGCCGCGTTCGCGCTCGACGGCAAGGCGCTGCTCGAGAAGGTGGACCGCAACCTCGAGCCCGAAAGCTACGAGATGACGCGCAAGCTGATCAACGAGGAGCCGGACGGCAAGCACAAGGAGTTCATTCTCTACTCCGTGACGAAGGGTCGCGACAAGGTCGCCGCGCTGTTCCTGGCGCCGGCCAGCGACAAGGGCCGTGCCACGCTGCGCCAGGGCGAGAACATGTGGCTCTACATTCCGAACGTCGGCAAGCCGGTGCGCATCACCAGCCTGCAATCGGTGACCGGCGGAGTGTTCAACAACGCCGACATCCTGCGCGTCGATTATTCGGCCGAGTACGACGTCACCGCTGCAACCGAGGCGGACGACACCTATCTGCTCGACCTCAAGGCCAGGAGCAGCGCCGTCGCCTACGACCGCTTGCTGCTCACGGTCGATCGCAAGACCGTGCTGCCCGTGCGCATCGAGGCCTATGCGGCCAGCGGCATGCTCATCAAGACGCTGCACTTCAAGGACGTCAGGGACTTCGGCGGCGGCATCCGCCGCCCGTCGAGGGTCGAAACCGACAGCCCGCTCTACAAGGGCTACAGGTCGGTCATGCTGTACGCGACGCTCAGGAAGCGCGAGGTGCCCGACGAGGTCTTCACGCTGAACTACATGGCGCGGATGGAAGAGTTGCGCAAGTGATGCCCGCGGGCCGCAGGCGCGTTGCCGCCCTGGCCTGGGCCGCGGCATCGGGAGTCGCATCGCAGACGGGTCTGGCCGCCGACTACAGCTTCGACCTGTCGGAGATCGAGCCGAAGGCGTACGAACTGGGCGGCTTCGTCGAGGCGAAAGCCGAGCACTTGCGGCTGCGCAGCGATGCGGCACTCTTTCCGTTGACCTTTGCCGGCGAGACGCCGCGGCGAACGCTCGATCGCGGCACCGTCGGCCTCGAACTGGCAGGCAGGTACAGGCGCGACATCTTCACCGCCTATGGCCGCATCAGCGCCAGCCTCGCCAGCGACGCGTACCGCACCGACCGCACTGGCGCGGTGCTCGAGGCGGGCGTTCGGGCCAGCCCGGCCGAAGGCCTGTCGTTCGACCTCGGCAAGCAGGTGCAACGCTGGGGCAAGGGCTACGCATGGAACCCGGTGGCCTTCTTCGAACGGCCGAAAGACCCGAACGACCCGCAGCTGTCGCGAGAAGGCTTCGTGATGGCCAGTGCCGACTGGGTGAAGAGCCTGCCGGGTCCGCTCGCAGCGGTCGGCTTCACGCCGGTGCTCGTGCCGGCGAACTCGGGCGTGAACAGCGACTTCGGCGCGCCCGGTCACTGGAACCCGGGCGCGAAGCTGTACCTGCTCTACGCCGACACCGACATCGATCTGGCCTGGGCCGCAAAGGGCAGCCGCCCGCAGCGCATCGGCTTCGACTTCTCGCGCAATTTCGGCTCGCAACTCGAAGTGCACGGCGAATGGGCGCGTGCGCTCGATGTCACCCGCCGCGAGATCGGCGCGGGCGGGGCAGTGACCACGCGCCGGGCGCACGCCGACAGCTGGCTGCTCGGCGCGCGCTACCTCACCGCGAACGACGTCACCTGGATCGCCGAGATCTACCGCAACGGCGGCGGCTACGACGACGCGCAGCTCGGTGCCTTCTACGAATTGCTCGAGAGCGCCTTCGGCCCCGCGGGAACACCGGCACTGCAGGCGCAGGCGCGGGCGCTCGCCGCGTCCGGCTACGCGCGCAGCCAACCGGGGCGCCACTATGCCTATCTGCGCGCCAGCGCAAAGGATCCGTTCGACTGGCTGTACCTGACGCCCGCCCTCACCGTGATCGCCAATCTCGACGACCGCAGCTGGCAGGTCACGCCGGAGATCGTCTACACCGGATGGCAGAACGTGGAGTTCAGGGCACGCGCGATCCTGCTGCGCGGCGGCGCAGGCAGCGACTTCGGAGAAAGGCCCCCCGCGCACCGGCTCGAATTCCTGGTGCGGCTGTACTTCTGAGCGCTGTGGCGCTAGGGCGTGTTCACACTACGATCGTCCCCGCGTGAGCCCGGAAAAAGCGCGCAGTCAAGGCGCAAAGCGCAGCCGTGGCGGGGCCACGGCGAGCATTTGCAACGCGGAGTGCGCGCTTTTTCCGGGCTCACCCTCCGGGCCGGGGCCTGCCGGGCCGCCACACTTCGT